>Ga0315909_10001418_pt1 | contig 32441 bp, 30 predicted proteins | sample LakEriMetagenome_11_FD_203527 | JGI IMG/M metagenome (GOLD analysis project Ga0315909, IMG submission 203527) | Freshwater fungal communities from buoy surface, Lake Erie, Ohio, United States - Buoy 2 MA125 | ecosystem: Environmental > Aquatic > Freshwater > Lake | place: USA: Lake Erie, Ohio... | reverse complement strand
CATACCCGAGACGCGCTTGTCGTCTCGATTGGTATGCATTTCTATGTCTCTACAGCCACGTACAACCGCGCCCGGAAAAGCCCGCAGAGCAGCATCTGCCAAAGCTGGCAAGCCGCGTGCCAAGAAGTCTTCTGCTGGAACCCCTGTTTCAAAGCCACGCCACACAAGTGCAGAAAAATCAGCACGTAAAGGCACAGCAGCTAAACCATTTAAAGCAGCTTCTTCAAAGCCAGCTAGCAAGCCATCAACAAAACGTTATTCAGATATCGATACCTCAACTCTGTCAAAGAAAGATGCACGCTTAACGGAACGTTCAAAGATGCGCGCGAAGCGATACCAAGAAAAGACCGCATCAAAGCCACGCGAAGTTCGTGAAGAAATAGTGAAGCCAGAATCACGTGCAAAGAAATTTGTTTCAGATCGCAACGAACGCACGGCACGTCCAGAATTCAAAAAGCCAGATACCCGCCCAACAACGCGTCGTGATGCGGCAAAAGAACGTGTCGCTCGCACAGATGACGGCCGTCCAAACTTTATCCCTGGAAAGCGCGAGAAATACAAGCCAGGTGCTACTTCAAAGCAAACATTTGCAAAACATAAATCAGCACCAGATGTGTCAGCATCAAACTACCGCGCTGAGCGTCCAGTTAAGCCAGTTCGTGATCGTCGTAACGATTCACCTGCATACGCACGCGATGATCGCAAAGCATTCAAGACTCATAACAACGCAGCAGTAGATTTCGGTGCAGATGACAATTACATCTCTGCAAACTTAGCTGATGCTAATTTGATCGATGCAACACCGCTATCAGAAGTAACAACAACCTTCCGTGATCTAGGTATCGCGCCAGCACTTGCAAATGCACTTAACGCCCAAGGCATCACTCATCCATTCCCAATTCAGATTGCAACGCTTCCTGATGCACTAGCCGGCCATGACATCCTTGGTCGCGGACAGACAGGCTCAGGAAAAACACTAGCTTTTGGTCTTGCTTTACTCACTAATATCAGTGGAAAAGCGGCTAAACCACACAAGCCATTGGCTCTAGTTCTAACACCTACGCGCGAGCTCGCACAGCAAATTGATGAAGTTCTAACTCCTCTAGCGCGGGCAATCGGACATGATTCAGTAGTGATCGCAGGTGGAATGCCTTATGCAAAGCAGATAACTGCGATGCGCAAAGCCACGGCAATTCTCGTTGCAACACCTGGCCGCTTAATTGACTTGCTAAACAAGGGCGAAGTACAACTTGATGATCTTGAGATCACAGTTCTTGATGAAGCCGATCAAATGGCCGACATGGGCTTTTTGCCTGTTGTAAAGGAAATTCTTGATCAAGCAAAGCCAAATGGTCAGAGACTTCTCTTCTCTGCAACTCTCGATCGTGGCGTAGATGCTCTAGTTCGTCAGTACCTAAATAACCCAAAGACTCACTCTCTTCAAAATGATCGGGCATCTGTTTCAACAATGGAGCACTATGTTCTCGTAATGCACCCTGGTGATAAAGACGACATCACAAATCAGATTGCTGCTCGTAACGGAAAAACGATTCTTTTCGTGAAGACGCAGCGTGGCGCCGATCGCTTAGCTGACAAACTTGCGCATGCAGGCGTTCCAGTGGGTGCTCTGCATGGTGGAAAATCACAGGCCGTGCGAACTCGAACTCTTGCACTATTCAAGCAACTTCCAAATGCAGCGCTTGTTGCCACAGATGTTGCAGCTCGTGGAATTCACGTAGATGGAATCTCGCTTGTTGTTCATGTTGATGCTCCAACAGATCACAAGGATTACTTACACCGTTCAGGACGAACAGCGCGCGCTGGTGAAGCCGGTGCAGTAGTTACTCTTGCTACAACAAAGCAGCAGAAATCTGTTGGTGGTCTAACTTCACGTGCTGGGGTAACACCTAAGTTCATTGGCGTTAAACCATTAGATCAGGATTTAATGCGAATCACGGGAGCTCAAGAACCTTCAGGCATCCCATATGTGACTCCGGTAGTTGAAAGTAAGGGCCCGAATCGAACTTCTAGAAAACCCCGACCGAATTCATCTGAACGTCGGCGTAGACCCAGATAGCAACAAGAAAAAGTATCTAGTCAAGTAATTTAACTTGTTGATCAAACTCAGGGATTTTTTCACGCACCTGCTGAAGGGTTCCCTGCGCCAGAATCTCTCCTTGCTCTAAATAGACGACTAAATCTGCATCCAAAACTGTGGAAATTCTGTGAGCAATTAAAATAATTGTTACGGAACCTTTAAGACTTCTGATGGAATTGGATATTTGATTTTCTGTGTAGTTATCAAGGGCTGATGTTGCCTCATCAAGAAGTAACATTTTTGGGTTAGTGAATAGTGCCCTTGCAATGCCAAGTCGTTGCCTCTGTCCACCACTTAATAAGCTTCCTCGCTCACCAATTGGAGTGTCCAAACCTTCAGGAAGTGAGTTTGTGAATTCAAGGAGTTGCGAAATTGAAAGGCAAGACTCAACGGCATCATCTGTTGCGAAATAATCTGGATAACCTAATCCTACGTTTTCTCTAATTGTCCCTTCAGTCAGCGTTACATCTTGCGGGAGATAAGACATCGCACCTGGCCATAATTTGGATGCTTCTTGAGGAGATTCCCCGCTAATAAAAACAGAACCCGAATCAGGCTTCACAACGCCAAGAATTACGTCGGCTAAAGAACTTTTCCCCGCGCCAGAAGGTCCGACAAGTGCAACCACTTGTCCTGGCTTAATGATCAAGTTAACGTCTTTAAGCGCATATTCAAATCTTCCAGGATATTTCAAAAAGGCGCTTTTGATTTCAATTTTAGATTCGAAACCAACATGTTTAAATTCAGGTTTATCGATTTTGTCATCGCGAGAAATCAAATCCCCTGAAAGCGCGTCAATCAATTGAAGAGTCATATTCGCGGGCGCCGAATTGCTTTTTATACTCACCAAACCCTGCTGAAATCGTAATACCGCTGGAGCGATTCGGCTTCCCGCAGCCATAAACACCGCTAATGTAGAAGCTGCATGACTCGCATCAAAAAGCATAAACTGCAGCCCAGCAACTATAAGTGCACTCAGCACCACGGCTATTTCGATGACATATTTTCCAATATTTGGTAAAAATGCCTGATCAGCTTGCGTCTGAGAAATAGCAACACGTAATTTGCCGATTTCTCGTGAATAATAACCCTGCCTATTTCTCACTACCGTTTCTCGAAATGTACTGAGAACCTCTAGTATTTTACGATTGCCTAATACGGTCAAATCTCTTTCTCTATAACTCAGAGCTCGAGCCTTCTTGTGCATTAAAAGATAAAGAATTACCCCGATTGATGAAAAAATAAACAAAGTAGAAAATGCAATTATAGGATCAATAAAAAATAGCGCAGTTGTCAAAATAAAAATCAATGATAGGTCTGAGATCAAAGTTACGAAACTACCGAGTACGCCAACCGTAACTGCACCTACGCCAACCGTAAGAACAAAAAGTGTTTCTTGAGAGTTTCGCTTCTGAACCTCAAGCAAGTCTTTCCTTAAATATTTATTCACTAATTCGCCAGACATATGAGCTCCCCTTAAGCTCAAGAATCTAAGGGATTTCTTAGTAAAAAACATGGACAAAAGGGTTCTGAGAATTAAAAAAGTTGTAGCAACCAAAGCAAGTACTGCGACTTGATTTTGAAAATTCAAATTTTCAATCTGGAAGATTTTTAAGATACTACTAACTCGTCCAGTTGGATTTTGTGACTGGACACCAGTCACAGCAAGAGTTCCAAGGACTCCGAAAATTACTACTCCTACTAGATCAAGAATATTAAGGGACACTTGTCCAATCGACAGCGCAAGAGTTTTTTTCCTATCTATCTTCGATAGGGTGAAAAAGCAACGACCGACAAGGCTCTGCTTTAAAAGTCTTTTCAATTTACTTCCGATCTAGAGATTTTCGATTTAGGAGAACTGGAACTCCACCGCATTCAATAGCCATATTACATCCGTATCCAATGAGGAGGACAGATATCCTGAGGATCAGGCATTCCTTGAAACCACTTTTTCGGTGCGATAACTACTGGATTATTCGAATAACTCAGCTGAGCGCCCCACCAACTAAATGTTGAATTTGCGATTATGTAGGCACTTCCATGCCTTAACAATTCAAAGCTTTCTGCCGTTGATACCTCATCAGAAATAAATCGCAATTTGAAGTCTTTCAAAAAAGGCATCAACATTCTCCTAGCTTCCTCGATCGAATCTGAGAAAACCCAACATTCATCATGGTGTGAATCAGCGGAAATACGTTTTATCGAATTTTCGTAATAGCCTTTCGTTAAAATACCAAATTCTTTTTCAACCTTATAGTCGCCAATTCTAATATGGATCATTAAAATCTGTTGATTCTTGGCTGATTCTGCTAACGCTAGATAACGCTTTGATTTATCAGCAGGTTGGATGCTAGTGAGAATTCGAGTATTAATCTCCGAATCGAACCAACGCCAGGATTGAAAATAGCCAACTAAAACATAGTTTGAACTACTTGATACAGGTTTTTGATCATATCCAGATCCCTTGCCCAGTAACAATTTCCATTTTTTTGCTCTTAGAATTGATTCAGAATATTTGATAACTTTAAACGAAACTTTTTCGATTATTCTTTCGATGGCATTATCATCAGTAGTGATAACTCGGTGTAGCAAAAACTTATTTGCTGCTTTTGAAAATACGTTGGAATTTCTCTTGAAATCTTTTTTGAATTTTGTAGGTAGAATAAAAGAGAATATCTCTACATTTTCCTGATTTTTTCTATTTTGTCCAATAGATTGATTTAAATGTATAATTCCGTGCGGATTTAGATAAATCGCACGGGATAACTGAAAAAGTTGATTTCCAAGACCGCCATTAAGAATTACAAAGGTTTCATTATTCGAGCTAGAACCCTTACTTGCCATTTCGAATCCTAATCAGGCTTTTAACAACTAAAGTTGGATGTCTTAAAAAGGAAATTGAAGCAAGCCGCCACAAACAGATTATTTTCGTCAGATAGCTGGCTCGAATGACACCTGAAACACATTGACGTATATACAGTATGTATAGCTCATCTAAATGTTTTGTTGACTTGATTGCATCATTTAAAGCCTTTGTTGAATATCTCAAGTCATCTAACGCATTTATATTTCGCGTCAGTTGCGTTTTCTGATTTGCATAGTATTGGTAAAACGTTTTTTGCGAGTACTCGATTTCCGCGTTACCTAAATCAAGATTGACTAAAAAGAGCTGATCTTCACCCATTCTTAGATTTGGAAACTCATTTTGCTTTGTAAATGATTTTTTGAGCAATATTCTCCAGAGACCCGGATTAATCATTAGATCAGTCAAATTACCAGTAGTGCTACTTTTAATTTTTTTTCCGCCTTGAAGCACGTCAAGAATTTCGTATTGTCCGACGACCAAATCGGTGTCGTTTGTGATCGTCTTCATTTGAATCTCAATATTTTCGAGATTTGGCGCATCGTCAGCGTCAAAGAAACACAGCCAATTTGTTCTAGTGTTTCTTAATCCTTCATTTCTGGCCAATCCCGGCCCACCGTAGTATCCCGAGAATAGCCTTAGATACTTATCATTCGTGATTTTAACGAAATCAGTTAATTCTCTTTCGGTTTGATCATCTTTGATGTCGTGAATTAAAATTATATCAAAGCCGCGTTTTAACCCTTCCGCTACCCAATCTTTTAACGTTTCAAGCCTTCCTGCCATATTGGCTATTGGCGTAATTATTGTAATTTCCTTAGGTAGAATCATTAACTAGCGTTTCCCCAAATTATAATAAAGTTATCTGGCCCTGTTAGCGGTGCTTCCTCGCATATTCTTGAATTAGGAATGATTCTAAGTAGATCTGAAACACTGTGTTTCCCAGTGCTCCGGCCGGTTATGTTGGTTCGCCCACTGTTCATAATCATGAAGCCATTTTTTGATTTGAGTATCACATTTTTTATGTAGCGCTCTTGTACCAAATATGGTAGTTCGGAAAAAGCATAATTACTTATTACAAGATCCCAAGATTTTGAATCGGAATTATCTAGTGTAGGAAACCCAACCTTCATCTTGGGTTGAACGACTTTGATGTACCTCTCAATTAAATTTTGAACTTCTGGCAAATCAAAGCAATCGTAATCTTCTAAATCAAGAAACTCATCAAGAATTCGTGCTTGACCGCCGTATCCAGCTCCTATTTCGGCAACAGTTTTAATCTCACTTCCAAACAATTCTAAAATTTCAAGGGCGACGCTGGTATATCGCAATGTTGTGGGACTAATGCGACCAATTTCTGGATACCGAAATAGAACTGGTTTCCCTACTGAATCGTTTAATTTTATGGTGTCCCAGTCTAAATTAAATTTTATTCGATTACTACGACTGTTTATTTGATTCAGATATTTCTTTCCTAAAGTATAACTAACGTGTTCGAGAATTTCTCTATAACGATAATTTCTTCGAAAATTCTCAAACTTATTTTCGTCTTCTAGAATGTCATTAATAGTTTCTTGATACTTTGATTTTTGGCTATCGCTTTTGGATTCTTTGTTTTGGGAGTAATCATGACTCGATGTGGTTTTCAGAATTATTCTAAAAACCACATCTCTAATTGAGTAATAAGCAGATATCAATTGGTTGCCATTTCTTTCTGGATAATAGGTTTAAGTAAACGCATCTTAGTAACCAGGGTCCATTTTCTTCCAATGACGCGGCAGTAGCGAAACGGGGTTGGGGCTAGATTTAAACCAAGGTTCGGGGGCGACCACTTCTGGATTTTTTGAATAACTCAGATACGCCGCCCACCAGCTAAAAGTTGAATTTCCGATGACAAATGCGTGTCCGTGACGCATTAGTTCAAATGTTTCTGCATCTGAATTATTGATTTTCTGAAACCATTTTATGGAAGATTGCGGCAAATTTTTCAATTTTTTCTTAGCCAAATCAATGTCATCTGAGAATATCCAAATTTCATTAAATTCTGTTTTGTGATTTTGCCAAGTTATTGCAGACTCATAGTATTTTAAATCTGGAATACCCCGATTGTCATCAAGCAAATAGTCACCCAGGCGGAGGTGAATAACTAAAGGTTTAACTTTGCGCGCTAATTCAATGTATTTAGCAAGCTCCACACTTTCGCCTTTAGGTTTAATCGATCCTAACTCTAACTTGACTTCATTCTTCATAACCCAACTAAATGATTGGAAGAAACCAATGAAGTAATTGGATTTCATTTTCATATCTATCCTTGAGTCATAACCGTTACCAGATGCGACGGCAACTCTGAATCTTGTTCTATAGGCAATTGAAGCAATAAATGATCCAATGACTTCGATCGTAAATAAATTAATTTTTCTTGCGATTTTAATTTTTGAGCCGGCTCTTAACATGTATGAGTCAATTCGGGACCACAATCTGTGGCAAGCAGGCTTGCGCTCTATAAAGCTAACTCGATCAGGGAGCGAAAATTGCCATAAACCACATTGGCCTGGGGGGCTGGCTTCGTCATTGAAAAACCAAGGTTCAATAAACAGCCTGCCCTCTTTTCTTCGACTTAGAAGAAACGCAAGTTGAAATAACTGATTCCCTAGACCGCCTCGCAGGGAAACTAGCGAAATTTCATTCACCATCAAAGTGTAATATAAGGAAGGTCCAATCAGGTCGACTATGATTGATAGATGATCAATAAAGTTAAAACATTACTTGGTGAAGATTCAAGGATATTCGGCTTCTTAGACTTTGTTGCCTTTAAATTTGGTTACCATGCGCGACGAAGAAGAAAATTTGCGCTCAACTATTATGCTAAAAAAATTTCAATGATTTCAAGTTGGAGCAAGAAGAGAACCGAAAATTACAATTTTTATTATGACATTACTGAAAAGAATCTCGTTGACTTGTGCCACTTAATGTCAACAATTTTTTCAGAGGATTACAAAATTATTTACTCTTATGCTAACGAACTCAAAATGAACAAAGGTCTGATTTCTTTCATTCATGGAGAATTTGCGGATGATCCGAAGATGAAGGATGCAAGGGTCGCATTTGCTCGTCGAATCGGTTGGTATGTGTTAATCAGAATTACTCGTCCTCGGTTAGTTGTTGAAACCGGAGTACATCAAGGTGTTGGTGCCTTGGTAATTGCCTCAGCGTTGATGAAGAACATCGAAGAGGGTAGCCATGGACGCTATTTAGGAATAGATATTGATCCAAATTCTGGAGTACTGTTTAAAGGAGAGTTCGCAGAAGTTGGTGATATCAAGATTGGTGACTCAATTGAGATTTTAAAGGGCATGAGTGAACCCGTAGATCTATTCATAAGCGATAGTGACCATGAGAATGAATATGAAAACAATGAATATGAAGCTTTCATACCTTTAATCAGAGATAATTCCATCATTATCTCTGATAACAGCCATGCAAATAGTGTCTTGGCTGACTTCTCCCTGAAGCACAACCGAAATTACTTCTTTTTTGCCGAATCACCCCTAGATCACTGGTACCCAGGAGCGGGAATAGGCTTTTCAATTGCAAAGAAAGATAATTGATGCAGCGTAAGGTTTTATATGTAACTTTGAGTGATAGCGACTTCGCTCCAAGAACTGTCACAATGCTGGAATCGCTTCGCAAATTTGATGTTTTCTCGGAATTTTTGTTCGTCACTGTTGGGGAGTTTTCAGCAGAAGAACTCGGAGCAATTAGACTTTTGAATATTCCCACCGCACCAATTGAAGAAGTTATTTCCAAAATCCTATATGAACAAATCATATCCTCACGAAGTGCTCTATCGTCATTCTGGACTTTCCCTTCAGTGGTTATCTCTAAGTTGATTAGTAAAGATTCATCATTTTCAGACATAGTTTATTTGGATGCAGATTTATATTTTTATGGAGACGTACAAGAATGTTGGGAAGAAATTCCCTTCGGGAATTTGGGAATCGTTGGTCATAATTTTTCAAAGAGACTTGAGAGTAGCTTCCCCGATTCTGGTGAATTTAACGTCAGCTGGGTATCTTTTCCAAGAGACGAATTTGGTAAAAATGTAGCGGAAGAATGGGCCCAACAATGTTTGGAACAATGTCCGGATGCTCCCATCGTTTATAACGGGAAAACAATCTATGGTGATCAGAGATACTTAGATGAATGGCCAATCAAATATGAGAAGAAATTGACTCAGATTTCACATAAGGGGGTAGGTGTAGCGCCCTGGAACTATGAGAACTATTCGATATCTTTTGAAAAGAATTGGAAAGTAGATGAAAACAACTTGATTTTTTATCACTTTTCTTCACACCAGTTCGGATTTGCGTTGGCAAGGCGAATGGGTACTGAGTACTCGAAGGTTAAACCTATTCCGGTAAAACTCTATATCGAGTACGAAAATCACTTGGCTAAGATTGCTATAGAGTTAGGAAAGACTAACTGGAAGTCTCGCTATACTCCGCTATCACTGCGAGCCTTGAATTATTTGTTAAGACTTTTACGGAAAAACTAAGGTTGACAGTATGCTCACATTTTTAAAGCAATTTCTCTATTCATTTAGAGTTTATAGAGTTTATGTATTTAGAAAAGTTAGGCTTGGTAAATTCGCTACATATAATCACCAGGACTTAAGTCTCTTCAGATTGCCTAGATTTTCGGCTGAGGAACCTAGAATTCCTAGCGAAATTGACTTCCAAAACATTCTTCAAATGATAGAAGATCATTTAAACCGAAATCGTGTTATAAAAATATTGGATTTTGGGGGCGGAGATTTAGGCTTATTTCGATTAGTAAGCGAACAATTTGGACCTGAAAAATTTCAGTGGGTTCTAGTAGAAGTACCAAACATGTATCTACAGATACAGGAAGAGTGGGGAAAGTCCCAGGCGGGTTTCAAGTTCGTCTCTAATGGTTTTATGGTTGCAGAGTTTCCAAATTTGACTATTTGCAGTGATATTCCAGAGGAGTCTTTTGATATTTGCATTGCAGGTGCCGTACTAGGTTGGGTGGAATCCCCAAAAGAAGTTTTTAGGCGGCTGACTCTTGTATCTAAAAGCTTGGTTATTACAAGAACTCTTATGGAAAAGAAGTTCGAGCGTTTAGCGATTCAGCGTACAATTGTGGGAAATAAACATATGAATTTAATGTGCTGGTTATTGGATTCACGCTCATTGATGGGTTTAACTCATATGACCGTAGTAAATAGTTGGCTCTCCAGCGAAACTCCGATCTACACAATTTTTGGAAAATGGCATTTTAGATCTTTAGTAATGAGTCACGAGATCATTTAAGCCAGCCCTCAAATCAATTTGCGGGTTCCAGCCCAATTCATTTTTTATTCGCGAGCTATCAAGAGCGTACCTTCTATCGTGTCCGGCTCGATCTTCCACATGGTTGAAGATATTCTCTGTATCTGGAATGATCTCAGTCAATAAGTTCAATATTTCTAAGTTCGTCTTTTCAATACCGCTGCCTATGTTGTAAACCTGATGCTTTAGCTTTGGACTTTCCATAAGCTCAATAATCGCATTTACGTGATCAGTTACGTGAATCCATTCTCGGATATACAACCCATCGCCATATACTGGCACTGGTTGCTTTAGACTTAACATTTCGATTGATTTTGGAATGAATTTTTCACTATTTTGTCCTGGGCCGTAATTATTCGTACATCTAGTTACTACAACATCGGTTCCAAAAGTTTTTGAATGTGAAAGGACTAGTAAGTCAGAACCAGCTTTGGATGCCGAGTACGGGGATGACGGATTGAGTGGCGCAAGCTCATCGGAAAAGCCGATAGAAACCGAACCGTAAACTTCATCCGTACTTATGTGTACGAAACGACCTTTTTGGTATCTACTCCAAGAATCCAAAAGATTTGCTGTCCCGAGAAAATTAGTTTGAGCGAAAATAAGTGGATTGCTAATACTTCGATCTACATGGCTCTCCGCTGCAAAGTGAACACATACGTCAAATGATTCACTTTCTAGAACATTGTTAACTTTCACAGCATTAGCAATATCAACTTCGAGATGCTTAAAACTAGAAGATTTCAGTATCTCTGAATTAACATTTTGAGGATTCGCTGCGTAGGTCATTGAATCGATGCAAACTACGGATACTTCTTGTGATTGAAAATTGTATTTTGACCAAATTTGATTTATAAAATTTGAGCCGATAAATCCAAAACCGCCTGTAACAAGAATTTTCATTGCTATTGGTCCATTTCTGAATATTTTTTTGGATCTAGAAAGTAATCACCAGGGTCATATTGCTTGTCTGCAAAGACAATGAGTTGTGCTTGTTTCATAAATTTCATACTGATCCATCTCATTGGCAAAATCAATTCTCCATAGCCTGATTTGAGCGAAAATACTCGCTTTTCATTCCCGTTCTTTATTTCAGTAATCTCAATCTCCCCATGAGTGCATAACAAGAATTGAGTCGTTCCTAAGTGGCCATGCCCTCCCCGTGACAAATCTTCAGGCACGCCGCTAATTATGAACATTCTTTGAATCTCAAACGGGACATCTGAAGGTAAAAAAACTGAGAGGTTACCGCGTTCATCAATGAATTCTGATAGATACTTATTTGACACTTAACTTGCACCATTCAACGACTGCTGAAATAACGGATTCCTGTTGATCCACTTTCAAATTCGGATAAATCGGTAGATTTACAACTTTTTCACAATGATTTCTTGCTTTTGGAGTATCTACACTTTCATTAGATGCACGTAGACCATTTTGATCCGAATCCAAAATTGGGTAGTGACGAGTGATTTGTATCCCTCTTTCGCCACAAAAATCAACAAGGGATCTAACATTATCAACTTGTCCAGTCGCCAAGTGAGCAACGTGAGATTTGTCGAGACTGCGGTCTAGCATGACACTGAATGGTTTTAACGCTTCAATATATTTACTTAGTATTTCTCTTCTTTTTTGGTTTTCTGAATCAAGTTGCTCTAGTTTTTTACTTAGTACTACTGCATTTATTGCATCGAGTCTTGAGTTTCTGCCATTTAGGACTTCAATGTTATAGCGTCCATTCCAACCATAATTGGCGAGTTTTCTTATCTTTGCAGCTAACTGACTATTTGAGGTTGTAACCGCGCCTCCATCACCTATTCCTCCCAAATTCTTAGTGGGGTAAAACGAAAAACAACCAATGTCGCCGAAGGTGCCTGACTTTTTGCCTTGTTGTTCTGCACCAATAGCTTGGGCGCAATCTTCAATAACATATATATCTTGGGCCTTTGCCCAATCAATCAATTTTTCCATATTCAACATTTTGCCGTAGAGATGAGTCGCCACCACTGCGGAAACTTTGTCAGACCACTTTGTTAAATCATTTAAACAAAGTAAGTAGCCATCGGATTCAATATCTGCAAATATGGGATTTAATCCAGCGCTTACAACGGCAAGGGAAGCGTAACCGCCACCGTTATTGACAACCAAAACATTAGATTTTTTAGGTAGATCTAGAGACGTTAAGGCAAGAATTAAAGCGTCCATTCCGGACGCCGTAGAAATTACATGGTCTGAATTTAAATATGAGGCAAGGTTGCTCTCAAATTTCTCCACATATTTTCCGCCGATAAGTGCGCCGTTGAATAGGACTTCCTCTATTTCTTTCAAGTAAATTGAATTAACTTCGGCTAGGTCGCCTGACGGGACTGAGTTGTTACTCAAAATATGACCTCCGCAGACTTGGCAATCAACCAGTCGGTAGTTTATCCCATTTATATCATTTTACTACTTCTACTATGCTATCCGCATGGCCAAAAGTAATCGGAACGCTGCTTTAGTTTTGGCTTTTAATCGTACTGATTCCACTGAGCGTTTAATCAGAGATCTGATCAACTTCGGCGTCAACAAGATTTATGTCTCCATTGATGGTCCAAGAAATGCAAAGGATTTGGATTCCCAGAAGCTTATTTTGGATTTTTTGGCTAAGCAAAATAGAGATCTTGATGTATGTATAAAAATAAAGAAAAATGAGACAAACCTAGGTTTAGCAATTGCAATTTTAACGGCATTGAAATGGTTTTTTTCCAATGAGACCTGTGGTTACATAATTGAAGATGACTTGGATTTTGATTCAAATTTTCTCGATTTTTGTGATGGTGCGTTGCTGCACTTTGAACAAAAGTCTGATGTTTGGTTGATTTCGGGAAATCAATATTCGAACGACAAAAATAGTGGCATCTGGGTCAACTATCCTCTCATTTGGGGATGGGCTTCATGGAGAGAAAAATGGAATGAAATTGAGAAATGCATTCTTGATAATCACCTCAATACCCATAGCTCATTGCCATTAAATGTAGCTAAATTTTGGCAACTGGGTAATTGGAGAGCGCAGAAAGGCATTCTTGATTCCTGGGCTGTTCCATTAGCGGCAAATATGCGATTACGAAATAAATACTGCCTACTGCCACCAGTAAATCTGGTTTCAAACCGAGGGGTTGGTGAAGGCGCAGTCCACACGACCGAAAATGCCTGGCACACTAACTGGAAGATATCCAATGATTTAGAACTAACTGACTTTAGAAGTCAGTGGTTAAAACCAAAAAATAATTTAATAATCGAAGATTCAAACCATTATCTGGAAGAAAATATCTATCGAATTAAACCTAGACATATATTTTCTACATACATTTCTATCTTCCTTGATCAAATTAAGCGTAGGTCTAAAAGAAGCTCATTATTTGATGAACTCAATAAAAACTCTAACGTCCAATACTTTTAAGCATGCGTCTCGCAATATAACCTGCGATTCCACCAATTTTCATCCTTTTTAAAATTATGTACTTGGTTTTCAACGTAAGTTTAGTTTTTTTGGGTGACGCTAGGACAATTTTTTTCTCGATTCGGGTTCCTCCATTAGCTTCAGAAACAATTCTTTGCCATTCATTTGATGTTGAAGATATATGAGGCAACAATTCTTTAGAGTGAACATGAATATTAGCCATGTAATAAACATCGTCAATGTAATTTAGTTTTATCGTTGGAAACTTCGAATTGGGAAAATTTGATATCTCCCATTTAATATCACTCAAATCTATTTCGATATAAGGATTTTTGTAGCCTGAAACTACAGTGCCATTGGTGTGAATAGGATTGACACCATGCAAATACTGTCCAATCGCAGCTCCGTCAAACAATAAAAACTCATAATTGTATCGGCCCGTCAATTGGTTTTTTCCTCTAGGAACAGAAGGTAGTTCAACAGCCCAACCATTTTCTAATGCACGTCCCAACAATTCCATGTCACTTAATGCCTGTTTGGAAGAATTCACTAGCGCTGCTATGTGATTGATGAATGTTGAGATAGCCGGCACGTCAGGAAAATAGATAATACTTCCAATGCCTTTGTTTCCTAACTTCGGGTATAACGGAACGCCAATCTTATTTTCTCTTAAAATTATTGATGTTACCAAATCAAAAGGAAGGGCCATGTGCACATCTGATTCCAAATGGAAAACAATAGAATTTGCATCTAATGAATTTTTCAAACTATTCAGGGCTAGTAGCCTCGTTAGGGTCTTCTCCCAGTAGCCGTCTTCACGCTCTTTTATCTCTGGAAAACGTTCTAAATAGGGAGTGATCATTCTCCTTAACTGCCCGTTGTCCACCTCTACGGTTTCACCTGGGAATCCTTTTCCAGTGCTATCTGTCAGTAAAAGAACCTGAACATTGGGATTCATCGAAATTAGATTTTCAGCATTTCTTATTAGTTCGTTCGGTAGATTCTCGCCTAAGTGTACAAAAACGGCTGCTATGGGCCGTCTAAACTGATGATTGGCATCCATAACTCCACTATAGTGGTGGGAAATCATTTTTTACATAACCGATTAAACTACTTTTGAAGGTTAGATATGAAATTCTTTCGATTAAGTCTTTACTTTCGATATTTCTCAGCGCTAAGTAAAAGACCGCGGTTTGTTCATATTTTTGCTCTTTTTCCAAACATACTTTTCCGAGGCGCAGACTTTTTCTCGTTCTTCAGGATATTTGTTTTAGCAAATCGAGTTCCTAACCGTGTTATCCGCCAGCAAGAAGAAGTTCCAGAAATCGAATTGCTTGTTTGTTCTACCGCAAAAGATTTTTGGCTTCTGACTGATTGTCTAACCCATGCGATAAAGAGTTCGGTAAATCCAATTTCGAGAATAAGCGTAATTGTTCCATCTCATGATGTAGACGCTTGCTCCACTGAAATAGCTGAATTGATTACAGATACCGACATTGAATTCGATGTAATCGATGAAAACTCTCTGATACCTGATTCAGCAAGGAGTGTGCTTATTGATAAAATGGGCCAATCCTACGGATGGGCGCTACAACAATTCCTGACAGTTGCATTTGTTTGCAATAGTTCTTCAAAAGGTGTTCTCGCGGTAAATTCTGACACAATAATTCTTCAACCGCGTTTGTGGTTGGAGACGGATGGGAAACAAGAATTGCTAGTCTCATGGGAGTTTCACAAACCGTATTACAAAGTTCTTAAAAAATTAGACCCGACCCTCTCAAACATCGAATTTAGTCTGATTTGTCATCAGATGCTCTTCCAGCCCGAAATCTTTCGACAAATTCTTTCTGAATTGAATGTTCATTCAATTTCACAATTTATAAGTCTTGTTTTAGAAAACGCCGATTTGACTCAAAGGTCACCGTTTTGTGTTGAGTTTGAACTCTACGGTCAAAAGATTCTACGTAAACATCCTTCAAAAGTAATTTTAAATAGGTTTGCAAATATCTCTGTACAGTTGGATTCAGATGTACGCATACGTCATAATCAAATACGAGAATTCATCCTTTCTGGTGAGTATAACTCTATTAGCAATCACTCATGGATGACGTAGCGTTTCAACACCGAATTTAGAATTCCACTTTAGATTTTGGTCTGGGAATAATTCAAGAAATTTTGTATTATCGCCAACAATGTAAGGTGTTTCAGAGTTTCCAGGTTCTAGTAACGCTCTAATCCCTTCGAAATTCGTTTGGCTAAACATTTCTTCGATTGCCCTCCCCACTGATATTTCTTGTCCTGTGCATAAATTGATAACTCCGCTTGCATATTCGTCTGTAGATATTCTATAAATACCATTTGCAACATCACGTGAACTTAAAAAATCTCGCACATCATCGCTGAATTTGATTTTGTTTTTACTCTGTGACAAATATATTTTTCGCGCCATACCTCCTAAAGTGAAATCTGGCAGAGTCCAATCTAGCAGGCTGAATACTCGGATAATTATTAGTCTTTCAGGATAGTTTTTGAATATCTCAATTACTTCTTGCTCACCCCTGGCTTTTTGTTCAGCGTATACGGAGATTGGTTCTACAACGGAACTTTCCAGATGTTTTTCCAAAGATTTTTTATAAACATGGGAGCTCGAAACATAAATAAACTTTGCATCGGTATAATTGGCAATCATCTTCGCCAAATTCATCGTCCCAACTACGTTGACTTGATATGCGTAATCTGGGTTTTTCAAGACGTTCACATTGCCAACCACGCCGGCCAAATGGATAACTACTTTTGCTTTTGTTAACTCCGGATCCAACGTAAATTCAGAGGAAAGATCCAAAGTTAAAGGCAGTACATTATTTGGAAGTTTGGAACCGATCGTGCCACTAATTCCTGTGGCTAGGATTTTTCCCATGTTAGTTTTCTTTATCTGCCCGTATCAACGATTCGACCAGATAATTCACCTGTTCATCGCTTAGGTCATGATGGGCACCGACCATAAATGACTCCTTAGTTATTCTGTTTGCTATCGGAAAATCAGATGGATTTTGATTTCCAATGTTTAGCCGACGAATGGCGGGTTGGCTAAGGAAATTTCCGGTCAGAACTGGACGTGTTTCGACTTGCATCTTTTCTAGACTTCGTAGAACGCCTTCGCGTCTTGATTCACCAGAATTCACTATATGAATTGGGAGAAGCATCCACGAATGGGATTTGCGTAACGTTGGATTGAGATACTCACTTCCGTGAAGGCTTAATCCTGAGTTCTTTATCCCCCCAAGTACCCTGTCGGCAATACTTCTACGTTTTTCGATGAAGGTTTCCACATCTGCAAGTTGACTTATTCCGACTGCTGCTTGAATCTCCATTGGCCGGATGTTGAAACCAGTTGAAACGAATAAAAACTTGGCGTCATTATTTGATACTTCCCCAGTCCAGGTTGTCACATCTTGTCGGTCTCGGGACCAACCATGAGATCGGATTGAACGTAAGTCATCTGCATATTCATCAATATTAGTTGCTACCCCTCCACCCTCCATTGTGGTTATGTGGTGGGAAAAATAAAAGGAAAACGAACCCCCGTATCCTGATGTGCCCGCGTGAACATCATCGAACCGGCTACCCAAAGATTCACATACATCATTAATCAAAATTAGGTTATTTTTTTCGCTAAAAGTTAGTAGCTCTCGATGCGAAATTGTGTAACCAAGTGGATGAATTGGAAATATGGCTTTTACAGAACCTTTGTGGGTATTCAGTATTTTCTGAGCTTGAACCAAATCTATAGCTACATTTTCGAAGTCGACATCTACGAAAATAGGTTTTAGGCCGAGTTGAACGAGTGGCCAGATTGTTGTCGGCCAGGCTATCGCAGGAACTAGAACTCCGTCGCCTGGTGCAAGTATTGGAGACGATTTTGTTGGGCGCATCAAAGCTTCTAACATGGCCAAATTAGCCGATGATCCTGAATTCATCATTACGAAGTGATTGACGCCGAGATACTCGGCCATCAGATTTTCAAACTTTTTCACCTCTTCGCCCATTGTTAGCTTGCCTGAATTGAGCACAATATTAAGCTGATCAATATCTTTTTGCCTCAAACCTGACGAAGCCAAGGGAATTCTCATATGCAAAAGATATACCAATAATTCTGAATAGGTGTTTTTGCCAAATAAAGTTAGGGGAGAGTCTCGTTTACTGCAAAATAGTTAGTGGTTGTAAAGGTTTCCAAGGTCTCGCTATAGCTAGCTATTTTGTATAGACCCTTATGGGTTAGTCGATAGATCGAAAATCCTAGCGGTACTAGTAATTCCCAAAAATCTTTGAAAAACGTCCTTGAATCAATATTGCAACCCCCGAACTCGAATTGAATAATCCTAATATCCCCAAGATAATCCCCGCATCCCCGCAAGGCATCCAATTCAAGCCCCTCAATATCCAGCTTGATTATGTCTGGAATTCTTTCCTTTTCTCGAATCCATTTCGATAGGCTAATTACACTGACTTTTTCGGATTCTTTGAAATCAATGCCTAGGTGATCCAAATTTCTCTTGTTCAAACTTGAAAGTGAGCTACCTAATTCATTTGACCAGAGATCAAATATTCCCTCATTTAATCCAATTCCCAGGTTTTCTACCTTCACACTTTTATTCTCTTTGAACTTTAAAACTAGGGATTCATAACTGGTTTTACTTGGTTCAAAGCAGATGACTTCTAAGTTTGTTTGTGAAAGAAGCCCTGAAGTCCACTCTCCAGAATTAGCACCAATATCTAAAGCCAGACAGGTCTGAGTTGATGTTTCAAACTTTTTTAGAAGTTTTAGCGCTGCTCGAGGTTCATGATTGATACTTTGCGCACCCCAACCTTTACCTAGAGATTGCTGAATTCTTATCTCAAGAATCTCACTTACGCTGAAGGGAGCTCTGACAAATACTAACTTTGTTATAACGCCAATTACTCGAAAAATGAACTTTTTAATTCTTTGTGAAACCATCGTCGCTACTTTCCGAAACATAGTCTGCGAATAATGGAGCTTCTTTGTCTCTATTACTTAGTATCAAATGATCTCCCCACAAACCTTTCCATTTTGGATCAATGGGTGAAATTGAAAACTCTTTATTGTCTCTATATGGGATGTTTGTAGCATAGACACACAGGGTGCGGTCACTAAGACTTTGAACCGCATGTGCAAAACCGGGTGGAATCACTAACAGCTTGTGATCGTCTTCATTTATTTCGATTTCTGCAACTTCGCCGAAAGTTTTTGAATTCACTCTAACATCAAGCACAAAGTCCTTGATTTCTCCTTGAAGGCAAGAGACTATCTTCCAGTGATTATTCTCTTCCCGTGATCCATGAAAACCCCGAACGGAATATCGAACGCCCGTTATTACGTTGACCTGCATGAGTTCGGGTAGATTTGGATATTTCTTTAAAATCCTTAGTTTTTCATAAACCATTTCAAACGTCCCGCGTTCATCTGCATGACAAATATTTGAGAATACAGCAGGTCCATCTTGGGAGAAAAGTTCAAAAAAATCATGCATAGCGGCTACTATTCCACTATGTATGGAATTCTTCTAGCAGGGGGCACTGGAAGTCGTCTTGCGCCTATAACTTCCATAATTTCAAAGCAACTTTTACCTATATATGACAAGCCTATGATTTATTATCCGCTCTCCTTGCTGATGGCTTCTGGAATTTCGGACTTCGTTCTGGTCTCAACTCCTCGCGATATTCAATCTTTCCAAAGACTTCTCGGAGATGGATCTAAATGGGGAGTCTCGATTCAATATGCAATTCAGGATGAGCCACGTGGCTTACCAGAAGCTTTTTCAATCGCAGAGAAATACACATCGGGCCACTCAACTACTTTGATGTTGGGCGACAATATCTTTTATGGAAGTAAAATTGCCTCAAAACTGCAAGCATCTCAAAAATCACAAGGTGCGGGGATATACGGTTATTTAGTAAACGATGTCAGCTCTTTTGGGAATGTTGTTCTCGACGAGTCGGGAAGGGTTTCGGAATTACGAGAAAAACCCGTCGGGGCAGGTAGGGGGCTGGCAGTTCCAGGTATTTACCACGTGGATGAGACAGCACCTCAACGTTCGAGAGAATTGAAGCCGTCCGACCGAGGCGAACTTGAAATCGTAGATCTGCTTAAGAGTTATCTCCTCGAGGGTTCATTGACGTGTGAATTAATCGACAGAGGCACGGCATGGCTAGACACCGGAACGATTGACGATCTAAACGCCGCAACCGAACTTGTTCGAGTAGTTCAATCCCGACAAGGCATGTTGATTGGATCGCCAGAAGAAGTGGCATATAGAAAAGGTTGGATCTCTTCAATGGAACTTGAATTGCTCGCTTCCGAATACAAAAACAGCAAGTACGGGAGTTATCTTTTTGACCTAGTCAGCAAGAATGAATAAGAAAAGACATGAAGTGCATTGAATTGTCTGTCGTTGTTCCTCGGCGAAATGCGCACAAATTAGAATTTAGGTTGGACGAGTTTATTGGAAGAGCTAAAAGAAGCAGAAGAATTCCTTTTCTCCAACTTTTCGCGTGTCAAGAAGAAAATATCTTTGCTCCAAATAAAGGTAGAACAATAATTAGAGAGATTTTACTCAATATAACTCGATCACCATTAATGTTAATTCCCTTTCAAAGGTTAGTTTTTAAAGTTTCATTCGAGATTTCAACACCTTCAGATGTGCTCGAGTTTAAATGCTTTGACGCAGATAAATTATGTAGCAGTTTAATCTTCCGCAAGGCAGCCCTACCGGGAATCGTCATACCCGAACTGGATCTATCTTATGGATATGAATTCAAGAAAAACCACAGTAAATACGATGTTTTTTTAACCAACGCAACAATTCTTGACTTGAAAGAGGCAAAAGTACTGAAAAATTCATTTTATTTTGAGCAGTCACCTAATTTTACAATCGGACAATCAAATTTGACTATTTCAGGAACCAAAAGCAGCGATGATGGATGGCTTGAGATTAGGGATTATAGAAATTGGAAGATGCAAAAAATTTCTGAAGCGGTCGTATTGCATGGACAAGTAATCTATAAGGAAGGAAGGTTCTATTTTACTGATTCAAGCAGAATACCGGGAATTTCAAATCTTCAACATTGGCCATCTGTCATATTTATAAATCAGAATGGGAGAATTAGCACACCTAGATCAAAGTTAGAGCCATCTTTAATTCCAAGGGGAATTTTTGTTGGCGGAACTAACAACTTTATGCATTTTGTCATTGAGGATTTACCTAGAATCATCCTTGCTGATGTTTTAAAAATTCCAACTGATTACGCATTGGTTTTTAAGGCTAATTTAAGTGACCAAATAAAGGATACAATTGTGGCTTTAACTGATCGAAAGATCGTTTATGTTGATTCGTTTGAGGGGCTCCAGGTATCTGAGTTGATTGCATTTCGTTTTGACAATCCGCTTGTTTCCGCAATGGCTGGAAATCAAGATGCGGCGTTGAATCTTTTCAATTCTTTTTTATTAAAAGAAGCAAGAAGCAGGATCAAGTCCAAAATGCCGCCCACTTCCAAACATTCCGATCGTGTTTTGATTGAGCGAGGCAGAGGCTTATTTCGCCCACTTACTAATTCACACAAACTTAAGGAGCTGCTAATGCGCGATTTTGGTTTTGCAGCCTTTGATTTAAGCGGCCAGAGACTTGATGACGTAGTGAATATCTTTGACGAGGCAAGCATCATTGTTGCTGAATATGGGGCCGGAATGGCTAATATGATTTTCGCAAACAACAATCCCACAGTTTTGGAACTAAGGGGACCCCTGGAGTCTGGCTCAATTGAATATGAGGCGCTAGCCAAAGCTTGTGGGTTTAAGCATCAAAAATTGGTTGGCAAAAAGAAGGTTGTAAGTCGGTATGGTATAGAACGTGGGCCATTCTCAGTCGATGTTAATCAGGTCGCTAACAAAATATCTGAATTAATCTAACTTCTGCAATATCCATATTCGATGTGATGGCTGGAAAAAACGTTGAAGACTTCGCTTCGTGAGACTAAGCCTTCTTCTCAAATTTTTAGGGGGCTGCGCATTGGAGAAAAACTCTGCGTTGTCTACCCAATATCTAAATCTCCTCAACTTTTTGTTTCGAATTATCTTATAAGTTGAATTAATGCCTTCATAGTATGGACCACCAGGTGTTGCGGTGAAGTAATTTACAGTATCAGAAGTAATGTAATTCAAATGCGTTGGATCGGAAAATGCCTCGCGATGTGGAAGAGATGGAAACACAAATATTGCTTTGCCACCGGGTTTCAAAACGCGGCACATCTCATTCATATAAAAAATAAAGATATTTCTGCCGTCGTGAAACCTTGGGAGGTGTTCTAGCACATCGTATGCGCTGACTGATGTGAATGAATCATCTTCGAAAGGTAAGGCTGATCCTGGTAAAATTACTACTAAGTTTTCAATTGATGAAATCGGGTTTATGTCGACACAAGTGATTTTGTTAGCATTGAATGGATTTCTGGGAGTCGTACCGCATCCGAAATCGAGATGAGAGCTATCCATATTTCTCTCTTCACTGAGCGTTTTTCTCAAATTGGCCTCCCGTACATTCTTAAGTGTAATATTACAACATCCACTTGGAAATATATGAGGAATAGGTACTCAAACAGTGACGAAAAAACGTTTACTATTCTTCGCCGATCAGCCATGGCAAATAGAATTTGCCTGTAAGGTTATAACGAAATTAGAAAATGAATTTTCGCACATTGAGTGCTTGCTTGTGGTTAGCGATTTCTATTGTGTTGTTCATGAAAAAGGTTACCTAGAAGATCTGCGGAATAAACATGATTTTGATATTCTTGATTTCTTCGAAATTTTCAAGAAGTGGCAAATAGAAGCTTGTACCCATCATCACTATGGATTGATTTCTCGTCCTGACTGGACTAAGAAATATGAATCAGATCGAAGTTTAGAGCAGGTCGAAAGATCGAATCAGCTAATTTATGGATTTGAAAGAGAGTTTTACTTCCTGAAGATGCTCGAATGTTGCAAAGAAATGATTTTTTCAGACCTCAGCCTGGCGGTAGACAAGATAATTGAAGAGACTAATCCTGTAGCAATCATTTCTATTGAACGTCAAACATTGCCTGTGAATTTAGCACAAGTGGTCTCCGACTATAGAAAAATTCCTTGGTTTTCTATATTGCCCACGCGGCTTGGCTCGCGTTGGTATGTATCTGACGAGTTTGGATTAGGAATGTCAGAATCCAAATTTCAATCTATTCGTGCCTACAAAAGTTTACAAGAAACTCGAGATTCCGTTGAAGAGTTCGTTAAAGGGATTAAGGAAAAATTCGTTGGTTCTTACATAACCTGGATTGGGCGAGAGTATTTTCAATCGTCTGATTATCCAAATCTGGTTACGGTAAAGAAATCAAAAATGGGTCAGATATCGAGATGGCTATTGACATTTGTTAAGCAGTTAATCTCCAGATTTTATTTCCACCCCAAAGTAATGACTATTCAACCAGTAATCTTAGATTATTCACGCTTTCGCCTTACTATTTTCGAAATCAGATCCCTCCTAACTCGGATACGACATTTAGTTTTTCCACGTCGGTTGTTTTACAAAGATGCCCCTCATAAGAAATACATCTTTTGGGCTCTTCATGTTCGTCCCGAGGGAAGCAGTAATGTGCTTTCACTTGGACTTGATGAGATTGAGGTATTAAAGAAATTTGCAGCGGCAATGCCTGATAATCTCATCCTAGTTGTAAAAGAAAATCCAATAATGTTTGGGCAGAGATCGTTAGGGTTCTACAAATCTCTGAGTGAAATACCCAATGTTTATTTAGTAGACCCATTTATTAGCAGTGTTGAGTTCATTAGCAAATCTATTGGGGTGGCGGGAATATCTGGTACAGCTTTGCTCGAGGCAGAAATCGTTGGAAAGCCTGCTATTTGTTTTGGGCGACCTGAATTTGAAAAATTTCTCGGTTTTAATGGTTGGGCAGATTTAAACTCTTTTCTAATTGCTGCGCTGGATGGTTCGTATATCCCAAGTAAAGATTTGCGCGTCTATTTAGAGTATCTTTTTGAGGAGAGTGATGCTGAGGATGTTCCAGAGTTCGGAAACTTAGACTCACCAGAAGCCGATAAAATGATTACAAGAATTTCTGTAAAGCTCAACCAATATCTTAATCGCTAATTTTTCTCAGCACAATTTTCATATGGGATGAAAAACCATATTTGGAAATAAAATCTTGTATCTTACCCGGCTTCGCTTTTCCCTTGAAAAAGATTTTTAGAAAAAAACTCCTAAATTTAGGACTCATAAGTTCCAAATCAAATTTGCCCGGAGTTTCGATTTTTACCACCTTAAAGTTATAGCGATTAGCCAGAGAGTGAATCGCGAGCGGGGTTACAATTGATATATGTTCAATGTCAATTGTATTAGATGCGTTTTTCATTGAAGTTACCTCGATACTGGCTGAATTTGGGGTTGAAAGTATGAGTAGGCCGCCGTTTATTAGAAGAGAAGATGCTTTTTGGAAAAGTAATTCCGGATTGAGTAGGTGTTCGAGAACTTCGAAGGCGTAGATTACGCCAAATTTATTTTGGGTTTCATTAATTTCTTCGAGTGGCACTTTTAAAAGATTTACCTCAGAATGCTCGTAATTGACCCACATGTCAGGATTCGGCTCAACCGCGTATGCTCGCACACTTGGAATTAGTTGGGTCAGCTCCCGGATCACTTCCCCGGTGCCCGCTCCAATTTCTAGAATGCTCTGATCGGCTATCGCATTACGTTCCATCGCCGACATAATGTAGGCAGCTCTCGGTTGAGAGAGTTGCGTATATCTTTGTTCTGCTGATTGAGGATAAACATATTTCGCCCAGTACTCGTAAGTTTTACTGATTTCATACAACTTAGAAACCAAATGAATACTCGGGCCAGGATTCATGAAGATTGTCCAACATGCCGGACACCTATCAAATTTGAATCCGTCTTTTTCACAGAAAAAATCACATTCTGCCCGCTGACATCCTGGACAGTTTCTTAATTGAAAAGAATCTATTTGTGATTTGTAGAATTCAACATCTTCCAAATATGCTTTTTTGGCGCCTTTCATTATTGATTCTGGGCGGATGTCGTTTATTTTCATTTGATATCCTGTTGATTCTTTTCATATTTTTCCCAATATTCTTTTTTCAAATGGACTTTCCCATATTCGCTTGGATCTCCCCAGACGTTGTCCTTCCACCAGAGGCCGCCTTCAATCCACCATACCCGCGGATCTCGAAAAGTATCGGCTGTTTGCCAAAAAGTGCTCTCATCCATTTCAACATATTCGAGCCAGTAATAGAGGTCATCTGATACAACATGGTCATACTTTCTGACCATCTCTATAGCTTCGTTCCGTGACATATATCCGGTTCGAATATCTTTTGAAGCATGATCTGACCCACGACCGTATCCAAACTTAATAAACTTTAACAAGTCATGTGCTCCATTTTCATACCTATCGTCTAAATTCGACATTTTCCGATAAGTTCTCTGAAATTCACGCTCTGAAGCCATCCAACCGTACTTCTCTGAAACTAACTTGGTCTGTGCGTTTGGGTCCCACTTGAAGTAATTTCCAATGCATACCCCTCTAACGCCTGAATCAATAATTTCTTTATCAGATGGATATTTAGCCCAGTCCAAATCCGACTCATTTAAGTTCTCTTTACCAACCATGTCATACCATTCATATCCTCGTAAGGCATGTTCGTGTCGTGTTCGAGCGCTGAATTCTACGAAATCATCTGCTGAAAACATTCCGGAAATATCCCAAAACATTTCCCCCCAAATTACGAGTGGGATATTCATCATTGAAGCAATTCTCATCGGGTATGTATAGATTCCGCAATGAGCGTGCCAATTCATATCGCCCATCATGTTAAATCCTACGCGATTTAGCTTTTTTAGGGTTTCGACACTTGGCCCGAAAACTAAATGATCTGCGTTAAAAACTTTTCTCATTAATTCTCGATTAAAGTCACCTTCTGGTAAATAATTGTTTCCGTGATAAGTGACAAGAAGAGGTTTGAGATCATATTTTTCCACCATCAGGTGTGTTTGATAAAAACTATCCTTTCCCCCACTAACTGGAATTACACAATCGTACTTTGACTTGTCTTTGCTTCTATATTTCTCGACTATTTCATCGAATCTCTTTTCGCGAACATCCCAATCCGATTTCGTCAATTTTTGAAATTCGTCTTGGCTTCTGCACGCGGAGCAAACCCCATCTGTTATTTCAAGGTGGGCAGCGGCAAGTGGATATACACAACGGGAGCAGTAATTCATGGTCGTAAACTACCGCAGGCTAGACAAACTTGGTGGGCGCACTGGTAAACCCATGTCGAAAAGTTCAGAACGCGCTAGATAAATACTCTGATCTTGAAAATGAAAGATGTTTGCTGCGGCCACTGCATCCGCAGATGTCTTGCTTAAGATATCGGCCATATGCTGCCAATTGCCAGCACCTCCACATCCGATAACCGGAATTGTTAATGATTCCGCAACTGTTCCAATGAGTTCTAAGTCATAGCCACACTTCATGCCGTCACGTTCTACGCTATTCAACAGTATTTCACCTGCACCTAAATCTTGAACTTTACTAACCCAACCCTCCACTGTTGGCAAAAGCGCCGAATCTAAATTCTTATTGTGAGTTGTGGCTATTCCGTTTGCATTAACATAATCAACCGAAATTACAATGCACTGGCTCCCAAATTCTCTCGCAGCTTCATAAATCAATTTTGGATTGATAAGCGCTTGAGTATTTAGGGCAATCTTATCGGCTCCCGAAAGCAATCTGTCTTCTATTTCCTTCAGACTAGAAATGCCTCCCCCAATAGTTATTGGCATGTTTGCTGCTGAACTAATCGCCGCAAGTGCATCAAGTCCAGAGCTAAACTTTGGGCTTGCCGTGTCTTCTCGATTGGGCCCAAAATTCTTTCCTTGGTCGATGTCAAGATAAATTAACTCATCTGCATCCCAATCACTGAAACGCTTAACACCTGCGATTGGGTTGCCGATCTTCTTGTATTCTCGAAATAATTTACTTTGAACTAGCCATCCATCTTTTAGGATGAGAATCGGTATCACGCGTTTTTTCTTCATAACAACCAGTTACAGAAGTTGCTTAGAATCCTCATGCCCGAAATTTGGCTTTTTTCTGGATGGAACTGAACCCCAACGATGTTCTTGTTTCCAATTATGGCTGGAAAATCTCGGCCGTATTCACAGGTTGCCATTACAGCGTCAATGGCAATTTTTGAATAGGCGAAACTGTGTACAAAATAGAAATCAGCTTCGTTTGGAATTTCATCAAGAATTGGGTGCTCATGTCGCAAAGTGATTGAATTCCAACCAATATGAGGTTTGGGAAGGGTGGTTTTTATCTCTTCAACCGTACTATCTGCGAAATAATTAAGACCATCCCATTCTCCATATTCAAAGCCTTTCGTTGAGAAAACCTGCATGCCTACACAGATTCCAAGAATTGGCTTACCATCGAAGACTTGCTTACCTACGAACTCTAGCGGTAGCGTTTCGCTTATTTTCTCCATCGCCTTGCCATATGAACCAACGCCCGGTAAGACCAAATGTGATGCATTGTTAATGTCTTTTTCTTCATTAGAGACGATAACCGAAATGCCAAGATTGTTAATTGAGTTATAGACTGATTTAACATTTCCAGATCCGTAATCTAAAATACAAACTTTTTGCATTCGTACCGACCTTTCGGATTATGGATCATTAGAAGTTCCCATGCTCCTCTATTGTATATTTCCATGAAGTAAGCAGGTGGAGGAAATGAAAAATCTATCGTATGTTATTGAATTTGGTGGAATACCTTCATCATTTTGTTGAAATTACTCGCAGAAAGACGCTAGTCTCTTGCTGTGGAAATCTCTGTAATAGTCACGAATTATAACTATGGTAGGTTCGTTGGTAGGTGTATCCGTTCTATCCTCAATCAGGATATTGATTCAAAGAATTTTGAAATAATAGTCGTTGATGATTCATCCACGGATGACTCGTGGGAGATTCTCAAAACTTTCGAAGGGAAAATTCGATTATTTAGAAACGAAACTAATCTCGGATTGGCTGCAACTTCAAACCACGGCATCATCAATGCTAACGGTAGATATGTGGTAAGAATAGATTCTGATGACTATGTACATCCTGATTTTCTAAAGGTAATGCTACTAGGGTTTGATTTGTTTGGTCGAAATACAGAAGCGATAAGTTTGGATTATTTGAATGTCACTTCGGCCGGTGAGGTTATAAGTTATGGGAGTTCTGAAAAAGACCCAATTGCCTGCGGAATAGCGTTCAAACTTGACGCTATTGAGCAAGTTGGCTTTTATAACCCAGGGTTAAGAGTGCATGAAGAAATAGATCTTAGACAAAGGTTTCTAAAGGAAGGTTTCAGAATTCAAAATATAAATCTTCCTCTCTATAAGTATGTGCGGCATGATAAATCTCTATCCAACCAACCATTAATTTAGGAGACCTACTTTGCGGAATAATGACTTCACATTTATCCTTGAAGCTGGCGTAAACCATGATGGCAATTTGGACCTTGCATTAGAACTTGTGAGGCAGGCTTCGAGGACCGGCGCCGATTATATAAAATTTCAAACATACTCAGCTTCAAAAATCGCTGCCAAGACATCTCCAAGTTATTGGGATTTGAATGAGGAATCAACAACATCACAAATCGAACTATTCTCTAAATATGATGGATTCTCACAAGAAGATTACCTGAATTTAGCCAAAGAGTGTGATCGGCAGAATATTGGTTTTATGACAACTTGCTTCGATGTGGATTGGGTCGAACAACTTGATTCGATTATTCCGATGTATAAAGTGGCTTCGGCAGACATAACCAATTTCCAACTGTTGGAATGTATCGCGAAAAAGAATAAACCGATTATTTTGTCAACCGGGGCAGCGACCTTACTTGAAATACGTTCTGCATTGGACTTACTTGCCAAATTTAATTCGCATCCTGTGACTTTACTTCATTGCGTTCTTAATTATCCAACACCGGCTGAGAATGCTGCATTGGGAAGAATTAAAGTACTTGCAGATTCGTTTCCTAACTTAACCCTAGGCTACTCTGATCACACCAAGCCTAAAGATAGTAGTCAAGCGATTCAAATGGCTTACAATTTTGGAGCCAGAGTGTTCGAAAAACATTTTACTTGGAATACTTTGGCAACTGGTAATGATCATTATCATAGTTTTGGAGAAATCGAAGCGACAAAAATGATTGCCTCCCTGAAAAATGCTGCCGTCATGGAAGATTTCGATGAAGCATCATTTGTTAAAAATCAGGTATCAGCAAGGTCCTTCGCAAGACGTGGTCTATATGCCGTGAAAAAGTTAACAGCCGGACACGTAATTACAGCAAATGATGTTATTCCGCTTCGCCCGCCAATTGGTGAAGAGGGATTTGGGGGAAATGAATTTTTTGATTTAATTGGAAAAAGTCTGAACTCGGATGTACCTGAAGATTCACCGTTTCTCAGAAGTTATTTCGCGTGACAATGTTTTCTTCTGTAAACTTATAGTCTTTTAAAGCTTTAGATCGATTTAGAATCTCCCAACGGATTTCTGCTTGGTGCCAATCTTCCAAGGTATCGATATCTTGAGTCATCCATCTAGGGGTATATATCCCAATCATTTTTTCCTGCATGGGTTTTTTGCTCCTCCAGGATTCAACCCGCCCCCACCAAAATTGAGCTGTTTCATGGAATCTAGGTTCCAAATCTTGAGAATGCGTCATTAAGTATTTTGGATCACACATAGAAATTTGATTTTCGTGCCCACTAAATCCCAAACTGCGTTGAACTGGAAATGGGTAGGTTGTGACCGAGCTTACGTAGTTGATTTCTGGCGAATCCTTAATGACCTTAAGACCCAACTCTAGTGCCGATTCACTTAAAAAAGGATTGGGTGCATAAACACAGCACAGGTAGTCATTATCGTTGTAATTGTGCTCTATTACCTCTTGAGAAATCACATCAATTATATTTGCTTTGTCATTAGACAACTCTTCACTTCTAAACGAAACTTTGACTTCCCTATGCACGCTGACTATTTCCGCAATCTTTTCTGAATCTGTACTGATTATTACTTGATCAAACAGGCCTGAGTTTCTAAGATTAGATAACGTTCCTAAAATTATCGGTTCTCCCCGGAAAGGTTTTATATTTTTTTCTGGGATTCTTTTGCTGCCACCACGGGCGGGTATCACGGCAATCTTCATTTGCTTAATTCCGCGTCGCATATGATCACAGATTTAATCTCTGGTTTCCTCATGTTTCTTAGTCTATTGAGATTTGATTTCCCGAAAGCGATAATTCTACTTTCAAAATACCTACTTGATCTTCTTGGCGTGAAGGTTCGACGATTTCAAGTTTTATTCCGTTTAGTCCAGAAATTATCTCTTGCTTAAACCAAGAGTCAGCCAATTGATCTTTATCTGAGATAACAATTTTCTCAATTTTTGCTACGGCATTTCCATCTTTCGAAGGATGATCTTCAGTTAGCCATTCAATAAAGAACGGAAGTTCTCTTGAATCAGTAATTTCTTTTACGCCGATTTGCTTCCATTTAAGGTCTGTTCCATCTGGTCGGGTGCGATGACCATCTACGGCTTTGCGGCCAAACTTCTCTTCAATCGGTGAAATATCTTCAGTGCTAAATACCCAGGTAAGCCATCCGCCGCCTTCTTGAGCTTTCTTCGAAACAGCTTTACCCCAAGGTGTTTGTTCTGTTGCTGGGTGATCTAATGGGCAAACAACTTCTATGTACTTTCCATCAAGAAGTGGTGCCGTGAAGTTACGTGTGCCAAAACGTGGGTGGATACCGCCATCAACAAATGTTGTTCCAAGGCGCGAACCTAGGCGTTGCACGGTGTCGGCTAATTGATCATGGGAAGTTACATATGAGACATGGTCTAAGCGCATGGGGCAATTTTGCACCATGAAATGGGGTGCTCTTTACCAAGTTGAGGTGCGGTTAAAGGGTGCAGGTTAAGTTTTTCTTTGGGGTTTTGCCTTGAAGTAAGTAGGCATCCACGGCGTTATCAACGCAGGCGCTGCCGCGGCCTTGGCCGGTGTGACCATCGGCGTCGAGAGAGATCAGTTTGGAAGTGGTGAAGATTTTGTGGAGACCGACAGCCCAGTCGTAAGGGGTTGCTGGGTCGCGGGTGGTGCCGATGACAATTATTGGTGCGGTTTTAATTGAAGTGATTTTGTTTGTGGCGCGGGTTAACTTGTCTTTAGGTGCAGGTGTTAAGAACTTGCAGGCAATGTTTGTGTAGGCAAGGTATGGGCCAAAGACTGGTGCGCGGTCGGTGAAGCGTTGGGCCTCTGCTTTGGTTTTTTCGATGCTGCGAGTGTCGGGCCAATCAAGGCAATCTATAACGGCTCCGGAATCGAGTTCGTTTGATGCATAGGTGCCATCTGATGAACGGCCGCTGTATTGGTCGGCAAGGTCGAGGAATGTGTCACCGAAGCCGCGTTGGCCTTCAAGGAATGCAGTGCGAAGTTTCGGCCAACCATCGACGTCATCGTAAAGGGCTGATGCAGTGCCTAGAACAATTAGTGATTCGGTGGCAACGCGTTCGTCGTTTTCAACTTTTGTTTTACGTGGAAGTGGGTTGGTTGCAGCCGTTGTGAAGAGCGCGATGATTGCGGCGGTTGCTTCTTGGCGATTGGCAGGTAGTGGGCAATCATCTTGCTTTGCGCAGTCGGCAAGGAATGCATCTAGAGCAATGTCGAAGCCGACCGCTTGAGAAATATTTTGTTCGAGGATTGAAATATTTGGATCGAGTGCGCCATCGAGAATCATGCGGCCGACTTTGTCGGGGAAGAACTGGGCATAAAGTGTGCCGAGGTAGGTACCGTAGGATTTTCCGAAGAAGTTAATTTGCTTATCGCCAAGTGCTGCGCGCAGAATGTCCATATCGCGGGCGGATTCTGCTGTTGAGTAATGGGTTAAGAATTCGTTCTTCTCTTCGCACTTCTTGATGAAATCTTCTGAATCAGCGAGCGCCTTTTCGAGTTCTGCCTCGGTATCGGGCTTGGCATCAGATGCGTAGCTGGCATCAGTTTCTTCATCGGTTAAACATTCAATTGGTGCGCTTCGGTCTACTCCACGTGGGTCAAAGCCCACGATGTCATAACGGTCGAGAACTTCGGGATCAAAGACGTATTCGGCGTTATAGGCATAGTCAACGCCTGAACCACCGGGGCCGCCGGGGTTAACGATTAGCGAGCCAATGCGGTTCTTTTGATCTTGGGCTTTGTAACGAAGTACAGCTAATTTAAATGTTCCAACAGTTAAGTCGGCGTAATCAATTGGCACACGTAAGTCGGTGCATTCGAAATCTTCGTAGCAAGTTGCCCAGTCGAGTTTCTGGTTTTCATATGCTGCTAAATCAGAGAGTGGTTTTTCAATAGCTACATTGGAAGCACATCCTGTTGCAACGAGTGCAAAGGTGAGAGTTAAAGCGGTGAGAAAAGGGGTGCGTTTTTTCATTAGGCCAAACGACACATCAAGGCTTCGATGGTTAAAAGTGGTGCTGCGTTGTGGCTCAAGTTGGTCCTGGCTT
>Ga0315909_10001411_pt1 | contig 32511 bp, 24 predicted proteins | sample LakEriMetagenome_11_FD_203527 | JGI IMG/M metagenome (GOLD analysis project Ga0315909, IMG submission 203527) | Freshwater fungal communities from buoy surface, Lake Erie, Ohio, United States - Buoy 2 MA125 | ecosystem: Environmental > Aquatic > Freshwater > Lake | place: USA: Lake Erie, Ohio... | reverse complement strand
TATAACTTTCTATAGCCATATGTAATTGATTTATCAATGCACCATTTTGCATACGATAAGCAAAGTTAAGTTTTTGGTTAAGATCAGATATAGTTTTGGAAAGGTCTTCCAAAGATTTGTCTGACAAGTCTGTAATGAATGGATGTTGCATTCATTTATTTAGTTAGTAGGAACTAGGCGTTACTCTTTTCCAAATTGCGGTTGTGCCGTCATAGTTCGCGGTACATAGGTATATATATGTGCCATCAGTTTCGATTGTTCCAGTGACATCTCCTGGACTACCAATTGGTAACTGTCTATGATAAGCTGCTCCTGAAACTGCCACATTAGCATTAGCAGTTAGTGTTAATGAAGTATTACTTGATATTGAACTTACAGTACCAATAACAACATTAGAAGAATTTAATATTACTCTTCCTGCTACTAGTTCTGTCAAAAATATAGTACCACTGCCTGTTACCGTTGTGCTGTTAGTGGCAGCAGTAATAGTATTTGTCGCTGCTACATTTGTTACAACAGGTGTGCCATTTATAATTGCAGTAGATTTTTTAGGCCTATTAATAGGATAAATATCCATCAATGTTCCGCAATTGGTAGTAGAAATAAGATAATTTACTTGTGTAACACCAGCAGGTATAGATACTTGATTAGTATACGTATTTCCAGGAGTAGGTGTAGTATTACTTACATAGTTTTCTAATTGAAATGCAGTGTATGACAGACCTACTGTAGGTATATTACTTCCATCATTTGTTGTAGTGGGAAAGGTAATAAAAGCACTTGAATTTGCTATAGTTAAAAATAGTTCAACATTGCTCTGAGTTCCAACAGGTGCCCACCCACCAAAATTAAAAGTAGTATTTGCTGTTATAGTTCCATACTGAACATCACCTTGACTTACATTTATGGTTGTTGTTCCCTGTACATTATTACCTAAATTATAAGTACTTGCTCTAAATGATCTAGTAGTAGCATTACTAATTAAAGTATTTGCCATATCATTGTTAAGAGTTTCCCCATCTAGTGCTGCTTTTAACACAACCTTGTTTTGCAAGTCTGTTATTTCAGTACCTGCTGTATTAAGGTTAGTTTTAATTGAGGTAAAATTGTCTCTAAATCCTTGGGTACTGTTGTTTATACCCGGAACAGGATAATTTACATTAATGTTGTTTGTGTTTATTGAACTCATACTTTATTCTTTCGTAACTATTTATTACAAATTATGGGGTGATCGTTTTTTGCGGGAACGTAATTACAAAATCTTTTGAATTAATAGGATTAGGTGTAGGAGTAGCACTCGGTAGATCACTCCAACTTGGTATATTTAAATTGTCGTTCCAATTATAAGTGTTGCTCTTATCTATATAGTATCTGTCAATCGTAAAATCAATTGCATTTAATTTATAAGGCCAATTTTGATTAATATTATTAGCGATAGTAGTTGCTTTACCGGGCAATGTGTAGCAGATTACCCAAGCTCTTGTATATCCTAAAACGTTGCCATCTGCTTGTTGCGTATTCATCCATTTTGGCAATAAATTACTATTTCGATCACTACCCAAATTATTTATAAGTTGCTCAGTCATATTATCTAAACTAGCTGGATAAAATACATTAGTAGATCCTGGAGTCAAACTGGTGTAAAATAAATTACTTTGAACGTTTGAAAAACTTGTATACAGGAAATCTTCACTGGTTAGGTAAGGACCTAATTCTAAACTTACAATAGTGGGCCACCTAATTTGTTCAGAAATACTTTCTCCCTTTTCATTAATTAAATTATCAATTATTTGACTATAGACAACCTCATAAATTATGTCACTATTTTCATCTCTAGCTATTGCGGTTTTTATTTCACCTAAAGTTAAAGTTCTCCAATAGTGATTTTTTTTCATCGCCTCTATGTAATTTTCAGCACTGCTTGCTTCGATACCATATGCATGAACAAACGAAACATCTCTTGCTTTACCAAAATTATAATCATTTGCTCTATATAAAAAATCGTTTGGAATAAGTGAATTGTCATTTAATAAAGATTGTATTACCGATCTCTGTGCTAAGGGAGGTGAAGCCTTCAAATAAACATTTTCCGTAACTTTTTCGTAAAATTGATATATATCTAATGTAAAAGTTTTTCGACTTGATACCAGTGGGTAATCTAAAGATGTTGCTTCAACTGTAAATGTAAAGGTAGTGTTTGTAAATTGTTTTAATAATTCACTTGTGGGTTGATATGCAACTTGACCTATGATTTCTCCTGCAGTATCCAAAACTAATTGTGATGGTAATTTTCCATCTACTAGTCTATACGTAAGCGTTTGATCTGAAGTAGCTTTAATCTTTAATGTACTTATAGAGTTATTATAAACTGTTCCTAAATAATTATCAGTTTCCCAAACAATATCATTAACAACCTCATTGGATACAGTAATATAAAATTGATATGTTTCACTAAACAATCCATTTAATTTATATGCAAACACTTTAAAAATGTATTGACTTATTCCTTTGGCGATATTAATTGTACCAGTTACCCAACCTGTATTTACGTCAGCAACAAGACCAGGAGGTAAATCTGCGAAAAAATAAGATACCGTTGTACCATCAAAATCGTAACCTATTATTTTAAATGAGAAAAAATCACCGCTTTTTAATACTGGAATAGTATTTCCATCAACTAAGTAATATTCATAATAAGGATCAGTTTCGTCTATCGGAATTCTTTTAGGAAAATAATTTAAGATAACCGGTCTTCTTGGACTGATAGTGGAATTAACTAATTCAACATTTTTTACAGTGATGCTATATGATGACGATACACTACCTAATACACTTATCAATGTAATTGTAAAATCACTTTTCCTTGAAGTAGGTATTCCGTTAATACCTATAGGTGGTACTGGATACCCTGAAATTATCCCAGTGTTTTCATCTAAAAATAACCCTTCAGGTAAATTACCAGAAGCTAAGAAAAATTTGACTGAATTAGTTTTAATGGGAATAGTATATGAAATTTCAATTGAAAAAAATTCACTATCAAAAATTGTCGCTAAATTACCTGAAGGAGTGGTTAATTTTGGAAACCCTGCTGTCAATAATTCTATTGAAAATGATCTATCAGCAAAATTACCAATTTCATCATTAACACGGATCGTAAAAGTGTAGGTAGTATTTTTATTGACACCTGTTGGTATACCAGATATTACGCAAGTATTGTTTATATTACTAATTTTAAAATTATCTGGAAGTTTTCCATTTAATAACTTGTAGTCTAATAGTAAAGCTGGATATACTGGTAAGGCTCTTATTTCAACATTAAATGGCGATGTTGAAGAATAGCTTCCTAACAGTCCTGCAGGGGTTTCCCAAATTGGTTGTGACATATTAAGTTAAGGCTTTTAATGCTATTTCATAGTGATGCTTACGATCTTCTAAACCAATCGTTCCGCCATTTATTCGCTTAGTGAGTGTTACAAAATCATCTTTATCACACCATTGATTTAAGTTGTTTTGATCCCAAAACCAACCTGCACTACTAACAGCACCTTCTGGTGTTTCTAGATATGCTACAGTTTCATCTAAACTTATACCTAAATCTTGTGCAAATTTTGTATAATTAGCACGACCAGTTAATTGAATCAATCCACGACCACAAAACTTATATCCATCACCACTTGCCTCATCACCGTTGCTCATACGATTAGCATAAACACGATTTGCAATCTTTTCAGGCTGTCTTTCATACTGTTTTGCAATCGCTTCATTTGGGAAATACTTTTTGAATGTAGTCATTAATCCTTTAGCACTGTAATTTAAATTTTCTTTTACAAAATTAAATCCACCGCTTTCATGTGCAGTTTGTGCTATAAATGCTGCTGCACGTTTTTTATTAACGTACATGTCATAGTACTCTGCTGTTTCATGCAATGACAATGCGTACTTTTTAAGAACTGCTTCTTTTGTTTTTGGACAAACTTGTTTTAATATTTCTAGTGTTATCATTTTTATTCCTTATAATCTTCCTACTGCTATTTCTATAACTCCTGCAACTCCAGTAAAATCTTCTAGTGCTTTACCAAGAACCGATCCTATTACAGGATTTGAATTAGATTTGGCGTATCCATTACCGGCGCTTACTAACATATCGCCTTTTGATATTATTCCAATTACTTTAACAGGTACTCTTCCCTGCAGTGCTACTATAGTTGGATATTCAGCCTCAATTGTACTATTCATAACATATGCTGGATTAGTAGAAACAATTCCTGCTATTCTATTACTCATTTCAGTATTGCATTGTCTAATTTCAGCAACGCCACCGAACTCTACAACAGTACCGGGATCAATTTCTGTATCCGCTGCGTAATATTCTGCTAAGTCAGCATAAGTTGCATTGAGCAACGATCCTGCTGTTAATACCCAATTTCCTATAATATTACCTTGAGTTGTGTTTGCCCCTGTACTTAAATTTCTACCTGTTAATGTACCAGTTTGTACATTAATATTTCCCGCGACAATATTTCCAGTCACACTTAAAGCACCAGCACTCAACACCTTAGAATTTGCATTATAGGTAAGCAAGGCATCTGCAACTAAATTAGCGTTACCTGACGTAGTGTTTACAAATGGTAAATAAGTAATTATATTAGCATTCGCCGTGGTTGTTACGTTTGCAAAATAACTCACATTCGCAGCAAGTACATTTCCATTAACATTAGCACCTTGAATATTACTTAAATTATTACCACTACCAATAAAAAAGTTAGCTGTGACTGAATTACCCAAGTTTGCAGTGCTTGCTGTTAAATTGCCTTGCGCACTGATAACTCCAGTCGTTCGTAAATTTTGTGCTTGTACATTACCTGTCGCACTGACCGTAACTGTAGTTACATTACCTGCAGTTACGGTTCCATTTGCACTTATTATGCCGTTTGTAGCAAAACTTGAATTTGAAAAAATTGTACCAGTCGCACTTACATTACCAGCGGTCGTTAGATTAGCGCCTATAACATTACCAATTACACTTATTGTGTTACCTATAGTTATGTTGTTTGCTGTTATATTTCCAGTCGCACTTATTAGTCCACCTGTAAGGAAATTGCTTCCAATAACATTACCTGTAGCACTAACTGATAAAGAGGCAAATAAATTCCCTACATTTGCATTTCCTGTTGCGCTTAAAGCAGTGGTGGATAAATTACCGACATTCGCATTACCTAAAACATCTAATAGTCCATTTATATCAACTTCAGTTGAAGTGATTTGTAAAACATTTGAAACACCTGCCACACTTAAAACTATATTTCCATTAGCGTTAGAAATCGCTATATTAGAAGTCCCGTTAGCAAAACGTCCTAAAAGATTTCCTGCGGTAATATTACCATTCGCACTTATGTTTAAATTGGATGTAATATTTGCATTTGATAAAATACTACCAGTTACTGATACATTTCCTGAGTTAACAAAATTTTGAGCAACAATGTTTCCAGTCGCTGAAATACCACCTGTTACCGTTAGTAAATTACCATTAAAAGTTAAATTTGAAGTTGCATCAATATTACCTAAATTGTTAAACAACACTTGATTATTGCTACCGGGAGAAGTCATGTATGTAGCATTTAAATTTAACACATTGATATTATTACTTACTATGCTGTTTGATCTAATCGTACCAACAACTGATAGATTACCTAAACTTCCTACTCCAGTTATATTGGGTTGATTACTTGATAAGTTACTAATCGTACCTTGAATAGCTCCAGTTGCAGTAATATTCCCTGTGCTTATTGTATTAGCTAGGTTTATTACAAAGGGCGTTGTTCCTGAGTTAATAGTAGCAGTATTACTTGTTGCAGTTGTAACACCTACTCTAAAATTTGCATCAGTCTGAATAGTAATTGTAGCTATCCTATTTGTTACTGTAACATTGCCTGTATTCTGATTTACGGATATACCTGACCCTGCAAGTACCTGAGAAACTCCAGTTTGGTACTGGATCGAGAACAATTCATTAAAATTGTTCTGTGTTTTTTGAAAAGCTACACGTATAGCATCTGAATCAGGATCGTTGGGATATGAACCGAAGTCGATAATTTCTTGAGCCATTTTAAATTTCTACCTTTATAGTGTATTTATCGTATTTTTATAAAGCTTCTGCCCAAAAAAATAGCCCGTAAAACCGGGCTATATAAAGCGTGGTTTTATTATTTTATACCACTTAGTTTTTTCCATTCGTTAAGCATTTCTCTACTTTCTGTAACTTTTACAGCAGTGTGAGGTAATGTTGTTTGATCACGCTTTTCTTTATTGAGTCCACCTGCAAGTGTTCGTATCAAATACTTAATATCTTGCATCGTAGTATCATCAGCTCCATTCGCTAATTCTTCTTCAATAGGGCGGGCGCTCTCAAGATTTTCATTTTTTTGATCTTTTGATGTTTCCTTTGAATTTTGATCTTTTGATGTTTCCTTTGAAGTAGAGTCAGCTTTTACAAAAGTTGTAGTAGGATCATCTCTACCTGGAGTAAAAGTTGTTCTCACACGATAACCCGGAGCTGGTACGTATTCTGTTTTTCCGTTTGATGAAAAAATGTGTCCTTTAGGATCAGCGTATGTACCTTCAGCTTCATTCATTCTATGCCCACATTCACCTTCATACATACCACATTCTTGACACATACCTTCATTGGTCATTTCTTCATCATATTCTTTAACAAAACGTAGACGACCCTGATCATCAACTGACGATTGTTGAGCCCCAGCAGAAGGTCCTTTATACTGTAATCTACCTTTATCATCTACTGATGAACGCTGTGGACCTGCTGTGTCACCTTTAAATTGCAGTCTGCCTTTATCATCTACTGAGGATTGCTGTGGTCTGTCAGTATCTTTAAATTGCAGGCGACCCTTGTCGTCTACTGATGAACGCTGCGGTGATGGATTTTTAGGATCTCTCATGTAATGAATACGATCTTGATCATCAACCGATGAAGAATTTGGTCTATCAGTATCTTTAAATTGTAATCTACCTCTATCATCTACAGATGATTTTTGTGGACTAGGATTTTTTGGATCTCTCATGTAATGAATACGGCCTTCATCGTCTACTGAAGTCGATATTTCACGTTCTTCATTTACTTTTTCTTCATCATTATTATCTTCTTCATCAGAGCCTTCTTCAGCCTCATCCTTCTCCTCGTTTTCATCTTCACTTCCCTCATCTTCATAATCGTGTGAATTTTGGTCGTCATGTTCTTCGTGTTCCGAATCATTTGACATTTCTATACCTTCTTGTCCATGATCTGACATACCACTTAGCTTTTGCATCAATGAAACAATATCATCATGCCCTGAACCTGAATTGTCATCTTGTGACATTGGAACTCCATATGCTGATAACAGTTGTTCTGGTTCTACAACAACTGGTTCATTTACTGCAGGACCTGACATTGAATCCATTCCTGCATTTCTTAATAAAGCCATTATTTCACCGGCTTGTTCCCCACTCGCTGTAATACTAACACTATTTTCTGTATCATTATCACCTTGAGTCGTAGTAACAGTTAAACTTTCGTTTATCATTTTTTCTAATTGGCTGTCCCATAGTGAAAAGTCAAAATTTTCTTTCATAGGTTTACGATCCTTATTTTTTGATGGTGCATTTACATCTACTGCATCTGGATACCCTTTTTTGCCATATGGTTCGCTGATGCTTAAACCTTTTGGTGGTGTAACCATTTTACCTGTTTTATCTCTATATGGTTTTTCACGATCAAAAATATCAGATTCTGGCTCTCTTTTTGGTGAAGGAGTAGTTGAAGCAGATTTAATTCCGCGCTTTAATTCATCTGGATAATTGTCGTCTTTTGTGTCGAATCTAGGTAGTTTTGACGGATTATACCCACTACTACCAGGTTTTCCTCCTGAACCATCATTCCATCTACGTGAGTCCCATGCATCTTTTTTACTTTGCTCGTAATCATTCCATGCATCTATTCCTTTATTCGCAAATTTTTTCATTGAGTCTACAACGTCAAAATCTGATTTTTCATCGTCACCGTACATTCTTGCTGCGCCAGGTCCGTCTTCATCTACCTTTTCATCATTATCGTATTTGTTAAACTCTTTTCTAGCAGCGTCCATTGTCTTTTCACTAGCACCTTGTTGTCCCAAACGTGCAAGAGTTTTCATTCCTTCTGGACCAAACTTTGCATAACCTTTAGCATGTCTGCTCATTGCTTCCTTAACAGGAAAAGTTTCTCCGCCTAATTTAAAGCTATCATCACCTGATGCTTTGGCCTGTCTTGCTGCATAAGTAAATGGATTTTCTTCTAATGGTTCTTCTACAACAGTTTGTGACATCATAGGAGATTCGCCCATTAATTTATCTTTACCTTTGTAACGATGAATTTCTAACGCATCACGTAAGTTATCACCCATGTGGCCTGTAGCTTTAAATTCAGCAATCTCTTGTTGTAAACCTTCAAGCATTTCTTCAATGCTCATTTGTGTTTCTTTCATCATCTCAGCAAAGTTAACACCTTCTTTTAACTTGCCTGCTTTTTTAGCTGCCTTCATGCGGCTCCCCCATACTTCATCTTTTGGTGATTCAACTTTACCATCACCATCATAATCTTTTTTAGCTTTTTCTGCCTCGCTGACTTTTTTCTTTGCTCTTAATGCAGCAAAATCTTTAGCATCTAATTTACCTTTTGGTGCAGCTACGTCTAGGTTCTTTTGATCACCTTTTAGTTCTTCTTTAACTTTCTCTGGTGGACTAGGTGATTTTCCTGCTGCTTTCATAGTGGCATCATATTCACCTTTGCTGACAGGTTTTTTGTTTACTGTATATGATTCTTCTTTAACTTTTTTCTTATTCTTATTGTCTAGGTATCCACGCTTATTAGCAGTTGCCCATGCAATATTTTCTGCTTCCTTTTTGCCTTTGCCTAAATCACGTTCTGATTTTGCAATATGTTTTACCATACGATCAACCTTAGCACCTTCTAGTATGGCTTCTTCAGTAGAGTCAAACCAATCTTTAAGATTCTTTTTAGACTTAGCCTTTTCTGCTTTTTTAGCTGCTTTTTCACCAGCGGTGAAACCATGCTTTGTGCCTTTTGCTGCACTAGATGGAGCTTTGCCACCAATAATTGCAGCACCAGCTGCATCTGCGCCCTGCCATTTTTTAGCATCTTTAGTTGCTTCACTTTCTTGCCTACCGCGCTTGTTTTTTTCCTTAGCTTTTGGCTTGTCGTCACCTTCTTCATCGGTGTCGTATTCTTTGCCATACTTACCAGTATGCTTTTTGCCTTTGATATCGGCCATTTTAGTTGCTTCATCTAATAAAGCAATCATTTGTCTCATGTCTAAGTTCATAGTAGTTGACTCCACAATTTCTTTCTTTGTAATATTTGCTAAACCTAAAATATGATTGAGTGATTCATTCACATCAGGGGTCATTCTTTTTATATCTTGAAGCTCGGCCTCTCTGTTTTGCTGCTGTTGCCTTCTGATAAGATTAGCACGGTCTCTATTTGCTCTCTCGTCAGGTTCGTATTTTCTTTCTGGTGGGGGAGGAGCCCAATTTATAGCGTTATCTGTTCCCGTTGCTGCAGGACCCTTATTTACAGGACTATCAGTTTTTCTAGTGATTTCGTCATCACCTTTTTTTTCTGTATCTTCAGGTTTTTCTGTTTTTTCATCTCTTTTAAATTTAGGAAAGGCCTCTTTTTCATCACCTCTTTTGCCAGCATCACCTTTTTCTGCATCGGCTTTACCTGGCCCATCTTGTGCGACCTTTTCAGGTTCTGGCTTAGGATCATCCTTTTTAGCTTCAGGTTCTTTGGCTGGTTCTTTAGCGGGTTCAGTTTTAGCCTGTTGTTCTGCATTCTTATCGAGACCTAATAATTTTCTAAGTTTTTCTAGTACATCTTCTTCATTTTTTTCATCTTTACTAGGCTCTATCGCTGCTTGTGTTGTTGCAGCACTTTCTTTGTCATTAACTGTATCTGCTTCGGCATTTGGTTTTTCTGAGTTTGTTGTTACAATGTCAGGATCTTGTACTGCAATATCATAATCTTTTTTCGGTTGATCAGCTTTTCTAGTTGGATCTTCTACCTTCTCTGGTTGATTCTTTTGTGGGATTGGCTTTTCTTTAGCTGTTACAACAACTGGTGGCGATGATGTTTTATCACCTGAGTTGGATGCTGTTTGGGTTGTTGTGGTAGAATCTGGCATTGTTGTTGCGGGTGCGTCGGCAGCTTTTTCTGATCCAGGATCTATAAAATCAATAGTAACAGGAGTATTTGAATTTCCTTGCTGCGCACTTGTTGATTTTTCTGCTGCTGATTTTTTCTCGTCTGCAGTCATATTAGCTATCGCAGCTAATAATGCAGCATGTAACCCAACACTTTGTGCTGCAGATTTTTTATCAAATTTTTCCTTAGGAGGACGGGATGCACGATCTCCTGGAAATAGTGGGTTAGGTTCTGCCTTTGCTGGTTCTACTTTTGCTGGTTCTACTTTTGCTGGTTCTACTTTTGCTGGTTCTTTAAACCCCTTACCTTGTAATTTTTGTTGAAGTTGTGCCCTTGTATCAGTAGCACCTTTATCACTTTTAGGTCTAAATCCACTTATGCTTCCTGGTTCAGGATCTTTAAATCCTTTACCTTGTAATTTTTGTTGTAATTGTGCTTGCACATTAGCAGGAATTGGTTTACCTGTTTTTGGATCTATTGTATAATGCGGTTGAGAACTTCTATCTTTTGCTGCAGCATCTTTTGCTGTCTTATCTGCCTCTGCTTTTCTTTGAACAGCAGGACGATCTAATTCTTTATAATTCCTTTGTTGGGTAGACAAAGCAGGTTCTTCACGCTTAGCAGGAGGTGCTTCACCTTTTTTAGGTGCTGGAGAAGGAGTATATTGTCCACTTCTTACTTCTTTTTCAGCCTGTTTTTGTGCCGGAGACATTGTTGCTGTACGTGTTTGTTCTTTACCAAATTCTTTTTTTGCAGCACTTCTGCTAATACTCTTACCACCGGCCCCACCTAAGCCTATGTCAATTTGTTGCGGTGCTCCACCTCTTCCGCCTAATCCAAAAATATCACTTCGTCCGCCTGCATAACCTCCAAAACCTCCAGACGGTCCCATTTCAGGACCTGAACGGCCACGATTTAACATATCCATTGGATCACGCCATTCGGTTAATTTGTTAGTAATGTCTTTTGATTTCATTTTCTACCTGAATCAATCTTATTTTCTATTCTATCTAATTGCTGTTTTAGTGATGAAAGTTTTTCATTCATTGCTTCTGCTCTAGCATTAGATACTTCAATCTTTTTATCTAAATCACCTACAGTAGAGGTCATTGTTAAATAGCCGCCTCCACCTAAGCTACAAGCTCCGACTACTATCCAAGTTAATTGGCTTGTTGTAAAATCAATCATTTGTTAAAACTAGCTCCTGTTTTTGGTTTAGGCTGTCTAGTCATGTTAGTCATTGGACTCTTTGTTTGTATGCCTTCTTTTGTTTTGTTAGGGCTGTCAGGTGTTTTTGTAGCAGCATACTGATAATCAAATGTTGGCTTTTTAGGTACAACTTTATCTAGATACTGATTTGCATACTCTTTACTTGCTTCTTTACCGTCATCTTCTAATTCAGTATGCAATAATAATGGACTGTGACTTGCTTCGTTAGCATATTGCTCTACTTCGTGATTTATGCTATCGTTATATTCTGTTGTGATTAGACGAACCTGATTAACATTTTTTCCCATTAATTGAACCATTTGCTGAATCATCGGTTCTGTAGCTGGATACTTAAACTCACATTTAATGATCGTCACTGATTCGTTGTGTACGTCAGGAAATCCATATGGATCTTTTTGAATGGGGGTAGTTTTAGGATCCTCAATTTTTACTGGATCAAACTTCTTAAGGTTCATGCGCAACAAGTCTAAAAACTTATTATCGACATCTCCTGCTATCTTAAGTGTGTACTTGTATGTACGTACACTTTCTACTAAATATTGGCGAAAGGTTTTCATGGTTCAATTCCTATAGTATTATTTATCATTATTTCCGTTTTTGCTTGCGATTAAAGATTTCAGTAATTCGTTACGATCTATCAGTGTTGACCCATTTCCCTGAGGAATATTCTCTATTTCTTTAGTCTTTTCATTCAATTTAGCGTCTAATGCTGCTTTCTTTAACTGCAATTCAATCATTTTTATCTTCTTGTTGACTTTAGCTGTTTTGGCTGTAATTGCATGTCCTAGCATTGTCCCTGCAGTACCAAAAATCTCAGCAGCAAATCTACTATCCACCTGCATACCAAGCTCCATTAAATCACTATAACTATTTTTAGCTAATTCAGCTAATTCATCTATTTCAGTGTCACTGGCTTCTAATCCACGAACCTGAGGTAGTGCATTTTCAATTTTTTCTAGGTTGTTGTAAGCTTGGGTAGTGACATCTTCAGGAACAGGAATGATATCATCAGCATGAGAGATTTCATCAATGGGGAGGTCAAATAATTCGCTAAGTTTTTTAGTCATACTCTATGTTATAATAGTAGTATTTATTTACTTTTTCTTACCATTATAAAATAGAGCGTCCTCATTTATCACTCTAAATGTAAGACCTTGGGATTTGCAATATGCTGTTGCTGCCTGCCATTTTGCATGATTGACTGCTACGGTAGCCCGATCTCTTGCACTTGCTGTTTTACTTTCAATAAGACTTTGTTTTTTGGGTTTGATTTCTACGACTTCAGCGTGTTTTTGTCCGAACTTATTTTCATATAGAATAAAGAAGTCAGGGACATAGATTGTTTGCTTTCCTGTGAGAGGATTGCGATAGGGTATTCTTATTGATTCACTTGCCCATTTGATAACACTATTGTTGTTATCACAAAACATCATGAAAGTTAATTCCCATCCTGATCTGTATTTAGGTTTATGATTACCTACATACTTATCTGGATTCTTCACTTCATATATGCCTTGAGCCCACTTAGCCATTTTAAGTTACTACGTTTCTTTGAACAGTTGGATTTGGCACTGGTAAATTTGCAACACCATATAGTGTTGTTTTTGACTTTAGGCTATTCAAATAATAAGCCATTGTTGCGTTAAGCTCAAGTCCACGCTTACCTTGAACAAACTCAAGCAAGGTAATTGCAGACTCACCTGTATATGCTGCCATTCTGAAAATAATTGCAGTAAAATTCTTAGCAGTATTTTCGCTTTGGCATACGTTTTTAAAGTAACTATACACTACATCAAATTCTGATGCGTTTACATTTACATCTTGTGAGTAAAATCTATCAAAAACTTTGACTGTATTATCAAGTTGGCTTGTTAAATCGTTAGTTGGCATAATTTATTTACTGAAAGATGGAAAACTAAAGAGTGCGTTTCTATTAGGAGTACCCTGTGTTGAATTAATAGCTCCTGTTTTAAGTTCATTAATTCCTAATTTAGCTAAGTCCGCCGTTTTAAAAGTGTTGTATGCTCTACCTGAGGTCATTATAGCACCTAAATAGTCGCCGCCACCTAAACTATTTAAGACACCACCTGCGCCATCAATTAACCCACCTTGACCTAATATTTTTTGATTAGCACCAGGTCTAGCAATAGGACTCATAACAGTATCATATAGATGCATACCAAAATCACCAACAACTGGTTTAGCGTTAGGTGAAGTGCCATTTGTCATGATAGCACTACCGTCAACAGCGCCATCAAAATACTGTACTCCTTCGTAGGCTATTGTCATTGTATGTTCCATCGTGCCATTAGTGCTTGAATAGTCGTATGAATCATGTTTAAAATTAGTAATCATTGGGTTTACTAATCTATATTGTACAAAATTACGTTGATTAAATCCATAAATGTTAATAGCTTTAAAGAAAGGTGCTTTACTTACACCTAACGTGTTAGCTAATGCTGTTAATTGATCTTTTGTACTTTGCCCAATGTAACCCCACTCATCATCACCGTAGATAGAATTATCATATGTATTTCTTCTGTTGTAATCGAACACATTGCTACTTGTAGCAAACTGATTTACAAATTGAGGATTTAAGTCAGGTACTACCCCTTGAGTTTGTGCTGCATTTTGTGTAGAGTCTTTGTAATAGTATGTAAAGTATCCATACCAAAGATTTCTTATTAAATTAGCGTTATCGTCATGAAAGGTAATATTGATATCATCATATTTTACTTTTGTTTGAACTATACGTTTTCTGTTGTATTGATTTAGTGTTGATGTATCAAACGTATAAGTAGGTAATTGCACTGTTTTTACAGCTAAACCAAAGTGCGTATTTGTTCCTTCAGGGAAAAATGCTTTAGCCCCTACTAGTTCTGTGTTAATATCAAATGTTACATGGAATAAAAACTTAAACTTAGGACTATAAGCATAGCCATCGCTACGAAAAACTCTACTTGCATGTTGGAAATCTCGGAGATATTCTGTGCCGAATAAACCGCCTAGAACACCTTGCCCGAGATTTTCACCAAGTAGATTATCAAAAAATCCTGCCATTTAAATTTTAAGTACCAATACCAGTGATTGTTGTTCCACCTAAAGCACGACCAACTGCAACACCAATACCAGAACCAAGAGGACTCTGAATCGCATTGTCAAATCGTATTGATAGGGCAATCGTTACAGGTTCATTAGTACCGTAATTTAAAGTATTATAGTTTACGTTTTGCAAGAAGCAACCATACATTTCCCATGTTTCTAAAACTGTTGGGGTTGCTGTACCGTTGCCACCATCTAATACTTCATAATTGATTTGGAATTTATAATCCTGACCTGTTGCTGCACTTGCTTGCTCAACAAAGTCCATTTGCTTTTGTATTTGCTGGCCTACTAATCTTGCAACACTGCCTGTTGCATCGTCACGTAGGTTTATTGTGGTCATCTGCCACTCATGTTTTCCTGCCAAATATAGTTTAGAGTTATAAATGTCGATTGGAATCTCAGTGAAACTTACCTGAGGTCTTGCTACGTCTATAACCTGTCTGGTTAATTCTTGAGTAGAACCGCCCACACCAAAGTTTAAAAATAAAACTCTAAATCTGTATTGTAATTTTGGCATCAACAGTGCTGCTGTGCTGGGCGTGTTGTCTTGCCCTACAGACATATTGAACAATGATTGTGATGCTGTTGCCATTTGTGTATCTCCTTAATGTATTTATCTTAAAAAATTCTCAAGTTTAACCGAAAATAGTTGAACCTCTTTCAGCTATTTCACCTGTATTCATAATTCTTACAGGTATGTAAATAAACTCAGCTGCCTTAACAGGTTCAATCGCAATGTCAATCCATAGTTGATTTGCATCTATACGAGCAGGAGTATTATTTGTACCATCACAAACAACCAAATAGTCATATATACCACGCTTAGCGACAAGGTCTACAAACAAGGTCTGTACTACACTTGTAATTTGACTTCTTGTTAATGCATCGTTAGGTTCAAATACGAACGGACGTGCTAATATAGTTAGTTTTTCACGGATGTAATTAACAAGTCTAGCGACATTAATACGATCAAGTGCTGATTGAGTGTCTTTACTATTCTTGTTGCCATAATTCAATAATCCTACACTAGTAAAGAATGCAAGAGGATTAATAAAGTTACTATATAAAACATCACGTATTCCTACACGATTCTTAATAACTTGGAATTCACCGGTAGCTGCGTCTACGTATCCAATGCTTGATGCATTGTCAATCGTACCACGGCGAGTACCTGCTGGTGCTAACCAAGGATAAGCGATTGTATCATTACGTAGGAATGTGCGTAGCATCATGTGACTTGGTGGAACTGCTACTGGAGTACCGGTTAAGTCTGTACTTAAACCACTTGGATAGAACAATCCCATATATTCATCACGGGTAACACATCCATCTTCACCTGTGCTTGCTGCACCTGCTGTATTTTTAGCCCAAGCTTCAATGTCAGTAGCTTGATCGCTTAGTCTCATTGGTGTATCTCCTAATATATACGCAGTATTACCACGTTCATTATTTAGAGCTACCATTTGAGGTTGTAACTCAGGATAGTTTGGAGATGCCATTAAGTTAAAGAAGTTATCTTCTTCACGTATTGTTTGATTGGTAGATATAGATGCAATAAGTGCTTTTACAACCATAGAACGTTGTGCTTTTCTACCCATGTAAGGACTTCCGTCAGTTTGTAATCCACTTGAACTTACCCAAGCATTCTTGACAACCGGAAGTGTTACTTCCCCAAAAGTTTGACCATTGAAATAATTTGATCTGAACTGTTTTACGTTGTAGCCTGATCTACGTGTGTTGAATAATAACATACCAGTTGGGTATTGAGCTGGACTAGGTGCATCTAAATCAAGATAGTTACTGGTTAATAAGCTTACTACACTAGGAATAGGATCACTAATAGGATCAGTGGTTCCGTTTCCTGCCCAACGTGCATCGGCAAAAAGTATACCGTCACCTGAGGTTTGATCTGTATTATCAATCAATATCCATTGATCGATACCATCTGAATTCTGCCAACGACTCAGCACTGGGTAATTTTCTAGATCACTACTATCTAACCATAAGTCTCCGTATGCTAAATTAGTACCATCACTTTGAACAGTTGGAGCAGTTGCGCTTACTATAACTCCATTAGGGTCTGTTGTATTTGTCCCTGTCGCTACAGGATTACCTGAAGAATCATAATTTACATTTCTATAACCTGTCCAAGCGCCTGCTTGCTGAATCATAATGTCAACTTGATCAATTGTACTATAGAACCAATTAGTGTTGTTTATTGGATTAGTAAACGGTGCTCCTTCATTTGCAACATAATCAATCTTTCTCCAATTAGACAATACACTGAAATATTCGGATGCTGCAGATCCTGAAACATACGCAATGGAAGTTACAGCACCTGAATTAACTGACATAACTCTTACTACTAAATTATTATTAGGAGTTATTCCACCTAAATCCGAACCCTGTATCGTTATAGCATCCCCTACATTGTACGATGAGCCACCTGTTGCAACACCATATGGTATATATCCATCTCCACTATAAGTTAAATTTATACTGCATCCAGTTCCTGTTCCAGTTGTACTATACTGAGGTGCATTTAAAATAGGTAAACTAGGAAATACAAATGGTTGAACTGCTGAATTTACAGAATATGATAGTCCTGCTAAATCCAACAAGTCAGGATAATTGAAATTCGGAATTAAGTATACTTCTCCGCCTATCGTTTGAGTTAGTTGAATTGATCCATCTGTTGTTACTGATGCACTTGTATTAGGTATATTTGCATTTTGCCATGCTATTACAAATTCAGCAGCACCGACAGTTCCTGCTGCAGGTAATGTTATGTTGTATACTTGATTTAAATTTACAGGTAAAACTACAGAAAAAGAAGCACTATTAGGTAATACTGGATTTTTTACTGTACCTGTTATTACTGTAGGTCCTGTTACGAGTCTCTTAAAAAAGTATAAGTTGTTACATATATTTGTTGATACGTTTCCTAATGAAGCAAATATTCCAATTAAAGTACCAGCCGGAATGTTTTGACCACCTGCTGTCCCAGTTATTTCAAATGTAGCTTGAGATACGTTAGGATAAATTCCAACCGGTCTTTGTACAAACGCAGAAGCCGTAGTTACAAACTCTTGCATTACAATATTCATTCCGTTGCCTGCTACTGAAGTTTTTATCCAAACACTTCCAGTTGGATGAGGTCTGCTCTGACCTGAGGTCCACAGAGGCATTTGAGATGAACCACCTGCAATGATTTCAGGTGGATAAAATTTACTTGTACTTGAAATACCCATATCAGCTAAAACAGTATCACTTGAACTAAATTGAAGATAAGATGTATTCTCTGGTGGATATTCTACTTGAGGACTATAGTAAACATTTAATCTACCACTAATAACACTCGCTGAAATATCGCCTAGGTTTAGTCCGTTAATTGCTGCAGCAACACCTTCTACATTGTTATTTGGGGCGGCTGGAACTTGTACTACGAAACTATAGTTTACTTTTGGTCCTATTACTGCAGTTGTAAAAGTAGAACCTGCGGCCAACGTTGGATTTGATACAGTACCAATCACTGCAGGTACACTCTTTGCCCATTCAATAGTTCCTAACTGTACCCAAGTGTTACTTGAATTCTTATAAAACATCATGCTTTGGATATATGGATTGACAGTTGCAGGCTGTACCGGATAAACTGCGTAACTGCCTATATTTCCAATACTTTGTAATGGATAACCACCGGATAAATCACTTGGGTTTACAAGTACTATAGGAGTTTGTTGTGTAAATTTTCCAGTTGATTTGTTGAATTCATATATACCCCAACTTGATGTAGTTGTGTCTAACCAATATGTACCATCTGCTGGATTGCCTCTAGGACGTGTTAATGTTCCTACTAAACTTGCTAAATCAATGTCAGCACGTAGAACCCAAATACCGTTTGTAACACCAAGAGTAGAGTAAGCTGCAAGTAGTCCATATTCGTTTAATTCATATCCTTGAATAGGAGTACCATTTGTAGTCTTATAGAAGAACGGATTACCGTATAGAGAAACTAAGTCACGCTGACTTGTTACTTTGTATACTTTATTAGCATTAGCTGCGATTGTACCAGGAGCTACTCCTGTTCCTGCAGCATTTGATTTATTTTGTGCTGTAGCAAGAAGAACAAAGGGTACTGAATTCGTTTGGGCTGGTGCGTAGTTACTTTCATCGATAATTGTTACTTCTACGCCTGGTGATGTTAGAGCCATTTTATATTTCCTTTAATGTTATGATTTTGAGGGTTAACTCCCTAGTATAATTATATTTATTAAATTTTCTAGAATTTACGGTTCTGTGAACTCTTTGGGAAGAGTTGGCTATAAATAAGAATATGAAAAGACCTATTTGTAAAGTTTGTAATAAAAACCCATGTGCTGCAAATTATTACAGGGATGGTGTCAGACATTACAGAAGCAAGTGTGAGGAATGCAGGAGAAAGAATAAAAAGCTAACTCCGCAGCAGCCCAAATGGAAGCTAGTAGGGTACAAGAAAAAACCCACATGTGATATATGCGGGTTTAAAAAACTCTACGATAGTCAGTTATTAGTATTTCACATTGACGGAAATTTAAACAACGTAGACCTATTTAATCTACGTACAGTATGTTTAAATTGTGTGGAAATAGTCAAACGTAGAGAAACTATTTGGAAACGTGGGGATTTAGAAGTCGATTAAGGCAAATTGAGCATGTGTTTAACACAGTCAAATAAATCGTCAATTGTGCTGTCATTATGTATTTCATGATCAAAATCTAGTCCTACACTGCTATATTCGCTAGGGTGTATTCCTAATTTCCCAAGTCTATCTTTGCTTAGTGACCAACCAATATGCCTAGGTCCTTTATTAACTGATATAGCATCATCATACCAGTCAGGTTTAGGTCCACGATGTACTCTAATTGTTATGCCACCAAGTCTTTTAATAGCTTCCATTTCATTAGCAAAACGTGTGTCAGTAATAACAATATCATCCCTACTTTGACGCAATTTATTTTCTAAACTTGCTATCCAAATATCGTTATGAAAGCTTTGACGGCCTACTTCAGTTCCCCACTGTTGTAAGACCCAGCGTGGACTAAGTTTCTCAATTCCTAATCGCTCACTCCACCAAAGATCAACTTGTTCACGCCATTCACGGCTATATTTTGTAGTGCCTTCAAGTAATTCACGTTCCCAACCAAAGATGTGTGATACTGCGTCTTTAAGACTGCCAGCCCAACTTTCTTTTTTGAATCCGTGTTCTGTGATGAGGTAGTCGGCAATAGTATCTTTGCCTGATCCGATGAATCCAGTAACGCTTACTAGCATTTTATCTCCTTGTAACATATTATATTACAATAAAGAAATATTTCATAAGTTAAAGGTTAACCTTGTATCCAAGTTAACGGTTGGCTATAATCTACGTATCTACGCAAATCCTCAATAAGTTGATCTTGTGACGCTTTTGCTTCTGCTTTGAGAGCAGTACCATTTAATGTTGTGCCACCAGCTGGTCCTGCAATGCTTGCAAACTTTTCACGTGCTTCACCTAAGATACTCTTTAACTGCGCAAGTGTCCAATCACCAATCCAAACTCCTGCTCCCGGATCTTGCAATAGTTCTATCTCAGGTCTTTGAATGTCAGCCCAAATTAAAACTTTTTCACCTGAACCTTTTGGATCACGCACGATACGTAATTCTTTAGTTACAGGGTTAAATGTGTAAATTACATATCCACCGAACATACGTGCTGCTAATTCTATATATCCTGCATAAAAATCGTATGTTGCTAAACCACCTGCATAATTGTAGTTAAGTAGGTATGTGTTTAATATAGCACTACTAAAAGGATCAAAGCTACTAGAAGATGGACCTGTCTCAAGTCCAACAGTTCTACGAAACAACTGTCTAACATTGATAAACTCATCCGGTAAAGTATAAACGTTTGTATTTTTATGTATTTCAAATAGAGTATAGGACTCTATCGTAGCGTTCTGCGCACGTTGACGATAAACTTTAATTGCATATTGATAGGCTGCTTCGTAGTGTTCAGGATCCAGTTCTACATCTACTATTCCGTCACCCAAACGATAACGTAAGTTTTTAAATAATTCGTCTTTTAATTGCTGTAAACTTTGTGATATTGGCATAAAAATTCCCCAGATACTATATTTATCTGGGGAAGGGTTAATTAAAGATCATTATCTTTTCTGTTCTCACTGTAGTATGCATCAAAGCTACCACCTGGATATCTTGATTCTAGCTTTCTGACATTCTCAGCAATGACTTCATTTGGGTCTAACTGAAGTGCCCTACAGGCATTTACCCAGTACCACATGATATCACCTAGTTCACGTTTCATGTGATGGACGTTTTCATCAGTAAGTGCCTTACCTTGAAAGATAATTTTCTTAGGGATTTCAATGAACTCACCTGATTCTGCTGCTAGACCCATACATGCTGTAATAAGTAGTGGGAGATTAACGTCAGGACCATGTTTCATTTGTCCATCATTTAAATCTAATTCATAGTTTGCATCTAGTCTATCAAGTGTTGACATAAAAGTAGTCAAATCATTACTTGGTTGACTAGTAACTTTTTCTACAAAGTGTTGGTATTTGTTTAAATCAATATTCATTCCTCAACTCCAAAATGATTCATAATATTTCGTTCTATATCATATGCCGCAGCAGATTGTGGTGGGTTTGATGCAAGGAATTGCATATTATTTCGCTGTAGTCTCGCAATGGATAGACAATCTTTCACAATCAACTCGGCGAACTTTTGATAGCATTGCTCGGTGCTTTGACTTTCATCCTGACACTCATAGTATAATTCTCTAATTCGTTCGTTCATTAGAATGCCTTCAGTATTAGCATATTTTCGTTAAACCTACCGTTTGGTACAGTCGCAGTTGCTTTAATACCCTCAAAGAATTTACGTGCTGCGGGCTTACTTCCCATAATTTCTTTAAGTTGCTCACCTGGCTTACGTAATGTTTTAATCTCACTCTTGCCTGTATCAAAGCCAATGATAGTATTACCTTTTACAGTAAATGTCTGACTGTATTGATCGGCAATGTAGTGATGCAGTTTGCGCTTTGCAGTATCATACACCCATGCTTCACTTGCACCATGTAGCTTTGTTGGATGTACGCTAACCAAATCAAGTTTAGCCGCAGCGTCTTTAAACTCTTTGAGATACTTGAGTTTGCTAACAATCTTCTCTACTGGCACCGGCTTGCGCTTACGAGGTGTCTTGCTTGCTTTTTTGATGCTGATATAACTATTGAGGTCACTAATAACTTGCTCAATAGCCTTAATCATATTTTTCACTTGTACCTTGCCGAACTGACTGTAGCCCTCTACAAGTTGTGGGTCTTTACCTTCTTGCACTTCATACCATTCATTAAGTTCTTTCTTCCAAACGTCAAGAATAATAGGGATATGTTGTGGAAGAATGTTATGCTTTGACAGAATATCAATGGGTTTGCCTGGCAGACTACCCTTCAATCCAGCCTGAATAAAATCATCAAACAGTCCAATGATTTCCCCTGTTGCCTCACGTGCTTTTTCACGCATAATTTCTTGCACATTAGGACGATTAGTAGTTTCTTTTTCTACTTCTACTTCTACTTCTTGAGGAGTAAGATTAGATTTAAAAACTGTTTCAGGCTTATGTACACAGGTCATTAACCTAGTAATTTCATTTTGCAATGACATTTCTTCATGCTCAGTTAGTTGTAGTCCACGCAATGTCATACGTGCTAGCCAACCATATGTACCTAAAATCTCACTTTCAGGTGCTTTTGCCATCACCTTAGCATCTGCCTTACGGTCATTAAGTTCTAGATATTGAATTAGTAAGTCTTTGGCTTCTTTACGACCATAGAATCTTGTGTACCAACTGAACGCCCTAGCCATTGCACTAGTACGAAATTCACTATCGGGTTGTACCGCAAAAAATGGCTCTTCCCCTGTGTATTTTGTATCAGGGTCTTTGGGATTAAGTGCTTTGATCATTGCATGATCTGAATTCTTAGACTTACGGGACATGCTTTGCTCCTATTATTAACGAACTGCTATTATAGCATACCCTGTATTTAATTACAACCTTTTGGAATTGTCATTTAGACAACGGATTTATGACTAAATAGTATTAGAACAGGAAAAATAACATGCCGCGCCTCAGCCTTTACCGTCCAGAAAAGACCCAAGACTATAAGTTTTTGGACAGAACCATCAATGAAATGTTCACTGTGGGTGGAACAGACCTATACATACACAAGTATTTAGGGCCTGCGGATCAAGGTCCAAGTAAAGATTTTACTCAACCTCAATACAATAATCTAGATCCTCTGAATATACAGGATTTATTATTCCTAGAAAACCGTGACAGAAAATACGCCCCTGACATTTACAGAATTCGTGGGCATTATAATGTACAGAATCTAGACTTTGATTTAAGTCAATTTGGATTGTTTTTAAATAATGATATAATTTTTATAACAGTTCATTACAACACAATGATTGATCTAATGGGTCGTAAGTTGATGGTTGGTGATGTACTAGAACTACCTCATTTGACAGATTATCACCCACTGAATGACACCATACCTGTGGGGTTACGCAGATACTACCAAATTACGGATGCGAACTATGCAAGTGAGGGCTTTAGTCAAACATGGTATCCACACTTATGGCGCATTAAGTGCGAGCCATTAGTTGATAGTCAAGAATTCAGTGACATACTTGAGCAACCAATTAATAAAGAAAATTACTTAGGTGATTGGGATAAGACTAAAACGTATGTACCTGGTTATGTTGTGACTTATGGTGACACAAACTGGACTCCAGTAAAAGAAGTACCTGCTGGTATTCCTTGTCAGGGTGTAGCTTGGTCACAAACTAAAGAATACCCTATTGGCACTACAGTAACAAAAGACGGAAAAACATATGTAACTACACAATTAACTCCTGCAGGAACACCTGTGACAAATACAAATTATTATGAATTATATTGGGAACGTGATACTGCTGATAACTTGAAAGACATAATTAGTAGGTACAATAAAAACATACAAATCAATGATGCGGCAATTGCTGAAGCAAAACGTGTTGTACCTAAAACAGGTTATGACAGATCACAATTATACATTTTACCTACTGAAGCCGATCAACCTGCACCACCTGTTAGTTTAATTATTCGCAATGGTGATCCTGAATTAGCATTAGGTTCTTTAGAAATTGTTCAGCCAGCTGGCTTTAGTCCTAGTCCTATCATACGAATAAGTGCAGCAGCACTAGCTAATTTACAAGAACAAGTGGGTGACAATGACGCAATTAGAGCATTTATACAAATGAGTTTAGAATTAGCAGAGATAGCACCTGAATTAACAGACACTGGATCAGGAGCAGTTGAGCCTGATATTGTTTTAGCAGTTAAAGCTTTTGGTCCTGTTTCAGTACCGTTTGGTACATCAGATAATACATATGCTTTTGCTGATGCTGATCCTGAGCAGCCTAATTTTGATACAACACAATTAACACCTGATATGGATTTCCGTGCTGACTGTGATCCACGATTTAGATTTATTGTTAGAAGTAGTCCAACAGGATTTGGTTACTTAGAAGGTTACTTAGTTGGTACAGGCGAAGCTCCGAACGGAGAACCTGTAACATCAGCTATTGAGTTTCCACCTAATCCAACTACAGGTCAATATGTATTACGAATAGACTATCTACCGCAACAACTGTTCCGTTTTGATGGTGCTATTTGGGTTAGAATAAGTGAGAACGTCAGAACAGGTGTAGCATTTGAAGCAGATGATGAATCACTATTATCATCATTTATTAATAATAGCAATGTTACTGCTACAACAAGTGGTACGATACCACAACAACAACCGCTTTCATCAATACTTACAATTACACCAGATTAAGGAATTAAATGGCACAATATTTTTATGACAATCAGATAAGACGATTTTTAGTGCAGTTTGCAAGAATTTTTAGTAACTGGTATGTTACTAAGGGTAAAGATCCTGCAGGTAATGATATTCTTGTTAGAGTTCCAATACAATACGGAGATCAGAGTAGACAAGTATCTACTGTAATTGCTAATAATAGTCCAAGCAGTTTACCTAGTACGCCTATGATTACCTATTATATTTCTGCACTTGAATATGATCAGACAAGAACTCAAAGTCCTTATTTTACTGACAAAACAAGTGTACGTAGACGAACATTTAATGAAGATACACAACAATTTGAACAAACACAAGGTGATGCATTTACTGTTGAACGTTTAATGCCCGTGCCATATACATTACGTATTACCGTAGATTTTTGGACTAGTAACTATAATCAAAAATTAGAATTGTTAGAGCAGTTAGGTGTCTTGTTTAATCCATCAATGGAAATTCAGAGTACTGATAATTTTATTGATTGGACAAGCTTAAGTGTAGTTTATCAAGATAGATTAACGTTTAGTAGTAGAGTCATACCAATAGGATCAGGCAATCCAATTGACATAATGACATGGACTTTTTACATGCCTATATGGATTAGTTCTAGTGCTAAAATTAAGAAGCTTGGAGTTATATATAAAATTATTGCAAGTATATTCCAAGGTAACGCACTTACTGATATGCAAGATGATGATTTATTATTGGGTACAAGACAGAAAATTACCCCATATGGTTATAAATTACTATTGCTAGGCAATTCATTACAAATACTTCCAGATGGTCAGCCATTCTATCCTAATAACGAAAGTATGGACTTACCTACGAATCCAAATACTAATGTATATTGGCAAGCGTTCTTAAATGTATACGGTACAGTACGTCCTGGTATTAGTCAGATATGGCTAGAAAATCCATACATGGATACTGAAATAGTTGGTACAATAGCGTTTAATCCAACCGATGATAGACTATTAATATACAATGTTGATCCTGATACACTACCACAAAATACATTAGGAGCAGTAGATAGTGTTATTAATCCATCAGTTAAGTCACCTGGTAATGGATTACCGAATGCCACAGCAGGGCAGCGTTATTTAATTGTTGAAGATATTGGGAGTGATATACCATTAAGTTCTACAGAAGGTTGGGGCGCACTTGTTGCTCACGAAAATGACATTATTGAATATGACGGTGTTATTGGTGAATGGTTTGTGAGTTTTGATAGTACATTATTGACTAATGTTCAGTACGTGACTAATCTTACATCAGGTCTCCAATATAGATTTGTGAATAATGCATGGATGAAGTCATGGGAAGGATGGTATAGTGCTGGAGATTTTAGTATAGTAATTTAAATTTGATAAATTATTATATGAGTAAAGCAAATATCAGTGCAGGAATCTTCTTTTATTCTACATCTACCAATAGATTTTTATTTTTGTTACGCAACGACAATAAAGAAACAACCTATTGGGGAATTCCAGGTGGGAAACTTGAGAAGAACGAAACTATTATTCAAGGACTAGAACGTGAATGTCATGAAGAAATACAGTTTTTTCCTACTACTCCTAAACTGATTCCAATTCAAAAATTTGTCAACAATACATTCACATATCATACATTCTTTTGTCCAATAGAGAATGAGTTTATCCCAATATTAAATGAAGAACACATAGGATACTGTTGGGTAGATGTTAACAACTATCCTAAGCCATTGCATCCTGGATTGTTTAATACCGTGAACTTTGATGTTGTGAAAGATAAATTAGAACAATTAACGCAAGTTAAAGAGTAATATCTCAGGTTCTTCTTCTGGATTAGTGATGACTAATTCAGTTTCATTTTCAAAACTAAATCCAGAACCTGTATATGCTTCAATACCATTAATATAAGCAGAACCGTTTATTATATAAAGATAATACTTACGATTAGAATTTAACTGTTCTATATGATCCTTAGTAAAAATACCTGCACTTAACTTAACATCACTTTGAATTATTAATGGACCTTTATCACTTGCAATAGGACAGAAATTATCTAACTTTTCTTCTCTGTCAAACATCCAAACATCATATTGAGGTTGAAAGTTATGTCTATTTGGACGCATCCATATTTGCAAATAATGAATTTCTTCATCTGAATTATTACCTTCACAATGCCAAATGCCTGTACCCGTACTCATTCTTTGTACAGCACCACTAGGCACTTCTAGTACATTGGTCAAATTATCATTATGAAAGCAAGGACCTTTAATTACATAACCTATGATTTCCATATCCATATGTTGATGAATAGGAGTAAAGTTATGTGGTTTAACTTTATCATCATTAATAACCTCTAAGTCGCTATAGTGGATATAATTAGGGTCGTTGTATGTATTGTTGCTGAATGAACGATAACTATCTATCCAACCAAAGTTGAAATGCCCTCTTGTTTCAGGTAGTCTATGTGTAATCATAAGTTTATTTAATGGAAAAGCGGCTTGCGCCGCTTTTTTATTGATAGTAAATTAAGCTTAGCAAGCGTAATCAATATCAATCGTAATAAGACCAGTTGCTGGATCAGGTGTATCTGTCTTATCATCAAATGAAGCAATATACTTAACTCCTGAATTTTCATCTGTGCCATTATTAGTAAAGTCAATTGCAAAATGATCAGTTAAGCTTTGGCAATATGGATCACCACCTGAAGCTTTGTCTAATGTAACTGTCATTTCATTTCTCACTAAAGCATTTGAAGCTTTATTTACTAATGTACAAACACCAGCTGCATATCCATAACCATTAGTTGTTAAGCTAGCATTTGCACCTGTACAAGTAAATAGTTTACCTACTCCTGCATCTGGGCCTGCTCCTAATGCTTCCCAATTAGTGTTACTAACACTAACAATATAGTATGCTTGTCCATTAGCCATAAATTCATCTTCAATATTCTGATTTCTGACTACTAAATGCTTTCTCTTACCTTTTTGACGTAAGATCCAGCAACGGTCTGAAGTTGCACTTGTGTAAGATACATTTGAGGCATTTCCGTTTGAAACTGCTCCTAAAGTAACTGTATCGCCTTGTGTTATTCCGACTGGTCCAACAGCATCGTCGGCTAATTGGAATACTGCTGCAAGATCAGGTGTTTCGCTAACACGCAATGTTGTTGCTGTTGGTAAATCATATACATAATATACAGTACCTGCTATTAAATTACCCATATTACCAGCTACTGTGACTGCACCACCAACTACAAATTGACTTGAATCTGTAACTGTTAAACGGTCGTTACTTGCTGTAGTTGCTGTTACTGTATCACTTGCTGATGCGTTGATTACACTTACTGCACCTAATTCTACATCGTTTGCATAAAGTAATGAACCTACACTTAATACATCACTAAATTGTGTGCTGAATCCACTTACAGTAGTTGTTGCTGTTGAAGCAACAATTGTACCTTGTTGCTGTTGTTCTACTGCTGCATAACCATATACAGTAACAGCTTCTATACCACCAACTACGCCAGGTGCGCTAGTTGTAAAACCATTGTCTGTAGTGCCATCGTTTGGATAACCTTCATCGGTAATTCCGTCTGGGCTAACTGCTGCGTTTGTTTTTGCTATTTTTAAAGGGCGTCCCATTTTGTTTCATCTCCTTAAGTGTGAACGTTCTAGGTCCTACGCAGTTGGGGAACTGCATAAGTCTCCCATATAGAGAGAGAACATATGTATTTATCCCCAACTGGTGTTTTTAGGTTATGCCGTATCCGTCAATGTACCAAGTATTCGCTGCTACTTTTATAATCGTTACATCAGCATGTGTTGATAATGTTCTAGTACCAGTACTTCCTTGGTATCTCATTGTAACACCTAATCCAGGAGCTACAGTTAAGTTCTGAGTACTATCACCATTTATAATACGAAGCTGAGTTCCAGGAGGTATTGTTTGAGTCGTATCGTTAGGAACATTTAAAATCGTTCCTCCTGGTTGCCCTGTATAGTAAATTAACGTCCCTGTGTCAACACTAGTTAATGTGTAACTAGCATTTTTTGTGTTTAAAGGAGCGATTCTATAACCAATTTGAGCTGAACCACCTATTACTGGTACTCCTATGTTACTATATCCACCAGTTATTGATAAGTTGCCCGGTAATGTTGTATTACCACCGCTATCTAACAAAATAAGTTCACGTGACTTAGTACCAAATGGGTTTCCACCGCTGTTTGTATATTGTCTTACATAAATTGGTTCATCACCGTTGTCAGCAGTATCAATAGATATGAATCCAGCATTTGCGCCTGTACCGCCAACTTGTATTCTATAGTAGTCATCTGATGCAATGACACCATATAGAGCATTTGCAGTCATGCTTGCAGTAAGACCAGGTGTAACTACACTACCAATTACACTTGAAGCACTAATAATATTCGCTGAACTTATATTTCCAGTAACACTTAAATTACCAGGTATTTGTGTATTACCACTAGCATCTAATAATGTAAGAGTTCTTTGAATGTTACCATAAGGATTACCACTAAGTTCAGCATACTGTCTTACATATATTGGTTCAGTGCCTTCATTTGCTGTAGCTATTTCTACATATCCACCACTAGGTCCTGTGCCACCTACTTGAATTCTAAAGTAATCATTATCTGCAATAGTTGTATTAATAATATTTGCTGTATTTGTACCAGACAAACTTATTTGTAAATTACCCGTAAACGTATTTGCAGTCACATTTCCTGTAGTTGTAATACTACCGGATAGTGATAAGTTACCTGGTAATAGTGTATTGCCTGCACTATCTAATAATGTCAATGTTCTTGGAGTGAGACCACTATATTGCCTAAAGTAGATTGGTTCATTACCATTATCACCTATATCAAATGATACGAATCCTGAATCTGCTCCAGTACCACCAACTGTTAATCTAAAGTAATCGCTTGAAGCAATATTTGCAAGTATTAAGTTAGCATTGTTTGTACCTGTCAAATTGTTACATGTTAAAGTACCAACTAAGTTACCACCAATAAAATTGTTAGCTGTGAAGTTATTCGCAACTAAATCACCACTAATAGTTACATTACCAAATAAATTATTTGCAGTGATATTACCAGTTAACGACATATCACCTGTGTAAGTCAATGGGCCAGTGCCAGCACGTCCTAACTTAGCTGAATTATTTCCATTACCAAATACAACATAACCGTTTGCAGCATTAGTTTGGCTACTGATCATCAATGTTTCAGTAACACCTATATCACCTAACCAAGTTGTAGTGCCTACTCTAAAGTTTTGACCTGTGCTAGTAGCAGTTGATACAATGATACCACCAGTTACATTCCCTGTTACACTTGAACTTATACCTGTTACGCTAGTAATAACTGCTGATGTTGCAGTTAGATTACCAACTAGGTTAGCTGCAGTCACATTTCCTGTTGTGGATACTACATTACCAATTACACTGTTAATAAACAGATTTCCAAATGTAGCATGTATATTAGTTCCAACAATTAAATTAGATGCACTTACAATATTTGCGGTCGCACTGATTATTCCTGTTGCGGTAATAGTAGAAGGAGTAGATATAGCACCTGTTGCACTTAATGTTCCTTGTGATAGTATTGAACCACCTGTAATACTTGAAACAACACTTAGATTTGTTGAAACATTTACATTTCCTGTTGCTGTAATACTGCCACTCGTAACTATATTTCCGGTGAGACTTAGGGTAGGTGCAGTTATATTACCACCTGCCGAAATACTACCAACTACAGATACACTTCCTGGAAATCTACTATTTCCAGTTGGTCCAAGAAGTATTAATTCACGTTCTAGTGAGTTAAATGGAGTAACTTGCGAAGAATTGTATTGTCTTACATATATTGGTTCACTACCTTCATTGGCTGTATCAAAAGAAACATATCCGTTATTAGTATCTCCGCCTATTTGAATTCTAAAGAAATCAGTACCTGCGACAGTTGTATTAATAATATTTGCTGTGACTCCACCCCCTACAGACATAGCAAGATTACCAACAAAATTATTAGCAACGATATTTGAAGTCGTTGAAACAATTCCTGTTACATTTAAATTGCCAGGTATCTGTGTGTTGCCGTCTGTATCTAGTAACGTTAATGTACGAGTTGGATTCGTGCCTGTAAACTGTCTTACAAATACTTGTTCATTACCATTGTCACCTACATCAATAGCAACAAATCCGGCATCACTTGATGTACCACCGATAGTTAATTTAAAGAAATCTGTGTCAGCAATATTTGCAAATATTAAGTTTGCATTGCTTGTTCCACTTAAATTATTTCTAGTAAGTGTACCATTTAAATTGCCGCCCCAAAAACTATGTGTGGCAATGAAGTTTGCAGCAGTTACATTTCCTGATGCTAAGTTTAGATTACCTACTAAATTGTTTGCTGTTAAATTTCCAGTTAATGACATATCACCTGAATATGTCAACGAACCAGTTCCTGCACGACCTAATTTAGCAGCGTTATTACCATTACCAAATACTATGTACCCATTAGCAGGATCAGTAAATCCAGTTATTCTTACAGTGTCAGAACTAGATATATCACCTAACCATGCAGCAGAACCTATTCTATAATTATTTCCAGTACCAGTTGCTGTAGAAATAAACATATTTCCTGTAACGTTGCCGGTTACACTTGAGGTTGTACCTGTTACGCTGCTAACTACAGCAGAAGTAGCAGATAAATTACCAAATACACTTGAAGCATGTATATTTGCAACTGCAGTTATATTACCGGTTGCAGTTATATTACCAGTTGCAGTGATGTTACTATTCGCTCTTAAATTACCTGCTATTACGTTACCGGTTGTATTAAGGCTATCATATGAAGTTATAGATCCATTTGTAATAATAACTCCATTAGCATACATTATTGCATTTGAAGATCCAAGTGTTATTGAACTATTTGCTACAAGTGAACTACCTCGTATTTGGTTAGTTGCGTTAATATTATTTGCAGTAACATTACCACCTGAACTTACAACAACATCTCCGCCGCCACTGACAACAACATCTCCGCCACTTGTCACAGATAATTGCCCTTGTACGGTGGCTGCACCAAACACAGATAAAGCACCAAGTGATCTTATGCCAAGATTTGCTTGTACAGTTCCTGGGAATATAGTATTTCCAGTATTATCTAATAACGTAGCTTCTTTTACAATACCACCAAAAGGGTTGCCACTTATATTTTGATATTGCCTTACATATATTTGTTCTGCAGCATTATCACCAGTCGCAATTTCTACGAAACCTTGATCAGTTCCAGTGCCACCAACTGCCAGTCTGAAGAAGTCCTGTCCGGCGCCACCATTTGCCATAATTGCACTAACAAGAGCTGTAGTGCTAGTTGTGTTAGCGATTCCAGTAAGAGTACCAATAATACTACTTGCTGTTATGCTACCGCTAGTAGTAATATTTCCTGGTACAGACAAGTTTTTGTTTAGTATCGTATCACCAGCTGTAGATAAAAGAGTTAGATTACTTGAAGCAGTGCCACCAGTATACTGTCTAAAGAAAATTGGTTCATTACCTTCATCTCTTGTAGCAAATTCAACGTAGCCTTGATTGACCCCGAATCCTCCAGCTGTCACAGTGAATACATCATTATCAGCAATATTAGCTCTTATTAACTCTGCTGTATTGGTGCCTGTTAGATTAGCTGTGATTAACCTACCTCTGAAATTACCACCAACAAATGTATTTGATGTGAAACTATTTGCACTTAAATCACCACTACTAAAGTTAAAGTTACCTACAAAATTATTTGCAGTAACATTACCAACAAGTGACATGTCGCTTGACCAAGTAAGTGGTCCAGTTCCTGCACGACCTAAACTTTGACTGTTGTTACTAGTACCAAATATAATATATCCATTAGCAGAATTTGCTTGGCCTTTTAATATTATTGTATCTGCAATGTTAACATCGCCAA
>Ga0315909_10001409_pt1 | contig 32522 bp, 64 predicted proteins | sample LakEriMetagenome_11_FD_203527 | JGI IMG/M metagenome (GOLD analysis project Ga0315909, IMG submission 203527) | Freshwater fungal communities from buoy surface, Lake Erie, Ohio, United States - Buoy 2 MA125 | ecosystem: Environmental > Aquatic > Freshwater > Lake | place: USA: Lake Erie, Ohio... | reverse complement strand
GAATTTTGGAGTAAAAAAAATGTAGAATTATTAAAAAAATTGGTAAAATGAAAATGTATTTATTAGCAGTAACAATAATTGCACTAGCTACTGTAATAGCTTGGATGGTTGTAGAAACAATAAGCGTAAAGCGTGAAATGAAGCAGTTAACAGATGACTATTTAAAAAAGAATGATAGTTTTATTAATCCGAACGTTGATGTATATAATGAAGTTATTGAAGATTTAGCAAAAGAAGAAAAATATTTAAACTGGGTTGAAGATGCGAAAAAGGATAATAATTAAAGACTGGTCAAAAGCAATGATTAGAAAGCAAAGGTTCTTTAGAAAGGATTTTAGAGCATTTGCAGTAAGTAAAAAGTGTTGTGGTTGGTATGTTAACGAAGAAAACGACTAATGAAAAAATGCTTTAACTGTAAAGAATTACTAGCCTTAGATAAATTTGATATAGATAATAGAAAGTATCAATTAAAAGCAGACAAAGGAACGTGTAAAGTTTGTATTAAATGTGAAATTGAAAGGACATTAAACGATTTATATACGGTAAAATTCAACTACGAAATAAACAAATTTGAGGTAATCAAGTTTGAAAACAAGGAAGAAGTTAAACAATATTATAAACTAAAATATGACTGAATTAAACCATAAAAAACTGTTAGCGTGTTGTATTATGATGCCATTACTAGCAGACTTAATTGAAGACGTTTTAAGCGATGAAAAAATAAGGAAAGACATAATAGATAAGCATTTAGCTAATAATCTTAAAACAGTAATTAAAAAGCTAATTAAAGCAGATTCAAATTTAATTAACAATGCAGACTTAGAAAGCATTGAACAACAAAACAACGTAAAAATAAAACTAAGACAATTTTTTGAATTATGATAGCAATCTCAAAAACAATGCCTATTAAGGTAAAAGTAACTAAACAAAATAAAGAATCATTTGTTGGAACAGTTATAGAAAGTAGTATTATAACCTATAAAATTGGTTACTACGGTACTACATGGGATTATGAACAGTTTGAATTACATGAAGAAACAAGCGAAATAAAAACACCTAAACACTACGATAATAGCAAAGGAACACTTTACAAGGTAGCACAAGAGAGAGGTTGGAATACTTATTTATTTGACATAGTAAAACGTCTTGAGAGAGCAGAAAAGAAAGGGAAATTTAAAGAAGATTTAGAGAAGTCAATAGCAGTTATACAACTTTATTTAAAAGAGCATGAAATTTGAATATTTAATTAAAACTTTAGAAACTTGCAAATTATATGTAAGTGATAAAAAGAAAAAAGAAATCGATAAAAAGATAAAAGAATTAACTAAAAAGTAATTTGTTAATAAATATATTTAATTTAGCAACGTTATTAATTTAGCGTTGCTTTTTTTATGTATTAATTTTTAATCTATGGTTGAGAATATCGACAGAATATTGGAGTTATATAAGTCAAATAATTCAAAGCGAGAAGTGGCTCGTTTAATGTGTAAAGAACTAAATATTGAATTTAACGATAATGTTAGGCGAAATATTGCAAGGCTAATTAGTAGCAGAGTCGATAAAGGTATATTAGACGAATGTGATAAAGTAGGAATAGACCCCGAAAAAGTGAAGCATTATTGGTATAAAGGAAAAAACTACTCAATCAATGTTAAAGGAAGTGAAGATAAGTTTAACTATGAAGAGTTTAAAGATGACTTCATAAACTCAGTTAAAGAAATAAAACCTAACTACATTCTAATAAATCGAAACACTAGCAAACTAGATACTCATTGCTTATTTATAAATCCAGCGGATGTACACATTAATAAGTTATGTTCTGCATTTGAAACTGGAGAAGAATATAATTCACAAATAGCAGTTAAACGTGTTAAAGATGGAGTAGCTAGTATTATAGAAAAGTCAAAAGGTTTTAACATTGATAAAATTATTTTAATAGTTGGTAATGACATATTAAACACCGATAATACTAAAAATCAAACTACTAAAGGTACTCAACAAGATACACATTTAAAATGGTTCGATGCTTTTATAATGGCAAAGCAGTTATACATAGATATAATTGAAACATTAGTATTAATAGCAGATTTAGAAATAGTTTATAACGTTTCAAACCATGATGAAATGAGCGGATTCTTTTTAATGGATTCACTTTATAGTTGGTTTAATGACCATCCGAATATGTATTTTAATAGAACGCCATCGAGTAGAAAATACAGTGTTTATGGTAGTAATTTAATTGGTACAACTCATGGAGATACTGCAAAGATTAGTGATTTACCATTACTTATGTGCCACGAAGCAAGTGAAAATTGGCATAGATGTAAACACCGTTATTGGTTTACTCATCATGTACACCATAAAACAAGTAAAGATGTTATGAGTGTTCAACTAGAGTCTTTACGCTCACCAAGTCCAGCAGATAGTTGGCATCATAAACAAGGTTACCAACATTCACCACTAGCTATTGAGGGATTTATATTTCATAAATACTTCGGTCAGGTTGCACGATTAACTACAATTTTTTAGGCTTATAACCTTAAAATAAAATTAAAATTTAAACAAATAACCTTAAATTATGGCAAAAGTAATATTAGAGTTCGATAGTTTTGAAGATGCAGACGAAATAAAAGACTGTATGAACGGTTTTAAATGGCGAATGCTAGTTGTCGAATTAGATAACTACTATCGTAATATGTATAAGTATTCAGAAAATAGCGAAGATATTCAATTAGCTGAAAAAGTAAGAACTAAATTACACGAACTACTTTACGAAAATGAATTGTTTTTATAACATTTAACTAATTAATATACGTAAAAGTATTATTTATATAACATTTAAAAAAAATAATTAAAAAGTATTGTATTTAAAATAAATTACTATATTTGCATACGAAGCGTAGGAAACTTCAAAGAAATTTTATAACAACAAATAAGCTGAGTATAATTGGTAATCCTACGCACCAATTTACTCGGCTTTTTTTATTTAAAAGTTACTGGTAATCTAAAAACCTTTATTAAAATTATGGTAAGTTTAAAATTTCATGATGTATCATTTAAAGAAGATTACATAGAATTAGATGTAATGATTGATTTAGAACAGTTAGTAATATCAATTTCAAAAGGAAATGATAAAGAAGATGATTCTATAATCTTTTTAGATAGACAAACGGCTATAAAATTAAGTAAAGAACTTCGCAAACAAATTGCGAGAATGCCTTTTTAATATGAATATAGGTTGGATAAAATTACACCGACAATTTAAAGATTGGGAGTGGTATAATAAAAGCGAAATGGTACACTTATTTATTCATTGTTTAATTAAATCTAATTTTAAAGAGGGTAACTTTCAAGGTATAGAAGTTGAAAAAGGTTCGTTTATTACTTCATTAAAACACCTATCAGATGAAACAAATATATCAATTCAGACAATTAGAACTTGTTTAAAAAAATTGCAGTTGACAAAAGAAATTGATGTAAAATCAACAAACAAACTAACAAAGATAACTATTTGTAAATATGAGAGTTATCAGTTTGAAAGTGATGAAGCTAACAAACAACTAACAAACAATCAACAAACAACTAACAAACAACTAACAACAATAGAAGAAAGAAAAGAAAATAAAGAATTAAAAGAAGATGATAAATCATCAATTGATTATGATAAACTTTTAAAATATATAAATTTAACTTTTGATAAAAAATTTAAAATAATAAACGATAAAGCAAAGAAACAATTTAAGGCACGTTTAAAAGATTATCCTAAAGATACATTTAAAATAGTAATTGATAACCTTAAAAATGACGAATACCATAAAGAAACAAGTTATAAGTTTATTACTCCTGAATACATATCTAGAGAAAAAACAGTTGAGTTACATTCACATAAATTAAACAATGAAGTAATACAAGATGATTATTATTTAAACATAATGAAAAAACTTAATCAACAATGATATTAAATTCAGGACATAGTACAAAATTCTTGAATGATTACCGAGACGGTAAAGTTCAGAAAGGTTTAGGTTTAGGAATTGAGTTAGATGATTATATTCTTTTTAAGCGTAAACAACTAAATATTATTTTAGGACATGATAATGTTGGTAAGTCTTATTGGTTTGAATGGTATATGTTAGCTTTATCAACTCAACACGATTTGAAATGGTGTATTTGGATGGGCGAAAATTCAAGTGGTCAAGTGATGAGGGATTTAATTCAAATGTATTCAGGTAAAAACTATTTTGATTTAGACTACAAAGAAATTCGTAGATATGAAATGAAAATTGAGCATTGGTTTAAATTCGTTGACAATTCAAAACTTTATAAACCTGAACAACTTTTAGAAATATTCAACTCTATTGAAGTGGATGGATGTTTTATTGACCCTTTTACGGGTTTAGATAGAGGAATGACTCATGCAGACAATTACAATTTCTTAAATAATGCACGACAATTTTGTAATCAAACTAATAAAACTATTTATTTAAGTACACATCCAACAAGTGAATCAGGTAGAACATCAATGATTTATCCAGCAAAACACCCTTGGGAGGGACATTTAAAGCCACCATTGAAAGCACATATTGAGGGAGGTAAACCTTTTTTAAATAGATGTGATGATATGATAGTTATTCATAGACTTGTTAAGCATGAGGGGATGAAGTTTCAAACTTTAATCGATGTTGAAAAAATTAAAGATAGAGATACTGGAGGTAAACAAACAGAATTAAATGTGCCTTTAATGTTTAATTATAATTATGGTTTAGGTTTTACAAATGGTGGCAAAGATGCAATTAAAAGAAAAAATGGTATTGTAAATGATTTAGTTATAAAACCACTTTCAAGTGCTATGAGTGATTTTGATAAACCAATACAAACAGAATTAAAATATGTTAAACCTGATGACACCCCTTTTTGATGACACAAATAGAAATTAACTTAAATATTGTAAATTTACGAAGTTTACAAGCTACTTTAAAAATATTGCATTTAACGGCATATCAAAAAGATAAACAAGGTAATTATACTAAATTACTAGAAAACTCTTTAGAAGACATTAAAAACGCTTTAAATTGCATTATAGAGTTAGAGAAGATAGTTAGAAGTAACGAAACATTAATATCAAGCTATCAAATAGCATTGATGAGAGTAGATAAACAATTAGAAGAAGCAAAACAAGAAAACAAAAACTTAATAGAATTATTATGATTAACAACGAAGTAAAACAAAGAGTAAAAAGTATTTTAGAAGTAAACAAAGATACTAGAGATTGTGATAGGTTATTAATATCAATTATATGGTCTGAAGATTCATTCAATATAGAAGATAAAAAAGACTTTTTAGATATGTTAATAAATGGAGAGTTAACAAGTCCAGAAACGATAAGAAGATGTCGCCAACGTTTGCAGGAGGAAAACGAAACTTTAAGAGGTTATAAATATAAATTAAGAAAACAACTAGGCGAAGAAGTAAGAGCCACAATAAGCAAATAAGATGAGTACACCAAAACAAATAATAAAATATAAAACACTACTTCACAAACTATTTAGTGAGTGGGTAAGTATAGGATATCATAACGGAATAGATGAATTAGATGCTATTTTAAAAAGCAATGCTGATTTAGATAAAGATATAAGTACAAAACTATATACACACGAAGAAATGGAAGCATTAATATGTGAAACAGAGGTACTATGTGTTGACTTTGGAATAGAAATAGTAAACCAAAACTTTAAAATAGATGAGGTGTAAGCAATGTAAGAACAAGTTTGAACCTAAATGGTTTAATCAAAAATACTGCATGATAAACGATGAATGTATAAAACACTTTGCAGAACAAACAAAGATGGAAGCATGGAAAAAAAGAAAAAATAAGGCTAAAGAAGATTTAAAATCATTACAAGACTATATTTTAGACGCTCAAAAGGTTTTCAACAAATATATAAGATTGAGGGACAAAGGAAAGAATTGTATAAGTTGTGATAAGAAAGCATTAAAAGAAAATGCAGGACATATGTATTCAGCTGGTGGACATTTTAATGTTAGATTTGACGAAAACAATGTACATTTACAATGTGAATACTGTAATACATTCTTACATGGTAATCTTTTAAAGTATCGTGAAAACCTAGTTAAAAAAATAGGTTACGAAGCATTTGAAAAATTAACAGTAGATTCACAACTAACAAGAAAATTTACAGTAGAAGAACTTAAACAAATAATAGAGAAGTATAAACAAAAGATAAAAAACTTTACATGAAATTAAAACGTGTAAAGAAAATTAAAAAAAGTTAACATGAAGGATAATAAAGAAGCAAACCAACTGTATAGATTCTTTAGATGGTTTCAATTACACGGAGAAAAGTACATGGGATTAAGTATTGAAAAAATGATTGAAATATATTTAAAAGAAAAGCATGAAAAACAAGGTTAAAATACATTTTAGTGAATACTGGTATAAGTGTGGTGATGGTTGTTGCGATGACTACGGAACTATAACAACAGTTAATGGTGAAGAACTAGAATTTAGAAATGAAGATACTTCAACAATTGTGAAAGGTATATTAGAGAAGTTAGGTTATGAAGTAGAAATAACACACGATTATGATAGTTAACAAATGTAAAAACTGTAACAAAGAATTTGAATCAAATACGAAAATTAAATATTGCTCAAAAAATTGTGCTTGTAATATAAAAAAATAATTATATTTGCTTCATGGAAAACAGAGAACTTCTTAAACAAATACTTCAATTGCCGTTAAGACGTTGGATTATAACTGATTACGGAACGTTTCAAGACTTTCATAAATCATGTATGTTAATGTATGACGAGTCAGAGTATATAAACGAAATGTATTTACATATTTTAAAGTTCTACAAAGATTTTAAAACAAAGAAATGAAACTAAGTAAGCAACTACCAAAGAAAGTACGTAAGATAGTTTACGGTATCTACCTAAAAGGTGCTAATAAGACAATGATGTTTGAACAATTTATACAACTGTTTTGGTAAATCAAATTAACATACTTGCTGCACAACATAAACAATGGGTAGCAATAGTTGAAAAGTTCGGAGAGCATACATTCAGCGAAGATATAGTACAAGAAATGTACATGAAAGTTATTAGGTGTAACCATATCGATAAATGCGTTAATAATGGTAAAGTTAACCGTTCATACGTTTACATGATATTAAGAACGTTACATGGCGACTTTGATAGATACAAAAAGGTTTTAATTAAAAAGAAGTTACCGATTGACGAATGTAGATTTCTAACAGATGAAGAAAGCACTTTAGACGAACAAGAAGCCTACGAAAACATTAAACAAAAGATAAACGAAGAAACATTAAATTGGCATCCTTTCGATAAATTAACGTTTGATATTTATACCGAGAAGAAACTAAGTATAAGAAAAATAGCTGAAAAGTCTAATATTCATTACATGACTATATTTACAACGTTAAAGAGATGTAAGCAAAAGTTAAGAGAGAATGTAGGCGAAAGCTATGAGGATTATTTAAACAAAGATTACGAATTAATATAAATAAAATGGCAAGAGTAAGAAGAACAAAAGAACAAATAGAAGCGTCAAAAGGATTAGGTGACACTATTGAAAAGATAACTACTGCAACGGGAATAAAAGCATTAGTAAAGTTCATTGCAGGAGAGGATTGTGGATGCGACGAACGAAAAGAGAAACTAAATAAATTATTCCCTTACAAAAAACTTTCATGTTTAGTTGAAGACGAATACAACTTCTTAACTAACTTCTTTAAGGTAACACATAGAGAAGCAATTAAACCAAGTGAACAAATAGAACTATTAACAATTTATAATAGAGTATTTGGAACAAACGAAGAACCTACTCAATGCGGTTCATGTTGGAGAGAGTTTATTAACAACTTACAAAAAGTATACAACGAATATGAAAACTAAACTATTAATACTTATTTCACTAATTGCGTTAAGCTGCAAAAAAGATGAGATTAAACCAAACAAGCCACAAGAAATTTGTAACTGTGGTTTAGTAGTAAGCGACAACGTACAAGACTATTCAGTAGTAATTAGAAACAGTTGTAGTGGTAACGAAAAAAGATTTTATCTTCAACAAGGAGATTGGATGAATGCTCATCCAGGAAGTGATTACTGTATTACAAACGTTAATAATTGGTAATATGAGTTTAGAAGTAGAGAGAGTATTTAAGAAGCTAATTAAAAAGATTCCACAAGAGCAAAAGAATAAAGAATTTTATTTACTTTGCTTTGGTTTAGCATTCTACAATAAGGAAAAGTACAAGGGTTATAAAGTCTTTAACATAGAAAGTGAAAGAGATGAAGTAACAATAATATCAAAGGATGACTTTGTAAGAATGTTTACAGAAGATATACCAGAGGCTAATGTCGTTAATTGAATTAATAGAGCAACATATAATAGATGCTTGTGTACCTAGAGAAAAGATAAATACTTTTTGGTTATCAGACAAACATAGTGAAAAAGACTACCAAGAGGTAAGAAACACTTTCAAAGGTGTTAATATAATACTTAGCGAGGGACAAAGAAAAGATAAGACTTTAATACAATATAAAAACTATTGATTAATCATTAGAATTCAATGGCAGGAACAGGAGGAAAAAGAGAGGGTGCAGGTCGAAAAGGTTTAGCAGATGAAATAAAAGGCTTTACTTTAGCACAACCACACGTACAAGATGCGTTTAGAGTTATTGCAGAAATAATGATAGACGAAACTAAAAGACCAACAGATAGAATAGCAAGTGCAAAGATTCTAATTGAGTACGGTTGTGGCAAACCAAAAGAAACAGTTGACAATAATATTACTATAAATGACTTTAATATAAAAGATATTGTTAAATTTAATAAATGATAGGAATCTATAAAATAACAAGTCCAAGTAATAAAGTTTATATAGGTCAATCTATAAACATAGAAAAAAGATTTAGGTCTTATAAAAATCTATTGCATTGTAAAAATCAAATAAAGTTGTATAATTCTTTTTTAAAATATGGAGTTATAAATCATACGTTTGAAGTGTTAGAAGAATGTAGCATTGAATTATTAAATACTAAAGAAAGATATTACCAAGACTTTTACAATGTTTTAAATGGTGGTTTAAATTGTCTATTAACAAAAACAAATGATAGGTCAGGAAAGATGTCTATTGAATCTAGATTAAAGATGTCTAGTAAACTTATTGGAAATAAACGTACATTAGGATTGAAGCGTTCAGATGAACAAAAAACAAGTATATCAAATAGAATGAAAGGAAAAACTGCTTGGAATAAAGGAGTTAAAAGAACAGATGAAGATTTAATTAAAATATCTTTAAATAGAAAAGGAAAAATGTTAGGAGAAAATAATCATACTTCTAATTTGATTTTAAATTTTGAAACGGGCATTTATTATTTTGGAATAAGAGAAGCTAGTGAATCATATGATAATAAGTATCATTCAATGAGAGATAGGTTAAACGGTAAAACTAATAATAAAACAAGTTTTAAATGTTTAAAATAAGTCCAAAGTATAAAAGTTTATTTGAAGGTAATACTAGATATTATGTCATTACTGGTGGTCGTGGTTCATCTAAATCATTTAGTGTAAATACATTTCTATTATTATTAACGTATGAAGTAGGACACGTTATTTTATTTACACGTTATACATTAACGTCTGCTCATGTTTCTATTATACCAGAGTTTATAGATAAAATTGAAATATTAGATAGGTATGACGATTTCTATATTACAAAAGATGAAATTATAAATAAAAAAACAGGAAGTAAAATATTATTTAAAGGAATTAAAACAAGTTCAGGTCAACAAACTGCAAATTTAAAGTCTTTAAATGGAGTTACTTGTTTTGTATTGGATGAAGCAGAGGAGTTAACAGACGAGGACGTATTTGATAAGATTGATTTATCTATTCGTAGCCAACTAAAACAGAATAGAGTTATATTAGTCTTAAATCCTGCAACGAAAGAGCATTTTATATATCAAAAGTTCTTTGAAGCAAAAGGAATTGAAGCAGGAAGCAATACGACAAAAGGCGATACAACGTTTATACATACAACGTATGAGGATAATATCGAAAACCTTAGTGAAAGTTTCTTAAATCAAGTCTTAGACGTAAAGAAACGTAGACCTGAGAAGTATAAGCATACTATTTTAGGAGGGTGGCTAGATAAAGCAGAGGGTGTAATATTTACTAATTGGAAAGTAGGCGAGTTTATAGAAGTTAATCCAAGTATATTTGGTCAGGATTTTGGGTTTAGTAATGACCCGACAACATTAATCGAAACTTCAATTGATACGGATAAAAAAGTAATCTATGTAAGGTTACATATTTATCAGACACATTTAACCACTTCACAAGTATATGAACTTAACAAAACATTTGCGAATGATTCATTAATAATTGCTGATTGTGCAGAGCCTAGATTAATAAACGAGTTACAAGATAGGGGACTTAATATCGAGCCAGCAGTTAAGGGTGCAGATTCAGTTCGGTTTGGTATTGCATTGATACAAGATTACGATTTAGTAATTGACGAAAGTAGTATTGACTTAATCAAAGAGTTAAACAACTATTGTTGGTTAGAAAAAAAGAGTGAAACGCCTATTGATAAATACAACCACGCTTTAGATGCTTTACGTTATGCAGTAACTTATCAAATAAACGAAAACCAAAATAGTCTACCTTTTATACGATAATACAAATAATAAAATTAAACGTTTAAATAATATGAAATTAGAGTTAATTATTCCCGAAAGTTTGAATGAAGTTCCTTTGCTACATTACCAACAATTTGTTGACGATGTAAAAGGAAGTGAAGATGAAGACTATATAGGGCAAAGATTAGTTGAAAGGTTTTGTGGCATTGAATTAAAAGAAATAGTTAAGATAAAGCAAAAGGATATTTTAAACCTTACAAATCATTTTAACGCTTTATTCAAAGCAAAGAATGAATTTAAAACTAGATTCAAGATACAAGGTAAAGAATTTGGATTTATAACCGATTTAGAAAACATTACAAGTGGAGAGTATATCGATTTGGAAAAGTATTTACAAGACGTTAACACGCTTCACAAAGCTATGGCAGTAATGTATAGACCAATAGTTAAAGAGAAAGGTGATAAATACGAAATAGAACCATATCAAAGTGCTTTAAACTATTCAGAGGTTATGCAATATGCACCACTATCAATTGTACTTGCTGCACAGGTTTTTTTTTGGACTTTAGGTCAACAATTGTTGAAAGCTATTCCTACCTTTTTGAGTCAGGAGATGAAGAAAATGAGCAAGAAACAGCAGGAGATTTTAGTGGAGCAACTCAATTTGCAAAACAATGGGGATGGTATACAAGTATATATGAACTCGCTCAGGGAGATGTTAGAAGATTCGATGAAGTTACACGACTTACCATACATCAATGTTTAACATGGTTAACTTATAAGAAACAAAGACAAGAAATATTTAAGGAATGAAAGGACACTTACAAATAATAGATGCAATTCGTACACAGTTAGAAGCTGATGAATTTGTTAACACGGTAACAGAGGGTAGTTTGTTCGATATTGATTTAAACAAGGTAACTATATTTCCTTTGTGCCATGTAATTGTAAACAGTTTTCAATTTAGTGAAAATGTAATTAGATGTAATCTTTCAATACTTGCAATGGATGTTGTTGACATATCAAAGAAAGAGGTTACAGATGCTTTTAAAGGTAACGACAATAAGCAATATGTAATCAATACTGCTTTACTTACTTTGAATAGATTATACCAACAATTAAGACATGGTAGCTTAGTTGATAGTGGTTATATTGTAGATGGCACACCAACGGTTGAACCATTTGAGGAACGATTTGAAAACTATATTGCTGGTTGCACAATGACATTAGATGTTAACTTTTTCCCTGATATGACAGTATGTTAAAAGATGGTGTAGAAAAGGAATTAAAACGGTTTACAGACTATGTAGTTAAAGAAGCACGTACAAATTTAACACGTCTAAAAAAGAATAGCACTAAGTCTTTATACGATAGTTTAAAAGGTAATGTTAAAGTATCAACAAACTCTTTTGAGATGTCTATTGAGATGGAGGAGTACGGACACTTTCAAGATAAAGGGGTAAGTGGTAAGAAAGTTAAATATAACACTCCATATTCTTATTCTAGTAAGATGCCACCACCAAGTAAATTAGATAAGTGGATAACTAGAAAAGGTATTGCTCCGAGAGATAAACAAGGTAGGTTTATAAGTAGAAAGTCTTTACAGTTTTTAATAGCACGAAGCATATTTAACAAAGGAATTAAACCAAGTTTATTTTTAACTAAACCATTTGAGAAAGCATTTAAGGCTTTACCCGATGAACTAATTGAAAAGTTCGGTTTAGAAGTATTAGATTTATTTGATTATACATTACAAACACCAAAGAAATGAGTAACAGAATTTTTTCAAGGTCGCCTTTCATTATAGAGGTTAACGAAGCATTACAAACAAGTAGTAAAATAGAGGTCTTTTTGTGGAACTCAGGAAGTGTACCAAGTTCACCACAATACACACTTAGTAAAGCAATACCAAGCAGTACTAACTTGCAAACGTTGTATAATGTTTCACCTTTAATTAGAGAGTACATTAAGTTTATTAATCCGTCTTTAAATTATAATTCAGTAGGTGGTACGGTAAATAGTGAGGCGTTCTGTAACGTGCAAATTAAACGATATAAGAATACGTCTACTTTATTAGATACAACTACTTATTATGCGTTTGATGGTTATAGTGAATACGTACAAGGTTATAACTATGATAGAGGTAAATACTTACTAGACGAGGGGACTTATTATTATTACTATGATGATAGTTCAACATACGATGTAACTAAAGTTGGTGATATTACACTAGAGGTTACAAGTGGAGAGAAAGTTAAATATACTAATTTAGTTAGTGGCGTAACAAGTACATTTACTTTTGCAGTTACGGGTGTTAAAACGGTTCATAGAGTTAACGGAACATACTGGGCTAATGGTAATAAGTTAGAAATTCTTAACGCTTCAAATGTAGTTTTAAGAACTTACTATTTCAGACCTATTGAAGAATGTAAATACACACCACTACCGATTGACTTTATTAACAAGTACGGAGCATGGCAAAGAGAGTGGTTTTTTAAAGCTAGTTTTGATAATATCGAAATTCAAAATACAGAATATAATTTAATGCCTGATGTACTTCCTGGTTATTCATATAGAGAGGGCCAAACTAAAACGTTTAACACAAACGCAAAAGAAAGTATTAGAGTTAATACGGGGTGGGTAAATGAAAACTTTAAAAACACTATTCAAGAAATAATGCTTAGTGAAAGGATTTTATTAAATGATTTGCCTGTAAGGTTAAAAACTAAATCTATTGAGAAATTCAAGTCTATTAATTCAAAAACTATTAACTACACTTTAGAATTTGATTATAACTACAACACTTTAAACAACGTATTATAATGAGAAAGGTTGACTTATATATTGAAACGGTAGAGAATAGTGGAAACTACTCTAAAATAGAATTGTTTAATGATGAAGAAATAACGGTATCTAGTTCGATTCAAAACATTCAGGATATTAGTAAGATATTCACCGACTATTCTCAATCTTTTACTGTTCCATCAAGCGTTGTTAATAATAAAATCTTTGAACACTTTTACAATAACGATGTAGATACTTTACTAGACCATAACCTACGTAGAAACGCTTACATTGAGATTGATTATATGCCATTTAGAACGGGTAAGATTCAATTGGAAAAGGCAATGGTTAAGAATAACCAAAACGAAAACTATTCGATTACTTTTTATGGTGAAACACTTTCATTAAAAGATAAGTTTGGGGACACTAAATTAAAAGATTTAGATTATTCATTTGTAACTACTACATATTCGGGTAGTGATATTCAAGCTAGAATTACAGATGCTACGGATTACGATATGCGTTTTCCTTTGATTAGTTCACAAAGACGTTGGACGTATGGCGACACAACGAGTACAGATATAAGTATTCCTGGTGGGCGAATAGATTACACAGAATTATTCCCTGCTTTAAAAATTGCACGAATATTTGAAGCAATTGAGAATAAGTTTAGTATTGATTTTCAAGGATTGTTTTTGACTGATAAAAGATTTACTAATTGTTTTTTATATTGTAAGAATAAAGAAACATTTGAAGTATTTACAACTGCACAAAGAATAGATATAACAAGTTATGATACTTCATACAATAACATATTAGGTCATACTTTATGTAATACAACTTTAGACACAATAAGAATAACAAATGAAGCCGTTAATAGTGGATTATATATTAATGGTTCATCATTAGAAATTATCATTTCAGGATGCACAAATATAAGTGCTATTTATTACATAGACGTTTATAAAAATGGAACTCTATATACAACAATTGTAGGTAGTGGGAATAATACTTATGATATTTATGGAGTATTAAATCAAATAGTAGATGAAACATTTTATTGTGTTGTAAAATCAAATTTAGCAGTAACTTTTAATGTACAATATTTATATACTAAAAACGAATCAAAAAAAGAGGTTGAGGGAGGTGGTGTTGTTAAATATACAAACTATAAATATATAGTTCCAATTTATTGCAGTCAAGTTGTATTATCAAGTGCAAATTTAGACCTTTCGTCTTTAATGCCTGATATGACCGTTTATGATTTCCTTGCAGGTATATTCAAAAACTTTAATTTAACGTGCTACGCTAAAAGTAAAACGATATTTCAGATTGAGCCATTAGAAGATTGGTATAATAAAGGGCGAATAATAGATATAACTAAATACACAACAACTGAAGAAATAAGCGTTTCACGAGTTCCACTTTATAAGACTATTAAGTTTGAGCATGAGCAAAGTCAATCATTCATGAATAGAGAGTTTTTCGATTTATTTGGCAAGGAATATGGCGACTTAAATAATACTTATAATTACGATGGTGCTGACTATCAAATTAAAGTACCTTTTGAAAACTTATTACATTCTGAGTTTGATGGTACAATGACACAAGTAGGGTTTTGTTTAACGAAAGCACCCGACTTTAAACCGTACATACCTAAACCAATTTTGCTTTATATGTATGACCAACAAGCTACATCTATAAAGTTTTATAACGGTACTACAACAAACACGCTTACAACTTATATGCCTTTTGGCCAAGACATGAAACAGAACTCAACTAACTACTCATTAAATTGGGGGAGTGATAATTCAAGTCTTTTAAATGTGCCTATTACACAAGGTAAATTTGCAACATATTACTATGGTTACTTAGCTAACTTATTTAACAAAAAGAATCGAGTTACAAACGTTAAAACTATTTTACCATTAAGCATACTTACAACACTTAAATTAAATGATAGGTTAATCATTAGGGATAAGAGATATATCATTAACAAAATGAATAGTAAGTTAACTAACGGAGAGGTTAATTTAGAATTGATAAACGATTTTAGACCAATACAAGCAACTACAATTATAACAACGGGTAAACCAACAAGCGTAGTTAACACACAAATATTGTTTCCAAACTTTGTTAAGAGTGCTTTAATAACAACAACTACGGGTGGTGTAACTATTTCACCAAGTACAATTACTAGTGAGCAGTACGTAGATATTACTATTCCAACAGATACAAATGTTTACTACGGTAGAATAACAGAAGATGGTAACACACGTGTAACCGAAACGTTTTCTAATAGAATAACAGAGGGTGGTGATAACAATGTAATTCCAATTGATATTGAGTATACTTTTGAAGATGGAACTATTGATACTTACTACTCTTACATAATACAAAAACAATGATAGCACAATTGATTCAACTATTACAAATATCTAACTTTTACGGCGAAAGTGAATTTATAGATATTGCAAAAGGAAAGTTTAAAATTGAAACTACTGTTATAGGTAATTACAAGCAAGGAGTTAGAAAGATTAAAGCAATAAGAAATGGCTATTAAAAAAGAGATTGAATTAGACATAAAAGTTGAAAGTGTAGGTAATCTTAAACAACAACTTAGAGAGGCACAAAAAGAAGTCGAAGCGTTAAGCGACAAATTCGGTGCAACGTCTGAAGCAGCAATTAAAGCAGCAAAGAAAGCAGCTGAATTAAAAGACCAGATAGGGGACGCAAAGGCTTTAACAGATGCCTTTAATCCTGACGCTAAATTTAAAGCGTTAACAAGTTCTTTGAGTGGAGTTGCAGCAGGTTTTGGAGCGTTTCAAGGTGCTTTAGGTTTAGTTGGTGTTGAGGGTGAACAAGTAGAAAAAACTTTGTTAAAGGTACAAAGTGCTATGGCTATTTCTGAGGGGTTACAACAACTTGGAGAGGCTAGGGATTCATTCAAACAATTAGGAGCAGTAGCAAAAAGTGTTTTTACGGGTATTAAAGGAGCAGTAGCAGCAACGGGTATAGGTTTATTAGTTATCGCATTAGGTACTATCTATACTTACTGGGATGACATTAAAGGAGCGTTAAGTGGTGTTAGTGATGAACAAGATAGGTTAAATGAAAAAGCACACCAAAACGTATTAATTGAGCAACAAAAACTAGATAAATTAAACAGTCAAGATAACTCTTTACGCTTACAAGGTTTAACAGAAAAAGAAATACTTAAATTAAAAATTGCTCAAACTGATGAAGTAATTAAAAAATCGGAGTTAGAACTAGAGCAAACTATTAATACACATAAAGCACAAGTAGAAGCAGAAGAAAGGAATAAGAAAATACTTACGGGTATTATTCAATTCACTACTATTCCATTACAACTTATCTTAAAAACTATTGATAAAGTAGGTAGTTTCTTAGGTAAAGATTTCAACTTAACTGACAAATTAAATGACTGGAGTTCGTCTTTAATATTCGACCCGAAGAAAGTAAAATATGAGGGTTACTTAGTAGAAAAAGAAGCAAGGGAAAACTTAGCAAAACTTAAAGAAAGTAGAGCAGGTTATCAACTACAAATTAATGCTATTGATAAAAATGCAGAAGCAGAGAGAGCGAGAATAAAAAAAGAATCTTACAAAAATCAAGCAGACGAAGATAAAGCAGAAATGGAAAGACGTGCTATGATGGCACAAGGAGAAATAGACGCAGACGCAGCATCGTATGAATATTTTGCAGCACAAGACAAAAAGAAAGCTGACGAAAAAGAGGCAGCACGATTAAAGGAGTTAGAAGATGAGCAAATTTTAGCTACTCTTAGAGAACAAATAAGGTTAAAAGAGGTAAAAGATGAAGAAGATAAACAAGCTAGACTAAAACAATTAAGAGCAAATCAAATCCAAGGTACATTAGACACGTTAAGTCTACTTTCAAACTTAGCTGAGCTATTTGCAGGTAAATCAAAGGCTCAACAAGAGAGAGCGTTTAAGATTCAAAAAGCTGCCAACATAGCTGCTACTTTAATTGAAACTTATTTAGGTGCGCAAAAAGCGTACACATCTCAAATAATACCATTAGACCCAACGTCTGTAATTAGAGGGGCGTTAGCTGCTGCGGTTGTTGTTAGTTCAGGTTTATTAAATGTCAAAAAAATAGCTTCAACACAGTTTAATAGTGGTGGCGCTTCAGGTGGTGGAGGTTCTGCAAGTGTAGGTGGAATGGGTGGAGGTGCTTCAGGTGGTGGTTCATCTGTAATATCGCCAAACTTTAATATAGTAGGTAATAACGGTCAAAATCAATTAGGAAATTTAGCACCAGTTCAAGCATATGTTGTAAGTGGAGACATGACATCACAACAGCAATTAGATAGAAACAGATTAAGAAATGCAACGTTTTAGAGATATGAAAAAGATACAAGATATTGAAATGATAATTAAGGATGAAAACGTAGACGGAGTGTTTGCGATTTCCTTAGTAGATAAACCTGCAATTCAAGAGGACTTTATTTATTTGTCTAGTCATGAGATTGAGTTAAAGGTTACAAACGAAGAAAAAAGAGAGGTTGTCGGTATTGCTTTAGTGCCTGATAAAAAGATTTATCGTAACATAGATGGAGAGGAATTTAATATTTATTTCACGGCTCAAACTATCGAAAAGACAAATGAACTTTTCATGAAGAATCTAAACCTAAATAAAATCACTTCACAACACGAAAGAGATGTTGAAGGAGTTAGCGTTATTGAAAGTTGGATAGTTGAAGATAGCAAACAAGACAAATCAAATATTTATAACTTAAACGCACCTGTAGGAAGTTGGATTGTAAAGATGAAAGTTTACAACGATAGCGAGTGGGTACGTGTTAAGAATGGAGAGTACAAAGGTTTCTCTATTGAGGGTAAATATAAGGAAGCAGAAGTAAAAGCGAGTGAGCAAGTTTCTGAAACAGACGAATTAATCAAAGAAATCGAAAACTTAATTAATGAGTGAGATACCATATTTCGTAAGGTATAAAGACGTAACCACTTTAGACGGTACGGAAAGCATTTATTTAGATGCTGCTGATTCTGACGTTCCAAAGAAAATATTGTATAGTAATTTCGCTTCTGGCATTAGTGCAATATCTAGTGGGAATATAGTTTTCGTTTCTAGTAAATCAGATTTACCAACTGCTAGTGGTGGAGTTATAACTTTAGAAAATACAATTACTTATTTTTTTACTACAACAGTAGATTTATTAGGTGACCGTTTAGTATGTGGATTGAATACTGTAATACTAGGAGCATCATCTGAAAACTGTTATTTAAAATCTACTGGGTTAAATAGTTCAACTGCTTTAATTACTTCGGTTTATTCTTTACCAATTCGTAATATATCATTCACTCACGGTACTGTATTTAATCTTGACGGTGATGGAGTTACAACTGCTTTAGATTGGTTTGGTATTAACTTCGTAGATTGTCCAACTATTGGAACGATTAAAGACTATACTAACTTTGTAATGGGGGATAGTGCTTTTCTTAATTCTGCGGGAATGACATTCAACGGAAGTATTGGAACAATTGCCTTTGGAAACTGTTTATTTGATTGTTCAACGGGTGGAACTGCTATTACATTAGCAAGTACATTGACCGTTTCAAGACGTTTTAGAATTATATACTCTTCATTTGTTACATTGTCAGGGGAAACATCTATAAACGTTTCAACTTCTGCAACGATTAGCGACGAAAGATATATTTTAGATACTGTAAATTTTTCGGGTGGTGGTACTTATATCAGTGGAGTTACTCAAACATCTAATAAAACTTTATTTACCAATTGTGTAGGTATAGCGAACACAACTACAAGAGGTTTTTATTACATGGTTAACAATACAACAGACACACCAATAGGAGTAATAAACGTTAACACATGGGTAAAGGCATTAGGCACAACAACTGCAGACTCAAACAATTCTAAATTTACACATTCAAATAATAGGCTAACTTATACGGGAGCTTTTAACACTTCGTTTTTAGTTACTGTAAATACTGCAGTTAGAGCGGGAGCAAGTAATCAAAACATTAGTATAGGCATAGCCAAAAACGGTACAATATTACCAAATTCAGAAATGACAATTAGAACGTCAACGTCTAACCAAGAACATCCAGGTTCTACTCAATATCAAATTGATTTAGTTACAAACGATTACGTTGAGTTATTCGTTAAAAATAGTCAACAAACAGATGTGAGAGTTTCAGATTTAAATTTTTCAGTAGTTAAAATTTTAGTTTAATATATAATAAAAATGGGAAGAAAAAAGAAAACAGAAAGCCTTACAAGTCCACAAGGTGGTAATAGAGGTTGCCTATGTGAAGATGGTACATACAACGTAAATTGTTGTGATGGAAGTTTACAAGCACAAGGAGTTGGAAGTTTACAACAACATACTATCTCAAACGTTAACAACACGAATGTAGAACGTACAATAACCGTAGCTAGAGGTTAAGTATATATAACAGAGTAATTAACTAAACGTTTAAAGAATAATGAAAGATAAATTAAAAAGCGTTAGAGAGTTTTTAGAGCAAAAATTCAACGTGAAATTAAAGTTAGAACAAATGGAGGTAAAATTAGCACAAATGAAACTTGCTGATGGTGTTACTGTTTTAGATTTCGATGCCTTAGAAGTTGGAAAAGAAATTTTCATTGTTTCAGAAAATGGAAATGTACCAATGCCTATTGGAGAGTATGAACTTGAAGATGGTAATATGTTGGAAATTTATGAAGATGGTATTATTGGAGAGATTGCATCTAAAGAAGAGGAGCAACCACCAATGGAAGAAAAAGAGCCAGTTGCAGAAGTTCCAGTAGAGGCATCAGTTGAAGCACCACAAGTAGCAAAGAAAACAGTTGAAACAGTATCTAAAGAAACGTATTTCTCAGAAATGGAAGAATTAAAGAGAGAAATTACTGAACTTAAAGAACAGTTAAAACAAAAAGAGGAGGTTAAAGAAGTAGTATTAGAGGAAACTCCAAAACCTATTACTTTCAATCCTGAGAATGTTCAGAAAATGGAGCAAATTAAATTAACTGCTCAAACACAAATGTCTAATAGAGATAGAATTTTAAACACAATTTACAACAACAAATAAAATAAATAAACAATGCCAACAACAACTTCAATTACAAGTACATATTCTGGAGAGTCTTCAGGGAAATATGTTAAAGCTGCTTTATTAAGTGGAAACACTTTAGCGAGTGGAAAAATTACAATTTTACCAAATGTAAAATACAAAACAGTTTTACATCGTTTACTTACTGATGATTTATTGAAAGACGCTTCATGTGATTTTACTGCTACTTCAACAGTTACTTTAAATGAAAAGGTATTAACTCCTAAAGAACTGCAAGTTAACCTACAATTGTGTAAAAAAGACTTTATTTCAACATACCAATCTGAAGAAATGGGAATGTCCGCACATGATGTTTTACCTAAATCTTTCGCTGATTTCTTAATCGCTTACGTTTTAGAAAAAGTTTCTGCTCAAGTTGAGGTTGCTATTTGGAGAGGTGCAACGGGAACTTCAGGTTCAATCGATGGATTCATGACACAATTAACTGTTGACGCTGCTTTACCAACTGCTAACGAAATTGCTTCAACTTCGGTTACTGCTGCAAATGTTATCGATGAGCTTCGTAAAATTTCTACGGCTATCCCAGCTACATTGTTTGGTCGTGATGACTTACATATCTTTGTATCACAAAATATTTACCGTGCTTATATTCAGGCATTAGGAGGGTTCTCTGTAGCTGCAACTTCTAACAATGGTGTAGGAAATAACGGAACACAATGGTTTAACGGTCAAGACTTAACTTTTGATGGAATCAAATTATTTTGTGCAAATGGTTTAGCTTCTAACACTGCAATGGCTACAACTTCAGATAACTTGTTCTTCGCAACTGGTTTATTGAATGATTCAAACTTGGTTAAAGTTTTAGACATGGCAGATTTAGACGGTTCTGAAAATGTAAGATTCGTTATGAGAGCGACTGCTGCAGTTGGTTACCATACAGTTGGAGATATCGTCACATACGGAATTACTAACGCCGCAAATTAGTAACTAACTGATAATTAGTATTTAAGAGGGGAGGTTAAATGCCTTCCCTTTTTTGTTTAACAAATAAAATTTTAAAATTATGGCTTGTGATTTAGCAAACGGTAGAGCGGAGAGTTGTAAAGATGCAGTAGGTGGTATTGATATCATCTACATTGCAAACTTCAACCCAACAATGCAGAGTGATTTAACGTACGATGTAACGTCTACGGATATGATTACTGATGTAAATAATATTAGTAACCTTTATAAATTCTCTTTAAAAGGGAATAATTCATTTGTACAAAAGGGAACTTCTTCAAGAGAGAACGGAACAACGTTCTTTGAGCAAACATTAACTATTGACTTGAAAAAACAAGATGTTGCAACTACTAAAATGGTAAAATTATTATCTTATGGTAGACCACACATTGTTGTAAGAAATAGACAAGGACAATACTTCTTAGCTGGTTTAGAGTTCGGAATGGATGTAACAGAAGCAACAATTGACAATGGGACTAACATGGGAGATTTCAACGGTTATAAACTTACATTCACTGGAATGGAGAGAATACCAGCAAATCATTTAAACTGTTCAACTGAGGCTGCATTAGCGACTTTATTTAGTTCAGCAACTATTGTTACTTCATAGTAATTAACTACTACTACATGAAAGGCTATCTTTAATTAGGTAGCCTTTTTTATTTAACAAATTATTGATTTAAACGTTTTAAAGATATGATAGTTTTAAAAGAATTAAATACTGCTCAAACATTTAGTTTCATTCCTCGTAGTGATACTTATACTACTATGACTATAACGGATGAACAAACGAATGTAACCACAACGGTTGCTATTACTAGTTCAACTAATGTAAGCTATTACCATACGATTACGGCAACTTTCTCACTAATTGAGGAGCATACATATAGGTTAGAGGTTTTAAACTCAACTACACCAGTTTATATTGATAAAATATACTGCACTAATCAGACAATTTCAGACTATACTATAAATAAAGATGTGTACACAAGTACAACAACATCAAATGACTTCATAATTTTAGATTAATGGATAACGAAAAAATACAAGTAATCAACCTTGCTGAATATAAAGCACCGATTATTAACGAAAGTACACGTGAAGACTGGGTTGAATATGGTGAAGATAATAACTACTTTCAATTCTTAATTGATAGGCATATAAATTCGGCTACAAATAACGCAGTAATTAACAATATTACTAGACTTATTTACGGTAAAGGGTTGACTGCATTAGATGCGAATAAAAAGCCAAATGAGTTCGCTCAATTAATTACTTTGATTAGTTCGGATGACTTAAGAAAAATTAGTGTTGAAGCGTATTTATTAGGTCAATGTGCTATTCAAGTACACTACGATAAAGGACATACTAAGATATTAAAAGCGTATCATATACCTGTTCAATTATTACGTGCTGAAAAGTGCAATGAAGATGGAGAGATTACGGGTTACTATTATTCTGATAATTGGGAGGATGTTAAAAAATACAAACCTAAAAGATTAGATGCTTTTGGATTTGGTAAATCAGAGATTGAAATACTTTATGTTAAGCCTTATTCGGTAGGTATGAAGTATTATTCTAACGTTACATATACGGGTGGTTTACCTTATACGATAATGGAGGAGGAAATTGCTGAGTATTTAATTAACGATGTTCAAAATGGTTTTTCGCCTACAATGATAGTTAACTTCGTAGGTGGTACTGGAACAGAGGAGCAAAGAAGACAAATTGAAGCACAAGCTAATAAAAAGTTAACGGGTTCAAAAGGTAAAAAGATTGTTTACTCATTCAATAAAAACAAGGATAACGCTACTACGGTTGAATCTATTCCTTTGAATGATGCACCTGCACATTATCAGTATTTGAGTGAGGAGTGTATGCGTAAAATATTACTTTCGCATAACGTTACTTCGCCATTATTATTTGGTATTGCAACAACAACTGGTTTTAGTTCAAATGCTGATGAGTTAAAAAACTCTTTATTAATATTTGATAACTTGGTAATTAAACCTTATCAAAACTTAATTATAGATGCAATAGATAAAATTTTAGCAGTTAACGGTATTAGTTTAAAATTATACTTCGAGGGTTTAAATCCTTTCGAGGATATGTTTGCTAAAAAAGAAGAAGCAATTGCACAAGATACAACATTGAGTGAGCATAAAAGTAAATTAGAAGTTTACTTAGATTCAATAGGTGAAGTTATAGACGAAAAAGAATGGGTAATTGTAGATGAAAGAGATGTTAATTTAAATGAAGAAGAAATCTTAGATAGACAAATTGAGTTGTTAAATAATCCAAAAAAGAACTTTTTACAAAAATTAGCGAGTGCAGTTAAAGCAATACCAAACGCAAAGAGTGAGCAAGATGCAACTATTAAAGGAGTTAACTATAAAGTAAGATATAAATATTACGGCAATCCTAATCCTGATAGAGATTTTTGTAAGGTAATGATGAGAGCAAATAAGTTATACCGTAAAGAAGATTTAGAAAATGTAAATTCTAATTTGGTTAATCCTGGTTTTGGGCATAATGATGAACCTTATAATGTGTTTCTTTTTGCTGGTGGTCCACGATGTAAACATTTCTTTAGACGTGTTACATTTATGTCAACTAATGGAATAGATGTAAACTCTCCAAATGCTGAAACTATAAGCACTGAAACGGCAAGTAAAAGAGGTTATAGAGTTACAAATCCTTACCAGGTAGGAGTACAAAAAAATAATTTACCTTTAAAAGGTTTTCATCCAGATAATAAGAATTTACCCTCAGACGTTAAATAAAGATGGCAGAAGCACTATTAATTAATAGAACAGATTTAGTTAAGCACACTAGCTTAAACGGAAATATTGATACTGATATATTTATTCAGTACGTTAAAATAGCACAAGAAATTCATATTGCTAATTATTTAGGTACTGATTTATTTAACAAGTTAAAAGCTGATATTGTAGCAAATACTTTAAGTGGTAACTATTTGACGTTATTAACGACTTATGTTAAACCGATGCTCATTCATTGGGCAATGGTTGAGTGGCTACCGTTTGCAAGTTACACAATTAACGGAAAAGGTATATTCAAACATAGTTCGGAAAACGCTAGTAATGTAGATAAAAACGAAATAGACTTTCTAATTGACAAAGAAACTAGTTTGGCTCAACACTATACAGAAAGGTTTGTTAGATACATGAGTTTTAATCAAACTTCGTTCCCTGAGTATAATAGTAATTCAAATGACGATACTTACCCCGACCACGATACTAATTTTACAAGTTGGATAATATGAAGAAAGAAGCTAAAAATAACAACCTAAAAAAGTTAACGTTATTATTAAAGAAGTTAGAACAAAATGAGCAATCAAAGAATAAGTGAATTAACAACAAGTAGTGTTCCAATTAAGGCAACTGATTTTTTAGAAGTATCAGTTTACAACGGTACAACATACGACACTAAAAAAGTTAATTCTGAATACTTAAAACCTTATAAAGTATATTCTGCTTTGATTTCACAAAGTGGAACTTCTGCACCTACTGTTACTGTATTAGAAAATACAATCGGTACAATAGTTTGGGCAAGGAGTGCTTCAGGTGATTATAACGGAACGTTAACGGGTGCATTTACGGCTTCAAAAACATTTGTAAGTTTAACACTTAATTATGTTGGTGCTTCTGTTACTGGTTATGGTGTAAGGTCAAATAACAATGTAGTATTAGTTCAAACAATAGACGCAACAAATACGGGTGTAGATAGCAAATTAAATGTTGCAAGTTTAGAAATTAGAGTTTACCAATAAAATATAAAATAAAATGAGTTTACCAAACATAGACAAATTAGTTGCAAGCAAAGGAGTTTACATTTGCAACGATACAACAGCAGTAACAAAAACAATTGCAGGAATTTTAGTATTAGAAGATACGGTTTTTAGTGCTATTCGTGTGGCGGGTACAGATGTTAAATCTAGTTATATCTCAACTCCTGCAACGGCAGTAAAAGCAGGTGCTTATATTACGGGTTTAGGTGTTCTATTCAGTGGAGTTACTTTAACTAGTGGTTCTGTTGCTTTAGTTATCGGATAATGTACGGAGTAGGATTTGGAATAGGTGCAATAGGTGCTACTACTAAAAGAAGTAGTGGTGTCGCTATTGACACAGACGCACAAGCATTTTTCACGGCTAGTGGTATTACGGATTTAACGCAAAAGAGTGCAGTTAATCAATTAGTTTTAGACTTAAAAAGCAATTCGCTTTGGACTAAAATGAAGGCGTTATATCCAATAGTAGGTGGTAATGCAACGGCTCATTCTTATAACCTTAAAAATACTTCTCAATTTCAATTAAGTTTTTCAAGTGGTTGGACTCATTCAAGTACGGGTATGCTACCGAATGGTACAAGTGCTTACGCAAATACTGGATTAAATACTTCAACTGTATTAAATGAAAATAGTTCTCACTATTCTATTTATTTAAATACAAATACCGATGGATTTTATATTGATTTAGGTAATAGAGATGCAGATTCTGAAAATATTTTTATACCTAAAACTGGTAACAGTACTTTTATAAATGTAAATACTACTTATGGACTTAGAATATCAGTTTCTAATACTGATTCTAGAGGTTTATACGTTTTAAGTAGAACGACATCTAATTTAATGACTTATTTTAAAAATAATTCAAAAATAACTACAAGTTCAGCTTCTAGCGGTTCGGTAAATGGCAATTTTTATTTATCAGCTTGGAATGATAACGGCACTCCTAATTATTTTTCCAATAGAAATATATCTATATGTACAATTGGTGACAGTTTAAGCGATACAGAATCAACTAATTTATCTACTTGTATAAACACATTCAACACAACACTAGGAAGAAACACGTATTAAGATGAACGGAATTAAACTAACAATAGAACAAAAGAACGCTATTCAAGGAGTATTCTACAATGAAAATACTTTTTTTAATTGTGTTCAAGATATTAACTCAGATTGGTTTTTATTTTTAAGCGAATCAGATAAAGCTGAATTACTTAATACTGAATTTAGTTATTTATTATCATTGACTGAATTAGAGTATATACCACCAATTATTGAAAATCCTTTTATCTAATGAATGAATTTGAGAAAACAGTTGTAGGTATAGTAAGTGCGGTTATAGTTGGTGCAATTGCTAGGTTATTTACTAGCCACGCTAAAAACCATGATAATTTAATCAAATTAGAAGTTGAGGTTAATCAAATTAAGGCTTCTAAAGACCACAATCACGAGCAACTAGAGAAACTATTTGAAGAACGTTTTAAACGCTTTGAAGATAAGCTAACACACATGGACAACACTATACGAACTAACTCAGAGTATTTCAAAGTATTAGTAGACGAAATAAAAAAAAAATAACGTAAAATTTAACTAAATTGTTAATTATGAACATAATAGAAAACATTAAGAAGCCTACGCCTAGAAAACACAAAATAGCTGGTAGAATCGCAACGGCTTTATCGGTGGCAAGTTTAACAATTGCTGAAAGTGGTTTAGTTGATGCACGACCATTAATTAAAATAGCTTTACAAACAGTTAGTGCAGTATTCGGTACACAGGCAGTTTACCACGCTCAAAAGACTTTAAAATAATGGTTGAACTAATCGCAGTGTTTTTGATTTTAACTACTGCTATGATTCTAAAAAATATAGATAATGGAGAACATTAGTAAACATATAACATTTAAAGAAGCTACATTTTCGGCAACTGCTCAAAGATTAGGTATTAAAAACGAGCCAACATTAGAGCATTTAAAAGCAATGATGACGGTTGCAGAAAAATGCTTTGAACCTTTACGAGAATGGTACGGTAAACCACTTAGAATAAACAGTTTTTACAGGGGAAAAGACCTTAATCGTGCAGTCAAAGGGAGTTTGTCCTCGCAACATTGCAAAGGTGAAGCTATCGACATTGATGCAGGAAGTGTTTCAGAAAATAAAAAGATACATGATTGGATTAGAGATAACCTAGAATTTGACCAATTAATCAATGAATTTGGCTATCAATGGTGTCATGTATCATTTACAACAAAAAGACCTAACAGAAAGCAATTATTAGTAATAAAATAACTATCTTTACAACGCATATTTTCTATTTTAGTTTTAAGAGTGTAAAGAAATTTACACTTTTTTTATTAAATATAGTTTGTAATTAAATAAAATTAGTTACATTTGTCAAAACTAATAATAAGAAATATGAAAGAATTTAAGATACATTTATACCGACTAACGTTTTGGTGCTTAGCGAAACGGCTTAAGCGTTATGTACTTGTCGAGCCGATTTGCTAAACACCTGTTATCGGTAGTATTTTATTCACACATAAAATAAATTATGAAAATAGTATTTAAAAGACCAAGTGGTTTAGACACTAATAAAAAAATATACACATGCTCTACTTGTGGTAATTTGTTTAATTGGAATAGTCAATCTTCATGGTTTGGCTCTCAAATGGATTTAGAAAATAATCCTGAAAAGATAAAGTTTGCTTGTAGTGATAATTGTCAATTCATTGTTCCTTCAAAGTCAAACGGGTAACTAACATCATATTACCGATAACGGTTTGCAGATAGGCGAAGAAGCCGTAACGAGAACTTAATTAGAAACGATAAATTTGATACTTATGAAAAATATCCTTATAAAACTGAAACGGCTTTTTTGCCTATGTGCTGTTAGCCGTTCGTTGCTTTCTGATGATGAAATTAGACACGCATTAGAAAATAGCATAAAGAAGTACAATATTAATGATACGACAAAAGAAATATGGATTGATGGAGCAAAATGGATGCGTGATTATATGGCTGGTCGCAATGACGGCTAACTAGCTGATAAGTCTACCATCAATTTAAAAGTGTTAATTATAAACTAGTTAACACTTTTTTTATTAAAAACAATCCTATATTAGTTATATAACAAGAATTATCACTATATTTGTAAAAATTAAATAATAGAAATATGGCAAAAGTACAAGTAGAATTACCCGATAACATTTACAGCATCGGTGAAGAAATAGCTTTTAAAAACAAGCTAAAACCATCTAAGGTTAAAGTAAATGACTTACTTATTAAAATTGCGTTAGACTGCATTAAATACCTAGATGATGAAGATTTCCAACAAATAACTGGTTTAAAAAAATAGATATATGGAAAGTTTAAAACACATTCAAAGCGAATTAAAGGCTAATAAGACTCAATTCAATTCATTTGGTAAATACTATTACCGTAGTTGCGAAGACATCTTAGAAGCGTTAAAACCACTATTAAAAACGTATAATTGTACTTTAACAATTAGTGATGAAGTTAAAGAAGTGGGTGGTTTAGTTTTTATTCAATCAGAAGCGAGAATAATCGACAATGAAAGTAAAGAAGAAGTATTTGTAACGGCACAAGCTGGAATTGATATTAACCGTAAAGGAATGGACGTTTCACAATGTTACGGTAGTAGTTCTAGTTATTCACGTAAATACGCTTTAAACGGTTTATTTTTGATTGATGACACTAAAGATTCAGATTCAACAAACGACCATAAGAAACAAACTATTGACAATGTTAGATTTGAAAAGGCATTAGAGCAAATAAGTAAAGGGACTTATACAGTTGAAAAATTAAAAGCTAACTTTGAGTTAAGCGAGTTACAAGAAAAAGCATTATCATTACTTTAAAAAATTAGAATTATGCAAAATAGAGAAGAACAACAGTACATGGAAGAAAACTACAACGGTGTAACTTTAACCACAGATTCAATTAACGTTATTCAAAATCAAATTGATTTAGTAATCAGAAACGTAGATTTAGGATTCACAAACTCACTTGAAGCGTTTGCAGTATTTAAAGAACTAGAGAAGCGTTTTAACGAAGCGAAAAAGCAAATAGATGAATTAGCTTACAATGAATCAGAAAAGTATGACAAAACGTTTAAAATTGGCTCTTATCAATTCACACGAGTTGAAGGTAGAAAGCAATTCGATTTTAAAAATATTGATGAGTGGAAAGTTGCTAAAGAAAACCTGGTTCAAATTGAGAATAAATATAAATCAGTTTACGAGAATAATAAAAACGGTATTAGTTCATTGAATGAACAAACGGGAGAGGTGTTGCAAACTCCGATAGTAACGTTTAGTAAAAGTAGTTTATCAGTTAAAAATAAATAAAATGGAAAGTAAATTAGTAAATCTTAATGTGAGATTAAGTGAAGAAGAAAAAAGTAATTTAATTGACATAGCTGCTGCTAACTATATGAATATGTCGGATTATATTAGGCATTTAGTATTTAATAAAAATAATCATAACGCTATAATGTTAATTGATGATGTAATTGATATTATTAATAAAGCTATTAAAGAAAAAGAAACATTAAATGACCCGTATATGTTTATAGTTACATTGTCAGCAATAAAAGAATTAATTAAATAATAACCAATAATAAATAATAAGTATGTCAGCAATTTTAAATTTAAGTATTGATTTATCAAAGGTAGATAAAGGTAGATTAGTAGATGGTAAGTATTTAAACACACAAATATTTATCAATGATGAGTCCAAGTTTGGTAATAATGTTTCAGTTGCTTACAGTCAATCTAAAGAGCAAAGAGAAGCTAAAGAACCTAAACAGTATATCGCTAATGGTAAAGTCGTTTGGACAGACAACGTTATCAAAGTAGCTGAAAAGGAAGTTGAAAACGTAGTTAATGAACCTAAAAAAGATGATAGTTTACCATTTTAACAAAAAATAATTTAATATTTTTAAGTCTAGCTATCAATTAGTTAGACTTTTTTTTGCAATAAACTTAAAATATTTTACTATTTCATGTAATTAATTAAAATTAAATACATATCTTTGTTTCAACAAAAGGAAATAAAACTTAGAAATTATGGAATTAGAATTGAAAATTGGAGATAGAGTAAACGTTGAAACAAATGTAACTCAAAATTGGCAAACAAAATATTTTTGTCAAAATGCTTTTATTAGAGAAATAAAAGGAAATTGCTACTTAATTTCAGCTGATGATAATACTATTTACAGCAAATCAGGTAATACTCCATTAGGTTGGTTATACACTTCAAGTTATTTAATTACTAAAAAATAGAATTATGCAAAGTAGAACAGTAAATTTTAAAGAAGTAGAATTAGAAGTAGAGTTTGAAGTAGAACAAAGCAACTACGGAGATATTGACCACGTTGAATTATTCGCTATTTATTTAGATGGTAGTGAGCAAAACATTATTTCTTTATTAGAAAGGGATTTAGATGATTTAGTACAAATGATTGTTGAACAAATAAAGCCATATTATGAGATTTAATGAAGACTGGTTAATTAACCAATACGAAAAACGAATTGAAACTTATGAGAATGAAATAAAACAATGTACTCATATTTCAGATTCAGAAACTAGATTAAAATATAGAGCTTTAATAATAGCGACAAAAGAATTTATAAAAGATTTAAAAGAACTAAAAGAAAGTAAAAATGTATAAATTTATGTTACCAGCGAATTACAGAATAATGATGCTTACAGATGATGCAAAATACACTAGTCAAGCATTAGCAAGAGTTAAAGAGTTAATCGAAAAATACAGTATTTGTGTTGTTAACCGAAAAAAAGAATTAGTATTTAAACGTCAATTGATTTGTTGGTATTTAAAAAAGAATACTAAATTAACACTTCAAGAAATAGGAGATATTTGTGGAGGTAAAAATCATGCCACTGTATTACACGCAGTAAGAAGCATAGACAATTATAAAGGTTATAACGATAAATACTTTACAGAGGTTACGGATGAACTAAACACCGACTTAAAAAATACATTTATTAACGGAACTAAATTTTAGATTATGAAACTATTTAAAACTAAAACAGTAAAAAAAGCGGATTGGAGTGAAAACGTTTACATTCCAAAAAACAATGGAGTTACTAAATCAGTTGCACAGTTATGGTGGGAGCAGTCGGGTAATTTTAATTCAAGTTTGTACGATAGATTAATGATGATTAAAAATAGTAAGTAATGGAAAAGTCAGATAAACAATTAATGCGAGAGGGTAACTATCAGGAAGCATTAGGAGACAACTATAATTATAAACCAATTTATGTTATGTTATTTAAAGATGGGGAATGTATTGACCAATTAAAAGAAAGGTTTGAAAGCAAAAAAGATGCGATTGAATGGCTAGAAGAAAATACAGAACCTTTAGAAGATGGAATAGAATGGTGGTTAGGAAATATTAATGCAGATTGGTTATGATTAAAAACGGTGGAATAAGCGAAGAAACAAGGAACGAAAACAAAGCGATTAGAGAAAGTATTTATTTATTAGAAAGTACTTATGTAGCTAAAGGAGAAAAAGGTCGTAGAATCATCTCTAAACAACTAATAAACGAATTTAATATGTGTAACACTTCATTGAATTTATGGTTGAATAGGCATATAGACTTTAAAAAAGAGAATTTAAACAGAGTAAAAGAATTTTTAAAACAAGTAAAATGAAACCAGTAAACAACAAATCATTATTACATTTCTTATTTGACCAAATGGAAAAATTAGACAATGGAACAATAGATATTAATCAAGCTAATACACAAGCTAATTTAATTAAACAAGCTAATAACTTGATGAGATATGAATTAGATAAAGTAAAAGTATTAATACAATTAAATGAACATAATACAACGTATTCTAAACAACTTGAACTAAGAGATGTTGAAGTAAAAAACTTTGAATAATGGATAATATTGAAGATGTAAATTCATGGATTAAAATTTTAGAATGTTATAAAAATATTTTAAAAGTAAGCGATAATGAAAAAGAATACATTATTGATAGAATACAGTTTTATGAAGCTAAAGTAGATAATTATAATAAGCAATATTTAACTATTGTAAATCCAACCAAAAAAGAAGTTGCTTTAGTTTATAACTCATTAAAGA
>Ga0315909_10001408_pt1 | contig 32536 bp, 49 predicted proteins | sample LakEriMetagenome_11_FD_203527 | JGI IMG/M metagenome (GOLD analysis project Ga0315909, IMG submission 203527) | Freshwater fungal communities from buoy surface, Lake Erie, Ohio, United States - Buoy 2 MA125 | ecosystem: Environmental > Aquatic > Freshwater > Lake | place: USA: Lake Erie, Ohio... | reverse complement strand
GGCGATTACTTCCGGCTCGTCGGTGTGCATCATGGCGTCGATGAGCGCCATAACCCGATAGGCTGACGATGTGCGCTCTTTGATCGGTTCGGCGTGTTCGGTGAATACGAGCGGTTCGGCGGCTCTAGTTTCCATCGGCGCCCCCGTCGGCTATGGTCTTCAAAATGCAGTACCGAATCATTGACGATACTGACCGGTCGGCGGCCTGCGCGCTCTCCAGAAGTTGCGCGTACAGATGCTCGGTCATGGTCACGGCAACGTATCGCGAGTTCTTGCGACGTGCCTTTGGTTTCGGCGTCAACGCGGACGCCGGCGGTAGTTGGGTCATAGGACCTCTCCTTGTTGGTGATTCGGCGCGCTAACGTAGCACGCCATGAAATGTAACTGTCGGCTGAATGATGGGGTCCGGCGTGGATGCCAGGCCATAGGCGGCCACGATGACGAAGAGGGCGATCGCGATTGCTGCAACGGCGATGCCGCCGGCCTGACGTTCGGCGTCTGGGTTCTTCCCAATGACAGCCGGAGCGATACGAACGAACAACTTGCCGCGCTCATCACGGCGCGCGCTGATCTCAAGACCTATGAACATTAACGCCTCCGTTGGTAGGGTCGATGCAAGTCCAGCACCAACCGCTCGTAGTGATCGCTTTTTTGCCCGTGGCGATCATGCCGGCTATCATCTGGGTTGCTACCTCTATGCCGTACAACTCGCACAATTCGGTCTCTGCATCGGCAACGTCCATTTTCCAAAACAGGCTAACTTCCCTATCCCATCGCCATTTCCAAACCTGCAACGTCCCCGCGGCGTATTGCGCCCGGCGCATGGCCTCCGGAATGGTTGCGCCCGTCCCTGTGAACGTGCCGTCGGCGGTCGTGGTTGTGGCTGTGTGTTTCATCTGTCTACTCCCGTGTGTGTGTGAAAAAAGTCGCGCGTTGTGCAGACGCGCCCCTGCGGACGGTGTTAGGATGCGACCTCGATGATCTCCATGTCCTCTGCAGGGTATCCGCATACATCGACCAGCGACTGCATCGCGGCTTGGGCCTCTGCTAGGCTATCGAATGAGCCGCTCGGCTCGTCGTATGATCCCCGTGCGGTGCGCGTGCGGATGATGAAATGTGCCATGTCTGTGCTCCCGTGTGTGTGTGTGTGAATTAATGACTCACAAATATAAGAGCATTTCAAACAATGTCAACACAAAAAACGTAAAAAGAGAAAATATTTTTTCACCCATAAAAAACCCCATCCGGTCACACATACCAGACGGGGCCACACTTCATAGAGGGGAGTACTCTACGCCATGCAATATACGATTTTTACGGCAGCACCGTAGCGATCTCTGTGAACACCCGTACCCGCGCTTCGGCGCCCGATGCGTAGCTGATGGTGCTTGCGTCGTTTGACACGAATGCGAGTAGAAGGTTCTGCGCAGTGGCGGCCGTGGTCTGACGTATGTAACGGTTCGGGTTGATCGTCGCCGTCCATACCTCGTCCCTAGTGCGTTTGTAGTCGGCCGCTGCGATCTCGAATTGCGCGATGAGATACGCGAGGTCTGGATTGAATGCCGCGCCGCCCGCAGGCGATACCGTAGCCCCTGCGCCGAACATGTACACGATCAGCGGATGCTTCTTGATGTTCGCACTCGACGATGCAGTCTCTTCGAAATCGATTTGCCGGACGATAGCGTGCTGATTGGTTGCGGTCATGTTCCGCACGGTGACCAGCCCCGCCAGGATAGGCCAGTAGCGCGATAGGTTCGACGTTAGCAGTGAAACTCCGACGTCCTGCCAGCCGTTGGTGGCGGGGTCGGTGAGGATGTTCGCCGCTATCGGCGTGTTTGGTAGGCAGGACATTGTAAACCTTTTTAGATTGTGTTGTCGAAGATGTTTCCTCTGATGGCCGCGTTCTCCGTCTCGGGGCTGCATCGCACACGCGCGCCGTTGACATACGCATAGTACTGCGATTCGGTTGCCTGACCTGATGACGACCCCGAACCACGGCGAAGCATAATCGCCACACGCACACGATCGCCCGTAGCCAGTGGCACAAGCGCCGTGCCTTGCAGGATGATCTCGTCGAGGTGCGACTTGTCTGTGTAGTGGGCGTTCATCATGTCGATGTACCGATACACAGCGTTGTTCTTCAAAATCGCCAGCCGCGCCTCTTCGACGCCGCCTGAGGTGCCGATGCGCAGACCAACGAAAGCGGATACTAGCCACACGCCCGCGTTATCCGCAGTGGCGTAAAACGACCATTGATTCGCTACGTTCTCGGTGCTGATGGATCGCACGACTTCGTTGGGCAATTTTATTACGTTCGTAGCCCCGTTGGGGTTCGCGTCGGCAGCCCAATCGAAAAGGGTGTCGGTTCCGCTATCCCACTCGAAAGCGTAATGCCAGTCCGATGCGTGATGCTTCGCCCTGCGTTCGGCGTTGGCCATTGCGGCCATGGTGGCGCGTGTGGTTTCTTCGGCAGCTCTGACATTGATGGTGATATTGGAGCCGAACCGGTACTGATTCGTCACGAAGGTTTGATATGTGACGTTGCCCGTTGCGCCGTCACCACCTACGACGGTTGCACCTTCGCGGCGGTTCTCAAAGGCCAGCGAAGCGGGCGCAACTTTAGAGCGTCTGATAGGGTCGTTGATTGGCATTTATGCTACGTTCCCCGTTGCGGCCATGAGAAAATATCGCGTCGTAACTTCGCCCGTCATCCAATTATGAGTTGATGACGTCAGAATCGCCCGCCCCCACGGCAGCCGAGTAAGCAGCGCAGAAAAGTCCGACGCGCCACCCGTACCGCCGTCGTTGTTGAATGACAGATCATGCACGGCTCCGACGTTGTGCGGCATGACGGCCGTAGTTCGCAGGGCAGACCACGACGTTTCTACGCTTGCGTTATCGGGATGCGCGAACGTATGACGGTAAAGCTTGGCAAGCGCAACGGCCATAGTTGCAGACGTCTGTATGGCGTTGAGTTGGATGCGATAGTTGCCCTCGTTATCATCGTTCACTACCGGCTCACTTCCCGCCGTTGTGGTTGCTTCGACATAACCGCCAACGACGTCCGGAAGGTATTTGTAGCGCGTGTTCTCATGCACCAAAACCAGGGTCGTCTGTCCCGATTCGGGACGCTTGAAATACAACTGATTTGTCTGGACCATCGGTCCGCGTCTGCCGTCCGGCATGTCTTCTTCCGGCAGAAACACGGGCGCGTTGTGGACGATCGGCTCGACATTGATTGATCGCGATCCACGCGAACCGGTCTGCAGATACGCAATTTGTTTAGCGTCTTCCTGGAACTCCGACTCCCAGCGAATTTCAACTTTGCCGATGTTGCTTTCGCCGCGCCGTGTCGATGGCCTTTCGGTCATGCGAAGCGCTCCGACTTGAGCATCGTAAGCCGTTGCGTGGTTGTCGCCGGCATTGGGCGAACCGATACGCCGCGGCCGCCATGTGATCGTAAACGCCGGGCTTCCGAGTATCTCCGAAACCTCTATGCCGTACGACATCTTCACGCCGAACGCTTCGCATAGGTCTCGCATCACGTCGTATGCCGTCGTGTCGGTCCGCGCCCATGAGTACTTGTCGGAGGAGCTTAGTAGCCCACCTTCTGCGCCGCCGCCCGAGCTTATCCGCGTCATCACCGCAACCTCGGTTGCAGACAGCGCCGCGCCCGCCGTACGTGGCAGTGATTCGTACGTCGATCGGTACAGCGTGATTGCAGAGTCTGCGATTTTCACCAGTTGAGCGTTGTTCGTGAATGCGTTGAACGCGGTCACGCCCCGCAGGTAATGTTCCGACAAAACCGCACCGACGTTTGCAGCGTACTTTTCCAGAAGGTCGGACAAAAACGAATGCCCGCGTCGGTAGGCGCCGAAAAGGTCGTGGAACTGATTGCGTCCGCGCTCGTTGGTGCTGAGCGTTTGGAAGACCTTATGGTACGTTCCGTATACGGTCGGCTGCGTTCCGAGCGTGAGCCAAAAATACGCGGCGTCTACGCTCTTCATGGCGTGATACACGACATCCACGAGTTCGATTTCGTAGCTGTAAATGTCCCCTGCTTCCGGCACGGCGTCGAAGCCTTCGATGACGTCTTCACATCCGACGAACTCTGTCGTCCACGTTACGCCGCCCGTACCACGGTCGGAGTACAGCACGAACACATTGCGATCGGGGACCGGTGGCGGCGGCAATGTGGGGTCCTGCCCTTCTTGCAATGCCTGGCTCATCCCCACCGGAAGGTAGTTGAGAGCCAGTTTCAATTTCAGCGTCTGCGGTTCGATCATACCGAACGGCAGCGTGTCGAACTCCGCCGTATGGTCACCGATTTCAAGGAGTGCCACGCCGTCAACCATCGTTGCGGCGTCAGCAAGCGATCCATCCCACGGGATGTAGTCCAGCCGGATACGCCAGCCCGTAGGCAGTGTTCTTTCGATGCGGTAGCGTGCCATTATGACCGGTATTTGTGGGCGAACACCGCCGCGAGTGTGCGGTTGCCCTGTTGAACATTCAATGACTCATCCCATGACCGCAACGTGACCGGATAGGCCGTGCCCGCAGTTGACGGCCACGTACGCGAGCCACCTTCTATCCTGATGTACAAATGCTTTTGCCCCGTCGCAACTCCGGCGATCGTCACAAGGTCGTCGATGTCTTGCAGGTCAGCGGCCGAGGTTGCGGCGTAGCTGAACGGAAAGCTTTGGATGTTGAACGTTCCGCGCCGTGTGACGTATGAAACCGCCTCGCCGCCAACGTCCGTGATCTCTTCGGCGTTCACTTCCGGCTTGGCTTCGGGTTTGACGATGTAGTACGTTGCAGAGGTCGCAGACGTTAGCGCCGTGATTGCACATGTCCGCATACCGTACGCATCCGGCGTTGTGCCGGGCGTTGTGTTGACGGCAGAACCGTACACGGTCACCTTCCAATTCGATTTTGCGCTCATCGCATTCTCCTTGCAAGCATTCGTGAACGGTCACGTTCATAAAGATAGGTATCTAGTCCGACGTTCACACCGACTTGCGTTTGCGATTGCAGCCCGTTCGGCATGGAGTCCAGACGCTGACGTATCGCATTCAATGACGCCCGCATCTGTTGGAGTTCAGTTATCGGCGTAGCGCCCGTGAACGTGTCCAGCGCGCCGCCCTTGTTGAGATGTTCGGCAAGCGCCCGATGCTTTTTCGTTGCCTTGGCATTGAGTACATACTCTTGTCCGTGGACAACACCCGCAACCGCGTTTGCTGGCATGTCTCCGGTATAACCGCCCGTGTCGAACGATCCGATGGCAGCCGATACGAGGGCTTTGAGCGTTGCAACCGCTGCCGTACCTGCAATGATCCCGAAAGGCCCCGGAATGATTGACGCGAAGCCACCAATGATAGTTGGAGCGTAGAGATTCAAAAGAGATTGCACGGTTGAAGCGACGATAGACTTCAGAGCGTCGCCCGCCGTCTGCGATCCCGCCAACAGTCCGGCAAATGCCGCACCCGCCGCGGTCCCGATTTGTGCGAGCGCTTGTTCCTGAGTATCCGCGGCGTCTTGTGCGGTCTTTTTCTCTTTGTCTTTGAGTTCCGCGGTCTGCTGTTCAGCCTTTGCAACGATGGCCGCGCGCGCCTCTTCGTAGAGCTTCTCAGATTCAAAGTTCGCCAACCGCAGCGCGTCGAGTTCGGAGTTCTTCCGGCGTTCGACTTCCACGATTTGCGCGGCTATGTCTTCCTGTGCCTTGCGGAGTTCCTGAAGGCGCGCTATCGAATCATTGGCCGCCGCGAGTTGCTGATCAGCGATGGTCTGAAATACCGAACCAATGAGCGCCGCCGTCGCGCCCGCCTGCTGTTCTTTGGCCTTTTCCAGTTCCGCAAACTTCGCCGCGGCTTCTTGGTACGATACCTCGCCGGCCTTGACTGATTCGATCAGCTTGTTTTGCTCATCATTCAATTCACGCGTCGCCCTGCTGGCCTCTGCAAACGGCGTTACAAAGTCCGCATCCAACAACGCTTGGTTTATGCCCTTGATTGAATCGGCGAACGTGTCCGCCCCGATGCCGTCCAATGCCGCGCGGACCTTGACAGATACATCATTCGTGGTCTTCACGATGTCCGCCGCGGCCTTGTCGTAGGCGTCGCGTATCTGCAACGCAAACGGGTTTGCCGTATCGCCCGGCAACGTTAGAAGCTCCGACGTGATCGTCTGCCGTAGTTCTGCAACGCGCTTTTTCGCGTCGTCGGTGCTGATGATGCCGGCGAGCAAATCGCGATTGATACGTTCCGCACCGGCAACGAACGCGGGTGTCGATTCGACGATCGCGTCAACGGCATCGGATAGGGTGCGTTCGGTGATGGCCCGTTGCGCTGTAACGATCTGATCGGCAAGCGCCACGTTACCAGCCTCGAAACGAGCCTGCAACTTGGCGAGCGCTGACTCTGCAAGTTTGGCCTGAATGTCGGCTACCTTCTTTTCTGCTTCGGCTGCCAACTTCAGACGGTCGGCCGCGGCCTTGCCTTCGATCTCACGTATACGCCGCGCGTTGTCAGCCCGCAGGATTTCGATACGCTTGTTTATGACCGCCTCTTCCGCGGTCCGCAGTTTGCCCTTTGACGTAAGCGCCTTGCGTTCGACTTCCAACGCTTGCAGAGCGTACTTTTCTTCGATGGCAAGACGTGCCTTTGCGCGCTCCTCTTCCGTGCCGAGCGTGTCGGCTTTGAGTAGTTCGGCTTGCTTGGCTTGTTCGGTCGTGAGGTCCTTCAAAGCGTCCTGCGCTTTCTTCAGAGCTTCGGCGTACTTCTTCGCGGCTTCCGCATCGGGCGGTGGGGCTTTCTTGATTTCCTCATTCAGAGCCTTTTGCGCGTCCGCTTGCTCCCCAGTTGCCTTTGCCGCCCCTTCCGTAGACTTCTTTACTTCGTCGGCTGCCTCTGCATTGCCCAGCAAAGCGTCTTTGATCTTGCCAAGGTCAAACGATGCGATCGCCGATATGAGGTTTGATATGTACGTCACCGCCTGCGCTGCGACGTCAACAATCGCCGCGATCGCGCCGACGGTCAACTCAATAATCGGGACTAGCTTATCGAGTGCGAACGCCAGCAAACCAACGGCAAGGTTCAACGCCAGCATGATAGCCCGGTTGTTTACAATCGCAACAATCAGCTTCCCTAGCGTCGTGGCAACCTGCGCAATGATCGGCGTGAGCCGGACGAATAGCCCCGTAATGATCGGCAGTATCGGAGACAGCCCTTTGATGAGTTGCGGCAGGAACTCTCCTAGCGCATCGGCTACGGCCTGTATGACAATGACAAGCGGCTCCAAAGCAACGCCAACGATAGCTTTCAGCGGTTCAATGAGCATCCCCACCAAATCGAGTATCGGCGTTAGCACGGCCGTGAGCAAGTTCGCAAGCGGGCCGGATAGCTTCTGCACAATCTCCACAATCAGACCGCCTATCTTTTCAAGGATGGGAGCGAGCGGAGTTAGGACGCTTTCCAGGATGGGGAGTAGCGATTCGATTATCGGCAGCAGGCTTTGAGCGATTGGGGCGAGCGCGTCGAGTAGCTGCGTACCTACCGTTTCAAAGATTTCCCCCAGTTCGTTTTGCAGACGGTTAAGAATCCCGCCCGCGTCGCTTTGCTGCTCCTTGACTGTCTCGAAGCTTTGACCGAGTACCTTGTTTGCTTCGGCCAGCTTTTCCGTAGGCGAAAGATTCGAGCGCAACGTTTCGGCCAGCTGCGGGTACTTCTTAGCAAGCGCATCGATAGCCGCGGCCCCTTCGGGGTCTGCAACGCCGCGCGAAAAAGCCTTTGCGACCTGCTCGCCTTTGACGGCGCCGTCGGTGAACACTTCCAAACCAGCCGACAACTTCGTTAGGTCTTCGGCGCTCTTGCCAGTAAAGCCGCCCAATGACGCAACCGATCCGGCGAGTTCGCGCGTTCGTTCGACGGGCAAACCGAGGTCGTTAGCAAGGTTCTTTGTAGACTTCCTTACCTTTTCGATTTCGGCGTCGACGTCTGCTATTCCCTGTTGAGTGAATGCAACTTCGAGCTTGTCCCCGAAATCGTCCGCAGCCTCGGCGCCCTTGACAAGGTTACTACCGAGCGCCGCGATGCCTTGTGCAGCCGCCCCACCGAGCGCCCCACCTGCAAGCGCTCCGAGCTTTGACACTTTGCCCTCGGCGCCCTTCGTGTCAACGTTGATTTTGACGGGACCGTCTAGCTTGTCTTTCTTACCGAGCGCGCTGTCGAGCTGGTCGTCGTCAACCTTGACAGTTACGGTAGGGTCTTCGCTTTCTAGCTTCTTTGCAAGTCCGAGAGCTTCCGCAACTTTTTTACGAAAGTCCCCGATGTCGAAACCAAGCTTTACCGTGCTTTGCGTTGCCATGTGTTACCTGATGGTGTCGAGAATCAGCGCACAATAATCGCGCGCCTCTTCGTAGGTGATGGAATCGTATTCGATCGCTTCGGCGTCTTTGGCCGTGGCTTTGATGCACTCCAGAGCCAGACGCAAGGCCCCTATGGTCATCGGGATTTCAGAGACCATGCGATGTATGCGGGCTGCTTTCACCGTGTCGGATTTCGCCCACAGCGCGATCGCCTCCTGCGCTTTGTCGTCGCCAGCGGAAAGGGCGTTGATCGCCGTGGCAAAATCGGGGTTTGATTCGATCTCATCCATGAGCATCCGATTGATGCGCGGTGAGATTGAGTCCTGAATGAGCGCCGCGATTTTGGCCGCCCACAATTCAAACGTTGGCGCGTTGCCTGCGGTGAGGGGCTGTGGTGTGATGTTCATTTCTTGTCCTATTGTGGTTTGTAGCGTTTCGGTTTTTTCAGTCTGCGATGTGAAGTCTGTTCGATCATGTGGGCGTGTTGCCCGGCGTGTCCTGTCCACCACGGCCGCTTTTGAGTGACGGCCTTATGCGTCAGCATCCATTCGTAAAACCGCTCGTATGGCATGGCGAGAACGTCAGAGACCGACATCCCCCAAGGTTCGGATAGTTGCATAGCAAGGGCGACGGGCCGCATTCGCTCCGGCAAGATGTCCACGTAATTGTCATCTGTTTCGAGTGTGAACCGATCGTCGGATTCGGTGAACCCGTACCTGTCCATGACAGGCACGGAAGCAATACGCCATTGCGAGGCTCTCCAGACGGCGAAATACACCTCATTTCCACGCCTCGCAAAATCGTGTCAGCCATTCGGCCACCTCCGCGGCCGTCGCTGTCATCCACAGTTCAGAGTTCTCATCGCGTACCAACGTGCCCGTATTGGCCCCGTAAACGCGTTCTACGGCGTCGTAATCCGCACAAGCGATAACTACGCCCCTGCCGAGTTTCAACGTGTCCAGCGTGGCCGGAAACTCGGAAGCGTCATAGTACATCTGACGGGCTACCTCTGGGTTGGCGCTGAAATAGTCCCGCATGGTGCGCTCATGGTCGGCCTTCGCAATGGTGCGGGCGAACTCTTCCGTCAACGGTTCGCGTTCGGAACCGCCCTGCTCACGTACCGCGGCCCTGTCGTGTGCGTCGTTCTCCAGCATGAGCCGGACGTTGCGGTCTAACCAGACCTTCGACGGCATTCCGATTTCGTCGATAAGCTCGGCAAGCAGCGGGTCATGCTGGCGTAGCCGTGCGATCGTCCGCAGGGTCCGCGTTACGCTCCGTTCCTGTGCATGTTTGCGCGCCTCTTCATAGTGCGGCCTGACGACCTGTTCGTTGCCTAGCGTAATCGGAAGCATTGGAATATCTGCAATGGTCATGTCTTGTCCTGTCTTGTCCGTGGTTGCAGAAAACAAAAGGGGCCAGAGCGCCGTGCCGCCGGACAAGGGAACGGCACGACGATAGCCCCATTGGTCACTTATCCGAACACGACCTCACCATAAGGCGCTGTCGTTGCGCCGATGGTCGTGGTTGCGCCTGTCGTTGCAAACAGCGCGTGGACAGCGCTAGGAATCAGCAGGTCCTTTTCGAGCTTCTGCGCGATACAAACCAAGTTCGGCTTCAGGTATGTACCTGAAGAGAAATTGATTGATCCCGAACTCTGCGCGACCTTGAAAAGACCGAAATACGATAGGGTCTTGTTCGCGTCCGCGCCGCCTACGATCTTAGGCCCCTTGAAACCAGCGGCGAGGGTTGTCCCCGTTGCAGCTGACCCGAGACGCGTATCGCCGTCCTCAAAGGGGACGTCTTCCGGCACGACTCCAGTAGAGACGCCGGCGTAGGTTTTGACGAACGTGTGAAAAGCCGAATCCGTTTGGATTTGGTCGAGGGTGAAAGTCGGTACGCCCGCGTCGTCCTTTGCGCCGTCCGTGCTGATCTGCGCTTGGCAGGTGTAGACGGGCGTGGTCGATGTGAGCGTCGTTTGGGTCGTGCCTACGGTGATGGAATAGAACGCTGAATAAGCGCCCCCACCGATCCCGTAGCCTTCAAACTTTGCCATGTTTAGACTCCAGTTGTCTTAGTGATGAAATCTCGCGAACGTACACGTCTTCGTAGTAACGTCGGAGTTCGTGTTTCGGATGATCGCCTAGCCATCTGCCGATCAGAGTGGCGTTGCGCTCCAATTTCCGAATGAGTGCGCCGTCATCCTCCGAGTAGCCGTTGTGGATGACAACCAATGATGTGTCGACGATGCTGTAACCAGCGCCGCGGACCGCATGCGCGATTTGTTCGTGTGCGTAGCCCTCCCAACGAAGGGCCGGCACGTTTCGATAGAGTCGTAATTGTTTGACGCTTGCATATTCGCAGTCGCCTCCGAGCATCTGCGGGTAGCGCGTCATGTGCGCCTGTGCTGCGTAGAACCCACCGACGCCGGCGCCGTGACCATAGGCCGCGTAATTGATGCCGTCGTGTTGCGCGTGTGCGAGCATTTCGTCACAGTCGATCCAAAATATCCACTCGCAAGTGGCCATTGCTTGGCATAGGTTACGCGCCATCGCAAATGAAAACTTGCCAGCAGGGTACTTCCACAGTTGAGAGCGTACCGTACGCTGCGGATGCAATGCAACGTCAACCTCCGTTATCTCGCCTTCGCCCTTGTGCGGCTCGTTAAGCAAGATGCAAACCTGCGCATTGTTTGGCAGGGATGCCATACAGCGGCTGAGCGCCTTCAGGTCTTCCGGCCTTGCGATGATGCAGAACGACACGCCGAACGTATCGCGTTCAACGACGGCCTCCGGCGCCTGTTCGCTCTGTTTTGGTGCGGCCTTGTTTGCCTTCGGCGCGGTGGCCTTGTTCTTGGTTGGTTTCGTTGCCATATTCTTGTCCTGTTACTGGAGGATTGTGATAATGCGAGCCAGCCCAGTAATGCCAACGCGCACCTTGTTTTCTGCCATACTGAAGTCCCCGCTTGCTCCGGTGACGGCAAGCGTTACGAGATGTGTTTGATACCGTCCGTCGGTTGCGGGTTCGGCTTTGTTCGTGTCGAAGTTGTCGATGCGATATTGAATGCGCGACGCGATGCCGGCCATGACGTCAGACGCCACGCCCTTCTTTGATGGGTCCGCAGGGGCCAGCCCGTTGCAGAGGATGTCGAACGGCACTTCTGCCAGCCCATGCCCGCGGCTATTCTCCGAGGCTGTGTCGTAGTTGAGGGAGACGCAATACGGATAGCAGACGATTTTACCGTTGACGAATGCCTCATCGTCAAACGTGCCCGCGACCATGATTTGCGGGTCTTCGCGTAGAATGTCCGCGATGGTCTTGCGAACGAAGGCAAGCGGTGACGTGTTCATTGTCCGGCCCCTTGCAACTCGTCGATGACTTCTGCGATTATGTCGTCGATCAGCTCCGGCAAACCTTCTGCCATATACTTTGCTTTGCCCGGTGCCAGAAATGGACGCGCGGGAATGGTGATGGAATGGGGGCGTGTCACGGGCAACTCACGACCCGTCTTTGCGAAGTATTGCGCGGCCTTAACCTTCGTTACAAATACGGCTTTGCCTTTAACGATTCGGTACGGCGTGCCGCCCGGATGTTGAATCGTGCCGCCGTACTCATGTAGCATGCCGTAGCGCAGGTCTCCAACGCGCTTCCCCTGTTTGACTGACGTCGACGGGTTAAAACCAAACTCCAAGCTGATAATGGTCTTTGAGTCTGCTTCCACCGTTGACACGTTGCCTTTGCCTTTCGGCGTCAGCGCGCGCGTGAGGTTGCCGTAGAGCGTCCGTAGTTGAGTGCCGCGGTTGGGCGGCAAACGGCGGCTGCCGTCTTTGCGTCGCTCCGGCTTGGTGAATATCATTTCGTCGAGGATGTACGCAGACAGCTCCCCCGGCGCGCGTTGCATGGCGCCTTTGACGATTCGCTGGATTGCGCGCTCCAATGATTGCAGACGGCCGGCGATGCTCATATAACGATCCTTCGATACGGCCGCAGACGCGGCTCGATCTTCGCCCGTGCCGATGTGATCGTCTTCGACACCGACACACCGCCGGCGCTGTCGGTGATTGCAGACACGCCGAACCGAGAGCCGCCCGGCGCGAATGCCGATGCGAAATACAACTCGGTAACAAGCTCGTAGGCGCACAACTCTATAACGTTCGGTACGGTTGCGTAGCCTGTCGTTGCAACGATGCGATATTCGGCGGCCGTCCATGTTCCCGTTGTGGCCAGATGTTGCACACCATCAACGGAGACAACCGAGGCCGTCCCCGTGATGGGCGCAAAATCTTCTGTCATGTTCGCGCGCGATGCAACCGATACAAGCGTCATGGGCACGGTTAAACCGAGCCACAAGAGATGGTCGGTTGTGCCGCGTACATAGTACGTGCATTGCTTCGCAACTATCGACTGACCGCAGATGTCCTCGATCTCATTCTCCGCAATGGTGATCCATCGGTCGAACGTTTTGTCGAGACTGTTATCTGATGCCGGGATGTTGAGATAGTCCTGTTTCAGAACGGCGCGCGAGCATATCGGCATGGCTTAGCCCTCGCTCTTTGTGTCGGCCGTGTTGAAAGCTTGGTAGATTTCAACGATGCCCCACACGACGCCCGTGACCAATGCCTCGGTGACGTTGCCCAGGCTGATGCCGAACACGGTAGCCAGCATGAACGCGGCTTTGATGACTCCAGAGATTGTCGTCTTTGGGTCCTGCATAACGACTCCTAAATAGATTTGAAAAATGAACGGCATGAGCCGAATCTTATCCCATAGTGAAAGGCTTGGCGGTTCGGGTTTGAACCCAAAAGGCAAAGCGTCCAGCGGCTTCAGAGCGGCGCGCGTCACGATCTCTTCGACGTGTGACGTTGTGCGCTCTGGCCTATGAATAGGCCGCGGTGGTGTTTTGGTGATGAGCTCATGCACGGCCTATGCCCTGCCTCTCTTCGATGCGAACCAGGCGTTCGATCATGTTCAGAATCTGCCTGCTATGCTCCTTGTCGGCGCGCTGCAGTTCGATGATGGTGTCTGTAGTGCTTTTGAGACTGACGTGCATTTGTATCGTCGTTTCACGCGTCTGCCGCGTCTCTGCGATGAGCGACTTCAGGAAATGGCCGATGACGGCTACCATGCTTGACAGAATCAGACCGATGAGGATTTCAGGTGTCATTGCTTTATGGTGTGATTTCGGATCCGAAGACTTGGTAGGTGATCGCGGCGCCCGTGCCGGAGCGAACGGTGACAACGTCGTTGTTGTCGAGCGTCACGCCACGCGCCACTTCTACCGTCGTGTTTGCAGGCACCGACACGGCGAAGCTGTGATAGTGTTCGTTGGCAATGCTTGCGTTGTTCTTCCGAAACGCGAGTCGATAGGTAGCCGCCGCGCCCGTCAGGTTTGCAATGCTGATGAGCGATATGACCGCGCTCTTTCCAACGGGCACCGTGTAAACATCGGTGTCAGCTGTGCCTGCGGGGCATGACTGCCCGAGAATCTTGTAAGAGTTTACCATGTCATTTCCAATCGCCAGATGTTTTGATGTACGGCTGCGATACCTTCCACGTGCCAGCGACACGGCGCCATGTCCGCGCTGACTTCCACACCCCAGAGAGCCGGACGTGTGCAACCGTTACAAGGGCGCCTTGTGGAGATAGAAGCGTTAGTAGCATTACCGAAGGCTTTCGAGTTTCGTCAGCAGCTCTGCGAGGTTGTTGATTTCGATCTCCAGGCGATCGACCTGCTCAACGTCACCGACGGCATAGGCCGAATCGTGAAGCCGAACGAAATGATTGCGGCGATTTGTAACGAGCGTGATGAGTGTTTCGAGGTCCATGCTAGATCACCATTTGACGGAAGGTTGCTTGTACGCCGTTTGGCACAAGGTAGATATAGTCAATTTCGGTATCACCGTCACGATAGGTTGCGTCGAACATCGTTTCGAGCTGGCCGCTACCAGACTGTGGGAAGAGCAACGTACCCCAGCCGTCCATCGATGACCTAGCGACGTCAAGGCGAAAGCATCGGCCGGTCATTTCCTTGGTGACATAGATGGCGTCTTTGCAATATGCGTAGCGCGTTCCGGCACCAAACGTTTCTGTAGCAGGTGCATACGTCAGCGCTGCCCATGCGTTGAGCGCGATGTCATAGCGATCCAACGAAGCGCCTGAGCCGCGGAATGAGTAGATATAACGCCCGTTCTGGATGGCGTTCTCTGACGTCCAATCCGTAGCCAATACGCTATGCACCCACGTTCCCGAAAGGGCCGTACCCGGAGCGCCTGCACGCGCGACGCCCGGCGCCAACGTTGTCCACGTGTTCCCTGAGATCGAGTACCGATACATCGCAACGGCGGCATTGCCCATCAGATAGATGAAATCGTCGTTGCCTTCGATGCTGTACTGTGACGTTGCATCGGGTTGCGTTGTCCATGCCGCGGACGTGGTGATGACCGTGCCGGTGTTGGACGCCACCGTTCGAATCTGTCCTGCACCCGTGCCTGCCGTGATGCGGATTTGAAAGTTTGTCCATGAATTCGTGGTCCACGCCTTCGCCGAATTCGTCAGCGTACTAGCGCCGCCTGCCGTAGCCGTGCCCGTGGCGAATGCCTTATAGCCAGTATCAATCCATGACGGCGTAGATACCAGTTTCGCATCCGTGCCGAACGTTGCAGGAAGCCCCGTGTTTGCCAGCGTGACCCACGAGTTCGTTGCAAAGTCGTAGCGCTTGAAAGAGCCTGATGCCAGCGTGCCGCCGCCGAAAGCGAAAAAGGTCGGCGTCATCAGACGATAGACAGTCGACGCGCTGAATGCGCTTGCCTGCGTTGCTACCGTGATGGTTGCGTTCGCGCCGATGGTGTTGCTCAAAATCTCTAGCGTGAGTCCTGCATTCGGCCCTGCGAGAATGTGAACCGAGTAGCCCCGTAGGTCGCGGGCTAATGTCTGATTCGTTACAATCGTCGACGTCGTCCCACCCGTAGCCGTGAGCGATGCCGCGCCCGCTGTGGCGCCCGTTGAGAATGAACCGCCGACGCCACAGCATCCTTGCGTAAACGTTGCAAGCGCAGGCGACGGCAGTTGCACCCACCCGTCCTCTTGTGGGCTGTATGCGTGAGCTATCCCGGCGCTTGAGATGTAGACCTGATTTTGCCGCACGTGCTTCGCAGAGATGATAAGGTGCTGCGACGTGGGGACAACGGGCGGCGGCGTACAATACTCCCACCGCTTCAGATCAAGGATTTTTCGGGTACCGTTAGTTGTTGGCATTGTAAAGTCCTTTAGGTTACGCTGATTCGGTCACGGAGACCGTTGGCGGCCATCCGCATGAGTGCAGGGATATGATCGTTCGCTGCGATGGTGCCGATCTGCGATTGGTTCGTCAATGTGGTTACGGTCGAAACTGTCGTGACCGTACCTACGCTTGTGACCGTTGCGAGGGTGAGCGATGCGGAAATCGAGTCGATCGCCACCCGCAGACGCGCGGCCGTGTCTGGCATCACCAGACCTAGCCCCGAACGGGTGAGAGATTGAGTAGCCATGCGCAGAGCTTCGATAGCTTCGAGGAGTTCGCCGTAGACAACCGTCGGCATTGGGTTTGATTCGCTGACGTCGGTAGCAGAGCCGTCCGCACCGACGCCGATCTTCACGCGCTGGTGAAGTACGCCGCCGATGTCGTCAGCTGCGATGCTTGCACCCGTGCCGGGCGTGTACCCTACATTGTCTGGCATCTTATGCTCCCATGAGTAGGAATGGATGGAATGATTCTCCGCCGCCCGTACCCGCAGGCACGTCGGTTTGGAGATAGATGTCCCCGTCCGTACCGCCCGAAGGCGAGGCCGTCCCCGACGTTATCGGCAGGGCTACCGGGTCGATGACGTCGGATGATGTTATTTCCGACAGGCTGCCCGATGCGTTGATTAGTGGCTTCTTGCGTGCCATCGTTAGGCTAACGTTATTGGTTGTTGCTGCTCAAACGCGATCGCCGTGGCGCTGATTGCGATGCCGATCTCTTGCGAGATGTGGCCAGACGTCGACGGAGCCGTAGCCGTGGCCGCCCCTGCTGTCGAACCGCTGAGATAGTAAGCCACTCCCGGCGTGAGCGAGCTTAGCCCCGTGAGGTCGCCGCTCAAATACACCGTTGCGTTGTTCGGCGAGGTCGTGCCTGCCAGGACGAACCCGTGCGCGCGCCGGCCGTTGGAAGCGTCCGCCTTGCGTGCCTTGCGCGTGCCGGCGTCGTTCCAAATGTTCACCAGATCGCCCGCGCTGAGGTTCTCGCTCGATGCCATCACCTCGGTATCGGCGCCGATGCCCGAAGGCATAAGCGAGTTGTCGAGACGGCCCGACGAATCGAGCTGTGGGATTTTGCCAGCATCGCCCGCACCTGCTGAGGTCTGCGTGCCTGTGACTTCTCGCAGCTGGCCTGCGTTGTTTTCTAGGTATTTCGCCATTTGTTACACCGTTTGAATGATTGTGTCAATGTCGATTTGTAGTGTCGTAGCCGTGAGCGCCCTGCCCACATGCACGAGGATAGCCCCGCCCGATGGCGCCGTCTGAGTGAGCGTTCCGTTGCTGCCGAGGTAAACCGTGCCCTTAGTCCATGACCACGATGCATCTGTCATAATGCCAGACGTTTTGATGGTCACGCCCGCGCCCGCGACGGCCGCGTTCGACGTGATGCCGATCACCTGCGCATTGGCAAGCGTATCGTTCGATGCATACACCGCTTCGCCGTTGGCGTCGGATGTCACCGCACGAAGGGCGGAAAGACTTACACCTGCTGTAAGTGAAACGTCGTCCGAGATTGGCACGAGGCCGCCGCCGCTTATCTGCAAGCGGATGTTAGGGCGCTCTATGCGGATGGTTCGGTTCATGGACGCGTCACCTGATCTATGATGACTGCATCGCCGCGGACTAGCTCTTCGCGGATGCCGGCGTTCGTTTCAACGATCGTAAACAGATAGTCACCGCCGGCCACAAACGCGAGCGTCTGAGCATCCGAGAGTGCCACGGAAAACTGCCCTGCTGCCGCGTTGGTGATTGTACATGTTGCCGTTGCGATGAGCGTATCGTCTGGCGTTCGGAACTGGCATGAGTACGAACGCCCGGCGATGTTCTCCGGAGTTGCACCGTCGTAGATGTCAATGACGTATGCCCACGCCGTCCCGCGGACGATCTCCGCGCGGCTCTGAGCGCCTACGTTTGAAAGAATGAACTCTGACATGGCTTGCTTTCCAAAATCTCACCACGGGGCCGTATCGGCCCCATAGTCAGCGTTTGTTATACGATGAGGTTAACGGCTGCGCCGCGTTCGGCTGCGGACGTTGGCGTTTCGTTGGCATTGCCAAGATTCGCCCACGCCACAAGAAACGTGCCGGCTGTGCCGTCGCCGGCCGTCGCCACAAGGTCTAGGTAGCGCTTGCGCCCCGCCATGTCTACAAAGAACTTGTAAATCTTGTTATCGTCCGTCGCACTTGGAAGCGCCGTAGCACTACCCGTGTCCGGGTCAATCGCAGTTCCGAACACCGTGCCCGGAACATCCGTTGGGCTTGACAGTGTAGTTGCGTTCGTGGCAACGTCGGACTCTTGCAGTCGAAGGTTAGTCATAGCGATGTCGGTATCACCGAGCAACACGCATATTTCAACCTTGTTGAATCCGAACGTGTCTACGACGTTCGTTGTGAACGAGCCGTTATCCACGCGCGCGGCCGGCGTGACGATTGCGACGGTTCTGTTCTGTTGAAGCAGGTTCATTCTAAATCTCCTTAGTTCTTGGTGACGATTGCAGCCAGTCCGCCACGCTTCCGGTTTGCGGCCGTCGAAGAAGCGTTGCCGATGTTCCACCAATTGAATCCGTAGCGCGCCGTAGACTTCCAATAGAGCGTGTCGTTGAGATACCCCGCCTCGGTTGACGGCGTGATAGAAAGCCCCATACGATCGTACATGATGCCGGACACGTCGGCCGAACCAACGAACGCGAGAAATTGGTTGTTCTCAGCGGTCAGCAGCGGCGTGTATAGTTCATCAACGAACACGACTTCCATTCCGTTGAGGAACTGACGTTGCACACCGTCGATGATCTGCGTCGTCGTGTTGCCAGAGGCGGCGTTCATCAGCGGCACGATTTGACCAAACCAGATTTGCGACGGAACGTAGAACCGATTGATCAGCCCCGGCCACGTCGCTACCTTGGCTTGCGCCTTGTAGATGTCTGCAAGCGTCAGCGATGCGACTGTCGAACCCGTAGCAAGCGCAATGCTAGCAGCGCGAAGCTTGTCGGCGTCCGTTGCCCACGTCCCGCCCGTGCCGGTTACCAGCGCCTTGAAAGCCTCGGTAACTCCGACGATGCCGTTGTACGTTGACGTGCCGTCACCGAGGAAAGCGGCGCGGTCTTCAAAGACGGCGTGCTCGTAACCGTGGTCGCGAGCAACTTCTTCGCCGAGGTTGGCGAACGCGTCCTCGTTGATTTCCATCGTGGCCTGTGTCACAGCGCCGAACTTCTTGGCCGTGACCATGATCTGATCAAACTTCACATCGGAAGTCGTGTAGGTCTGCCCTTCGCCCAATGCACGAACCGACGTGCCGCCGACGTTGCGAGCAAAACGGCGTGTCTCGGTTGAACCGGTCACTACCTCCATGATGTTGCGAGCGACGCCGCGCTCTTCGCGGTAGTAACGAATCGCCGTGTCGAGTTCGTCGGTGACGATCAGACCGCCGAGGGCGTCGTTGCCTTCGCTCTGCAACTTCACGCGGAAGTCTACGCCTTGCTCCTTGCAGAAGCGTTGCGCTTGCTCGTTGCCGAGGTAGGCGGCGATCTGAGCACCGGCCTTGTAAGCGGCCTTTTCAGCGTCGGCGCCATAGGACTTAAAGCCCTTGCCGCGGTAAGGACGCGTCTTGACGCGAACGTCTGACGTGGTGACCGTCGAACCGGCCGGGGCCGTGAAAGCAGGGCGCAAACCTTCGAGGGCTGACGCGTTCGACTTTTGCAGGTTGATGAGGTTGCGCTTTGCCTGCATGGCGGTTTCGATCTGTCCGATCTTCGCCATCGCCTTAGCTGCGCCTTCCGATGCGGCTGCAATCTCCTCTGTGGTTGCCGTTGCGCTTGTCGCTTCGGCGATCATTGCGGCCAGCTGCTCGCGAATGGTTGCGAGTTCTGCGGCCATTGCTTCCGGCGTTTCGTACGTGCCTGCAAGCACGGCGTCCAGCGACGAAAGCAACTCATCCCATGATTTAGTTTTCATGGCGTGTTCCTTGATTCAGTAGTTGTAAATGAAGAAGCAGAGCGCGCCGCTCTTTCGATGTATCGGGCGACGGGTCTGTCTCCTTGTGTAGAGCGTAAAGCGATTTCGCGGCATCGGTCAGTTGATCGGCAAGTGACGCGATCATGCCGCGGATTCGGGAGTTGAGGACGCGGCCGGCTTTGAGTTTCATGTCTGCGAACGCGTGTGCATGTTCTTCGGCGTTGTCAACTAACGCGGACAACGTGGCTAGCTTGTCTTCGATCCCCATTTCCTTTACGCTCTGTGTTTGTGTCTTTGGGTTTGCTCCGAGTGTCACAAGAGACCACTCGTAAAGTTTTAGTTTGTTTAGTTCTTTCGTGCCGTCCGGCAGCGGCGTCGTGAGTACCTCATCATAGCCGAACGAATACTGATTGACACTACCGAATTTTACATGTTCGTAAGCTTCGCGCCCGGCTTGCACGTTGAGATTCAGAAGCCCCTTTGCTAGCAGCCCACCATTGGCCTTAATCTCATCAGGCAAACGCGGATCGCCGGCCGGCACTTCTTCCATCGACGTCGTTATGCCGATAGGCGTGTCCATCTTGTGTTGCCAGATAAGCGCCGGCGTCAACTCGGAAAGGGTCGCAGCAAATGCGCCGTATTTCACGCGATCGCCGTATGAATCCACGTTGTCGTAGACGCTGACCCATGCTTCTATCTCGCCCTCGGTTCCGGTCGCTTTCCAGCGCGCGGGGAATGATTTGTATCTCATCGCTTTGGTGCCTTATCGTATCGTGTCGGCCGGATGACGCACCGGCAGTTAATCGTTTCGCCCGGATCGGTCCCGATGCCGGGGCCTTTGGTTATGCCCGGTTGGTGAATCTCCCATGACTGCCCCGTTTCGATCCATAGCCCGTCTAACTCTTCGTGTGATTCGCGCACCGCATCGTCACGCTCGGAAAGCCAGACGTTGACAAAGCGCTTGTTTGGGTCCGCTTGCCTGCGGTTCAAACCGGAGACGGTTTCGTTCTGCACAACGGTAGCCTGCGCCCGGCACGTTGTCCGTGCGATCGTTGCGGCACGTGACGGACCGATAGCGTCGAACCGTCCCGTCAATGCTTCGCGCATGGCGTCCACGTTCCCCGCGTTGGCTTCTGCGATACGGGCGACGTCGTTTTTCAGAGACTCACACGACGTCTTAATCATGGCCTCGGTTTCGCGAGTCTGAAGGTCGGTGATCTGATCTATGTCTGATTGTACCGTGGCCAAATCCACGCCGTCCATGTTCGCGATCGTCAGCTCGATGATTTGCCGCGCCAGCTTTTCGCGCGTCTTTGCGTTCGCCTTCATGAACTGCCGAACAAGCGACTCGATTGTCACGCCGTCCTGCGGGGCTTTCACTTTGGAAAGCGCGCCTTTGCGGGCGGCCTCGATCATGTCGAGCGCCTGCCGTGCCGTTTCTTTCGCGGCGCTCTCGATTATACGTTCCTGCGCTTGCCAGTATTTCACGGCTTCCGGCTCTACCCACTTGATGCGCCCGCCCTCTGTCGACTCTATCGGGTCGATAGCTTCGCCCGCCTTGCCCGTTTCCGGGGCCGTGGTTGCGTTTGAATTCGTCGCGGCGGACATAATGCCGCCCGGCAACATCGGAGCCGCCCTATCGATTGAGTACACGTCCCCGTCTTCGACAAGATCGTAGCCGAGTTTGGCGCGTGTCTCGTTTTGGGTGATGAGGTTTGCGTTGTACTGCGCAATGACGGGGTAAATAACGCGGTCCACGTCTGGTTGCAGGGCCTGTACTTGCGTTAGGTCGAAACCCAGTTGAAGCCCCGGGTACTCCGGAGCGAGTCCAGATTCCAACTGCTCCTCGATCGCGTTCCACAACGGCACCCGCGTTAGGGTCGTGAACTCGGCATAGGCGCTTTGCAGGTTGTTGTAGGTCGACACTGCAAGGCCAGCCGTCGAACCGATGACTGACGGATGGATGCGGAACGACGCGCAGATGGCCGCTTCCAAGTCTCGGAGCGTTTCGCCGGCTTGCATCCTGCTTGCGTCTAATCCCATTGCGACGTATGTCATGCCGTTACCGAGCACAAGCGGCTCGGTACGTTCTTTGCCGGATGCGTCACGGCGCTTTTGCAACTGCTGTTTGAGTGACGCCACCTGCGCGCTGGGAACTTCGGCCGGAGCCGTGAGGATGCCGGACACGACGCCGTTGGATGCGGCAAGCGAGTAGATGGTGTTCTGAAGTTCGATGTACGTTTGAACCTTGTCCCAACAGACCTCGATAGGAGACATCCCCATGTAAAGCTTTAACGGGTCCGTGTACAGAGGGTTGCGCAGGTGGATCACCTCGGACGCTTCCCACGTTTCTTCGATGCTCTTGTCTTTGTACAGGTACTGCCCTACCCACCCGTAACGGTTCAGGACCGGCACAACGTGAGCATCTGAGTACACGACGAAGCCGGAGATATTCCCCGCGGCCCCGCGAATCTTTTTGATGTAGGCGTTGCCCGATACCGACAAGAAAAACCACACCATGCCCCAAAACTGCGCTTGCCCCATGTACGGGTTCGGGCGCCGGAAGGTAACGGATATAGGATGGTTGAGGTTAATGCGCCCGGTCTGCGGGTCCAGCACTCCGAGCGGCGGTTCGTTCATTGTCGACTGCATTAGTCCGACACATGCCGCCACGATAGGGTTTGCCTTGTAACCGCGCGTGACCTTTGTGATATACCCGCTACGGTTTGGATAGTCCACACGAAAACCGATCGGCACACCCGATGGACCGGGCAGCCGTTCGGCGCTTTTGGCTTGTCCTATGAGTTTCCGCAGATTGTCGGCTAAGCCCATAGTGTCGGGGTTTCTGGTCAGATGTCGTACACAAAGCTACGGACTTCATGGCCGGTGATCGCATACACGAGCGCGTCTACCATGTCGTCGTGATCCTTACCGCTCCCATCAAAAATCAAGAGTTGTTCCGTGAACTCCGCACATAAGTTATTCACATGACGAACGAACCCGTGCTCGTACTTCCCTGCAACCGGCAGGAAGCGCGTTAGCTTGTCCCGTCCACGTGGTGAAACGCCTTGAATGTTGTGCATGGTCTCCGACCTGAGTTCCTGCACCATAGCATCTTGATACGCCACATTTTCAACGCAGACTTTGACAGCGTTCCAACGGTCGGCTGCTTCGATGATCTTCCGTTTGGTTTCGTGGAACGACCATTTGCCCGTGATGACGTCAACCACGTAAAACGTTTTATCACTTTTGCCAACGACCACGATAGCCCGATCGTCGGAGTCTTTTTTCATGCTGATGGCAAGGTCCACGCCGACGGTGTATTGCGTGCCTTCCGGCGGCATGGCCGAAAGCTGAATCCAGTCTTTGCGCATGACGCGACCGATCGCGTCCACGAACTCCCCTTCTAGTTCCTGCCGTGCTACGTCGGAGGCATAGGATTCATACAACGATTCGACGTACTCGGTAGGTAGGTAGATGTTGTCTTTGGTCCGGGCGGTGATGACGTCATAGCCGAACGTCCGAGACCGGAACTTCCTGTCGATGCGGTCGCGTACCCACCCGCGCCCGGATAGCCCGTTGGCACTTGTCGTTATCCACGCCTTTTGATACGGTGCGCGGCGAATACGACCGAGCATAACGTCCCATGCTTCGGCCTGCATGTAGTCGGCCTCATCCATGTAAAACCAGTTCAGATTCGGTCCCCGCATCCGGTCCGGTTGGTCTGCCGATCTCCAGAAGATGACAGAGCCGTTTTTGAGTAGCGTCGTGTTTTCTTGTTTGTGGTGCTCACGTACCCAGCCGCGGTAGAGTTCAAAGAACGTCCGCTGGGTTGCGTCTCGTAGCATTGGGTAGGTCGGAGCTAGCACGGTACCGTATGACATCGGCGGTTGGCGGACGATCTCCACAACGCCCGCCAACGTCTTGCCAGAACCGATACCGCCAACAAACGCCCTAATCCGCCGGTCCGATTCCCAAAACTTCTGTTGGGCCGGTAAGGGCTTGTCGATTCGTGTTGTCAGGACTGCCAATGATGACCTCGAATGTGTCGAACGTTTGATCTACCGTTTGCTTGTCAGACTGTCCTAGGTATTGCTTGCCGAGCCAGATGAGCATCGTGATGTTGCCGTCCATCGCTTTCTCCCATTGCTTACGACGCAGGGATGCCTTGCCTGCTTCGCGCCACTCGGCAATCTGCGGCCCGTACTTTTTGTCGATGTGGCTTTCAGAGCATCCCACCACCTGCGCTATCTCGGCATGAGTGCATTGGATTCCTGCAAGCTTGCGGATCAGTTCGTGGTCAAGGTCGAGTTTACTCATTGGTTGAGCGAGCAGGTCGGAGTCGCACCGCCCTCTACTGACTGGATGTCAGCCGCAACGCTGTCTTTGCTTTGCTCGCGTGGTTTTCCTCTGTACATTCCTGCGCCACGTCTGGCGATCTCGGAGAATGGCAATATAGGTACGGTCAGCCTTTCTTTTGCGGTCGGATCAAGAAAGTAAATGTATCGCAACTGGAAGCCGGGGAGAATCTTGCCGTTGGTTGCGGCCCGGTATGCTTCGAGATTATATTTCCCGCCGGTGATTTCATAATACGATCGGCCGCCAAGCTCTTCGCGTTTCGACGTAGGGTTGCTTTCTAATGTCATTTTGTGAATTACCTCACCATCCCCCCGCATAACCAAGTTCATGCTTTGGTTTATTCCTGTCAAAACGAAACCGCTTGCCCGATAAATAGTGCCGTCCCCGCATTGCGTTCCATCGGCAAATGATACGCACCATTTAATATGTGGGTACTGCTTCCGCATCCATCGGAACGCAAAACCTAATGCCCTTGATTCCCCGTTACGTGGAAGCCAATCGGCAAAGGCCATGCGGTTTAATTCGATAAACTCATTCCAAAACGTTCCACGAACCATCCCTAACATTTTCCTTTTATCCAACGACGGCCCAAACTGCATTGCTCCGCCACATTTGCCATCAAGAAACACGCCGAGATGCAACTGCGAATTTTGAACGGTCTTTCCACTGTAATGCAGTGACTGAATTATGCGGTTTGCATCCCTCCCAGATATGGGCTTAACAATCAATTGCTTGGCGTCACCCATTGAACGCCTCGCATATTGCCGCAAGCGCGTTGCCGTTGCTGTTTTCGTTTACGTCCGACTTGCCGCCTCCAACGTCCTTCGCTTTTTTAATTGCCGCTTCGACTGCTTCGTACTGTGTGTCGTGCAATGTGAAGGTCATTTGTCGGAACGGTTCTCGATCGCCAACCGGAAGTTCTGGCGCGTCGACAACATCGACACCATAGCCCATTAGCTTAGACAATTCGTCTGCATTGAACCCCAAAATTGCGACGTTAAAATCGCAGGCGTGAAAGTCTGACAATTCTATTGTTAGCAGTTCCTCATCCCAGCCCGCATTCAACGCCAGCTTGTTATCCGCTATCACGTATGCCCTCCGCTGTGTCTCGCTAAGGTAACCAAGACGGATGCACGGGACGTCGGCAAGTTGCAGATGCTGAGCGGCCAGCACGCGGCCGTGCCCTGCAATGATCGTGCCCTCGTCGTCAATCAGTACGGGGTTGGTAAATCCAAACTCCCGTATCGACGCGGCAATCTGCTTTACTTGCTCCGGTGAGTGCGTCCGGCTGTTACGTGCGTAGGGCGTCAGCTTATCCAGCGCGACGTACTCGATCACTCTTTTGTCGGTTTTTCCCGACGTTTGTGCGTTTTTCATAGGTTAACTTCCCCCTCACTGCTATTCTTTGGCCGTTTCCCTGCCCGTGGTGGCGTTTTTATCTGCTCAGGCAGGGGTAACATACCCCTAGGGTGTAAAAGTGCCTGTAATGCTGTTTCTGACGGCCCTACGATTTCGACGTTGGCGTAGTAGGGTATGAGTTCCACGAATGTAACGAAATCCGGGTCCGTGTCCATCAGCTCCCGAACGCGACCAGCGCCGTAGCTGATCGTCGAGCGGTCCTGATCGAAGTACGACGCGATGAGTTCAAAGGGCAGCTTCCACCGGTCCCGGAGAATCCACCACGTCAGCTGTTGCGCGTACACCAGATCGGCGTCCTTCGTCCCCGTCTGCCGAAAGCGCGTGCGTTCCACGTGAAACAGATCGGCCATGGCGTCTATGAGGATGTCTATCCTCGTGCCCGGCACCTCATCGCCTGCCCACGGGCGCACTCGGAACTCCAGGCGCTTGTACGGGTTTCGGTATGCTCCCCACATCGTGCGCAATCCGCTTGTCGAAAGCAGCGGCGCGGTAATGCGCGGGGCGGGTTCGGCTACATGCGTCGGTTTCTTAGTTCTGGGCATATGCGTCGTCCTTTGGGTTCGGGGCGGTCTTGCCTTGTGCGAGCATAGCGCTTGCCTCGCTACGGTACTGGTCCAGCAGAGGGTCTGATAACTTGATTCCCCACTCCGGCTCTTTGACGGTTAGCACGTAAAGCGCCCACGCCTTGAATTCTTGCTCTGACATCGTTGGCTTCTGCGGCTGTGGGGCCTGTTCTTGCCGCGGTTCAAACCGGGCGCCGTCAACACGGGCGTTCCGCTTAGTCAGCGTCGCGTTGTACTGATCCTCGGTGGGAACGAAGTCCGAAAGTTCCAAAGTCGGGTCCGTGCCTTTGAACGTCCAATCACCGTACTTGATCCACAGTTCCGCCCTCTGCGCTTGGTTCGGGTCGTAGCCCATCGCCTGAAGTTCGAGGTAGAAGTAATCCGCCCTCTGCTGATCGATTTTGACCTTCCGGGCCAGTTGCAAGTGCGCCAGCATTTCCTTCAACCAAAAGAACATTACGTTCCCTTCGTCGGTCTGGGCGGTCCATGGCGTAAAGCTTCCCGATGCTTTCCTGATAGTCGATCGCCACTTCGCGATCGCCGAGTGTTCGTTTTGCATGCTGTTTCCCTTCGTTGTACTTGGTTTGGTTTCTGATCCAGTTCCGTGCGGCGGCTCTCCAGTCCCTCATTGCGTTGCGTCCGACCCTCCAGCCGTTGGCCGTGTAGTAATCCCAAAAACGGGCGGCCTCGTTCGGTGTCGATCCGAGTTCGACGAAGAGCGCCAGAACTTCGTCCTGCGATTGCGGGCGCGGCGTGCGCGAAAGCGCGCGCGTATCCTCTTCCGAGTTATTGTATCCTTCTTCTTCTTCTTTCTTCTTTCTTTCTTTCTTATGATGTTGCCCGGATTGTGCCCGGATTGTGCCCGGATTGTGCCCCTCCGAAAATTGGGGACCTGCTAACTCGTTGGATTCTATCAATTTAAGGTGTGTCCAACCTGTGCCCTTTTTCGACAGAATAATTCCCGATTCGTGCGCGTGCTTTAGAAAGGTTCTGACGTGCTTTTCAGACGTTCCGGAACGCTCTGCAAGCGAGCGAATCGAGGTTATCATTTCGCCTGCTTCGACGCTCACAAGCTCACCACCGAGCACGATCTGCGACGGTCGGAAGTTGACACCCCAAACGATCGTCATGTACACGGCGATGTACTCCGGCTTGCGGGCAATCCATGTATCGCGAATTGATCTATCCACTTTTACCCACCCCTCAGTCATGGCAGCAAATAGGCATCCCCACCCCCTGATCTTCTGCTACGGTGCGACATAATACACCGCCCGCGGCCTCTCGATCGCGGGGAACTTCAGGGAATGGGGATGCTGGGTTTCGGTTCATGTTACGTCATTGATTTAAGCATTGCAAACATACGGCCGGGTTTCGACCTGATTTTGGCGTTTTGGACGGGGCAGTTACCTCTTCCTTACCCAAACCTGAGCGTTGACTTCCAAGATGTCCAGTTCGTCCTGATGTGTGGCGAGGAACCACACGATCGCCGGGTAAGGGTCGTGCTTCGGTCCCTTGCCGGAGCGCCATGTGTAGTCGTCGAACGCCATGATGCCGCCAGGCTTCAGAACCTCCCAGCCGTTGACTGCGTCGGAATGCACTTGTTCGGCGGTATGGTCGCCGTCGATGTACACGAAGTCGTAGGTTCCTTTACGGTCGTATATGGCAGGGAAAAAGAAATCGTCCGACGTCATGTGATGCACGGTCACGCGCTTACGATACGGCTTCACGCGTGCCTTGTAAGCCCTCGCAACCGCCCGCCAATCCATTTGATTGTGTGCGGCCTCGTCTGATCCCTCCCAGGTGTCCACGTCGTCCACAAGTGCCTTTTCGCCGATGCTCTGACATATCCACTCGGTAGCGTGCCCGACGAAGGCCCCAATCTGCAACGCGCGGAACTCGCGGCCTCTGTACTCGGATAGGAACCGTTCAAAGTTTGCGCGCGCGGTCAGGCCGAACCAGTTTGGAAAGTTGTCGGTCATGCGTGCCCCCAGACTACGTTGTCGTCCTCAGCTGATGGCGTGTTCGGCTTAGCCCTGTGCTCACGCCTCTCCTCCCACTCGCCCGTATCGATGCACGGCAGAACTTCGATTTTAGCTTCAGGGGAGATGCATCCTACATCTATCGCGCGGCTCTCGGCGTCGCTAATGTAGTCAGAGACATAGTACACGTTGTTATTAACCCGCACCATCCAGCCGGTTGGCGGCCGCTCTGGCAGTGCCTCACGCAGGGCCATCAATGCGTCGTGCATGTTGTTGCCCGATGCAACATCATAGTCGCCCGTCATATCGTGGATGCTGATGTGCTCCATCACTTCGTCGAGTCGCTCGTGTATCGCAATGATTTCGTGTGGCGTCATGGCATCACCTCCACACCTAGCCCCGCGAAGACATCGGCCATCTGTGAGCTTAAAATCTTCGCCCCCTTGAGGTTCGCCCCGCGCAGGTTCACCCCGTGAAGGTTCGCCCCGCTCAAGCTCGCCCCTTCTAGGTTCGCCCCGTTCAGGTTCGCCCCGCTTATGACAGCCCCTTCTAGGTTCGCCCCGTTCAGGTTCGCCCCGCTTAGATCCGCCCCGTTTAGGAACGACAATTCTAGGTTCGCCCCGCGCAGGTTCACCCCGTGAAGGTTCGCCCCGCTCAAGCTCGCCTCGTTTAGGTTCGCCCCGATCAGGTCAGCCCCCATAAGGTTCGCCCCTTCTAGGTTCGCCCCGTACAGGTCTGCCCCGATCAGGTTCGCCTCGTTTAGGTTCGCCCCGTACAGGTTCGCCCAGCTTAGGTTCGCCCTGCTCAATGTTTCGGCGTCCACGGTGTGCAGGATAGCGCCGGTAGTCTGATGTTTGATTTCAATCATGCTTTTTCCTTTCGTGTGTGTTTTCTGATTGTAAACAGTATTGCGACAATCCCCAGAGCCTGCACGGTCTGTGCTAGGACTTCGACAAGAATGACGAGTTCAAGGGTGCTCATGGCATCGCCTCGTTGTAGATGTCGCAGATGCGTTGTGCGGCGTCTTTCTTATCCCAGTCCATCATAAGCATGCACAGCCTCCACTTGCCGTCGGTTAGCACCCAGTAAGCGCCGTCAGCGTTCCACTCCACCGTCCACCTCTTCGGCTTGACGTATGGGGCGGGCTTGGGGATGGGTTGCCAAGGCTCGCCTAATTTTATGCCGTCGTATGCCCATGCGCAGGGCTTTCCTTTGTGCCACTTGAGCACTGTGTAGCCGATGGCTTCATCAAACGTCGGCAGTCGGTCTGTTATCCATTCACTCATGCCACCCTCCCTTCTGCCTTGTCGATAATGCGATCGGCGAGTTCTGCCAACCACGCTTCGTCCTCGCGGCCCGATTCTTTGGCCTTACGAAACTGCTTGATAAAGTCCAGCATCTCAGGGGCGGCGGCGAAAAGCTTAAACATCGCTACCGTTTCGGGGTCGTCATTCACTGATGCGATTACGTTCCGGCTGCCGCTTCGGATGTATAACTTACAAGGTCTCGTCTCGTCTGTTTCGCGTACCACCCGGAGATCGGCATACGTTTCCGTACTCATGGCTTCCGTCCTTTCTCGGAGTAGTAAGCGCGGCAAAGTTCGTGGTACGCGTTCAGTTGCGCCTTGGCTTGCTCGCGTTCATTCCACGTCGCATAGTAGGCTGTGCGCTGATATGGTCGGCGGTCCTTTTTGGTGCCGCGCGTCGTGTGGTCGTCTACGCTCACACCGAAGGGCTTCAAACCCGTCGTTGGCTTGTCCTGCAAGATCAAACCGCGCTTGTGCAGGTTGTAGCCGCCCGTGCATTCATACAGCGCGATAATGGCAAGGGGGACCGTCTGCTTTGCAGAATCGAATAGGTCGCGCGGCAACTCTCCGCTCTGCACGCGATCGCCCAAAACACCCAAGCGCTTATGCGGTCCCATGCGCCCACGTGACGAACGTCTGCGAGTTGCACGCGGGCCGCTTTCCACAATCTCAATAAGCGGTTTCCGGTTGCAGTCGATCTCTGCAAGGTCTGCGGAGAGCTTTGCAACTGCGGACTGCAATTCGGCTATCTGCGATTCGTGAAACTTCCGCGTCGCCTCTTCGCGGCCTTCGATCTGTGCAATGCGTAGACCGTACTTTGTCACCGCCTCGTGGTACACGTCCTGCTGCCTTCGCAGGTCCGCGATTTGCGACGTAAACGACTCGCGTAGGCTCTCGACGCGCTCGTGACTAACTCCAAAGATCCCCATGTTCATACTCTCCCAATGATTGTGTTGATTAGCGCAATCGCATCCTCGCGTGTGCGCACTGTAAAATAGTTGCCTTTCCATGTCGACTGAAATGCCAGCTGATCCGGCGTATGCTTTGCCGTCCGTGTGCTTTTGATTTCGACTAGCAACGTCCGCCCTGCATAGCCAACGACCAAATCGGGGAAGCCCTTTCCGACCGCTGACGTGATCGCTACCGATGCTCCGAGCTGCCGAAACGTGTTGACAATCTCGGTTTGGTTCGTGTCGATCTTGCGTGCGTACCTCATGACAACGGGCACCGGGCGAGTTCGCCGTACACGTTCGTATATGAAGCTTTCATCTGATCTTGCCCTTTGGCGAACCGCTCTAAGGCGTACCGCAGGGGCACCGTAGCGGCGTGAACGGCTTTGCGGTGCCGTTCCTGTTCCGCTTTGCGCTGCATCTCTTCACGTATGCGTACTTGTGCGGCCCGTGCCTCGGTGTCTTCGATCATCATATCCAGTATCACGCGCGACTTTGCCAGTTGACGGGCTGCTCTTCGTGCCGATGCGCTCATCGTCTTTGCTTCGGCCCGCGCCCAGTTGTACGACGCCATGTACACGGCGCGCGTCTGACCGGAACCCACTTCAACGGGGAAAGACTTTTGCCGGACGTCATCGCCGAACCTAACGACTGCCAGATATGCGCGCGTGATAATGCCCTGACGAATGGCCTTGATCTCGATTTCGGGTTCGTTACTGCCGAGCAACATACTTGCCTCCCTTCCAAACCAACGCGAGGGCATTACTGCGAGCCGCTAGGGTGCCCTTCGTGGCGTCTGCAATGCGCGTAGGGGCCTTTTTCAGCTGCTTCACTATCTCGGTAAGGGTCTCGGCATCGTCGGCGCTCTCGATGGTGTCCAGCCACGTCTGCACGGTGTCGGCTTCGCTGTCGGTGAGCGGGGCTGTGATGGCTTCACGTGGCACCTCTGTCGCTTCGACCTGATGCGCAGGTATAGATTCGGTTTCGGTTTCGTCCATCATGCCCAGACCGCAGACCGAAAGCACGGCGCGCCGCTTTGCTTTGGTGATCGCCTTTAGCATCGCGTTTGCCGCGGCGTCACCCTGGAGGCCATTGATCGGCACGGCTCCGACATCCTCCGACGATGAGCCGTCCGGCTTGGTTGCGCGCACGGTCACGACGTACAGACCGCCCAATACCTCACGGTTTACGATCTCCACTTTGAGCCGGTTCACGGCCGTAAGCTGAGCGGTCGCCGCCTTGTTCGCGTACAGAACGAGTTTGCCCTGCAACGTGATCATGTCGAACGGCTTTGTGTACGGGTCCAAACCGACGCGCTCGCAAACCAGCTTGTAGTATTCCACGCGCTGCGGCTCGGTGAGCTTCGATAGGTCCGAGTTCAGTACCAGCGACGTAAACATCGACGCGGCCTGCGTTGTGTCCATGGTCGTAGTGATCGCCTGTTGCGTTGTTGAAAGTGCGGTGCTCATGGAACCACCTCGATTTCAGACACGAATACGTTGCTTTTTGCTGATTGCACGTGTTCGGCCAATGAATCGGCCTTGCTTTCAATCCATGCCGCAATCTCGCTTGCGACGCGGACGTCGTGAACCTCTCGGATAATCTGCGCGGCGGTATCGATCTGCCGGAGCTTGTAAAGGATCATGGCTTGTTCGGCGTTCATTTCACCTCCAAACGTGAACGTGTGATAAGGGCGCAACCTTCGTCGGCCTTGCTTTCAATCCATGCCGCAATCTCGCTTGCGACGCGGACGTCGTGAACCTCTCGGATAATCTGCGCGGCGGTATCAATCTGCCGCAGCTTGTATAGGATCATGGCTTGTTCGGTGTTCATTTTACCTCTAGACGGTTACGTGTGATAAGCGCGCACCCTTCGACGGGGACGCCGTTTTTGAGAGCGTCAGCAATGGCCTTCTTATCGATCGTCTCTTTCTCGACAACCTTCACGACGCGGTAATCTGCCGGGATGAGCGACTCATCGCGGACCTCCACGGCGGGCGGGTTCTTCCGGAGCTTCAAGGTCCAAAGGTCGGTCACGATCTCCGTGATTTCGGAATGCTGCATGTAGTGCATAATCGCGCTCTGCAACCGTTCGGCCCGGCGCTTTCGCATGTCGCGTAACGTCTGCAACCTCTCGATTTCGTGGTCGATACCAACGACCGACATTTGCAGATCGGTGGCCCGCTCCATGAGCGCCACGGCATAGGCTTTGAAATCGTCGTACGATTCCTGCAACGCGAGTTCGCAATAGGCGATTACTTCCGGCTCGTCGGTGTGCATCATGGCGTCGATGAGCGCCATAACCCGATAGGCTGACGATGTGCGCTCTTTGATCGGTTCGGCGTGTTCGGTGAATACGAGCGGTTCGGCGGCTCTA
>Ga0315909_10001406_pt1 | contig 32569 bp, 49 predicted proteins | sample LakEriMetagenome_11_FD_203527 | JGI IMG/M metagenome (GOLD analysis project Ga0315909, IMG submission 203527) | Freshwater fungal communities from buoy surface, Lake Erie, Ohio, United States - Buoy 2 MA125 | ecosystem: Environmental > Aquatic > Freshwater > Lake | place: USA: Lake Erie, Ohio... | reverse complement strand
CCATTAGTTCCTGCCGATTCTGTTTTGTTACAATTTAGCAGAGTGGATTCACTTTGGCACGATGTAACAATAACAAACGCAATAGGAACACGTTATTTGAAACCATCAGATACGGCATCTTTGAGCAGTCGTATTAATGCAAAATTATCCGCATCAGATACGATTTCTTTAAGCAATAGAATTAACGCAAAATTCAATACAACAGATACGAGCAATTTGCAGCAAAAATCATTACCTGCTAATTCCTTTATGGGTAATAACACAACATCTGCTGCAAATCCTACTGCACAAATATTTAAGCAGTTTGGAAATCAAACCTATTCTGATTCAATAGGATTTACAGGCACATTAAATCCAAGTGGATCAATAAATCATTCATTTAGATGGTCGCAGGTTGGCAACCTCGTTACATTGCATATAACATTAACCTATGCAAATAATGGTACTATCAGTCAGGTAGCAATGGAATTGCCTGATGGTTTACCTGCTCCAATTTTACCAACTGGATTAACTTCAAATAATGAAATCATTTGTTATGGTAGCGGTTATATGGTATCATCTACAACAGGTGTAGCAACTGTTTTTTCAAAAGTTTTTTTAAGACAAAACACAGGTTTGACAAATGATTATGAGGTTGTAATTAATCAAGCTAATAACGCATCATATAGAATTATGAACGCAACAATACAATATTTTGCACAATGATACATATAAGACAAAAACTTGAGTTAAATAATAAAATTGGCGAGCTTATTGCATATAACGTAGTATATACAAATGATTGGAATTTGCCATTAGAGCAACATCCATCTATTGTAGAACACCCTGAAAACTTTGAAATAGTAGACGAAGATATACCTGCTCACGCTCAAACTTTAATATATAACAACCTATGACAACGGCAATGATGACAAATGTTTTAATCGGGATTGTAATCGCTCTTATTGGATTTGTATCAAATCAATTTATTAAGCGATTAGATAGATTTGAAAAGATAGTGCAGGGTATTTTGATGTCTGATGTGGCTGTGTCAAAGGATTTGGAGCAGATAAAAGAAAATGTAAAGGATCACGAACATCGTATTTCTCAACTCGAAAAATAGACAATTATGAACAGCACGTTTCTGAATTTGAATGTTAACGATTTCATCAAAGGTTTGGCAGTAGCCGTATTGACCTCAGTTTTAACAATCGTTTACAACACTTTACAAACAGGTAGTTTGGCATTTGACTGGACTGCCATCGCAACAACAGCACTTACTGCAGCCATTGCGTACCTTATGAAAAACCTGCTCACTAACTCAGAGGGCAAACTCTTCAAAAAAGATGTGAAGTAAAAAAAGGGGGCGGTTAAATCCGCTCCCATTTTGATTATGCGTTATTTAATTTTTATTATATTATTATCGGGTTGCTATACTGCAAAGAAAGCAGATAGGCAAATGAATAAAGCGTATGTATATCACAAAGCGTTAACGGCTCAAAAGTTTAGTGAGTGGTTCCCGTGTGAAACATTGCAAATTGATTCATCAGAAAAGATTGAATACATATATAAAACTGATACGCTGTTAAAATACATCCTGAGAGAATCTGAGCCGATTAACAGGATTTTAAGAGATACAATAGTAAGATACTATAACGGCTGTGATTCGCTCAAAAAAGAGTTAAAAAGGGCTAAGGGATTAATTGAGCATTTAACCTATGAGATACAATTAAAACCGATAGTTTACTACAAAACAATCGTAGATTCAGCTCGTAATGTATCATTACAAAATCAGTTAAATCAGGCAAATGAGGAGTTAAAGAAACGTAATAAAAATTATGTTATGTCTTTATGGTGGATAATTGCGTTAATGATTGCATTATTATTATCAATCTTATTAAACTTTAAGAAATGAAAGCTTCACAGAAATGCGTTGATTTGATTAAGGAGTTTGAGGGATTTTATGATAAAGCATACATCTGCCCGGCAGGAGTTCCTACAATCGGATACGGCAGCACTATGTGGAACGATGGCAGAAAAGTAAAGTTAGGCGAAAAGATTACAAGGGAAGGCGCAGAGGTTTTATTGCATTGGGAGTTAAATAATAAGGCAATCGCATTAATAGGCTTAAATGTAAATCAGAATCAGGCCGATGCGTTATTATCGTTTATCTATAATTTAGGAATCGGAGCGTTTAATAAATCAACGCTGAGAAAAAAAGTTAAGTTAAATCCAAACGATCCTACAATCGCAGATGAATTTATGAAATGGAATAAGGCACGTGTAGGCGGTAAGTTGATGGAGTTAAGAGGTTTGACACGCAGACGGCAGGCAGAGGTAAAATTATACTATGAAAATAATAACTGAGGTAAATCGCAATGTTCATCACATAAAAGTTTCGTGTGATAAACAGAAAGAGCATTGGTTTCTTTTATCGTCTGACCATCATTGGGATAACCCTGACTGCGATAGGGAAATGATGAAACGACATTTAGAAGAGGCAAAAGAAAAGGGAGCATCGGTATTATTTATCGGTGATTTTTTTTGTGCTATGCAGGGCAAATATGATAAACGTTCAGATAAAAGTAAAGTAAGACCTGAACACCAAACGGCAAAATATTTAGATTCATTGGTTGAAACGGCTGCGGAGTGGTTGATGCCATACCGGGAACAGATAGCGGTAATCGGTCAAGGTAATCACGAAACTGCTATCTTAAAAAATCACGAAACGAATCTTATTGAGAGATTAGTTGAGCGGTTAAATATAGGCAATGCAAATCCTGTTTATATGGGAGGATATGGTGGTTATGTGAGGTTACAATTTGAGAGGGCTAAAGGTAGTAATCAATCATTAGTTATTAAGTATTTTCACGGACACGGGGGCGGTGGACCTATAACAAAGGGCGTTATACAATCTGCGAGGCAGTCAATGTATTTACCTGATGCGGATATAGTGATAAGCGGACACGTTCACGAACAATACACCATCTGCTTTATGCAGGAAAAGTTACACGATACAGGCAGAATATCATTAAAAGAGCAATGGCACGTCAGGATGCCAACGTATAAAGATGAGTATAAGGATGGATACGGAGGTTGGCATATTGAAACTGGAAAGATGCCAAAGCCATTAGGTGCGTGGTGGTTGAAAGTCAATTATGATAGATTTCAGAAAAATAATAAAGAATACGTAAAACTTAATTATGATTTTATCAGAGCAAAATAATCAGGAGTTACCGAATGACGAAAATGAGTTAGATTTGCAGGTAGATTTCGTTACGGCTCACGAATATATTATGAGCGTGTGTTCTGCGTTATCGGTAGTTGATAATTACGATACGATGATAATGAGCAAATCTGATGAACAGCGAATTAAAAGGATCAGGCGTAAGAGTTTGAAAATATTAGATAATTGCATCTGCGAATTATATGACGAAATATTTGAAACAGATGATGACGAATAAGGGTTTAGGTTAGAAATAATCCTGATATTTCTATGTCAGGTGCTTAGTTTTTTGTGTGTAATCCCTCCATTTCTATGGGGGGATATTTATTTTAATTAACTCTCGGTTAAGTGTCGGCAACTCTCGGAAATTTATTTTGTAGTGGGGGGTGTAGGGGCTACAAATTATACAAATAACTTACTCTCTCGCACTCTCTCACGACTCTCTCACACATTTTTTTTATTTACATAACATAATGTTTTCAAGGGTTTCAGCGTAAACTAAAAAATATTTGAAAAAAAAAGGAAAAAAAGTTTTGTAATTCAAAAAGTTCCTTTAATTTTACATCCATAATCAATCACACAAAAAACAAAAAAAATGACAAATACAAACTTAAAATCAAATGTTGCAGAAGTTGAAAGCAATATAATAGACATTGCAGTAAAACAAGTCAATACTACATTTACTAAAGAAATACTACCTTTTACAATAATACCAAAAAATAAAAATCAATTTGTGATAAGTATATTAAATATAAGAGGTAATCAAGAGATTTTAATTGATAATTATTTCAATAAAAAAAATGGTAAATTAATTAAATCAGAAATAATTTCTAAAAAATGGAGCAACTAATTAAAGAACTTGAGCAATACAAAGCATTCAACAAAACAATTGATATTGACTTTGTGATTATCTTAATCAAATTACACTTACAAAAAAATAATTAATCATACAGGGGTGCAGCATCCTTCAAACTGCTTATTTTTTTACACAAAAAACAAAACACAATGAATCAATGGGAAGATGAATATTCAAATGATTTGTATAATCAACAATACAATCAAATAAATAAATTTTATGATATGAAAAGAAAAAAAATGAGACTAAGCACATCAAGAGAATTCAACAACTACGATGCCACGATTATCGTTGACTGGCGTAACGGCAATGATTACGATATTATCAGCATTGTTATAGAGGCAGAAAATAGCCGAATTGATGTAACTGATATGTTTACCTCTGATGAAATTATAGAGGCAGTATTTGGTCCTATTGATTGGGAATTAGTATATCGTGAAACACTTGAACTATCATAAAATCAAACGAAAAAATGAAACAAAAAAACACAAAAACAAACGAAACCTTATTAATCATCATTTGCATCCTGATTGCTTTATTAGGCTGCTTTGCTGACAACCTCTAAAACCACACACAATGAAAATCGAACTAATCAAAGAAACTAAAGTTAATAATGATGTTTATTACCGCATTTATATTGATGATGTTTACATTGAATCAGTATACGGAGGCGATAATGGATATACTGAATTACAGAAAAAAGAGCAACTGCATAAAGCTATAGCGTTATTTGAATCATTCAAAAGTAAAAAAGTTAATAAAGTAGAAACCCTAATTTCAGAAACAATATAAAAAACACACAATGAAAAAATCAGAATCCATTGAGCAAATCGCGAAAGCGTTAATCACGTTTCACGTGAAAGTTGACAAAATCAAAAAAGATGCGAAAAACCCATTTTTCAAATCTACTTACGCATCCTTAACCAATATACTGGATGCCATCAACGAGCCGTTAATTGAATGCGGTTTATCTATCTCACAATTCCCGACAGGAACAGATGGGTTAACTACCATATTAATGCACGAATCAGGGGAGTATATCGCAGGGGAATATTCAATGCGACCTGCTAAGGATGATCCACAGGGCAGAGGTTCAGCTATAACCTATCAGCGCAGGTATGCAATCGCATCCGTATTATCTCTAAATATTGATGAGGATGATGACGGCAACGCAGCCACACACGGAAAATCAACACCAGAGGCAGCAGATGAAAGGCAATGGCTAAACAAGGACACAGAGGCATTCTTAAAGGTTATCGCATACCTCAACGGAGGAGGTCAAATCTCAGAGGTAGAGAAAAAATATAAACTCAGTAAAGAAATAAAACAAACATTAACAAACCTTAAAAAATGAAATCAGAAAACAGAGGGCGAAAGCCAATCCCGAAACATCTTAAAAAAATCCAAATCAGTATCTACATCTCAGAGATAGATGTAGAAAAAAACGGAGGAAAAGAATCATTAAAAACTAAATTATTCAACTATGCTACCACAAATTCAGAAAGATTACAACAAACAGGAACTTGCTAAGATTGCAGATAACTGCGTTAATGAGTTGTTAGATAATGGACGAATACTTGAAACTCACGAGTTCATAACAAAGATGGAGTTTTTCATTAAGAAATTAAAGGACAATCCTGAGTATTACAATTACCTATCTTACGAAGTTGCTAAGTATGGCAACGCTCACACAACAGCCACAGGCACAAAAATGGAACTGGCAGAGGTTGGCGTTAAATACGATTATGTTTTTTGCGAGGATGATACATATAACGAATTAATCGTAAAGCGTATGGCATTGGATGAGCAGATTAAGGATCGTGAAAAGTTCCTGAAAACGCTACCGATAGAAGGTATTGAAATCGTTGACGAGGAAGGGGTAGTTAAGCGTATTTATCCGCCATCAAAATCATCTACATCATCAGTAAAAACAACAATCAGTAAATGAACTGGATGTATTTAATAAATGATGTCAAATCAGCAAATAAAAAAACAATTTACGGCAAAGGTGGTGATAGGGTTTACATCATCGCTAATCATCATCCTGCCGTTATTGTCTGCAACGAAAAAGGTAATAAATTTAGTACCTCAATTAACAACTTAAAAACAACAAAATGACACTTAAAGGCAGAATCGATTACCACAAAAAGAATCCTCAGATTTATGAGATGTATAAGAAATTCGCATTTCAGGCGATAAACTCAAAACGACCATATTATTCATCAGAGATGATAATTAACCGGGTAAGATGGGAAACGATGACAAAAGCGAAATCAGGTTTCAAAATATCTAATGAGATGAAAGCGTTTTACAGCCGTTTGTTTGTGCTGCAAAATCCTACTTATAAAAACTTTTTCAAATTCAAACCATCAATCTGCGATGGCTTAAAACTTAAAATGATAAAATGAGGCATCCATTAGAGCAAGACGACACAAGCGTTTACACGCCATCAGATATAATACACATTGCCTCTTTTTATCTTAATCTTAATCCGAACACTATAACTAAAAAGGGAAGGGTTAAAGAATATGTGATGGGCAGGATGATGATATACGATTTACTGCTAAACAATAGACGTTTAGATTTAACGATTGAAAAGATAGGTTATTTATTCGGGAGGCATCATTCATCTGTAATTAACGCACGTGATGAGATGAGAAAGTATTTAGATGTTTACGATGATATGAGGCACAAACTGGAACATCTGCATTTGTGCGTTTATAGGCATTTAGATTATTATAATCACGTAATATCAAAGCGTGTAAAGGATAATGAATGTTATAAGAAAATCCTGATAGATATCCCTGAAACGATGTTTTACGATATGCTTGCTCAGTCAAAAAAAACGGATATTACTTTATCTGAGATTGTTGTTAAGTGTGTGCATAACTCGTTGAGTAGATTGTAGATTTTTTTGTATATTAGCGTAAGATTTCTTCACGATGTAGAAGGCGAGAAGAAATTTATTTCAAACCTCAAAGGGTTGTATTGCTTCTACCAATGCAGCCCTTTTTTATTTTATGCCAACGGAAAAATTCTATTTAGATGGAAATTTTGAAAAATCAATTGATTTCCATTATATAGGAGATAATGAAATATGTATTGGATTTTATAATGAAGATAAAAGTGATTGTCAATTTGAATTAGATTTGGATTTAGTAACTTTTGAAAAATTTATTTTGGATTTGCAATTTGAACTACAAAAAATAAAAAATGAAGGAGGTAAAAATGGCTAAGAGATTCACAGATACCGAAAAATGGAAAGATGATTGGTATCTATCATTGAGCAATGATTACAGAATCATTTGGCAATGGTTACTGGATAATTGTAATCACGCAGGGATATGCAAGCCATCAATTAACCTGATGAATATGATGTGCAATACCTCAATAGATGAGAAAGTTTTAATTGAGATAATGAGCGGTAGAGTTTTGAAAATCAATAACATATGGTTTATTCCAAAGTTCCTGAAATTTCAATATGGAACGCTAAACTCAAAAAAACCTGCGGTAATTTCTGTGGTTAATGAACTGAAAAAAAATAACCTTTTAGAATTAGTTAGTGAACTATTCAGTAATGATTACGTAATGATTACAGAACCATTAGATAATAGTTACGAAACTATTAAAGATAAGGATAAAGATAAGGATAAAGATATAAGTATTAATAAAAGCGAAATTTTTGAAAATTTAGATTATCCGTTCAACTCAGATATTTTTATTAAAAAATGGAATGAGTGGAAAGATTACAAAAAAAATTGCCATAGGTTTACATATAAAACAGGATCATCAGAAAAATTATCTTTGAATCAATTAGCCAAACTTTCAAACAACATAGAATCAAATGCGATAGAAATAATCAACCAATCCATCGCAAACGGATGGAAGGGATTTTTTGAACTTAAAACCACTAACAATGCAGATCGAATTGAATCAGTCGTTAATTGGGCAAATCAATTCCAATAAGTCAAAAAGGATAGCAGATTGCACAGATGCTGAAATAGGTCAAACGCTCGCAAAAATATTTGTAATGGTTGGTTTGCGGTCAAAAAATATGCCTTCAGAGATTGAATCAAAAATACTATTTCAAAAAATCAGGGAATACTACCCGCAGAAAAAGTTAGATGAAATTGTGTTAGCGTTTGATTTAGCTATTCAAAAAAGGATTGATGCTGATGTTATCGTTTATGACCAATTTACTTTGCCTTACTTAACTGAGATAATGGATAAATACAGGGTTTATATCAACGAACTGGCAAAAGATGCTCCTGTTGAGATTCCAAAACAAATAGAATATAAAATGACAAAAGAGGAAAAGTTAAAAGATATTGAGGATTTTGGTAAAAATCCGACTGCGTTTAATATGATACCGGGTTACATTTATGATTGGATTATTGAGTTAGGATTAATGATTATTGATGAAGATGAAAAGATTGAATATTATCGCAGGGCTATTGAAATGAGGGAAAGTGAGTTAAAGAAAAATGCGGAGTTTGGCGATGTAAAGGAATATGGCGCATTTATGAAATCTAAGAAAAACGGATTTCAAGACATCAGCAAACAGGAGGTATTAAATATTGATTTTAATTTTAAGCGCATTGTAGTGCGTGAATACTATAACAAATGATCAATCAAAAAGAATTACATAATTCTATATTAAATGGAGATTGTGTTTTTGAGGAATGTAGATGGGAAAGCGTTAAGCACTTGTTTTTAACACATCATTACTTAAAATCTATGCCTGCTGGAATACTTTGCATTTATGGATTATTTAATAAAAAAAATTTGTATAATGCAATAGGTGCCGCAGTTTTTTCAAATGGTAGGATTCAATACGATGGAAAATATATAGAGTTTAGTAGAATGTGGGTTAATGATGAATACAAAACAAATACAGAAAGTTGGTTTATTTCAAAATGCTTAAAATCATTAAAAAAGAAATATCCAAAATATGAAGGTGTTGTAACTTGGTCAGATTCAAATAAAGGTCATAAAGGAACAATTTATTTAGCATCAAATTTTGTTTATGATGGTGAAAGTAGAAAAGTAAAAAAATATGCTGGAACAAATAAAAAAGTAATATACCAAAGAACAGCAAATAAAAATCATATTTATATAGGTGATGATATGCCAAAAAAGAGATTTATTTATTATTTTGATTCAAAAAAAAGAGAGTTGTTAAAAAAAAATAAATGATCAAAAGAACAGATGCAAACCACAAGCAGATAATTGACCAAATCAGGCATATACCATTTGCCTCAGTATTTAGCACGCACGAAATAGGAAAAGGATTTCCAGATATCGTTGTAGGGTTTAGAGGCATTAATTATCTGTTTGAGATTAAGGACGGCAAAAAATCTGCATCGCAGAAAAAGTTAACAGAATCAGAGGTTAAATTTCACACCGGGTGGATGGGGCAGGTGCATATTATAGAAAAAATTGAAGATGTTTTGGAAATATTAAAAATAAAAGTTTAATTTTAATCTGTGAATCCCTGTAATGATATAATCGTTGAGATTTATCAGGATGCGAAGATTAACAACCTTATCGCAAAAGTTAAGCCATCTGAATTACAGGATGATTTGAGGCAGGAACTTGCTTTAATTCTCTTATCCTATGACTGCCAAAAACTCGCTCAGTTAAAGAGTGATGGTAATCTGAATGCCTTTGTTTTACGGATCATAATAAATATGGGGATGTCTAACAACTCGCCATTTTATTACAAGTACAAAAAAAATGATGTCGGCAAAGCGGTTGAGTATTTTAAGTTAACGAGTGTTAAGGACTGGATAGATACGGCTGATATTGCAAATAAGCATTTAGATAAAAAACTAACACTTAATCCTAATGAGGCGCACGAATCAATTATATTTTCTAAATACGTTGAGATGAGAAATTGTCAAAAGGTGGCTAAGTATTTCGGGTTGCCTCACAAACACGTTTTTGATGTAGTTAAGAAAACAAAAAAACAATTAAAAAATCTAATTAATAATCAATGATAACTATAATTCTCGCATCGTTATTTTTCTCATTCTATTTTATACATATCGCAAAGATACCATCAGCGATAAAGACAGGATTCAAGTTAATGCCTCATCAGAGGATTAAGCCGATAGATTGTTTTTCCTGTTTACCGGTATGGGTTGCAATGATTCTGTATTGCCTGCCTGAGATTGTAAGCGTTTTTTTAATTATCATTTTCGGTGCAGGTTGTATTGCTAATTGTATTTTATACATCTTAAATAAACTGCCGTGAGAGTATTAGGGTTAAGTCATCCAAATTCAGGGTGCGGTTATCATCGTGTTGTGTTGCCTCTAATTACTATGCCTGAGGTAAAGGGTGTAATAACAAACTACCCTAACGAAGAAATCCTATCTGAAAAATATGACATCTTACTATACAATCGGGTTTCGCAATTTGATGGAAATTTTGATAGGGTGCGTGAGGATTTAGGATGTAAGATTATTGTAGATATGGATGATGACTGGTTACTACCTTCAAATCATTTGAATTACTACGATTATCAGGAAATGAATCCACGCATTGAACAGAATCTAAGAGATGCGGATTTAGTTACTTGCACACATCAGAGGTTAGCAAACAGGATTTATGAGTTTAATAAAAACGTGATTATCTTACCTAATGCCATTCCGTTTGACACCTATCAATTCACAGATGAAAAAATAGAGGATGAAAAGATTAGAATTTTTTGGTGTGGTGGCATAACTCACGAGGGCGATTTAGAGATATTAAAGAATCCTGTTCGTAGGTTGATGGCTCACAGGGATAAAATAAAAATGGTTATTGGTGGCTATAATGATGAAAATCATCTGAGCAAATGGCTATGGGATAAAATGGTGTCTTATTTTACAAACTCAAAGAAGTTAGAGCATACGATCCTGAAAGGCACAACGCCTGATAAATATATGTCAATGTATGAGCAGGCAGATATTATGTTAGTACCTTTGTTAAGGTCAGACTGGGCTGCAGGTAAATCTAATTTGAAGTTATTGGAGGCAGCGGTTAAGGGAGTTCCTGTTATCTGCTCAGCGGTTGAGCCATATATTAATGATTTTGATGCTCCTGTTTTGTGGGTGTATAATCAATCAGATTGGTATAAGCATTTGAACTTTTTAATTAACGATAAACAAGCACGATTAGAATATGGGCAGAAAATCAAAGAATGGGCAAAGCGAAAATATAATCTCTCAGAGGTTAACATTACCCGAAAAGCCGCATTTGCAGACCTTATTAAAGCATAAGCACATTTATGATATGTATATGAAAACGCAGGAACTTGTCGGATTTGCGCCACATATTAGAAATGAGGTTGTAGATGCTTACCGGGTGGATCATCCGAATTATGAATATAATCAAAATTGCCACGTGTGTGTATGTGAGATGTTGGTAACTATCTATAAATATTACGAGCAATGCGTGGCAGGTTAACACTCATTGATGGTATGTGGTTAGTTGCCTATGAGAATGAACAAGGGCAGCATTTAATGTTATTGCATCCTGATGATGCAAAATTCATAAGTGAGGAGCGTTTTATTGATGATGTAGATTTTAAGGTAGTGATTCACGAAAAGTTAACTGGAATAATTAAATATGCAAAACTGATAACACAATGAAAAAATTAATCTTTATTTTATTGCTCGCATCCTGCGAAGTTCCAACTGAAAAACCTGTTTTGAAGGGTTACATTGTAAAAAAAGAGGTACACACAAATGTAAAAGGTCAACCTGTTTACGTTACTACAATAAACATTAACGGCAGTTTAGTAACGTACTACGGGATCAATTACTATATGATGGAGGAAGGAGATACAATCGAAATAACAAACTAATGAATCCAAAAGAAAAAGCGTTGGAGTTGATGGATAAATTCAAGGGAACTCAATACCCTGATTTTGGTAGCATATTACAGGCAAAAAGTTGTGCTATAATAACAATCAACGAGATAATACAGAACTGCCTTAAAAATGGATGCTCACAGGATTGGATTCTATATTGGGAGCAGGTAAGATTTGAAATTGAAAAGCTATGAATAAAGTTTTCACACATTCGGGAGCAACAGGGGATATTGTTTTTTCTCTGCCAACAATCCGAGCAATGGGTGGCGGTAAGTTAATGATAACTAACTTCCACAAACAGCGTGCAGAATCAATTACTAAACTGATTGAGGTGCAGCCATATATTACCTCCGTTGAATGGTCAGAATTAAAGCCGTCATATGCTCACGATTTAGATAATTTCAGACAGCACGCAGGGCATCATAAGAATTTAATTGAGGCACATTTTCAAGGGCAGCAAATACCTGTTGATTATTCTTATCGGGATGGTTGGTTAACGCTGCCTGAGGATGTCAATATAATAAACGGCATCAGATACGCAGTAATAAATAGGACAACAAATTATGCCGATCCCAACTGCAACTGGGCAAAAGAGGTTGAGTATCTTTACACATTAGCAGATGAGGTATTTTTTATAGGTTACCCTGAGGAATATTTGTTATTTAATGACAAGTTTCAAACTAAAGTAAAATACTTTCCCTGCGATTTTTTGGAGGCGGCACATCTGATTAAGAAAGCCGTAATGTTTACAGGGTGTTATTCTGCTATGTCAACGATAGCGATGGGGTTAGGGATTAATTACAGATTGGAGCAGGCACCGGGCCACACCTGCTCATCATTATTACAACCACGTGAAACAATAATAAATGTATAGTCAAGCAGGACAGGATAAATTTGTATTGGATAGAATAGGAGCAAACGGCACTTATTTGGAAATCGGTGCCTCTCATCCTGTACACATCAATAATACGTATCTGTTAGAATTAAACGGATGGACAGGCATTAGTATTGATATAGAGGATAAGAACGTACACCATTGGAATAACTATCGAAAGAATCCGCTAATTATTGCAGATGCGTTAACGTATAATTATCAAAAATCAGGATGGATTGATTATTTGCAGTTAGATATTGAGCCATCAGAGAATACATTTAACTGCCTGATGAGGATATTAGAAACGACAAAATTAAAGTTTGGAGTTATTACCTACGAAACAGATGCCTATTTAGATAATAGATTTGTTGAGCCATCTCGTAGGATTTTGCAATCGTTAGGATATACGTTAGCCGTTGCAGATGTTATGTGTGATTTTGGGCCTTTTGAAGATTGGTATATTTATGAAAGATAAGATAGTAAGACAGCTAATACACAAATATATTCAGCGTAGCGAACTGGGTATTAAAAAGTATGGCACAACATTGGAGGATAACAACACCGACAATTTCCTGATTCATTTACAGCAGGAGTTAATGGATGCCTCATTATACATTGAAAAATTATTAGATGAAAATAACAAAAATCAAAAGCAATCCTCAGAATCCGAGAATCATCAAGGATGAAAAATTCAAAAAGTTAGTTCAGTCAATAAAGGATTTTCCTGAAATGATTGAAAAAAGACCTATGGTATGCGTTACCGATGTAGATGGTAAAATATATCCATTAGGCGGTAATATGAGATTAAAGGCATTGCAGGAATTAGACTACAAAGAAATACCTGATAACTGGGTTTTGATGGCTGATGATTGGACTGAGGAAAAAAGAAAGGAGTTTGTTATTAAAGATAATATAGGCTATGGGGAATGGGATTGGGATGACATCGCTAATAATTGGGATGAAATACAATTAACAGAATGGGGTTTAGATATTCCTGATTTCAAACCCGTGCAATTAGAGGCGGCTGAGGATGATTTTGATATACCTGATGAAATAAAAACGGATATAGTTATAGGGGATTTATTTGAAATAGGCGAGCATCGTTTGTTGTGTGGTGATTCAACTGATTCAGATTCAGTTGCAAAGTTGATGAATGGAGAGAAAGCAGATATGGTATTCACAGACCCTCCTTATGGAATCTCACATAGTGGTAAAGGAATTAAAGGTAATGCTAAAGAAAATGATTTTGGTGAGATATTAGGAGATAATGATGTAACAGTTGCAGTAGATGCTTTTAATTTGTGTCAATCTTTATTTAGCGATGCAACAATGATATTTTGGGGAGCAAATTATTATTCATCTTGTTTACCAAATGGATTTGGTTGGTTAGTTTGGGATAAGCAAAGAGAAGGAGATACTTTTAGTGGTGCAGAATTAGCTTTTGTAAATAAAGGAGTTAAAGTAGATGTATTTAGACATCAATGGCATGGAATGATAAAAGGTAGTGAGATGGGCGAAAAAAGAGTACATCCAACACAAAAGCCGATTGCATTAGCTGATTGGTGCATAAATGAATATGCAAAAGAATCAAAAACAATATTGGATTTATTTCTTGGCTCAGGCTCAACAATGGTCGCTGCTCATCAACTTAAACGCAAATGCTACGGGATGGAATTAGATCCTAAATATTGTCAGGTAATTGTTGACAGGATGCTGCAACTTGATCCTACATTAGAAATAAAAAGAAACGGAGTGCGTTATGAAAAAACACACTAAAATTTATTTTAACTATTTCGGCTATGATGTATCAGATACAATACTTTGTGAAGTATGCAACTCAGTCGCAGTTGATATACACCATATCAAATGTAGGGGTATGGGAGGGAGTGCAGGGGCAGATGACATCAGAAACATTATGGCACTATGCAGACAATGCCACATCAATTATGGCGATAAAAAGCAATTCATAGATTTTTTAACAGATAAACATAACGAAAAATGCAACTCACGATAAAACACTACGACATTTCAGCAACGATTGAAACATCTGACGATATAACATTAGATGAGATAATGACACAATTCAACGCTCTGCTTATCTCTGCTACATTCTCGCAAGGGCAAATTAATAACTGGATAATTGAAAAGGCAGATGAATTGTTAGAGTATAAAAAAAACTGATAAACAACCGATAAACAACCGATGGCAAACAAATTAGATAACCTAAAAAAGGGAGATGGATTTGATAAATACCCTGAAAGGATTAACAAAGATGGCAGGCCTCGTAAGTATGTATCTGTGTTGAAAGATGCAGGGTACAAATTATCAGAGATTAACGATACGATTCAAAATATGATGGCAATGGATTTAGACGAACTGAAAGCGGTGTATGATAATCCGAAGGGAACGATATTGGAAAAGACGATAGCGAATGCAATGGTTAAGAGTTTGCAGAAAGGATCGTTATACTCACTTGAGACGTTATTAACACGTGTCTACGGAAAGCCAAAAGAAACGTCAAGCGTTGAGAATACGGGTAAGATTGAGTTTGTTATTACTAAGGGCAAAACAATACTTTAATGCAAATAGTCATCCCTGAACTACACGAGAATCAGCAGGCGATTATGGATTGCCCTGCACGTTTCAGGGTTGTTATGTGTGGTCGTAGGTTTGGCAAATCTGAGTTAGCTCAGTTAGAGATTATCTTTGAGGCAATGAAAGGCAATGCGGTTGCCTACATTACACCTACCTATCAACTGGCAAAAACATTCTTCAATAAACTTATCAAAACGATTCCGTTTGAGAATAATAAATCTGATTTGATTATTAATTTTCCGAATGATGGCAGCGTTATGTTTTTCACAGGGGAAAGGTTAGATAATCTCAGAGGTCGCAAATTTCATTTAGTCGTAGTAGATGAGGCATCGTTCATCCCTAATTTAGAGGATGGTTGGTTAAACTCAATCAGACCTACCTTAACCGACTACAAAGGGCGTGCTTTGTTTCTGTCAACACCAAAGGGTAAAAACTATTTCTATTCGCTATTTATGAAGGGTGGCGAAACAGATTGGCAGTCTTTCAAGTTTACCACATACGATAACCCTTATATTGATAGGTCAGAGGTTGACGATGCGCGGAGGCAATTACCGGGTGCAGTATTTGAGCAGGAGTATATGGCGAATGCTATGGAAAACGCTGCGAATCCCTTTGGATCAAATCACATTCAGGAATGCCTCAAACCGATGTCAACGAATCAACCTGCATTCTATGGGATTGATTTGGCTAAATCAGTTGACTGGACTTGTATAGTAGGTTTAGACACAAACGGGGATGTTTGTTATTTTGACAGATTCCAAAAAGATTGGAAGCAGACAAGAGAAACGATTTTACAGATTGAGAAAAACAAGCCTATCATAATTGATAGTACAGGCGTAGGGGATGCCATTACTGAGGATTTGCAAAAGCATTTTAACGCTATGCACGGATTCAAATACACATCAGCGAGTAAACAGCAGTTGATGGAGTTGTTAGCATCTACAATCCATAAAAAGGAGGTAGGTTTTCCCGATGGGTTAATACGGCAAGAATTGGATATCTTTGAGTATCAGTTTACTGCGACAGGGGTAAGGTATAATTCGCCTTCAGGTTTTCACGATGATTGCGTAAATGCGTTGGCATTAGCGGTAAAATGTAGGAATGAGCATAAGTATGCAGGCGTTTACCGATTTATTTAGAAAATAATCTCACAAATTTATATTTATAGTTATGAAGATTTCAGTAAGAAAGTTTCAGGAATTGTATTCCATCAGCAACATTGAAACCAATGAGGCTGAAAAATCGTCTTTATTGGTGCAATGTTTAACCGGAAAGAATCAGGATGAGGTGGATAAAATGCCTATCGGAAAGTACAACGAACTATGCCAAAAGATTAACTCAGAGTTTGCGAAGTACACAGGCGATATGAATTTAGGCAAGCCACGTAACTGGGTATGGGTAAAAAATAGATTGTATTTCATCAACTACGATATCGCAAAGCCACCAATGAACGCAGGTAGGTATGTAGAGATAGCCACGTTTAGCGATGATATTATCGGAAATATGCACAAGATAATGGCAACGATGGTTACACCGATGCGAATGACCTATAAAGGTTTACAGCCAAAGAAAAAGAAGGATCACGAACAGATTGCAAACGATATGTTAGAGATGGATTTTGGTGTAGTTTACCATTCCTGTCTTTTTTTTTACGCAGTTTTCACGAAATCAATTCAAAATTCAATTATTTATTTCAAGTCGATAGCGGAGGATGGGGCGAAAGTGGAGGAAGTAGTGCAGAATTTATGCGAGCTTTTGGATGGCTCAGTAATGGCGAACTGGTATCAAAGTTTGAAAATATCAGTATAGATGAGGTTTGGGAATTGCCTACTATTCAGTTCCTGAATGATTTAAGCTGTTTGAAAATGAAAAGGGAGGTAGATAATGAGATTGAAAAAAAGATGATGCAAAAATATAAACTGAATGGCTAATATCACAGGCAGGCAAAAGATAGTTTTGCAGGATAAGTTTTTAGAGGGTACAGGTGCGGAAAACTTTAACGATAAAGTAAGTTCCACGATTGAGGCGTTTTTGGCTGAGTTAGGTAATAAGTTTAAGGATAACTGGATAGAAACAACAAACGCAAAAAACATAGTAGCATCGGGAGGGATTGATAAGGTAGAGTTTATTATTGATGAAACGGATGCGAATAAGGTAACGTTAAACATCTTATTTCCTTATTATGCAAAGTTTGTAGATAAGGGGGTAAAGGGGGTTAAATCCTCAGCGAATGCGCCTGATAGCCCGTATCAGTTTAAGAATTACGGAATGAATGCAGAGGGCAGAGCATCCGTTAAAAGGTGGTTAGATTCAGGTAAGGCGAAAGTAACGGCAACGGATGTTAAGAGGTACGGCAGCGTAGGGAATGAGCGTAAATTTAGTAAGATAAGCGAGGCAGATAGTAAGTTAAACACGCTCATTTACAATATCAAAAAATATGGTATTAAGAAAAGGGATTTTATTAATCCGGTGTTGAATGAAACATTAGACGGAGCGGCAAAAGAATTGAGCGACATATTAGGTAAAGAGATTGTAATAAATATTTTTCAATGAGTATAACATCATTAATTAACCCATCAGGCGAAATAAGCGTTCAGGATGACCTATGGCATATTGCCTCATCTAATAACTCAGGGCAAACGGATTTTAAGTTTGTTTTTGATGTTTTCGTTAATGGGTTGCAGTTGGTAAGAACAAAAGTTTTCCCTGATCCTACAAACGGAAAAGGATATTTTAACGCATCCAATGTGGTTAGGAACGAAATCACATTTGATTGGTTTACACCTGTGTCAAGTGTTCAACCTGAGTATCTGTTATCTCAGCCATCAACATCGGGGCAGATAGCGCAAACGTATAACATCAGAGTAGGTGAGGATTACTCAGGCATTACCACGCTCAATATGGCATCAGGTAATGTTAAGGCATATAATTGGATTCCGCCTGTATTCAAACGCAGGCAGCAAACGATATCTACCTTCGATGGCAAATATTTAACGAATAGACCGAAATCGGCAAAAGTTAAGTTAGGCGATAAATTAATGATTCCGTTTAAGGGTGTTGTAGGTGAATCCTATGTTTTGAGATTTAGAACGTATAACGCAGCGAATGCGTTAATAGCGACCACATCAACCACAACGAGTTTATCAATTACATCGTCTAATAATTTCCTACAACTGGATATAGGCAGCGATGCGTTAAATGCCTCAGCAGGTGCAACACCTATAACATCAGCCGTTGCGTATTACGATGTATATTTTGTTGTAGGAGGTACAACGGAAAGCGAATCATTTAGGGTTTATCTAATGTGTGATAATCGTTATACACCTATTAACCTACATTTTGTCAATGCGTTTGGTATGTTCGAAACTGCCTGCTTTAATAAGTCAAGCCGTTTGAATATGGATGTTGAGCGGAAAGGATTTGAGCAGCGAGATTATTCATTCGGGTCTTCATCAGTTAGTTATTACGATGCTAACAAAGTTTATCGTGAAAGTAAAATAAACTACGGCAGCAAAACGAATCATTCGTATAGGTTGACAATGGATTATCCTACAGATGCTGAATATCAATGGTTGTCTGAATTGATTGTATCGCCTCAGGTTTATATGGAATTAGATGGCAGTTATTATCCTGTATCAATTAAGACAAATAACTACGAGTATTCAAAATATCAAAATAATCAATTAAGAGCGTTTGAAATTGAGGTAGATGTTAACCAAACCCGAAACGGATATAGACGATGATAAGATTATTTATTGAAAATAAGGAGTTAGATATTAATCAGCAATTCAGTCAGCAGATAACATATGCTATTGATGACCTTCAGAATGTTGATAGTAAAAGCACATCATTTACAAAAACGATTGTTTTACCGGGTACGGCAAACAATAACAGGTTATTAGGTAATATTTTTGAGTTTGCAAATAGCAATTTTACAGATGATACAAATCCGAATGTAGGGTATAATTTTAACGCTGCGAAATCTGCTCAGGCGATTATAGATGTTGATGGGTTGCCTGTTATGAAAGGCGTAATACGATTGCTTGAAATCCTGATTGATGGCGATTATGTTGAGTATGAGGTAGCGATGTTTGGCGAACTGGGAGGATTGTTTTTTTCATTTGGTGCAAAGAAATTGGAGGAATTAGATTTTAGCGAATACAATCACTTATTAGGCATTTCGCAAATTCAAGATAGTTGGGATAATGCTACCGCAGGAGAGGGTTATTATTATCCATTGATTGATTACGGGAATTGTTCACCGATAGCAAATGCAAACTTTGCCAAAAAAAATTGGTATCTCAGAGCGTTTCGACCTGCGTTATTTGTGCGTGAGTATATGGATAAGATAATCACAGGCGCAGGGTATACTTGGGAATCTGACTTTATGGACACGGATTATTTTAAGTCGTTAATAATCCCTAACAACGCAAAGCAATTATACAAATACACTAATTACGGATTAGATATAGCGGTAACATCATTTGGATTTACAAATACCGATGGAGCGAGTAAAGCGATTACATTCGGGATTCAAAATGTGTTAACAGGATTTACACCTAATGGATCAAATAATTTATTTACTTACTCAGGCAGTTCAGTTGAGTCAAAAGGATTATTAAGGTTAAAAGGTAGTTATACAAAATCATCATCATCACCATTTTCAGCGGAGGTAAGATTAAACGGGGTTAGCGTTGCGAGTTTTTCATTTGCACCATCAGCCGCAGCCGTTTCTACTGCATTTGATTTGACTTTTGAAAATTTTAATGTTACATACAATAACGGAGACACAATCGCTGTTTATTTAGTTGGTCCTGGTAGCGGTACGTGGAATATAGGACTATCAACAGGTCAAAGTTATTTTCAGTTATCAACACGTTCCTTAATCCCTGATGAATTAACACTAAATGAATTTATACCGATTAACGATACCATTCCACGTGGAATATTGCAAAAGGATTTTTTTACATCTGTGTTAAAGATGTTTAATTTAATGGTAATTCAAGATAAGGATAAGAGCAATCATTTGAAGTTGATTCCTTACATTGATTTCTATAATACAGATTCATCAACGTATTTAGACTGGTCTGATAAGGTTGACAGGTCGCAGGTGATTAAGATAAAACCGATGAGTGAAGTAACGGCTCGTTATTATCAGTTTAAGTATAGACAGGATTCTGATTTTTTCAATGAGGATTATCGGAAGAAATATAACGAAGGTTATGGGGATAGGATTTTTGATAATGAGTTAGAATTCACAAAAGATACACAAAGCGTAGAGGTTATATTTTCAGCAACGCCATTGGTAGGATATGTTGACAGGGATAAAGTGATTAGCACTATTTACAAAAAGACAAATGGAGTTGAGGAAAGCACAGACCACAATATAAGGATTTTAAGAGCAAAGAAAATAACAGGGGTAATAAGTTGGAAGATTTACAGCCCTACAAATACAGAATTATTAACTACGAGTGTTTTCCCTTATGCAGGTCATTTGGATGATCCTGATATAGCGTTTTCAGATTTGAATTTTGGCGTAGCAAAGGAGTTATATTTTGAATTAGTTACAGGCGGTTTACAAAACAATCTATTTAATATTTTTTACTCAGGTTATTTCGGGGAAATTATAGATAAGGATAGCAGGTTGTTAACGTGTAAAATGCATTTCAAGCCATCTGATATTTACAATTTAGATTTCAGCAGATTCATTTGGTTAGATGGCGTTTTGTATCGTTTAGTAAAGATTAAGGACTATTCAGATAATGAGATTTGCGAAGTTGAATTATTGAGGGTTATTTATACTGAGTTTGAATCGCCATATTTTATTGAGTATAATATCGGGGATGAATTAAACGGAGGTTACATCGCATACATCGAGCCAAACAATAAGCACGGCTTAATATGTGCTAAAAATGAGGATATAGATTACACGCAAAGAAATTGGAGTAGTAGCATTGCCTACTGCGATTCATTCTCTGCTAATGGTTACACAGATTGGAGAATCGGTACACGTGATGAGATGTTAAATATTGATGTTAACAATCCGCAGATACCTGATTTCTTTCAGGATAATTATTGGACAGGAACAGAGTTTAACGATGGAACTGGAACGAATGCGTGGAGGGTTTCAATGGATGGCAGCGGTGCAGGTGATGATTGGACATTAAAAACAGATGCTTATTTTGCTTTACCTATTAAATCATTCTAATGATTATTAAATATTTTGATGAACAGATAGGCGAATGGTATGATATTACCGGAACAAACTCACAATCTCTGCAATATGATGCGGCAGCGAGTGGATGGGTAACAACATCTAAGAATGCCTATAAATCATTCGTTGGTGAGTTTTCTCAGGTGGGCAGCAGCGATCCTACATTTGTAACATTCTTTAATGATACAGGCGCAACATTTACAATAACAAGACAAGGCACAGGACATTATCGTTTAGAATCAGATATATCAATATTTGTTAAGACTGAAATGTGGTGGTATATCGGAAATAATCAGTTAACGCAGGCAGATTATTTGTATCAGGTATTTTATGAATCATCTACAATAATGTCAATTTATTCATACAAAGGTGGTGCATTAAATGATGATGCGTTAGAACATACATCTTTTGAATTTAGAAAATACTAACAATGGCAGATACACAAGAAGTACAAATAAAAATAACGGCTGATACATCAGGAGCAGATAAATCCGTAGGCTCGATTAAAAAACAATTAAGAGAGGCAAACGCTGAGTTATTGCGTGTGCGTGAGCAGTTCGGTGAAACATCAGCTGAGGCAGTACAGGCGGCAAAAAAAGTCGCTAATTTGAAAGATGAGATAGGAGATGCAAAAGCGTTAACAGATGCGTTTAATCCTGATGCAAAATTCAAGGCGTTTAGTTCAGCGTTGCAGGGTGTCGCAGGTGGATTTGCTGCGGTACAAGGTGCGCAGGCGTTATTTGGTAGTGAATCTGAGGAACTGGAAAAGACGTTAGTAAAAGTACAGGGGGCGTTGGCCTTATCGCAAGGAATTAACTCAGTATTAGAGGCAAAGGATGCGTTTAAGAATTTAGGGGCGGTTATGAAAACCATACCTATTTTTCAGCGTGCTATTACTGCGGCTCAGTTTCTTTGGAACGCAGCAACGGCAGCGAATCCGATAGGAGCGTTGGTTACTGCTATAACGGCACTCATTGCAGCAGGTGCATTACTGATAAAGTTTTTTATCAATAGTTCAAAAGAGGCAAAGAAAAATGAAGAGGCAGTTAAGGCAAATAAAAAGGCGTTAGATGAACAAACAAAAACATTAGAACGTAACGCTGAGGCATTAGAAACTAATCAGAAATATAAATTAGATTTAGCCAAAGCAAATGGTGCATCTACAAAAGCCATCAGGGAATTAGAGTTAAAGTTGATTGATGAAAAGATAGCGTTTGCGAATGCATCACGTGAAACGGCTCGTAATACTTTTGAGAAAAACAAAAACGCACTGGCTACACTCAAAGCGAATGGCGCATCTGATGAAGTTATTGCAAAGCAAAAAGAGGTAACGGATGAATCATTAAAGGAGTTTTCAAAACAGACAAAAAATCTAAATGATTCTAACAAAGAGAAAGCGGATATAATTCGTAAGCAGAATGTAGAGATAACTGCAGAAAATAAAAAGGCGGCTGATGATTTAGCAAAACTTGCTGAGGAAAATAATAAAAAGGCAGCGGATAAAGCAAAAGAGCAGGCAGCAAAGAGAAAGGAATTAGTTAAAGAGGCAAACGAACAAATCAGACAATTAGAGCAGCAGAATTATTTGAACTCAATCGCTGATGAGGATAAACGTGCAAAGGAAAAACTGAGAATAGATAAAGAGAATGAGATAAGGGCGATTCAGGCGAAAGGGTTTAATAAAGAGCAGGAAAATCTGTTATTAAAACAGATTGATTTGAAATATGAATTAGAGGCGAATAAGTTAGAGGAAGAAAGATTAAAAAAAGTCGCTGAGGATGAAAAGAAAAGGCAGGAAATAATATTAGCGCAGGATAAGATTACAAACGACCTGATAACTCAGCAGCGGTTAAATGCGCTCACAAATGAGTTTGATAAAAAACAATTATTACTATCAAAATCACAACAGGATGAAATTGATGCGCAAATTGAATTTCTTAATAAAAAAGAAATAGACATTGATGAATATAATAGACGTATTGCGTTAATTGATGAAAATTATAGAAAACAAAGGGATGCGTTATCATTAGAGGAAAATCAGAAAGAGTTAGATAATCAGTTAAAGATACTCGCAGCACGTGCAGCAAATAATGAGTTATCAATTCAACAGCGTAGAGATGCATTAACGGCAGAGCAAAAGTTATTAGATGATGCGTTAAAAAACAATGTAAAAAGTCTTGATGAATATAACGCAAAATCAAAAGAGTTAAGCGATGCACGTATAGCTTTAGATAATGCAGAAACGAAAAATAAAATAGATTCTGCAAAAGCGATAGGAGATGCACTGGGTACATTGTCTGATTTAGTAGGTAAGCAAACAGCAGCAGGTAAAGCGTTGGGTGTTGCATCTGCAACGATTAATACATTTGTCGGAGCGACTGAGGTACTACGTGCTAAATCTGTTTTGCCTGAGCCGATAGGTACTATCTCAAAAATTGTAAACGTAGCAGCAATTATTGCAAGTGGTATAAAATCAATAAAATCAATAGTTGCAACAAAAGTACCGGGAGGCGGTGGAGGCGGTGGCGGTAATGTTCCATCAGCACCATCACCAACACAAATACAAGCACCTATAGCACCAACATTAGCATCTACATTAATAAATCAGGGGCAAGTTAATCAGATAGGATCAGCAGCAGCGAGGGCGTATGTAGTTGAATCCGATGTTAGCGGAAATCAGGAACGAATCCAAAGAATAAACAGAGCAGCACGTATATCATAAAACTTAAAAAAATGAAATTACCAATTTACGAACTAAAAATCAGCGAGAATCTAAATGATGAGGCAGAGGTTTCTTACATCGCATTAGTGGATGAGCCTGCCATAAAAAAAGATTTTCTCGCATTCAAAAACGAATTTATTGAACCATCAAAGGGCGAAAGGGAAAACGATTTTATTTCACGTTGTATTGAATATGAACTTAGTGAGGGAAAAGATAAAGAGCAGGCATCAGCGATTTGTTATTCAAAGTGGCAAAATAAATTTAATTCTGAGTTAAGCATTTACGGATATACACCAAAACACTTTGATATGTGTCCGGGTGCGGTTGCTACTTTTACGCATCTTGTTTCTATGAATGTTGGAATTGATGAGCAGGGGATGATAAGGTCTGCGGCTCAGATTGCGGATAGTATTTTCGGTATTGAAAAGGAAGTGATAGCCAAAAACTTTTCTACAACTCAGCAACTGATTGAAGTTGAAATATTGACAGATGATTTTGTTGATTTAATTAAAGAGATTGACAAATTAGTAGGGATGACACACAATGTAGATTACATCTATAATCACCTTGCAAAAGTCAAAAGCTATGTAACACAATCACAGAATTTTGAATCTTACAACGATTACCCTGAGCAGGCGAAAGAAAACGCAAAAATAGCTTTGCGATGGGCAGAGGAAAACGGATGGGGTGAATGTGGTACATCTGTGGGAAAAGCGAGGGCAAATCAACTGGCAAACGGCGAACCAATTAGTAGAGATACAATCGCACGAATGGCAGGGTTTGAAAGACATCGACAAAACTCAGATAAGCAGTTAGGCGATGGATGCGGTAGATTGATGTGGTTAGCGTGGGGCGGTGATGCAGGTATAGAATGGGCAGCACGTAAATTAGAACAGATTGATAAAATGAGAAAACAGGAATTTAAGATAGTAAACGAAGAAAAGCGGATTATCTCAGGCCCGTTGATGTTAGCAGATGAATTGATATATCGAAATAACGATAAGATGGGTGAGCATTACGTAAAATTCTCTGCTGATACTATCAAACAGATAGCGATAAAGTTTGCCAAAAAGAAATATCAAAATCATGTTAATCTTATGCACGATCCTGAGCAAAAGGTAAAAGGTGTTACGATGTTTGAAAGTTGGTTAACAGACAAAGAGCGTGGAATTATGCCGATGAAAGGATTTGAGGGTGTGGCTGATGGCAGTTGGTTTGGCTCATTCTATGTAGAGAATGAAAGCGTATGGCAGCAAGTTAAGGCAGGCGAATTTAGAGGGTTTTCAGTAGAGGGAATGTTTGACTATGAGCAACCGATTTCACCTGAGGAAAACGCACTTAAAAAAATATCTGAACTCTTAAACGTAATTATTCACGAATAAATATATCTATTATTATGAAAGCAACAGAAATCATTGAAAAATTAAGATTGACCTTTAATGAATTGGTCAACACTCCAAAACAGGAGGAGGTAGTAAAGATGATTGAGGCAACTTTGAAAGATGGAACAAAAGTAGAGGTTACAGAATTAGCCGTTGGTGGTATCGTTACCATTGAGGGCGTTCCTGCACCTGCGGGCGAACATACATTATCTGATGGCACAATGATTGTACTGGGCGATAATGGTGTGATTATGGAAATCAAACCTGCTCAGGAAATTGAGGTAGAAATTGAATCCAAAAAAGAGGAGGATATGACTGCTAAATTTTCAGCATTTGAAACATCTACAAACGAAAAGTTTGCATCTTACGAGTCTAAATTTGCATCTTACGAGCAGAAATTTGCCGACTACGAAACAAGACTAAACAAAGCAACTCAAGTAATTGAGGGTTTGTTGAATCTTACACAAACTTTAGCAGAGGCACCAACAGGCGTAGCAGATGCAGCGATTAAATCAGAATCAAAATTTTCAAACAATAAAGAAGGATTTAAGTACGATATCCTATTTTCTTAAAATCAAAAATTAAATTACAATGGCATTATCATTAGGATCACTTTCCGATTATACTAAACAACTTGTCAAACCACTTTTGACATCAGCCGTAATCGGTGCGAGAACTCAGCAAATCATTATGGATGGAGGTGTTGTTATACCGGGTGCAAAAGGGCCTGTTGCAATACCTTTGATGGATACCGATGCATTCTTTCAAACAGATGCCTGCGGTTACAATCCATCAGGAACAACAACCTTTACTCAGAGAACAATCACTCCGGGTAAGATTATGATTTCTGAAACCATTTGCCCTAAGAACTTTGAGGCGAAATTTACTGCTGAGGCATTGAAAGCAGGTAGCAATTACACAGATTTCGGTAACGCTGATTTCCTTGCTGCTTACCTTGCTAAGAAAAACGCACGTATCGCTGCACAACTTGAAACTGCAATTTGGCAAGGTACAACTGCTTCAGGCGATGGCAACCTAAACAAGTTTGATGGATTGTCTGCCTTGATTGATGGCGGTAGTCCTGTTGATGCTAACGTATCAGGATTTACAGGTGTTGCAACTATCAGCACAATCACTCAGTCAAACGTAGTAGCAGCAACTGAGGGTATCTACAAAGCAATTCCTGCGGCTGTAATGGCAAAGGGTGATGTTAAAATCTTTGTAGGATATGATTGGTATCGTTTGTTGATTATGGCTTACAGAGCATTAAATCTGTTTAGCTACAATCCTCAGGATGCTAACGCAAGTTCATTCATCCTGCCGGGTACAAACATCGAGGTAGTTCCTGTTAACGGACTTAACGGAACTGGAGATGCTTACGCAATGAGCGTTTCTAACATCGCGATGGCAGTAGATTTGGAAGGTGAGGAGCAAAATTACAGAGTATGGTATTCAGAGGATAACGATGAAATCCGCACAAAAGTAAGTTTCAAAGTTGGTGTGAACGTAGCGTTCACTAACGAGTGTGTGAAGTTCAAAGCAGCTATCTAATAAAATTCAATAACTGAATAAAAGGGTGGTGAAATAAACACCACCTTTTTTTTCTTAAATCTAAAAAAATAATCATATGTCCTGTATAGTGCAAAGTGGCTACGCTATTGAATGTAGAGACTCCGTTGGCGGAGTTGAAGTAGTGTACCTTATAGAAAATTCTGCGTTGTATGACGCATCAGGAAATAGCCGTGTAACATCTGCATCAGGTGTTGTATCTGCTCTTACAAAAAATTCAGGCAAACGCTTCTGGAAATTTGAGATACCAAGGGCGACAGCAACCGCTAATAACGGAATTACATCATCTATTGAAAATGGAACTTTCTTCTATACTCATCAGGTAATTTTTCCTATCAATAGCCGTAGCGCGGATGTAAGAAATATCGTTACCACACTTGCAAAAAATCGTCTTACTTTTGTACTTAAAGAAGGAGATGGTACTTATCGTATGTATGGTAAGGAGTTCGGTTTGCAACTTGAAACAACAGAGGCAGGTAGTGGTACTGGATTAGCAGATAGAAATGGTTATCTACTTACTTTTTCATCACAAGAAAGAGAGGATTTCTTAGTAGTTCCTGCAAACATTGCAGCAACATTAGAAACACCGGGTACTTAATACTCAATAACTCAAAATAGAAATGCCTCCGACCGATTAAAAGTCGGAGGTTTTTTAATTATGATTACAATCGCAAAAGGTCAAACGATACCTATCTACATAACGGCAAAAGAAAATTTAACTGATCCTGATTATTACGTTGGGATTTTCTTTACAAATAGAATAACGCAGGATGTAGTTTCTTTTATGTTTAATGACATCAGCACGACTGATAGGTATATGAAAATGAATTTGGTCGTTAACACATATTTTGCGAATGCTGAGGAAGGTTTTTGGACTTACAAATGTTATCAAACATCCTCAAATAATATTAACACAATAGATACGGATAGTGTGCCTGTTGAAACTGGTTTGATGTATCTTAGCGGTGTGAGTGAGTTTGAGCCAACAAAATATTCAGGACAAAATAATACTTTTGTAACATACAATGGATAATTACAAACACATAGTAATCAAATTTGACCACGCTCAGCAGCCAAAATTTGAGGAAAAAAAGGGTAAGTATTCTTACGTAGAATTTGGAAAGAATAACGATTATCCTAATTATCTGTTATCTCTATATAACGAATCGCCAAAGCACGGAGCGATAGTTAAGAGCAAATGCACATACATATACGGCAAAGGTTTTGAGGATGCAGGAACTGCGAATAGCAGAGGCGAAACGTGGAATCAGATAGTAAAGAAATGTATAAAGGATGATGAGTTATATCGTGGTTATTATTTACAGGTTATTTGGAATCGTATAGGGCAGATTGCTGAGGTTTATCACATAGATTTCGCAAAGGTTAGGGTTAACAAAGATTTGAGTTTGTATTACGTTAAAAACGATTGGAGCGATTTTAAGGAAAAGCCGCGTGAATATCCTGCGTTTAATATGAACGATAAATACGGCTCACAAATTTATTTTAAGCGTGAATACAATCCACTAAGTGAGGTTTACCCATTGCCTTCATATTATCAGGGATTAAATTACATTGAATCAGACATAAAGGTAAGCAGGCATATTCTCGGTAATGCTAATCAGGGTTTTGTAGGTAGCACTTTGATTAACTTAAACAATGGCGATCCTGTTAACGAGGAACATAAGGGCGAAGTTGAAAGAGGTTTGCTCAAAAAGTTTACAGGCGATGAGGGTAAGCGTTTAGTGATAATGTTCAATAAGAGCAAAGATAACGCTGCTGAGATTGTTAATCTCGGTAATACAATGCTTACAAAAGAGGATTTCACGAATGTAAATAATCTCATCACTAACGAAATAATGATATGCCATCAGGTCGTATCGCCTACATTGTTTGGCGTTAAAGTTGATGGGCAGTTAGGAAGTAGAAACGAAATCCGTGAGGCATACGAGGTTTTCAATAATGTTTATGTACAGGAAAGGCAGATGGAATATAATGAGATTTTCACGCAGTTCAGAAATCTGAAAGGAGAGGCAGGCGAGTTTTATTTACAACCTGTTGAGCCGTTGAAGTTTGAATTTTCTGAGGCGATTATGGCGGCTAATTTAACACAGAATGAAATCAGGGAATTGATGGGGCGCGAGCCGTTAGAATCTAACGCAATCACAGCAGATGGCAGTCAGGCGTTACCGGGTGAACTACCTCAGCAAGTTGAGCAAAAGGCAAACGAGGCAATCAGGAACTTATCAGGCAGGCAATATCAAAACGTGATGCGAATTGTTAGGCAGTTTGGGAACGGCAAACTAAGCAAAGCACAGGCAACACTAATGCTTAAAAATGGATTTGGTTTTTCTGATTCTGATGTAGATACATTTTTAGGAATAGATGACAATCCGTTAACTGAGGATGAGGTACAAAAGTTTTCACTAACTGAAGATGAGCGTTTGATATTGGAGTTTGAAAACTGCGGTGATGAAAAAAAAAATTATACTGAGGTAGCACGTGAAAGTTATCGTGAATATTTTGCAGATAATTTAACTCAGGCGCAGGCAGATATTTTGACATTGATAACGAAGGATAAAAATATAACTCCTATCATTATCGCACGAACTTTGAAACTGGACACGGATTTGGTTATTGATATTATTAATGATTTCGTTGAAAGAAATATAATAAAATCAATACCATCTAAGATAAACGCTGAGCCTGTTTATGAGGTGTTAAAACCTGCATCGGAGTTACCGGGTAAGAAAAGCAAAGTTACAAAGTTAGTTATTCGTTATTCATATGTTGGGCCACGAGATAACAGAAATAGAGATTTTTGTATAAAAATGTTAGAATTAAGTGAGCGTAAGACGTGGAGCAGGAGCGATATAGAAAGCATTTCTGAGCGTGTTGGTTATAGTGTTTGGGATCGTAGAGGCGGATGGTATAATATAGATGGTGAAAATAGACCATATTGCAGGCATCGTTGGTCATCAAAATTAATGAAGAAAAAAGATGAGTAAAAATATCCTATTTATTACGGAGCAAACTTTCAAGGAAAGAACAGGGGCATCTAATCAGATTGATGGCAAACAGATTTTCCCGATGGTAAAGGTAGCAGGTGATATGTATATTCAGCCTGCATTGGGTAGCAAATTATATCAGCGTTTGCAGTCGGGTGTGGTTGCTAATAATCTAAATGCAAATGAGGTTATTTTGCTTAATGATTACATCACAGATTGTTTGATTTGGTACACGATGAGTATGTTACCGATGACAATGGGATTTCAATTATTCAGCAAAGGATTTTTACAAAAGACATCAGAGGAATCAGCACCACCGAGTAGGGCAGATTTAGAATTGATTGAGCAAAAGTATTTGAGTTTGGCGGAGTTTTACAAAACGCGATTAATAAAATATTTACAGGAAAATTACACCCTCTATTTTGAATATTTGAATTATGGTAGCGGATTAGATATTATTTTTCCTGAGGAAAAGGGTTACACGTGTCCGATATATTTGGGCAATGCTTACATACCTGAAACGAGCAAATATGTAAATTCATCATCGGGTTACTCCGCTCCTGATATTGTTTATTACACGGCAACAGGTGGTGAATCTACTTTTAGCCTTTCAACCTTAGCAGGTCGAACAGTTTTATTTGCATCACGTGGCGGATTAGCGAAAGGCATCACACAAACGGCAACAGCTGACACAGGTTATTTACAAATCGTTGGAGGGGTTGTTACTTTACCCACAGGCGATGTTGCGATGGCAGGAGAACTATTTACATTTTTATACAGATAATTTATGAGCAAAGGATATAAAAAGGAATGGATAGAAAAAGTAAAGCAGAAATTTAATGACATACAACCAAATAATAACAAAGATAACCGACCTGCTGACAAGCAACGTAATAATAAAAACGACAAGGTTTGCAACTCCAACGGAGTGGATAGGTTACGCTAATATGCCGCAGTTCCCTGTTGCCTTGTTTAATATCAATAACGGACAGATAAACGCAGGGCGTGATTTGGTTTATTCAATTCAGTTTTGGTTTTTGGATAAAAGCGGTGTGGAGGGTGAATTTGAACAGGAGGTTATTAGCGACCAACATCAATTAGCGAATGATATAGTAATGGCACTTAGACAGGACAGGACCATAACGATTGATTCAAATATTAGATGGGATGCGATAAGTGAAAAGTTCGAGGATTATTTGAGTGGGGTAACTTTGACATTTAACATATTTACAACTGGACAATTTAATAACTGCGATTTCCCTATATGAGAAAATTAATAACGATACTATTTGTTTTATTTTGTTTGCAATCATCTGCACAGGTTTATCAGTTGATGCCTCAGTATGGTTATCAGGCAAATAGAATGGTATTTGATTCTACTTTGCAAATACCTACAACGTGCGGTGTTCCTACATTAAAGAGTGTTCAATTTACAACACGCAGAGCGGCTATTGCGTTTGATTCGTGTAACAATAGATTTTATCAATACAACCCAAAAACTCAGGCTTGGTCGCAGGTAAGCGGTGGCGGTGGCAGTACAGATACTACATCTTTAAGCAATCGTATTGATGAGCGTGTTAAGTATACAGATACTGCATCTATGTTAAGCAATTATTTAACTATTGCAGACACAACAAATCAATTTGTAAAATCTGTTACATCAATCAATGATTCATCAATAAGAGTTATCAAAGGAACTACAACAACCGACATAGCATCAATATACAATTCAACAAATGCAAAAAGGTTGATTACTAATGTTTACAATAATACAGGTGCGACTATTGCAAAGGGCAGCGTTGTTTATATAAGCGGTAGGCATTCATCTAATTTACCAACGATAGCAAAAGCACAGGCGAACAATGAGGATAATAGTTACAAAACATTTGCACTTGTTGCTGATGATATAGCAGATAATTCATCAGGCATAATAATACAGGCAGGGAATATTACAGGGTTAAATTTACCTACATCATCATTTACTGATGGTGATATAGTTTATCTTTCTCCAACAACGGCAGGAGGGTTGACAACCACTAAGCCACTATCGCCATTTCACATTTGTAAGATAGGAAGTATTACACGAGCGCACCCAACACTCGGCAGCATTGAAATTAAGATAGAAAACGGATGGCAGTTAGATGAGTTATCAGATGTGTCAATTCCATTAGTTCCTGCCGATTCTGTTTTGTTACAATTTAGCAGAGTGGATTCACTTTGGCACGATGTAACAATAACAAACGCAATAGGAACACGTTATTTGAAACCATCAGATACGGCATCTTTGAGCA
>Ga0315909_10001404_pt1 | contig 32582 bp, 46 predicted proteins | sample LakEriMetagenome_11_FD_203527 | JGI IMG/M metagenome (GOLD analysis project Ga0315909, IMG submission 203527) | Freshwater fungal communities from buoy surface, Lake Erie, Ohio, United States - Buoy 2 MA125 | ecosystem: Environmental > Aquatic > Freshwater > Lake | place: USA: Lake Erie, Ohio... | reverse complement strand
TGAACTTTTCGCTTGATCCTTTCCGCAATCCTATCACTACTTATGCAAATAAGTTTTTAACATCACGCGATCGGACATCAGCCAAGGTAATTTCAGGAGAATCTTTCTTAATTACTTACTTCAATTCAGACTTAGCCAATTCGCTAACTGCTACAATCCAGAATCTAAATGAGGACGGAAGTAATAACGGAAGCGCATCGACGGGATCTAACTTTATAGGCTCGGCAGTTAATAGCGTTCTTTTGGATTTGTCTCCGGCTTCGATAAACGCCTACCTAGGCACGACAAAGATTACGGCTAGCACTTATGCCTATCGCGTTTCGATTGGCTCTGATTCGATAACTATCACTCAAACCTGCGCGCCTAGATTTACACCGGTCCAGATAGTATTCCAAAATCAGTTTGGAGGATACGATCAGTTCGCTTTCAGATTGCTATCGAGACAGAATAAAAAAATGGATCGTAAAACTTACACACGTTCAGGATATGAAATTAACGTCGAAACAAAAACGATGGATTTTAAAAATTCGTCTAATGTATTTTATGGTGGCTCAAGAAGCTTCACGACTGGCATCGATTATTCTTACCTTGTAATTAGTGACTATCTGACTGTGGATGACTACAATCTAGGATCTCAGCTTTTGGCTTCTAACGAGATTTATTTCCAGTTTGGTGGTAACTATTATCCGATTGTATTTACGGGCACTACATGGCAGGAAAAGAATAATAGCTCAGATAAGATATTTAACTACGAATTGAACTTCGATTTAGGTATCAAACAGTTTAGCCAATTTAAATAATGATTACAGAAATAATTTTAGAGAATAGCAGGCTTGATATTTACGAAGATATTGGCTTGGAATTAAATTTGGCGATTGATGACATCAAGGACTTTAGCTCAAGGAATACAACGTATTCAAAAACAATTACAGTTCCAGGCAATGCTAACAATAATAAAATTTTTGGGCATATTTATAGCCTTACTAGTTCTAATAATTACGGGGTTAATACAGATCTTCCATCTGTTGGTTATAATTTCGATCCGACTAAGCAAACGAATGCGAAGATATTTGTAAACAAAATACAAGTATTTAAAGGCGTTCTTCGCTTGCTTGAAATTAAGATTAATAATGGAATAATCGAATACGAGTGTGCGGTGTTTGGTGAGCTTGGAGGTTTTGCCTCCGCGATTGCTAATAAATTACTAGAGGATACTGAGCTAGCTAATCACTTCCAGCAATATGACGAAGCTTGGAATGAGACAAACGTTATAAATTCCTGGGATGCTTCAGGCACTGGGATTGTTTATCCGCTAATTGATTACGGGAATTGTAAGCATCCAGAAAATGGAACGGGTAACGCCTATCACTTAGACGCTTTCCGTCCTGCTTTTTTTGTCCATGAATTAATGGATAAGATAATCGATTATTCTGGCTATACTTATAGCTCTGATTTTATAAATACTAGCTTCTTTAGGTCCTTAATTATTCCTAATAATTATGCAACCCTAGAGCAGGTAGTTTCTAATCTATTAAATGCGACGTCTACCAATGTGACGATTGTAGGATCTAATGATTTACTGAGCTTTAACTCAACAAACCTAAATCAGTTCACGGTTGCATCTAATATATTTACCTTCACTGGTACATCTGGAACGCTAGGAACTTTTAAGCTTGTAGGTTATGGAAAGATTTCGACGATGCAGCAGGTATTTATTGAGGTGTACAAAAACGCCACAATAATAGGAACCTACATTCTAGGCGCTAACAATAACCAAGAAACTTATTTTGCATTAAATCAAAGCATACAAGCTGAATTAACAAATGGCGATACAGTAAAAATAAACATCAGGACAGCGACAAGCACAAGCCCGGATTTTACCTGGGTATCTGATTTGTTTACTTTTAGCTTTGAATCTGAGAGCTTAATTCCATTGCCAGCTACTTATAACGGTAGCCTATCAATGCCTAATCTATTGCCTAAAGGCATTCTTCAAAAAGACTTTTTTATGTCAATTTGTAGGATGTTTAATCTTTATGTTTACGAGGATAAGACATTGGATAAGCACATCATTATAGAGCCATTCATTGACTTCTATCAGATAGGTGGAGGCTTTATAAAGCTAGATGACTTTGGCAATCTGTTGCTTCATGGCGAGCCAGGAGATAACACTGGTCTGGTACTATTAGAGGATCCGGTATCTAACGCTATTGATTGGACTGATAAGGTAGACTATTCTCAGGAAATAAGCATCAAGCCAATGAGTGAGCTAAATGCGCGCTTCTATGACTTCCAATATACGGAGGACGATGACTATTACAATGAGCGATACAATAAGAAGTACAGCGAAAGCTATGGCGATCGCAAAGAGGATACCGGCTTTGAGTTTACAAAGGACAGAACAAACATAGATATTATTTTTAGCCCATCTGTCTTAGTTAAAAGAGTTAATGATGACAAGCTTTGTGCTTCGATATTCGATCGCTCTGACGATGTAGAAGAGAGACGTGACTCTAATATCAGAATCATGCAATTCCAGAAAATTACTGGAGTGACATCTTATCACATCAAGGATTTATATCCTTCGAATAATAATCTAGGACCACAGATTACTACCTACGGGTATGCAGGTCATTTAGATCATCCGACATTGCCTACAAAGGACATTAATTTCGGGGTGCCTAAGGAATTATTATTTAGCCTATCGGTTCAGTATCCTTCAGCAAATTTATTCACTTCATTCTGGGGTGATTATTTGGCGGAGATTATTGCTAAGGATAGTAAGCTCCTTACTTGCTATTTATATCTAGACTTGCAAGACATCTATTCGCTAGACTTTGCAAAGCTAGTCCTAATCGATGGCGCTCTGTGGAGATTAAACAAAGTCAATGACTTTAATCCTAGCGTTCCAAAGACTACACAAGTAGAATTATTAAGAGTAATTGAACTAACATACGCGTAATGGCAGTAAATGAAACAGTAGGGATTAACCTAGTCGCAGACACCAAGAGCCTCAGAGGACAACTTCGAGAGGCTGTCCAGGAACTAGCTAGACTTCAAAATACAGCCGGAGCAACTGGGGCAGAGATTGCAGCAGCGGCTTCGAGAGCTGCCGAATTAAAGGATAGAATCGGTGATGCTAAAGCAACTATCGAGGCGTTCGATCCGGATGCTAAATTTAAAGCATTTGGACAATCTATTCAAGGCGTAGCTGGAGCATTCGCTGCAACTCAAGGGGCTTTAGCCTTAGTGGGTGTGGAATCTGCTGAGGTAGAGAAGCAACTCTTAAAAGTGCAGTCAGCTCTTGCACTATCTGAAGGACTAAATACGGTTCTTGCCTCTGTTGATGGATTCAAAAACTTAGCTTTAGTACTCAAGACTAATGTGGTGGCTGGCTTTACTGCGATCAGAGCGGCCGCTGTGACTGCATTTACCACTATGCGAGGGGCTTTAATTGCCACAGGTATCGGTGCTTTTGCTGTTGCATTGGGTTTAATTGTCACAAACTTTGATGCTATCAAGGCTGCGGCGCTTCGATTAATCCCTGGCCTAGGGAATGTAGGTAAAATCTTTGGCGAAATAGTTACTAAAGTCACTGACTTTGTAGGGATTACAAACGAAGCAGAGAGATCTTTGGAAAAATTCACGAAGACGGCTGAGAGACGAAAGGAAACATTAGAAGGGGAAATCAAAATATTAGAAGCTTCAGGCGCTAGCGAGAAAGTTCTTTCTGATAAGAGGAAGCAGTTAGTCGTTAATGACTTAAATGTACTAAGAGAGAAGCTCAAGACTACCGGTAAATTAAGCGAAGAGGAAATTAAAAAATTCCGCGAGCTTAAAACCGATTTAGTCGTAATTGATACCAAGTATAATAAGTCAATAGCAGACGCGAATCAAAAAAGAAATGAGGAGATAGCTAAGCAAAACAAAGAAGCTAGAGACAAGCAAATAGCTGAAGCAAATAAACGTAAAGAGGAGGAGAAAAAGAAAGCAGAGGAGGCAGCTGCTGAGCTTAAAAAGAATCAGCAAAGAATAGCAGCAGAAGATGAGGCAATCGCTAACAGAAACGCTGATAAATTCTTGACTGATCAAGAGAAAGAGATTGAAGCTGTTAATGCTAAATATACAAAGCAATTAGAGGACCGGATTAAATTCGGAGGCGATGAGGCAGAAATAGAGGACGCTAGAAATGAGGCGCTTTTAGAAATACAGAAGAAATATGATCAAGCTGAACTAGAGCAAATTACAGCGACTACAGACGAGACTGTCCAAATCATTAAGCAAGGCGAAGAGCAGAATACTAAAAACTTAGAGGCTCAAACTAAAGCAAGAGTTAAATTAACTGAAGAGGAAAAGAAGGCTAAGATTTTAGCGGCTCAAACAACTGCCGACACACTAGCAAATCTTTCCAATCTATTAGGTCAGGAGACGGCAGCAGGAAAGGCGGCAGCGGTGGCAAGTGCTACAATATCCGCAATCTTATCAGCTCAGAAAGCTTATGAGTCTACGATTGGTATTCCATTTGTTGGACCAGTGCTAGCTCCTATCAATGCCGGACTTGCTTTAGCTTCTGGATATAAATCAATTCAGAATATCTTAGCTGTTCAAGTTCCAGGTCAAGGTGGTGGAGGCTCAGCTCCTAGCTTAGGATCAGCACCAAGCGCAGGAGCAGGCGCACCTATTGCACCTAGAGGCCAGGAAACGATTCCGACTTCATTAGACCAGGCGTCTTTAAATACTATTTCAAACGTTACTACGCGCGCCTATGTAGTCGAGAGTGACATCAGCGGATCGCAACAAAGAATATCACGCTTAGAGAAAGCGGCAAGATTTTAAACTAAAAAATATAGAATGAATTTACCTATTTATTTACTAGAAATTAATGAGGACCTAATGGACGGATCCGAGGTGGACTTTGTTGCATTGGTAGACAAGCCAGCAATCGAGAGAAACTTCCTTCGCTTCAAAGAGGATCGGATGAACTTTGAGATTCAAGACGAAGAGCGTCGCATCATCTCTGGTCCTATCATGCTAGCAGATACGCCTATCTATAGAAACGACAATGGCCAGGAGTACTTTGTTTCCTTTCCTAAAGATACGATTTATAAGATCGTTAAAAAGATGTTCCAGAAGGGATATACTTCAAACGTCAATTTAATGCACGATCCTAATCAGGTAGTCGATGGCGTGACGATGTTTGAAATCTGGATTACAGATGAGTCGAGAGGAATCAAACCAATGAAGGGATTTGAAGATGCACCTGACGGCTCCGCTTTTGCCTCTTATTCAATCGATAATGATGACGTCTGGGGAAAGGTTAAGTTAGGAGAATTTAAAGGCTTCAGCGTCGAAGGGTTATTCAATTACAAAAAGCAACCTGGAGAGATGACTAAGGAAGAGAAACTTTGGGCTGACATCGCTCAGATTTTACAAGATTGTAATCTTTAAAGTATAAAGTATTTAGTAATTAGTTATTTATAAACGTAGTAAAAAAACAAACAAACATGACAGTAAAAGAAGGAATCGAAAAAATCCGCTTGATGCTAGCTTCAGAAAACGAAGAGGTACAAGTGGAGACTAGCGAGGAATCTGCACCGGTCACACAACTATCTTTTGAAACCTACGATCTTAAAGACGGATCGAAGATTGACTTAAGTGGTTTGGAGATTGGCGCTGAGGCTATGCTAGTAGATGAAAGCGGAAACGCTTCTCCTGCTCCAGACGGTGAGCATGAGCTAGTAGACGGTACTATGGTGACAACTGTAGGCGGTAAAGTGGAAGGCATTGAGACACCTCAAGCAGAAATGGAACCGATTGAAGAAGTGGTGGAAGAAATTCCAATGGGAGACGATAAGGAAGATAAGTTCAACGAAATTGATGGCACTATCGAAAACTTAAAGTCAGAGAACGAAGCTTTAAAAGCTAAGATTGCATCAATCGAGGGTAAGTTCTCTCAAGCAATCAACGATTTATCTGATGTAGTTTTAGGTTTGGCTTCAACTCCTAGCGCTAGTCCTATCCAAGCTCCTAAAAATTCTTTCTCTCAAGTAGAGAAAAGAGAAGATAAAATCGAAAGATTTTTAAACAAAGTAAAAAATTTAAAATAACAATTTAACAAACAAGAAAATGGCATTTGTAGTTTCTTCATTGGCTAACTATACAGAAGAGAACGCTACCCAATTAGTAGCATCTTCAGTATTAGGAGCAAAAACAATCTCTTTGATCAAGGATCAAGGTAACGTAATGTTAGGCGTTAAATCCGCTGAGACAGTTAACATCATGGATACAGACGCGTTCTTCCAAGATGGTTCTTCTTGCGGATTCAATGCTTCTGGCACAACAACTTTCACACAGCGCACATTGACTGTTGGAAAGATTAAGGTAAACGAGGCTTTATGCCCGAAAGATTTAGAGTCTAAGTATTTACAGAAGGCTTTACCTGCTGGTTCTTCTTATGATTCAATCATCTTCGCTGCTGAGTACTCACAACGTAAGGCTGATAAGATCGCTTCTCAATTAGAAATCGCTGCATGGCAAGGAGATACAGCTTCAGCAAACGGAAACTTAAACAAGTTTGACGGATTCGCTAAGTTAGTAGCTGCTGCTTCTGCTTCAGTTATCCACGCTAACACGACTACTTTCTACGGTACTCCATTAGCTGCTTCTGCTGGTATCACTACATCTAACGTAATCAACGTAATCGATGCAGTTTACAAGGCATTACCTGCTGAGATCGTAGCTAAGGATGATGTTTCTATCTTCGTAGGAATGGACGTATTCCGTACATACACAATCGCATTAAAGAACGCGAATTTATTCGCTTACAACTTTGATGGCAAGGCTGATTCTGAATTGATGCTTCCAGGTACAACTGTGAAAGTTATCGCAGTTCAAGGTTTGAATGGAACTTCTAAGATCTACGGTGGTCGCGTTTCTAATATGTATTTCGGTACTGACTTATTAGATGAGCAAGAGCGTTTCGAATTGTTCTTCGCTAAAGAAGCTGATCAAGTTCGCTTCGTAGCTGAGTTCAAGGCTGGCGTTCAAATCGCTTTCCCTGCTGAAATGGTTGATTTCATCTTAGCTTAATTCTTACCAATAAGTTCGGGGAGATTCCATTGGATTGGACTCCCCTAATTTTAACCTTTTAAAATTCAAAATTATGCCATGTGCTTTAACTCAGGGATATACCCTAGATTGTAGAGATTCATTAGGCGGAATAACTGAAGTTTACTTCATCGAAAAAGGTAACGTATCTAGCACGACTGAGGCGAGCGGTGTGATCACTGCTATTACTAAGGCAAGCGGTAAAGTTTTTAGAAAATATGAATTAGTTCCTGGAACTTCTTCTTTGACTGAAAACGTAAACGCTAACGTGCAGAACGGTACTGTATTCTACGCTCAAGAATTGTCTATCATTCTGAACAAATTGCAAGCAAATACAAGAAACGAAATTCTTTTATTAGCACAGAATACTTTAGTCGCTGTTGTAGGCGATAACAATGGAAAGTATTGGTATCTTGGTAAGGTTTCTGGCATCAATATGTCAGGCGGTAACGGTGCAACCGGTACGGCTAACGGAGATCGTTCTGGATATACTTTGACTTTCTCAGCTTCTGAAAAGGCTTTGGCTCCAGAAGTAGCAAGCGGAATTATTGCAGGTTTAACAACCTAATTAGTCAGTCGTTTGGTTAGACGGGGAGGGGGCGAAAGCCTCCTCTTTTTTTTGTTTTATAAAATAACTTTGCTTTGCTATTTATTAAAGATGATTCACTTTATTAAAGGACAAACGACTAAGGTAGTGGTGACGCTTAAAGAGAAGCAAACTCTTTCAGCGCCTAATTACTTATTCTACTTTACATCCAGGGCTACAGATAACACAAGGGCATTTGTCATTTTAAACAATGCTGATTTGTCCAATTATAAAGACAGATTTAACGCTTTTAATATAGTGACAAATAGCTATTTCTCTAACTATGACAGCGGAGAATACACTTATGCTATCTATGAGCAGACATCAAGCTCTAATTTGAATCCTGCTTTAGCTACAAACCTGCTAGAAGTGGGGCAAATGTCGCTTAAAAATGCGACAGAATTTGAGTTCACTACTTACAACCAAACGAATAATACCTTTATAGTGCGCGATATATGAGCAATACAACGAATTTCTTGAACGTTCTAACCTTTGCGGAGGCCAGACAGCCAGAATATACAGAGAAAAAAGGCGAGAATGGTGGATACATTGAGTTCGGAAAGAAGAATGATTACCCTAATTACCTGGTCGATCTGTTTACTAAATCAGCTAAGCACAATGCGATCATTAAAAGCAAGGTAAATTATATCACCGGTAACGGATTTAAGCCAATAGACGAAGCCGATGAGGTTGCAAAGCAGTTCATTGACAAGCCTAATCCATTCGAATCTCTTAATGATATTCTAAAGAAGGTTTCTACAGACGTCGAATTATTCGGAGGCGCTTATCTTCAAGTTATTTGGAGCCAGGTAGCTGGTCAGATTTCAGAGATTTATCACTTAGATTATACTAAGGTCCGCACAAACGACGATAATACACAGTTTTGGTATTCTGAAAACTGGGGTGACAACAAATACAAGCGCGATATTTATAACGCATTTAATGATAAGCTTCCAGTCGGCACTCAGATTCTTTACTTAAAAGAATACCGTCCTAACCTATCGGCTTATTCTTTGCCTGGTTACATGGGCGCCTTGAATTATATTGAGTCAGACATCGAAGTCTCTAAGCACGTCCTAGGAAATGCACAGACTGGCTTCAGTGCTTCTAAATTAATCACGCTTCCAAATGGTGAACCACAAGATGAAGAGAAGCGTCAGGTAGAAAGAAAGTTCACTGATCGATTCTCAGGATCCGATGGCAAGAAGTTTATTCTTTCCTTTGTGAATGACGCTTCAAGAAAGCCAATCATTGAGGACCTTGGAGCTTCTGACATTACGAAGGAGGACTTTGCTAATGTTGATAAGATCATCGAGAAGAATGTGTACGCTGGACACCAGATCACGTCTCCTGATTTATTCGGTATTGCTACACCTGGACAATTAGGATCACGCCAACAAATGCGCGATTCTTATGAGATATTTAAAAACACATACGTCAATGATAAGCAAATATATCAGGAACAAGTATTCAGTTTACTTGCCAAATTACGCGGTGCTGTCGATGGGCTACAAATAATCCCAGTCGAGCCGATTGGCATGGAGTTCTCTGAAGCTACAATCGCACAGAACTTAACTAAAGACGAGATCCGCGAGAAGCTTGGAGCGCCTAAGCTAGAACCAAATACAACCGGATCAGCTCAAGATGTAATCAATGCTATCAATAGCTTATCCCCATTAGTAGCTAACAAGGTGCTAGAATCAATGACTCAAAACGAGATCAGATCACTAGTGGGCTTGACACAAGAGCAAGGAGGCGGAGAGCCAGAAATCGCCGCTCCTTCTGCTACTAATCTAAGATTCAGCGAGGACGATGTCCTTGACATATTCGCGCAGTTCGGAGAGAGCAAAAGCAATTACTCCATATTTCGCACCAGAGACACGTTCTCAGCTTCACCTAATGACTTAGAGGAGGCAATGAATTTGGACTTCGCAGAGCAAGAACTGACACGCCTAGAGGCTAACGTCCTAGACTTAATCCAGAAGGATAAGCGAATCACTCCAGAGATTATCGCTGGAACTATCAAGACAGATCTAGGAATCATTAACAAGGTCATGGATAGCTTGCAGGAGCGCGGACTAATTAAGTCCACAAACGTGCGAGGAACTGTTGAAAGAATTTTGACTTCTCCCCTATCTGAAATCACTGACACTAAGCCATCGACAAGAAGCTTTATGGTCCGCTATTCTTACGAGTGGCGCTCATCGATTCCGGTAGGTCAGCGCAATTCTGCTGAGCATCCATCGCGTCAATTCTGTGCGCGTCTTATGGAATTAGATAGACTTTATACAAGAGCAGAGATCGAAGCGATCAGCTTAAGATTAGGCTATTCAGTTTTTGATCGCAGAGGTGGATGGTGGACAATGCCAGACGGAGAACACTCTCCTTCTTGCCGTCACGTCTGGGCTTCTCAGGTAGTAATTAAAAAAGACTAAGGAATGAAAAATATCTGCTTTATAAACGTAAACACGATCAAGGAAAGAAGCGCTCTGCATACCAATGTGGATGACAAATTGATCCTTCCAGAGATATTGACTGCTCAGGATATGTATTTACTTCCTGCTTTGGGAACTGCTTTATACAATCGATTGCAGGACGGGATTGAGAACAATAATCTTAACGCGGATGAGGTGGACTTATTAGATAATTTCATCACGAATCCTTTAGTTTATTACACGCTTTCAGAGCTTCCAGTGGGATTGTCTTATCAGTTCTATAATAAAGGCTTAGTGCGCAAGAATAGCGAGAACACAGAGACGCCTCAGATGCAGGACCTGATCGATGTAGCCTCAAGATACAGAACGCGCGCGGAGTTTTACACTCAGCGATTAATCAAGCACCTTAAGCAGGTGTCTTCAACTAGCGACAAGTTCCAGGAATACGTTAATTATGGGACCGGTGTAGATATAATCAAGCCAGAGCGTGACGCTTACCAGGCTTCTATCTGGTTAGGGGATGACTATGACTGCAAGCCTATGAGTTTTGAGGAAAGATACCAAGGCGAAAACGGAATTTGCTAAATATAAACAAGATGCCTAAAGCATACAGTACAAAGAATATCAAAAAACTCCAGGTTTACCTGGCTACCCAAACGAATGGCACCAAGACAGCTGACATTAAATCAAACGATCAAGCTAATAAGTGATTTAGCCTCCGCTCATGACCAGATAAACACTGTTTATTTCGGTGATGTATGGGAGTTTCTAAGTCAAACGGATAATACTTATCCAGCTATGTTCTTTTCTTTGACTGGATCCTCGATCGCAGGCAAGGAATTGAGCCTAAACTTCTCACTTTATTTCTTAGATCGCCAGCTCCAGGACGAATCCAATGAGAATGATGTCCTATCAGATCAGCTATTGATCGCTCAGGATATTGTATCAATGATGCGATACCCTAAATTTGACTGGGATATAGCTGATAATGTTACCCTAGAATTTTTCACAGAGAAAGAAGAGGACTATTTGGCTGGTGTAAAGGCGGACGTGACTGTCTCCTTCCCGATGTTATCGGATCGCTGTCAAGTTCCCACAAATTTTAATTATCCTTCCTAATGGCAAATAAAAAAGTCTCTCAATTAGTATCCAAGCCTTCAGTCTTAGTCACTGATTTATTCCCTATTGCGGATCCGACAACTGGACAGCTTTACAAGACTACAATTTCGGATCTTGGAACGGCTATCGGTTCGGGGGTTTCCTCTGTTAATACCTTAGTGGGTGCTGTGGTCTTGGATACGGATGACATTCAAGAGCTAGCTAGTCCTACTAATAGATGGTTCACAGATACTAGAGCGAGAGCGGCGGTTTCTGCTTCGTCTCCTTTGGCTTATAATAGTGGCACTGGGGTATTTAGTATTCCGGCGGCTACAAGCTCACAGAACGGCTATTTAACTAGCACAGACTGGACTACATTTAACGCTAAACAAACGGCGCTTTCTGGAACTGGATTCGTTAAAATTTCGGGAACTACAATCAGCTATGATAATAGCACTTATTTAACTACCAGCGCCGCAGCTTCGACTTACCTAGCTTTAGCTGGTGGAACTTTGACGGGTGCGCTAAACGGAACCAGTGCAAACTTTAGCGGAGACTTAACACTTACCGGAACTAATCCACGTTTTTACCTTACGGATTCAGATAATAATCCGGATTATTTTATTTCGAATACAGACGGAACCTTTACGGTTTACGATGTAACTAATTCGACTTCTAGATTTACAATAGGTACAACTGGAAACGGAACTTTTGGAGGTAATTTAACGGTAGGTCAAATCATTCGCTCTGGCGGTACGTCTTCACAATTCTTAAAAGCGGACGGCTCGGTAGATTCTACGGCTTATGTTAGTGGCTCTGGAGCGACTGGATATTACGCTAGATTTACTGGTAGCCGAGTTATTTCTGACGGCTTTATTCAAACTACTAGTAACATTACTTATGTTGAAGGGATGGGATTATCTACCTTAAACGGTTTAGATATAACGGGTAATTATGGATCTGGAGGTGGTGGTTTAAAAATACGTTCTTACGATGAAACGACTGGAAATGCTTACATAGATTTTACAAATACAGGAGGTAGATTTTATTTAGGAGTAAATCGTTCAACTGCAAGCGGTTTAATGACTAACGCTACGGCATACGCTACTGTTTTAACGACTGGATTAGGAAGTACAAATTTAGAGTTTGGAACTAATGCGACTAAACGCCTAACTATTGACGGAACGACTGGAGCAGCTACGTTTACAAGTACAATTTCAGCCGCAGGCGCAACACTTACCGGAGCTTTAAGCGGTACAAGTGCTACGTTTAGCGGTAGCGTTCATGTTGGAGGCAGTAGCCCAGTTTTACGCTTAGATGTTTCTGGTAATGCTTCTGACACTACAACCGTAGGAGGTGCAACGGTTGAACAAGTAACAATTTTTAGACCTTCTAATGGGACTGGAGGTATACGGACTGGCTTTAATACAACTTCTGGAGATGCTTATATTTGGTCTTCAAATAGTGGCTCTAGTTTATTGCTTGGAGTTAGAAGTGCGCCTAATAATAATGTAGCTCTAACTCTAGCCTCCACAGGCGCCGCCACGTTTTCGAGTAGTGTTGGAGTAGGTGGAGCGCCAACTGGAACTTATGGTGCACTTTCAGTATTTGGAGGTTTATCTATTAAAAATGATAACAACGCTAAACTAGAAATTGGTCGCTATTCTTCTGGAGCTTCAAACTCTTATATTAAATTAGGTGCTAATTCAGATAGTTTAAGAATTACAAATAATACAGATTTAGCAGATTTATTTACAATTACCAACGGCGGCAACGTCGGCATCGGAACGACGGCGCCTAGTTATATGCTAGACGTAGTAAAAGCTGGAGTAAATACAATTAGAATTAATAATACCGGTAATAATGCAGATGCTTATTTGCAAGTACAAAATACTGGAGGAAATGCGTTATTTGGAATTAATGAAACCGGTCCATATATATATACTGGAACTGCTTTAGCATTACAATTATATACTAATAACGCCGAACGTATGCGGATTACTAGCGATGGAAACTTATTATTAGGTACAACGACAAACGCTGGCGAAAAGTTAAGAGTAAATGGAAATTTAAGAGCTTTATCTTTATATTCAAGTAGTGCTGGTCTATCAGCTGACAATTGGACTCAACTTGGACATGACGACAATGTAGGTTTTATAAATGTAAATAGAATAGTAAACTCTGGAGATTTACATTTTAGATTTGATGGCACTTCTAGGGCAAACATTAATAGAAGCACTGGAGCTTATACTGCAACCTCAGATAGCCGATTAAAAACTAATATATCAGATTCACAAAGCGTTCTTTCTTTAATAAATAAAATTAAAGTAAGAAGTTATAAATGGATTGAAAATGATATTAATGAGGCTTATGGTTTAATTGCTCAGGAGCTATACGAGATTCTACCAGAATACGTTTATAAACCAAAAATCGAAAGCGAAAACTGGGGACTATCAAAAGCAGAATTAGTACCTATGTTAGTAAAAGCAATTCAAGAATTAAAAGCAGAATTAGATACATTAAAAAATAAATAATATGGCATTCACTTGGGTAATATCTCAATTAGACTCTATCCCTTCCCTTGACGGGATGGACAAAGTAATTAGCGTAATTCATTACAGAGCACAGAAGCAATACGAAGAAGATGTGATTCACTTCACGGCTGACACCTACGGAGCTTTAGCAGTCGATGCACCACACGAAGCGAGCTTCACTCCTTACGATGAAGTCACGAAAGAAATGGTCGAAGGCTGGTTAGCTGATTCATTGGATACGGAAACAATCGAGGCGAACTTAGATGCACAAATAGAAAACTTTTTGAATCCTCCCCTGGTGGCTTATGCATTGCCTTGGTCGGATCCTGCAAAAATCTAGGACTTTTGCTATCTATTTATAGATTAATAAATTAAACAAACCAAACGATGAAATTAGATTTCAATTTTGACCTATTAGGGTTAGATCAGCAACCTATCGAGGGGGCAAATGCAGGTAAATTATTAGCTAATGCTTTAGCTCAGGGATCAAAAGGCGATGCCTTAAAGTTCTGGGATTGGGCGGTAAGCTTAAACAAGGGAGAAGTTCTTGACTTAGACTCGTCTGACCAAGAAACAATCAAAAACTTTATTAAGGATTCTGAAGGTTTCACTATCCTAGCAAAAGCGCAATTATTACAAGTTTTGAAAAAAGACTAATTAATGGAGATTAATGACATTCTTGGGCAATCTGTGACGGGTGCAATAGCAGCCTTCATTGGATGGCTGGTAGGTAGACGAAAAGAGCAGGCTGAGATCACAACGACTGAGCTGGATCAAACTACCAAAGCGATTGAAATCTGGAGACAGATGGCTCAAGAAATGTCTGATAAGGTAAAGGAACTAAGCGACAAGATCGACATCCTTACCGAGGAGGTTCACTCACTGAAATCCGAGAATTCAAATCTGAAAACCAAACTAGGCATAATTGATGAAAGTAACGAAAGCAAGCCAAAAAGGACTCGAGTTAATAAAAAGATTTGAGGGGCTTAAATTAAAGCCATACAACTGTCCGGCTTCGATTCCAACAATCGGCTACGGAAATACTTATTATCCTTCAGGAGCCAAAGTCAAACTAACCGATCCGGCAATCACTAAAGAGAAAGCGGAGGAGCTTCTTAAATTCCTTCTTACATCCTATGAGAAAGGCGTCGATTCTTTCTGCCGGGATGACATTAATCAAAATCAATTCGATGCGCTTACATCCTTCGCCTATAACGTAGGTGTGGGGAACTTGCAAAAGTCTACCTTGATCAAAAAAGTAAACAAAAACCCGAATGATCCTTCGATCAGGGCTGAGTTTATGAAGTGGAATAAGGGAGGCGGAAAGGTTTTACTTGGACTAACCAGGAGACGCCAGGCGGAGGCTGATCTATACTTCTCATAATCATGCAAAAATTTATCATTTTTTTGGCTTGTGTTGCGTTTGTTTCTTGCAAGCGGACAAAGACTCTAACTGAGTATAAAGAAACGCTTAGAATCGACACAATAAAGTCGGAGAAAATTATCGAGAAGTTCAGAGCTGTGCATGACACTTTAGTAATCACGAATCCTTGCGACTCTTCTGGCTTACTATCGACGTTCTATTCACGCCTGGTCCTTCCTAATGGATCAGTGACAATCAAGTCAGACAAGGGGCAAATTAGAGCCACAATCGATATTGATTCTATACGCCAGGAAATCGAGAACATTTATCGAAACTCTCAGAATAAAACAATCGAATACAGAGACAGAGAAATCATTAAATACCGGGTTCCTACTTGGGTGGTAATGTTGCTATTCGGTCAGGCGATTATGTTAGTGGCATGGCTATACGTTAAATTTGGGCTTCGTGTATAAAATAGATATAGAACCGATCGAAAATCCTAGAAATCCTACCACGGAAACGCTTGATAAAATGATCGAAGTCATGGAGTCAATAGAGCATATTGATGACGCTGGCTTCGTTCTTCGAATGAAGCTATTAAATAACATTGAGTTCCTTGTGGACCAGCTAATGGAAGAATATGAGCAAAGAAAACGCTAAGGCGGAGGCAATTAAAAAGCATTTCTACTCGACTAATATGACTCGAGCAGATTTCGAAAGGGAAAACTGGGAGAATTACGGATATGCAGATTTATCTTCCTTTCATCGGCAGATGACTAGATATGGGATCTCTGTGAAGGATCGATCAGAATATTTTAAGAAGACCAGACCAAGCGCGAAGATCGAATCATTTAACTTAGACGAAGTGGATAGCTTTGGAATAGAGCCAGGCATCGGCAAGGAATACACCAGTGCGCGCCTTCCTGAGCACTTAAAAAAGATCGGAATACTATCTGACATCCACGTTCCTTTTCATTCCTTAGAAGCGCTTACCTGCGCTATTAAATATCTAAGAGAGCAAGAGATCGACTGCCTTTATTTGAACGGAGATACATTCGATTTCTATTCTATCTCTAGGCATGAGAAGGAGAAGGACCTTAGAGACTTTCCGCGTGAAATAGAGATGGCTAGAAACTTCCTTCAGAAGCTCCGAGATATATTCCCCACGATACCGATCTACTTTAAGGCAGGGAATCATGAGAACAGACATCAAAGATATTTAAATCAACAAGCAGAAGAATTTGCACAGCTCCAAGAATTGCAATTTGAACAATTTTTTAGATTGGATGTATTAGATATTAAATATGTACCTGACTGGCAAGGGATGTTTATGGGAGATTTACTTGTGATCCATGGGCATGAAGGTTTTGGTGTAGGTGGAATCAATCCAAGTCAGTCCCTATTTAATAAGATGTACTGCAATACTTTGATGGGGCACGTTCACAGACAGACCACAACTACAAAGAAAACCGGATTTGGTCAGGTTATACAAACGCATTCTACTGGATGTTTGACTTCATTAGCTCCTAAGTACATGCCGTTCAATCAACATTCACAAGGGTTTGCTTTAGTAACTATTGATGAAGGAAAAACAAATGTTAAATTACTTGCTATAAAAGACGGAAAAATTGTGTAGATTTGTAAGGTAAATTAATTGTTTTCATAGTGTTTTGTAGGTTTAGATGATTAATGAAAAGCCCCGGGATAATGTCTCTGGGCTTTTTTGTTACCGTTAGATAAATAATTCACTAAATAATAAAAATAAATTTAAAATAATTTTTTAATACAGAATCTTTGTGTACCTTTGACATATCGAAAGCAACGAAGCTAAGATAAAATCATCTAAACAAATGGAAAATTTAGCAATCTCAATGGCAAACAAATTTATTAAAGGTTCAAACTTTACAAGTTTGGTTGCATCAAACAAAAAACAAGAATTAATTTTAATCGCAAATTTTTGGAATGGTGTAGGTATTTATGGAACTGCATCATCATTAAATGGAACATCTAAAAGTTTTTATGTTTCATTTAAAAATAATAATCAAATTTTTAAATTATCATAAAATAAATACACCGAGCCAGGCGGATTCCTGGCAACTTTTAAACATCTATCCAAATGAGAGAATCACTTAAAAATCTAACGCGTAGCGAAGTAGCTGAGGCCACTGTATGGACTTTAGTTATCATCGGAATTTTATCAATTATCACAATCATTTCAAACCTTTAATTTTTTTTATCATGTCTACCAAAACACAAATTATTGCCTCTTCGACTGGAGGCTCAAACTACGAGCCGATCCAGGCAGGTACTTACGTTGCACGTTGCTATTCCATGATTCACTTGGGAACAGTAAAGGAGTCCTACATGGGCGAAGAAAAATTCGTTAATAAGGTGCGCCTTACCTTCGAGCTTCCAACTGAACTAAAAGTATTCAAGGAGGAGAACGGAGAACAGCCTCAAGTAATTTCGAAAGAGTTTACTTTGTCACTAGGTGAGAAGTCAAACCTTCGCGCTTTCTTAAACTCCTGGAGAGGCAAGGCACTAACAGAAGAGGAATGCAAGGCGTTCGATATTACGGTCCTAGCTGGCAAGGCTTGCACCTTGTCGATTATTCACAAGACGTCCAAGGTAAGCGGTAAGGTTTACGCTGAGATTGGCTCCATTGGTGGCGTCATGAAAGGTATGGAGGTGCCTGCTTTGATGAATCCGCAAATGGTTTTTTCGGTGAGCAACTTTGACCAGGTGGCTTTTGATTCCTTCCCTGATTTTATCAAGGAGAAGATTGAATCCTCGAATGAATACAAAGCGTTAAAGCAAAACACCAAGCCAATAGCTCCAGCAGTAGAGGAGCCAATTATGGAAGTGGAGGAGGACGATCTGCCATGGTAGTCGAGACATACCCTCAGGTTCTTCGATTAGATATGAAGAGCCAATTCGGAAACTATTTCACAGTTATAGAGCGATTCGCTTCGAGTGAAGAATACGTCAAATATGTGGACTGGCAAATGATGTCAGGATACAAAGTAATTGGATCAACTCCATACGAAAAATTAAAGCAGAATCAAGATGATCAGGATTAAGAAAATGAATGTATACCAGCAATGTGCTGAGCGCCTAAATGCTAAGGGGATTAAACCCTTTAGCGCTAGGGAGTGGAACATAGGAATAGTCCAGCAGACTGTCTATGGAAAGTTAAATTATCCAGAAGTTTTAGAGGAAATTAAATCGATTTATAATGAGCACGGAATCAAAATTTAAAGTAGGGGATAGTGTTTATTTATATCCTATAGGATGGGGTATAATTGAAATAGTAAACGAATATGATTATAAAATTTATTTTCACGTTATTAATCAAAGCAGATTTATTAACGGAGAGATAAGAAATCTTTTATCATTCACTGAGTATAACATTGAAGGAATCTCTCGAGAGCGTCCAGAAGTGAAACCTAAGGAAGGCCAAATAGTTTGGGTTCGTGACTCTGAATATAGAGACTGGCAAATCTCTCATTTCGTTAATATGAATACAAGTTTAAATCACAAGTATTTTTGTTCGCATACTAACAACGATGAAAATATAGAAGGATTTATTTACCTTACTACAGAGAATCCACATGAAACAGCAGAAGATTAATTTTAACGACTGGATGGATCACATTGCTAACCAGCTCCAGGCAGACTATCGAAAACTTTACTATTCATCTAAATATCAAAACGATGCTAACATTTCAACAGTATCACGAGCGCAATCCTCAGATATACGAAGAGTTCAAGCGCTTCGCCTTTTTGCTGATCAATAGAGGTCACAAGAAAATAGGATCCAAGCAAGTATTTGAGCGGATCCGCTGGGAGTCAATGATCGAAAAGACAGAACGCTACAAGGTTAATAATAATTTTACTGTGGACTATGCCTACAAATTCGAATCAGACTTCCCTTACCTAGAAGGAATTTTTTACCACAGAGCTAGGAGAATAAAAAATTAGTTAAATTTGTAAACCAGGGCTAGTCAAAAAGGCTAGCCCAAATCTAACCAAGTAATGACAAGAAAACAATTTGCAAGCACTCTAGTGAAGCGTTTCCAGGAAGCGCATCCACAGATCAAGAAAAACAAAGAGGAGGCCATTGCCTCAGCTATCCTAGGCGCGGAGATCGTCATGGAAGCGATACACGCTGGAGACTTAGACCTCAGCTATTGGGCAGAATTAAGAGAGGACATAATTAACCTATAAGCCATGACACCACAACAGAAAGCAGACCAGCTAATTAGGAAGTATACATTGGATTTTACAATGGACTTTGATCAGACAAGACTTTGCGCTTGCTTATGTATTGACGAAATACTAAATTTCATGTCTCCAAATGTCAATAGCAAACAAGCCTTTGATTATTGGCACGAAGTCCGGGATATTATAATGGATATGAGAAGCGGAAGACACGAAGCAAGAGCAGACAGATTTAACGAAGACCTTTATTAACATGAAACCGAAAGAAAAAGCAAAGGACCTAGTCCGCAGATTTTACCAGGCTACCGGAGATTTTGACATCGCTAAGCAGTGCGCCGGGATTGCAGTCTATGAAATCATAGATGAGAAAACTGACTACGAGGAGGACTCTGCCTATTGGCAAGAGGTACGATATGAAGTCTATGCCCTAGGAATGATATGACAGCGAAGGAAAAGGCAGACGATATAATCGACTACATTGCAGGCACACACCTAAAGCAATACGGTAAGATTCACATGAAGAGCGTCCTAGAGGAGGCATTAGAAAACTCCAGGCTGATTATTAAAAACAGAATAATCGACGGCCTAGATTGCACCTATTGGCGCGAGGTTGTTAGTCACATTAAGGAAAGACAATGACACTAGAAGACAGATGCTTTCTTGCAGTGGTGAACGTCCAGATAGCGCACCGTAAAATCGATCTAAACGAATACAGCCAGATCATGAAGTACTATAATCCAGAGGTCAAAGCGTTTGATTTGATCCTGGATAAGATCAGCGAAGCTGAGGCGGAAATCATGAGGCTAGAAAATCTTTTAAATGATTTGTAGGATGTCACGAATTTAGATATATTTGTGACACAACAAGCCAAGAGGGTAGGAGTTCTTGGGTTGTTTACCGGTTTAAAAACCAGAGCCAGATTTGCACTCCTACGCAGACTGGCTTTTTTTTATTTTAAAATGAAATACTTTTTACATGATTCCAACTCATTCAATGATGAGAAGATCACAGAGCTTTATCTCGAGTTTGGATACGAAGGTCTTGGATTATTTTACACGATCCTAGAAAAGCTAGCCTTGCAAGAGAAACCAATCAAGACTAACATTCTAAAGCACCAGCTAAACGTAGGTAAAAAATTAGAAAAATGCTGGTCATTTATGGAGCAAATAGATCTGATTTCTTCGAATAATGGTGAGACTTTTAACAAACAATTACTAAACTTTAGTGAAAAGTATCAAATTAAAAAAGAAAAAAATGCAAAACGAATTTTAGAATGGCGTGAAAATCAGCAACTTAGCGAAAATGTAACGCGTTCGGAACACGTTCGTAACACTCCTAAAGTAAAGGAAAGTAAAGTAAATGAAATAAAATACAAAGATGAGTTTGAAATTTTCTGGAATGAGTATAACAAGAAAGTGGATAGAGCAAAGACTGAAAAGGTCTGGAGTAAACTAACAGATCAGGAGGTTCAGAAGATTCTAGCAAACGTAAAATTTTACGTCCAAGCTAATCCAGACTTGCAGTATAGAAAGAATCCGCTTACCTACTTAAATGGCAAATGTTTCAACGACGAAATTCAAAATTTGAAAAGTCCAGTTAATCAAGTAGCTTTGAACGACAAACCTATAATACCTAAAATATGGCAGTAAAACTAAATCTAAACGATGTGCACCTAGAGCGTGACATCGTATCACACTTACTAGCTTATCCTCACCTATTTAGTGAAGCTAATAAATTAGTCAGTGAAGAATCTTTCACAGACGCTTTATTTAAGGCGTCATTCCTTGCATTTAAGGAACTTTCACTAGAAGATAAGAGAATCACTAGGGCAGATATATTTAGAGTCCTTAAAAGCAAAGAAAAAGAAAAAGGAATTTCGGCTGAATTGGTCCTGAAACTAATGCCAGACCGATTGATCAACTTAGAAGAATCCTGCTATCAGCTAAAAGAGACAGAAGGAAAAAGAAGATTCCACGATTTAGCCTTTAAGATTCAGACTGCAATCCTAGATAACAAGGAAGTCTCTGACTTACAGACGATAATTACCAAGGAGATGGATAGTCTAGAGCGATCAATCGAATCATCTGAGGTCTTTGACATCGCCTCAGTCTATGATCAAGTCATCGATAAGCTAGAAGCCAACGCTGGGAAGATTAAATTCTCAGGGATCGACACCGGATCTAGGGATTTGAACTATATCCTAGGAGGATTCCAGGAAGGAATGACAGTAATCGCTGGGCGTCCAGGTATGGGCAAGACTATTGCAGGATTACAACACGCTAAGAGTGCAGCGAAATCAGGCAAGCGAGTTTTATTCTTATCACTAGAGATGCCAAAGGAGTCACTAATGTTTCGACTTATCAGCTCAGAGAATTTCGACTACAAATACAGTGATCTAAAAGCTAACCGAGTTAAGCCAGATGACATTCTAAAAATCAGGAACTCAAACGCTTCGATTCTTAAATCCTTGCCTATCTTCTTTTATGACTCGGATAATAGAGACATAAACTATCTGTCTATGATCCTAACCTCAGAGGCTAAACGGAATAAGATTGACATCGTAGTCATCGACTATCTGCAACTGATCCGAGACAATCAGCTAAAGGATCAATCAGATTTTGCTCAGGTTTCTTCCGTATCCAATAAGATTCAGAAGCTAACAAGGAAGCTAAAGATTCCGATCATAGCTTTGTCTCAGCTATCCAGGGGAATCGAGGGAAGGTCCTCAAGACTTCCACAGCTATCAGACATTAGAAGCTCTGGGAATGTCGAGCAGGATGCCATTGCTGTGATCGGATTATATCGCGACGATTACTACAAGTACACAGACGCCAGGTCTAACAATACCCCCAAAGGACCGGACGATAATATCCTGAACTATGTGATCCTTAAAAATAGAGACGGGGAGACTTGCACGATTGATCGATATGTGGATGTCACTACCAATCGAATCGCTGATTCTTATGATGAGCTTAGGGCTTATCAGGGTTTAATTAAAGAGACGGCTTTAAATACAATTAATAACACCTTTGAGGAGGCAAAATTTTAAGAGATGAATGTACTTAGTTTATTTGATGGAATGTCATGCGGACAGCAAGCGCTGGAAAGAGCAGGATTTAAAGTAGATAATTATTTTGCATCTGAAATCGATAAGTATGCTATTCAGGTTACAATGGCAAACTATCCAAATACGAAGCAACTTGGAAGCGTAGTAAATGTCGATGGATATTCTTTGCCAAAGATTGACCTGCTTATAGGCGGATCGCCTTGCCAGTCCTTTAGCTTTGCAGGTAAGCGCAAAGGAATGAGTACAAAGGACGAGCAGGAAATCTTAACGCTTGAGCATTACTTGCAATTAAAAGCAGAGGGATTTGAATTTGAAGGGCAGTCTTATCTATTTTGGGAATACATGAGACTTTTAAATGAGACTAAGCCTAAATACTTTCTATTAGAAAACGTAATGATGGGCGAGAAGTGGGAAAAGGTTTTATCCAAGGCTATTGGAGTCAAGCCAATCATGATAAATTCCGCTTTAATTTCAGCTCAGAATCGCCAGCGTTTATATTGGACTAATATCGGGCTAGAGCCTAGTGGTTTGTTTGGAGATTTAGAAACTATTATAGAGCAACCTAAAGATAAAGGTGTTTTATTGAAGGATATTTTAGAGACTGAAGTCGATTCAAAGTACTTTTTAAGTAATGAATCTATAGATAAAATACGAAAATGGAAAGCTCAACAAAATCCTTTAGAAGATATTGAAACTAATTATAGAAAAAATGGATGTCTAACAGCTAGAGGAAACTCTGATATGCACTCGGGAATGAAATTAGTTATCCACAATATGCAGCCACGTTCTGGGGATCCTACCAAAGGAGGAACTGGGCATCTTACTAGAACAGATGGAAAAACTTACTGTTTAGATACGGGACAATCAAATGCAGTGGAGTATTTTGGTGATATTAGAAGACTTACTCCTATCGAATGCGAGCGCCTTCAGACTGTAAAAGACAATTACACTAATCATGTCTCAGACTCTCAGCGTTATAAGATGCTAGGCAATGGATGGACAGTGGATGTAATCGCTCACTTTTTTAAATACATGAAATGATAACTATCAAAGGCCAGGTGCCTAGCAAGTCAAACGGATACCGAATAGGAGGCAATCGCCTTTATAAGACGGTTGATCTAAAGGAATACGAAGTGAGCTTCGAGTGGCAGATCAGAAAGCACAAAGGCGAAACGATAAGCGTTCCCTTTGAAATCTGGATAGATGTTTACTTTCAGTCTAATCGATCTGACCTAGACAATTCGGCAAAGGTTATTCTGGACTGCCTCCAGAATTGTGGCGTGATCCAGAACGATCGACTGTGCTCGGTCCTGGTAATGAGGAAGCACATCGATAAACTTAATCCTAGAATTGAGTTTGAGATTAAACCGATAAACGAAAAATAAAATGGAAAATAAAAAGACGGCAGTAGATTTCTTTTTAAAAGAAATGAGCGATATAATTGGGATTGTAAATACAGATGCTTTTCAAAATTTACTTATGATAGATGCTTACAATAAAGCCAAACAAATGGAGAAAGAGCAGATAATGGAAGCATGTGGATTTGGTTTTAACGATGGTCAAGCGTATATGGACGGGAATCCTAAATTTCAGTCAGCAGAACAATATTACAACGAAACTTATGGCAAATAAACTTACAGCAGTAGAATTTTTAGCGGATAAATTTATCATGATTCAGTGGCTATTAGTCAGAGACGAAATTAGTCGATCTAAAGCAGACGAGTATCTAAAAGAATTTAAAGAGAAAGCTATGCAAATCGAAAAGGAGCAGATAGTCAATGCACATTTGACTGGACTAATTTATTCTTTAGAACTACCAGCAAGCACACAAGCAGAACAATACTACAAGGAAAACTTTGGACACTAATAAAAATCTGCCGGACAATTATAAGCAGTGCATCGCCTGGATCGAGTCAGAATTGACACGAGAGACGCGATCGATCACCTTGCCTGGTTTTGTTATCAATGACGTAAATCATTCGCTTAGAATCAATCTATTGAGAATTTTAAATAATCAAGGAGCGGAGCGAAGGGCTGCGTTCCTTCGGACCAAAAGAATAAAGGACTATCTAAATAAAAACAAATGAAAACAAAAACAGAAGTATTCAATATGGATTGCATCGAGGGAATGAAGCAGTATCCTGACAATCACTTTGAGCTGGCTATTGTAGATCCGCCTTATGGGATTGAAAGATTTAAAAAAGTAAAGGAGAATAATGACATAAATACAAAGGATGTATTTGCAAATAAATTTTTGAAAGCAGCTCAGTTTAATAATACAAAGCCGGACGATTTATATTTTAAAGAATTATTTAGAGTAAGTAAAAATCAAATAATTTGGGGAGCTAATAATTTTGTACTTCCTCCAAGCGAGTATTTTCTTTGCTGGAATAAAGAGCAAGCGATGCCAAATTTTGCAACCTTAGAATATGCTTGGGTTTCAATGGGATTAAAAAAGCCTGCTAAATTATTTACTTATTCTATACATCAGCATAATCAAACTAATAAAATACATCCGACACAAAAGCCAATTAAGCTTTATAAGTGGATATTAACAAACTACGCCAAAGAAGGCGATAAGATCCTAGACACTCACTTAGGATCTGGAAGCTCAAGGATTGCAGCCTATGACTTAGGCTTTGAGTTCACTGGCTTCGAGCTAGACGAGGATTATTTCAAGGCATCAGAGAAACGATTTAAACAACACACAGACCAATTAACACTATTCTAAAATGGCAAAGCTAAAAGAAAAAGAAACGATCATCATCTACGCCGGACTAATCAACGCGCTGATTGATCACATCGAGGCAGACTTCCGTCCGTCCATATTTAATCGCCAATCGCTGAAGATGAAATCCAAGAGCGTTCTGGATGAACTGCTCAAGCTAGAGCAGGAGATTTACAAAGGCGATCCGACTGGAGAGGTTACTGATCAGTACTTGGATGCAGGGAAGCTCATGCTGTTATTCTTCCGCTTAGGAATGGAGATGACTGAAATGTCAGAGACTAAGAGCGAAGGGCTTAACACTCAGCTGAATATATTACTAAAAAACTACGGTGTAAATTTGGAATTTTAAAAAAGATTTTTTAAGCTTTGCATAACCAAACGAAATGAAAATGAATAGTAACGCTGAACAAGTGGTCAAGCCTGATCACTATCAAGGAAAGGGAGGACTCCAGGCGATCGATGTGATCGAGGCTTTTGGGCTTGGGTTCTCCCTAGGTAACGTCGTAAAATATGTCCTAAGAGCAGGCAAGAAAGATGACCGGCTTAAGGACCTAGAGAAAGCAATGGAATACTTGAAATTCGAAATCGAGAATACAAAGCGAATAGTCAAGGAAGTCGAAGCTTACATTGCAAATCTACCGGAGGACTTATAGTGAAGAGCAGAAACGAGATAATCGAGGAGCTTTACCTTTCCAAGGATATAAGCCAGGCGCTTCGCAAGATGCAACCGGCTAGCCTCCGCGACGATCTTAGGCAAGAGATGTTCATCTCACTTTGCACTCTAAGCGATGAAAAGTTCTGGAACCTTTACGAGAATAACGCGCTGAAGTTTTACCTGGTCAGAGCCATGCTAAACATGATCAGAAGCACCGGGATGAATCAGCCATTCTTCAGAAACTTCAGAGCTAAATTTGAGTCGATTGAGGAAATTGAAAACCTAGAGGATCACATCGATAACTCGAAGGACCAGAAGGAGATTCTCTTTGATTTGCTAGATAGTAAAAGAAAGACACTGTGCTGGTATGAAGACAGACTGCTGGATCAATACGTCGAATCAGGATTTAACCAGATGGACGTCCACAGAAAGACTAAGATCCCGTATCCGTCGATCGTTAAAACTATCGCATTAATCAAAAAGAAACTCAAGGATGAATAAGAAGCCTGATGAATTTGCAAAGGATTTATTTAATAATTGCCTTTACTTTACCGGATCGAAACTAATGGCGCGAGAGTGCGCTCTGTATATCTGTACAAAGTTTATCGAATATCACCAAAGGATGGACGATAAGTGCTATCACCTGGAGGTGCAAGAAGCCCTCTACAAAATTGAGATCGTATGAAGTTAATCGTAGAAGCTGGAGAGTACGAAGCAGATTCTTTGTTCTCCTTGATCATTGAGGTTCTAAAACATAGAACCTGGCATTTGTTTAATCATGGCAAATGGATGGACTAATGATACAGCTATTAGCCTCTGTGGCTTTTGTCACGTTCTTCCAGATGAACAATCTGCACCACAGCCTTAGCCTAAACTTTAAGCCATTCAACTGCGCGCCATGCCTAGGATTCTGGACTGCTCTTGCATTGATCTGGGCGCCAGTGGAACTCTGTGAGGTTATAGCTATCACGTTCGGGGCAGGTGTGAAGTGCGCCATTATTTACAGACTATTAATGAAATTATAATGACAGACCAAGACATCAAATTCATCCAGGAAAATATCATTAACTTCGAAAGCGTAGCCCTAGGGTTTACCCGAAACCTAGACCACGCGGTCCTCAATGAGTATCATGAAATCTATAAGCGTTCGCTAGATCCTAGCTATGTGCTAAATTCCTGGTGTGGTGGCTGTGTATTCGATATGCTTAAGCGACTAAGCCATCACTACGAGAACGTCATGTCAGCTAAACAAGCGGAGGCAGTAAACCAAACTAACCAAACAAATGACAAAATCCAAGCTAAGAATCCTCGCGGTAGGAAGTCAAAATAGTGGAGTAACCTACCACAGACTGGCGCTTCCTTTGTCGATCATGGAAAAGGAATACTGCCTGATCACTGACACGATTACAGAGGACCTATTGAAAGAAAAGAATTTCAATGTGGTAGTCATTAATCGGTTCCTAGAATCCACGCCTTTGCTTCAGCTACTAGAATGGCGCCAGAAGTTTGGCTTTAAATTAGTGGTAGACATTGACGATTATTGGAGTCTATTCGATAAGCACCTGAGCGCTGGAACCTATAGACGCCTAGGGATTACAAGGATTATAAAGGATTACATCCGATACGCTGACCTGGTAACCACAACACACAATCGTCTTTATTTAGAAATAATCCAGATAAATAAAAACTGTGAAATCCTGCCTAATGCTTTGCCATTTGACAAGGACCAATTCACTACGGTCCGCAAGGAGAATGAGAAAGTGACGATTGCACACACCGGATCGATTACTCACTATCCGGACATTCAGCAATTAAAGAGACCGATCGAGGAGCTGGCAAAGTCTAGGGTATTTAGAGAAAATACTAGGATGCTTCTTTGCGGTTGGAATGAGTTTAATAAATGGCACTGGAATCAGATGGGAAATCTATACACTGCTAATGAGAAGCTTGAATACAAAATCATTGAATCCTTGCCGGTGGATCTTTACATGAATTTTTACCTGGAGGCTGATATGCTTTTGGTTCCCTTATTGGATAACAAATTCAACAGACTAAAATCAAACCTAAAGGCGCTAGAGGCAGGGGCTAAGAATATTCCAATCCTAACCTACAAGCGTGCGCCTTATGATGACATTCCGACGATTTTCGAAGTGGATAACTGGGAGCGTGACATTAAACGAATGGCATTCAGCAAGCAGATGCGAGATGACTTTGGCTATCGGAATGGAGAATACGTCCGGGAGCACTACGACATCTTCAAAATTAATGAGGCTCGATTTGCTATTTATAGTAAACTAATCCAATAATATGCCGGTCATTAAATGCTCAAACGGAAAATATAGAATAGGATCAGGTGCTTGCATCTACGATACTGAAGAGAAAGCAATCGAAGTCTATCAGGCTATCTTAGCAGGTGGCGCTTTTGCTGAATCTTATAATGACTATCCAGAGAGCGCGACTAATAACGCTAAGCGAGCACTTAAGTACGCTGAGGAAAATGGCTGGGGATCTTGCGGTACTGCTGTAGGAAAGGCAAGAGCTAATCAGCTAGCAAACAAGGAGCCAATATCACGCGATACGATTGCAAGAATGGCAAGCTTCAAAAGACACCAGCAGAATAAAGACGTTCCCTATGGCGAAGGCTGTGGCGGTTTGATGTGGGATGCCTGGGGAGGAACTGAAGGGATAGAGTGGGCGATTAGAAAATTAGAACAGATAGATAATGCAAGCAACGGCTAAAGAATTTTTTGATCATGAGATTAGCATTGGAGTGACTCCTGAGAATCCTGAATACTGGAATCTTATGAAGGCTACGGCTGAAATTATTGAGCAATACGATCCTAAGAGCGTCATCGAGATCGGTGCAGGAATGGGAACGCTAGGTGAATGCTTATCGAAGCTCAAAATAAACTATTACGGCATCGAGCCAAATAGGTATCACAAAGCTTTTGCTAAAAAGAGGGGGCAATTATTGCACGGTTTAAAGAATTATCCAAACCAATGCGATCTAATTGTGACGATTGAGGTGTTTGAACACCTAACAGATGAGCAGATTAATGACTATTTAGAGAACATCGAGGCTAAATATCTGCTACTTTCATCGACTCCTTACACTACCACACCATATTTCGATGCCTGGTGGGGGCACATCAACATAAAATCGACTGATCAATGGATCGAGTTTATGTCGGAATACGGATATAGCTTAGAGAAACGCCTGACAATACCTACAGATTGGTCCTTATTATTCAAGAAATGAAAGAGAAAAAACCAGTGAAAGCTAATAAGCCAGTCGAAAAAATTAGAGATTCTGATTTAATCATGGAGTGGGCGAATAAATATATCGACTATTGCCTTGATTCTACCAAGGAAGTCGCAACTGGTGCAGGAGTTCGTATCATTAGAGAGCGACACCTGCCAACAATTAGCTACTTTCTTTTGATATGGCTACCTAGACAAGGTGCAGAATTTTACAAGCGATCTAATTGGTACAATGTACTAGCTAAATCAGAGCATCCTTTGCACAAGGAGGTCAAAGAGATAGACGAAATGTTTCGCGCTCTAGCGGCCGATATTGTAGCCAATGAAGGAAAGGGTATCTTCTACGCTAAGAATCTCTTAGGGTGGACGGATAGAGCTAAGAACGAAGAAAAACAAGAAGTAATCATAAGCTTTGCAAACGAAGATCACACTTCCTAGACCACACACTAACCAAGCGAAGGTCTTAAATTCAAAAGCAAGGTTCAAGGTGTTAATGTCAGGCAGACGCTGGGGGAAGTCCTTGATCTGTCAAGTAATCACTTGTCTGGAATCCATGCAAGGGAAGCGCGTCGCGTACATCACGCCAACATACTTATTAGCGAAGGCATTCTTTGATGAGCTTGCCTTATTGATGCCGGCTAATGTAGCAATCCCAAACCGATCGGATCTGACCTTTAAGCTAATCACTGGAGGATCGATTAGATTCTTCACGGGCGAACGCCTAGATAATCTCAGAGGTTTAAAATTTCACTATGTGATTATCGATGAGGCGTCCTTCATACCTAACCTGGAAGAGGGCTGGAACAATGCCATTCGTCCAACGCTCACAGACTTCCAAGGGAAGGCGATATTCTTATCAACACCTAAAGGGAAGAACTTCTTTTATTCGCTTTATTTAAAGGGCGTCGATCCATCACCAGAATGGGAGTCGTTTAAGTTTAGCTCTTATGATAATCCACACATCTCAGACGATGAAATCGACAGCGCTAGAATGGCTCTGCCTGAAGTGGTATTCGAGCAGGAATACATGGCTAACCCAGCGGAGAATAGTGCCAATCCATTTGGATCTAAAGCGCTTTCAAATTGCATCTCTGCGATGTCTTCAGAACCGGTCAAAGTCTTTGGAATTGACTTAGCTAAATCAAGCGACTGGACTGTGATCATAGGGCTAGACATGAATGGAAATGTGGCTTACTTTGAACGCTTCCAAAACGACTGGGCTAGCACACAGAATAAAATCAGAATGCTTCCAAAGGTTCCCATGTTAGTGGATAGCACTGGCGTAGGTGATCCGGTGGTGGAACAGCTACAGCGCGAAGGATTAGCAATAGAGGGCTTCAAGTTTACAAGCCAATCTAAACAAGAGCTAATGCTAGGCTTGCAGGTGGCAATCCATCAAGAGAAGATTCACTATCCTGCTGGAATGATTCAGGAGGAATTAGAAATCTTTGAATATCAGTACTCTGCTAATGGCGTTAAATACTCAGCGCCTAGCGGTTTTCACGATGACTGTGTAATGGCTTTAGCTTTAGCCTGGCGCAAGCTAGACTTCAAAGCAGGAACCGGTAAATACAATTTTGTTTAAATGCTATTTAATAACGATATGACTTGGAAAGATGTAACCGTATGGCAGTGGATCCAGCTTCAGAATCTACTTCAGAAAACTGAAGGGCTGACAGAGCTAGACGTCGCTGTAAAATCTTTGGCAATTCTGTCCTACCAAACAGAAAACCAAATAGACTCTTTATCTGTAAAGGATCTAAATAAGCAATTATTAAAAATAAAGTTTATCACTGACACGCTCCCAGAGCCTAAGCCGGTGGACTTTATTAAGACGCCTGGTAGGAAGTATCGGTGCATCTATGATATTAGAAATATCCCTTATGCACGCTACCTAGAGACGAAGTTTTTCGGGGCGGATGTAGCTTTAAATATCCATAAGATCGCGGCGTCTATGGTAATGCCAATGAAGAAAACCTGGCGAGGTTGGAAGGTAGCTAAGTACGATTCAGCTAAGCATGAGGAATACGCTGAGGATATTTTGGAAGCGCCATTTGAGCAGGTTTACGGTTCGATTGTTTTTTTTTGTCGAGTATTCAACGACTCGATAAGGAGTTTATCGGACTATTTCAAGACGGAATCGATGAAGGCAGGGATGACGGAAGAGCAGGCCGAGACAATGGTTCAGGATTTATGCAGCGCTTTGGATGGATTTACCAAGCTACACTCATCGCAGAGCACGAAAGGATAAAACTGTCTGAGGTTTACGAGCTTCCAACAATTCAAGCCTTGAATGATTTGTCCTATTTAAAGAGTAAAAACGCGCATGATCGCGAGCAAATAAAAAAAATACATGGCAAGCATTAGTCAGGCTCAGGCATCTTTAGGATCAGATTTTGATTTTGGTGGAATCGCCAGAGGTGGCGAGGTCAAACTAGATTCAGTCGAGGCTATCATGGCGCAGGCTGCTTTAGAATTTATTGAACTTGCTAAAAAGAGATTAACAGAAAGAAAGAAAATCGACACCGGTAATTTATCCGATATTGTCGTTTCCTCTGTGACTCAAAACGGAACTAAATACTCTTTGACTATTGGATACGACAAAAGCAATCCAGCGTCTAAGTATTACGATTTCAATGACAAAGGGGTAAAAGGAATAGGAGGCTTTAAAGGAAAACTTCCTCCTGGTTTCCATGAGCCTACAAATAGTCCTTATAGCTTTAAGAATTTACGCTTATCTAGTGGGTTTATCGATTCGATTACACGCTGGTATTTGCGCCATAAATCTTACATCCGTAATGAGGACCAGCGTAGAAATTTGACTGGCTTACAACAGAGAAGAAGAACTCTTGGAAATGTTGTAAATCAGACAGAGAAACTTAGAAATCTAGCGATTGCAACAGCTAGAAACATAAAGCGAAAAGGTATATCAAGGACTGGATTTTTTGAGGATAATATAGACATCGCTTTCGGTCCTGAGTTCCAGGCTAAACTAGCTCAAGCATTAGGGCAAGATATTGCATTAAACATTAAACAAACTTTTAGCTAATGGCTATTACTATCAACAGCGTTCCCCCTAGTTACTCATCAGCCCATGACGCGCTCTGGTTTGTGGTAACTTCCAACAATGTAGGACTAACCAATTTTAAATATGTATTTGACATACAAATTAATCTTGCAACCGTCGCAAGCTTCAAAGTCTATCCAGACGCTAACAATTTGGGGATCATCGATTTCGGACCTATTGTCAGAAACTACTTTAATCGCCAACTTATCGAGGACGGCTCAGGATTTGTCCGCAATGCAAGCAACTCCTTATCTGTCGATTACTCTATCCGCTACGGGGAAGAATACAACGGAGTAACGTATCCGAATTTAACTTCAGGAACTTATAAGGGCTGGAACTTTTCGCTTGATCCTTTCCGCAATCCTATCACTACTTATGCAAATAAGTTTTTAACATCACGCGATCGGACATCAGCCAAGGTAATTTCAGGAGAATCTTTCTTAATTACTTACTTCAATTC
>Ga0315909_10001401_pt1 | contig 32592 bp, 34 predicted proteins | sample LakEriMetagenome_11_FD_203527 | JGI IMG/M metagenome (GOLD analysis project Ga0315909, IMG submission 203527) | Freshwater fungal communities from buoy surface, Lake Erie, Ohio, United States - Buoy 2 MA125 | ecosystem: Environmental > Aquatic > Freshwater > Lake | place: USA: Lake Erie, Ohio... | reverse complement strand
TGGAAATCTGAAAAATCCTTTGTATCTTTCGGTAATTGGAATAAACTAACCAAACAAATAGTTTTAATATAATGACAGGTGCTAAAATAGCAATAATAGTTCCGTATAGAGATAGAAGGGAGCAGTTGGATACCTTCGTTCCACACATGACAGAATTCTTTAAGAATAAAGATGTGGATTACAAAATTTTTATAGTTGAACAGGCTGATGATAAACCATTTAATTATGGTAAGTTATGTAATATTGGATTCTCTTTATTCAAAGAAGGATTCGATTATTTCTGCTTTCATGATATTGATATGTTGCCGGTAAGTGATGATTGTGATTACAATTATATTCACATTGGAGGTTATCCTGTACACATGGCTACTAAGGTATCTGCGCACACATTTAAACTCCCATATTTGGAATATTTTGGTGGAGTAGTAATGTTCTCTAAAGAAGATTTTGAAGCCGTTAATGGGTATTCTAATGAGTATTATGGATGGGGTTTTGCTGATTTAGATTTACTTCATAGATGTAGAATTAATGATATAGAGTTAGATGAAGAAATTGTTTTTCCTCGCATAGACTCGTATTATGAATTTGAGAAAATAAAAATAACCGATAAAAAGTATTCGGAAAGAGTAAAATACATAGATTTCAAAGATAATGATTTATACTTAAAAATATTTCCGAATAATCAGATAAAGGATTTAACAAAAGATAGTTTTAGTGTATCTCTTTGGTTTAGTAAAGATGAGATTGCTAAAGAAGAAGAATACTTAGTTAGTTGGCCTGGATTTAACACTGGTATATCATTGCAAAATGATGGAACAATTAGAGTTAATGTTTATGATAATGATAGACAATACTGTTTTGCATACAAACGATATGAATTAGGAGTTTGGAATCATGTTGCAATGGTAGTTGATTACAATAAAGAGGTAGTTGAATTATATCTCAATAGTGTAAAAGTTCCATACACAGGCGACCAACAGCCATATATTGTTACACCGTTAATTGATTATAGTTATCAACCAATTTACATAGGATGTGCTAGTTTAAATTCATCTCCATATAAGGGTAAATTATCTAATCTTTTAATGTTTGATTATGTTTTAGAACAAAGAGAAATTGATAATCTTTATTTAGAGGGCTATAATAATAAGAAACAAAATACCGATTTAGAGCCGGTTCTTAATATAAACTTCAATAAAATCTATCATGATTTTATATTAGATTCATCTTTGACAATGAATCATGTTAAGGTGCACTCTTTAGATTTTACCGAATACTCTAAATTCATAAAAGAAGCGGTTATTGAAAAAACATCAAAACTTTCAGTACCATCTAGAATTATGGGTAAATATCAATCACTTATCCACGATGATGATGATAAAATAACTGAAAAGTTTTATAGCTGGGATCCAGATATTGTTCAAAATTCTCAAATATACTTTGAAGAGGTTTTGACAGGAAAGGTGGATACTAAAAAGATAGGATTGAATTATTTAAATTACAAAATTTTATCAGAAGACGAAATAAATGAAAATACAAAATGGATAAAGGTAGTTCTATAATAAAACAAATTATCAACAATGAAGAAATTGTTGAAAGGGCTGAAAAAATTGCAGACATATTAGAATCGTTTGAAGATAACAAGACGATTGATAATTTCTCATATATGATGCCTATTATATATTCTTCTTTGGAATTAATGAGAGGATATTATGGGGGTACTCAATCACCTTTCCCAACAGGATTTTTCAAAAAAAGAACAGAAAATAAATTAAAAAACAAATAAAATGGCTACATCAAAAAAACCCGAAACTTCAAATATTGATATTGAAGAAAGAGCAGTTAGAGCATTTGAAAAAATAGGTACATCGTTAGAAAACATTCAGGATTGGATGTATGAGTTAGATACTAAAGGCTGGTCTGAAAGATTAGAATGGTATCTAAACGAATTCTATATGATTGCCAAAGCTAAAACCATTGGTAATACTGGAAGACCTGATAAATCAAATGAAAGACCTCAATAATAGATTATGGCAGATCAAAAAACATTGGAAGAAAGACAAGTAAGGGCACTGGAAGATATAGCCTCTTCACTTAGAGATTTGAACGATTGGATGTTTGAAATCGATAAATCAGCTTGGGGTACAAGAGTAGAATGGTACTTACATGAATTCCACACAATTTTAAAAGCTAAAAACTTAGGAAGTGTATCTCGACCTATGAGAGATTCTGAAAGACCTAATGATGAAAGACAACAATAAGAAAGAACAAAAGAAATTAGCTGTTATAGTTCCTTACAGAAATAGGGAATCACATCTTAATGTCTTTATTCCTTATTTAGAAGATTATTTAAACTCTAAGAAAATTCCATTTGAAATTTTTGTAATTGAGCAAAAAGATAACAAACCTTTTAATAGAGGTAAATTATTAAACATTGGATATAAAGAAAGTGGGAATGAGTTTGATTATTTTTGTTTTCACGATGTAGATATGTTACCCATTAAGGTTGATTATTCATATTGTGATAGACCTACACACTTGGCCAATAAAGTTGATGGTGAAGAGAGTTTTTACAATTACTTCGGTGGTGTAACTATTGTTAATAAATTGGATTTCAAAATAATAAATGGATACTCTAATGAATATTGGGGATGGGGATTTGAAGATGATGATTTACTTCAAAGATGTATTCAATGTAATCTAAGTTTAGATACCAGACCATTTGGGATTCAGAATGAGGAATATAATTTAAATTATTTTTATTTCAATGGTATAGATTCATTCATCAGTATTCCTTTTGAAAATTTTAAACCTATATTTGAAGATGAATTTTCTATTTCAATAAAGTTCAAACCAGATGATTTGGTGAATGATTTAAATAGAGATTATGATGAATACACTATATTCTCTATTCCTGGTTTTAATTTCTCTTTATCATTTAATAGTTTTAATAGATTTAAATTAGATATTTGGGATAAAGATGAAAAATCTAAAAGTATAGTTTCAGATATTAGTCCGGATATGTGGGTTCACGCAGTAATCAATCGTAACCCTCGTAATAAAATGATTGAGTTATATATCAATAACACTTACATTGGAGCCGAATATGTTGATGAACTTTATGATTACAAAGTAGAAGATTTCTATTTAGGGGTTGCAAATCCCGCTAAAAATTATGAAAACTATTATTTCAAAGGTTTTATGAATGAGTTTGCTGTATTTGATAAAACATTGGCAAAGACTGAAATAGAACAAATATATAAAGAATCTGCTAAGAAATCTTTACTTAATAATTTTGGTAAATATAAATCTTCAAAGTGGTTAAAACTTTATTATGATTTTAAACATTTTAGAAGAGATAAATTAATTGATTTAAGTGGAAATAGTTTTGATGCAGAGATTGTAAATTGTCAGAATAATACTTTGATGAATAAAAAGTTTTTAATTGAAGCGGTTGTTCCATATAAAAAAGATGGTTCTTTCAAATCATTAAAACATAGTAGTAATAGTGTTGAAGGTAATCGTTGGGTACATGAAGAAACTAGACAAAATCAATTAAGATATAATTCATTGAAAAATGAAATGTTGTTCTATTCGATAGAAGGATTGAACACATTGAGATATAAAAAAGTAGAAGAGAAACAATTAAGTGATAATACTAAATTCATTTCAGTAGAACTATGAAATTAGGAGTTTGCGTTCCATATAGAAATAGAGAAGAACATTTAGCACAATTCTCTCCGAGAGTTCATAAATTCTTAGAAGATAGAGGAATTGAGCATAAAATTTATTTTGCACACCAATGTGATAACTTACTTTTTAATAGAGGTAAGATGAAAAACATTGCAGCGGATGTTGCATTTAAAGATGGATGTGATTATATTGTATGGCATGATATCGATATGATACCGGAAGATGATAGTTGTGATTATAGTTATAATCCTGAATTACCACAGCATTTGGCGGTTCATATTTCACAAACTGATTATAATTTAAAGTATGAAGAATACTTTGGCGGAGCAGTTTTATTTACAAAAGAACAGGTTTATAAAACCAATGGTTACTCAAATGATTATTGGGATTGGGGTATGGAAGATGATGACCTATTTTGGAGATGTGCTATTAATGGAATGGCAGACCAAACATATATCAGACCTAAAAATGAATTTGATATAGCAAATTTCAATGGAGAGAATTCTTTCATTGAAATCCCTCAGAGTCGTTCAATAAGATTTTTAAGTAATCGTTCACACACCTTATCACTTTTAGTAAAAGCACATCAACAAGAAGAAAAGATACCTATCTATCTAATTGGTGATAATGAAAGAAGATTTTGGGAATATCCCGTATTTAGAAGACCTGGATATGATTATGGTATTTCATATAATAATAGTAGAGCTTTTACTTCAATGTTATGGAACAACGAAGGTGAAATGCAATATATGTGGATGAAGAGATATGAGAATCTATGGACATGGGTTACTCTTAAAGTTGATTCGTATAATAAGCAAATTCATTTTTATTTAAATGGTAGAGAAACCGATGCAAGATTCGGAACAGGAGTTCAATCTCCTATGGAATATTCGGGTGATTTAAAAAGATATGGTAGTGAGAGTTATTATTTAGGAACATCTCCTTCAATAAACAAAACATTTCCAAATAAATTTTTTAAAGGGCAAATTGCGGAAGTGCGATTATATGACAGATGTTTAACTGATAATGAAATAAAAAATATTCCATTTGAATGTGAACAAAGTGGATTACAACTTCATTATGATTTTAATTCTTTTAATGATGGACTATTAGAAGATTTAAGTGGTAATGAAAATAATGGTAAAATTACAAATGTTAATTTTACAAAAGAAAAAATAGAAATACCATCTACCGTAATTCCTCATAGAAGAAATGGTAGATTTGAATGTTTACCACATCAAACCGAAGGGTTAGTTAATGGTAAATGGGCAAAGGGAGAAACTACTGCGCGAAATGAAAGAAGATATATTTTAGAAATGCAGCAGGGTAAATATGATTGGAAAAACGATGGTATGAGTAATTTAACCTATGAATTACTTAATATAGAAGAAATAGGGAATAATTCAGTTTTAATTAATTGTAAATGTTAAACGAACACTTTCAGGCAACAAAAGAAAAATTAAATGCAGTTGGTAAGGGTATGTGCTTGGCGAAATGGACTCAAGTTACATTACAATTACAAACTGGGCATAATCATAGTTGTCATCACCCGGTAACACATAAAATTTCGGAGATGGAGATTGCACAAAATCCATCTGCTCTACATAACACTTCTTTTAAGAAAAATAGAAGAAGAGAAATGTTAGAAGGTTTAAGGCCTAAAGAATGTGATTATTGCTGGAACATTGAAGATAATTCAACCGATTTTTCAGATAGAATTTATAAATCAGCGGAGCCGTGGTCTTTACCACATTTCGATGAAGTATTAAAAACTAAGGGTATTAAAGATATAAACCCAAAATATGTTGAGGTATCATTCTCTAACATTTGTAATTTTAAGTGTTCATATTGTGGGCCTGCATTTAGTTCCCAATGGATGGATGAAATCCAACAGCACGGTGCGTATCCTACTTCAACTAATTTCAATAACTTAGATTATTTGAAGACAACTGATCAAATGCCTATACCACATAACAAAAGAAATCCTTATGTGGAAGCATTTTGGAAATGGTGGCCTGATTTATATAAGGATTTACATACATTTAGAATTACAGGTGGTGAACCTTTATTAGCCAAAGATACTTTTGATATTTTGGATTTTATTAATGAATCAAAGAATCCTAATAAGGCATTGAACCTTTCTATTAACACTAACTTAAATGCTCCTGAAAAGATATTCAATGAGTTTAGAGAGAAGATTAAAAAGTTAATGGATGAGGATAGAGTGAACGAATTTATCTTATTCACATCCTGCGATGCACATGGCGAGAGAGCAAATTATATTCGACATGGTTTTGATTATAATTTGTTTATGGATAGAGTTAATTTATTATTATCGGAGAATCCAAAACTTACGATTATAATAATGAGTACTTACAATGCTCTATCAGTTTCTTCATATAAAGGTTTAATCAAAGATGTGTACCAAATTAAAAAAGAATACCATAGTGCGGAAAGATATTATGGTAGTTCGATTATATTAGATAGTTCATATCTTCGTTGGCCTCCACATCAAAGTGTAAAGGTATTAGATAATGAATGGATAGATGAGGTTTATTCTCAAGCTCAATTAATGGATTTTTATGAGCAAGTTAGAGTGGGAGATGATGGGTATGGATTTACTGATATTGAAATCACAAAAGTAAAAAGAATTGCAGAATGGATGAAAAATCATGATGATGATTCCACTTTCTTGAAAAATCGAAAAGATTTCTTTATATTTGTAAGACATCATGATATGAGAAGAGGAACTAATTTCTTAGAGGTGTTTCCTGAATATGAAGAATTTTATAAAAAATGTAGAAAAGGTAAAGCGTAATGATATTTTATATACCAAATAAATCTACTAATAGCACAAATATTAAGAATTTTTCATCTCTTAATGATGGATATTCTCTTAGGTTAAAAGGTAGTTATGATATTCAAAAACCGTTTGGTTATTTGTTTAGAAGAAATCTTTCTTCTGAAACACTTATAATCGAAGGAGGTAAGATTCACTTTCAATATAAAGTTGGAGATGAATACTTTTCAAATATAGTATGTGAAGTAGGTAATACATTTGATTTTTTTGTAAGGATAAACAATAGAAAACAAAAGTTTACCTATACGGATTTAAATACTGAAATTGAATATGAATTCAAATGTAATTTTGAAAATGTTGTAAAAGAAGATAATTATTTTACTTTCTTATCAGATAATGTACATGAGAAAACAACTGAAAAGAACATTTTAAATGGAGAGTTGGGCTTAGTTGTATTGTATGATAGATTGTTGGAAGATCATGAAATAAAATTTAATCTAAGAACAACAGAAGTATTACAGGAAGATAGTTTGTTTAGTAGTTTAGATACTTCTGAAAAAACAAACTTTAAGATATTTGATAATAGTGGTAATGGTAATCACGCATTTATATCAGAGCCAGTTAAATTTAAACACGATAAAATAATGGATTTTGTAGCAAAGTCCAGACCAAACAAATATGGATAATACAGAAAGATATGGTGAAATAAGAAGAAAACTCAATTCAGTTGGAAGAGGATTTTGTTTAGCAAAATGGAAACAAGTCACTCTTCATCTTCATATTGGGCAAAATCACAGTTGTCACCATCCAGGTATTCACAAAATTGTTCCAGAAGAATTAGAAAACAATCCATCTGCACTTCATAATACCAAATATAAAAAGGAATTAAGGAGAGAGATGTTGCAGGGGTTAAGACCAACTGAATGTGATTATTGCTGGAAGGTAGAAGATAATTCTAATGAGTTCTCCGATAGAACATTTAAATCTGCGGAAGAATGGGCATGGCCTCATTTTGAAGAAATTAAAAATTCATCTTATATGGATGATGTGAACCCTTCTTATGTGGAGGTATCATTCAGTAATGCATGTAATTTTAAATGTTCTTACTGCTATCCTCAATTTTCCACACAATGGTGGGAAGAAATTGAGCAATTTGGAGCTTACCCAACTTCAACTCGTCATAATGGATTAGACCATATTATTAAAGAAGGCAAACAACCCTTTAAACAAACCGAACATAATCCCTATGTAGAGGCATTTTGGAAATGGTGGCCAAACCTATATAAAGACCTTCTTAACTTTAGAATTACTGGTGGAGAACCTTTACTTCATAAAGATACATTTAAGGTATTTGATTATGTAATTGATAACCCTAACCAAAAATTAAAGTTGGCTATTAATTCAAATTTGGGAGCACCTGAAAAATTATACCAACAGGCAAAAGAAAAAATTAAAAGAATAAGTAGTGATGGATTAGTGAGAGAGTTTATCATTTTCACTTCGTGTGATGGTTGGGGTGAACAAGCAAATTATATTCGTAACGGATTTGATTACAATCAATGGTATGATAGATGTGCTGAATTACTAGAGGAAATACCAAAACTAACAATCTCTATTATGGGAACATATAATGTATTAAGTATCCCATCATATAAAGGATTAATTAAAGATGTATATCAATTGAAGAAAGAATTTACTAATCCGGATAGATATTGGTTTTATCCAATCGGGTTAGATAGCTCATATCTTAGACATCCATACCATCAGGCCGCTAACATTATTACTGATGATTGGCACAAAGAAGTATTTGAGCAGGCTCAATTAATGGATTTCTATGAAAGTTTGGGCACACAAAATCCAATCGGTTATACTGATGTTGAAATTCATAAATTAAGAAGAATCTATGACGTAGTTGTGGCTCCAAAAGAAGAACATTCATTAAAAAGAGATAGAAAAGATTTTTATAGATTTTTTAGTGAGCATGATAGAAGAAGAGGAACTGATTTTGTAAAAACATTTCCAGAGTTGGAAGATTTTTGGAACTTATGTAAAAGTATAAGATAATGAGTCATTTGTATTTTAATAAAGATATTAGTTATAAAGTTTGGGATCAATCAACCTTTAATACTTCAAAAAAACCAAATTTAAAAACTTTCTTTCATAAAGATTTTACAATTTATAGCAAATTTAAAATAGAAAGAACTGAAGATAGGGGTGATGCTATATATGGTATATTTTCCAAATGTGGTTTACACTCCGGTGTATTTGTAAATAAGGAAAATGATTTCTATGTTGTGAGTGCACAACTGTGGATGAGTAAACCATTAGATGCAGAAAACATTAATATTACTTTTATTTATGATTTTGAAAGAGAATGGCAAGAAATATTCTTTTCAGTAGATTATACAAACAAAATACTACGAGTAACTTATAATGGTGAATCAAAGGAAGCACCTATTACTTATCCAGTTGTGAGTTATGAAAATACCCCATTGTTTATCGGAGCCGCTGCTCCAAATTATATAGAACCGCATTTGCAAGAATTTAGTTGGTGGTATAAAGGGTGGATAGATGATGTTATTATTATGGAAAAAGTTTTAAACAAAGAAGAAATTGATTTGTTTAATTCTGATATAGTAAGAAGATTTACATTAGCAAAATATAAATTTACATTAGAAAATATAAATCGATTCAAAGTTTGGGATGGGAGTGGAAACGGAAATCACGCTCTTCTATATCAGGATTTTAATGTAAATGATATTCAAAGCAACATTATTAATAAATTAGAAGGAGAATGAAAGTATTAATTACGGGAGGAGCAGGATACTTAGGATCGGTTATTGTTGGTAAATTATTGAATGCAGGTGATGAAGTAGTTGTATTGGATAAATTATTATTTAATCAAACATCGTTATTACAATATACATCTAATCCTAATTTTAAGTTCATTTATGGTGATGTTAGAAACGAATCACTTTTAGAAAAATTGTGTAAGGAGGCGGATGCAATTATACCATTAGCTGCAATAGTTGGGTTTCCAGCTTGTGCAGCGGATCCACAATTAGCAAAAGAAATTAATTTCAAACAAATAGTAAACATAGTCAGGTTTAGTAAAGGTAAGAAGATTTTATACCCAAACACAAATAGTGGGTATGGTATAGCGGAGGGACAAACTGAATGTACAGAGGAATCCCCTCTTACTCCAATTTCAGTATATGGGCAAACAAAATGTGATGCTGAGAACTTTTTAAGAACTTCAACTGATGCTATAACATTTAGATTAGCCACAGTATTTGGTGTATCACCTCGTATGAGAACCGATTTATTGGTAAACGATTTTACTTATAAAGCAATTACCGATAAGTATATTGTTGTTTTTGAGAGAAATTTCAAAAGAAACTTTATTCACGTTGAAGATGTTGCATCGGCTTTTCTTTTTATGTTATACGGTTATGACTTTTATAAGGGTGAAGTATTTAATGTAGGGTTGAGTTCAGCTAACTTATCAAAGCAAGAATTGTTAGAAAAGATACAATCCCACGTGAACGATTTTGCGGTATCATATAACGATTATTATGAAGATCCTGATAAAAGGGATTATATTGTATCAAACGCAAAAATTGAGGAAACTGGATGGAAACCAGAGTGGGATTTAGATAGAGGTATAAAACAATTAATTCAGGGTTATCAAATGATAGTTCCGAAAATGGGTTCTGAATTTAGAAACGGATTTCCTTTAGGATATGCTAACAATACATAATATAAATTTTGATAAACTTTCTAATAATGTATCTTTAGAAGGAAATGCAGCTGAATACGATGAGCAAAATCAACAATATATAAAGGCTGGATTTACTGATAAAAATACACAATATTACCAATCATTTGATTTACCTGAGGAATTTCATAACTTTGCTAAGACAATTTTTACCGATTATTCTCTTAGTGTAATAAAACAAATGCCAGGACAAACAATACCGGAACACTTTGATACATTTTATCAATTTTGTAAAAGAGTAAATTGTGATAAGTTTGATGTATGTAGATTAAATTTCTTTTTAGAAGATTGGAAATCTGGTCATTATTTTGAAATAGATAATGTACCATATACAAAATGGTCAAAACTTAATTTTAAAGTAATTAGATATGGACAACCTCACCTTAGTGGAAATATGGGGATGGAGCCAAAATATACAATGCAAATAACAGGTTTATATGAACAATTTAAGAGGAGCAAAACCTATACCGAACCCAAAAATCAAACAAGATATTATTAGTTTTGATAATTTATCCTGTGTTTACGATGATAAGATTCTTACTAAATTTAAGAATAAATTTGTAGAGTGGATTTCAGAATCAAAATATAATAAATTAGAAGGGTTAGATTTTTATAAAAAAATTGACTATGTTCATGGTACAATCCAAACATTTGATCATTTTTATCAACTTCAAAAGAAAAAAAGATTTCGTTTTTTTAAAGGAGAATTTTTTTATCACAAATGTTCTTTTCAACATGATTGGAATTGGGAATATATCGAAAACGATGAAATTAAAAACGGAGATGCTGTAATTTTAAGTGTACCATTTTCAGATTATGGTAAACAGCATCCACTTTTAACAGAGGAATTTTTGAATTATTGTGATGATAATTCTATTCCAGTATTATTAGATTTTGCGTATTTCCCTATGGCAAAGAATGTAAATGTAAATCTAAGACATAAATGTATTCAGGCTGCAACTTTTTCATTATCAAAAGCATTTTATGGAATGGAGCATTTAAGAGTTGGTATTAGATTAGTGAATGAATTTAGGAGTTTAGATGATGGTATTGGAGCGTTTAATGAGCAAGAAATGGTAAATAGAGTAGGAGCTGCAGTTGGATATAAATTAATGAGTAAATATTCTGTTGACTATAATTGGGATACATTCGGTGAAAAATATTCACAAGTTTGTAAAGAAATGAATTTAGAAGAAACTGATTGTGTTATGTTTGGAATAGGAGGAGATGAATACGCTGAACTTAATAGGGGTTCAGAAAAAAATAGAGTTTGTATAAGTGACCTTTTAATATGATAAAAAATTTAGAAAAATATCCAATCGTTAGAGATATTGATTGGACAGAAGAAAAATTAATTGCTTTTGAACAGGGTATAGTTGATATTTGGGAAGGTGGTAAAATCAGAGGGCCGGTTCATTTATCAAATGGAAACGAATCTCAACTTATAGAAATTTTCAAAAGAATTGGAAAAGAAGATTGGGTATTTAGTACATGGCGTTCTCATTATCATTGGGCTCTAAAAGGGATATCGATTGAGTATGCTACTGAATTAATAAAAGATGGTAAATCAATTACTATGGTTGATATATCTCAAAAATTTTATGCATCTGCAATAGTTGGTGGTACATTATCTATTGCATTGGGAGTAGCTATGGGATTAAAACAAAATGGTAGTGGGGAAAAAGTTTGGGTATTTGTTGGTGATATGAGTTTTGAAAGTGGATTGTTTTACGAAACGCATAAATATGCAAGAAACTTTGATTTACCGATAGTATTTGTAGTAGAAGATAATGGGGTTTCAACTTATACTCCAACTGAATCAACGTGGAATAAAAAAAGAGAAATACCTGAAGACGTAATTCATTATACATACAAATCAAAATATCCACATTACGGAAGCGGAAAATGGATAGCATTTTAAATTTATTATTTGAAGAGTGGAATAACTTGGGGCCTACACCAAATGGTAACAGATTTGGTTGTAGGTTTCCTTATTGTAGTGAATACATAGATACAAATAATATAAGAATAGAAGAGATTGAATTGTATCAAAATATCTATTTTCCAATAGATTTGAACACCGATTTTTATTCAATTTTCAGAGAAGGTTTTTTTTCGGAACAAATTTTAAATTTATTATTTGGTAAAAAAATAAAAATTTTACTACTAAGGGAGCATGAGGGTGGTGGCAATCATTTTGATTTTTTCCAAAAACTTTATGATTTAATAAAAACACACAATTTAGATCCAACTTTATTTTACTTAAATTTTGCTAATAAAAATTTATTTTCATACTACAAAGATTCAATCGGAGATGTAGGTATGAATATTAATATTTCTGACTGGTTGTTAGAGCATACGTCATTAGTTGTTCATAAAGCATTGGAATCAAATAAAATAAATGATTTAGGATATAGATTTGAGTTGCCGAATTTTGAACCTGAGATTGAAAGAAAATTTAAGTTTCTGTGTTTAAACAGAGTTCCAAAAGCACATAGAATTGCATTTTTAGCTAGATTATATAAAAATAAATCTATTTACAATACCGATTGGTCTTTATTATTTTCTCCTTATGAATTCACTACTTTATTTGGAGAAGAATCAGATGAAAATGGTAAAAACATTTTTAGTATAGAGCATTTTTCAGCTTATTTTAATAGAAATGAACTTGAAAATCATCATAATGAATTAAAATACTTTTTTTATACTAAAAAGAAAAGTAATTATGAACCCTATTCAAAAAATTTATTTAACTTTTTTGGCGATACTAAATCAACTCATTACATAGAAACATATAAAAATTCATTTATTAGTTTAATAACCGAAACTTCTTTTGAAAATAATGAAGAGCATATAAGTGAAAAAAGTTTGAAACCATTTGTTAATTTACATTTAGGTGTATTTTTGGCTCCATATAAACACTTAGAAAGAATTAAAAGTTTTGGATTTGAAACTTTTGATTCGTTGTGGGATGAGAGTTATGATGATATTTATGAGCCAATGGAAAGAATGGCGTTGGTAACTTCTCTCATTAAGGAATTAGATGGAATAAATTTAAATGAGCAATATAAAAAAGCAGAAGATATATTAAAACATAATCAATGCCACTTTTTAAATTTGTGGAAAAGGGAGAGTTGTAAAAAATACTTTAAAAAAATAGCAAATGGAATGTAGAGATAAAAGATATACTACAAGTTACAAATATTTCAGCAACGATAAGATTGCGTTTGTAACATCTGCAAAAGTTGGAAGTAGATTTATGAAATCAGTTTCAGATGAATTGCAGTTTGTAAATTACTACGAACCTCTTTCGAAAAAACTAGAAGAATCGGAATTTAATCATTTAATTTTTCCTAAGAGAGAACTTTTTACTTATCATGTTTACGATAATTTTTTTAAAGGTAAAGAAACCGTTTTTTTAATAAGAAATCCTATAAAAAGAATGGTATCTGGACTCACAACAAATTTATCTATAATTGAAAATAGGGCAATTGTTCAGAATGAAGATAGTAGTCAATTTTTAAGACATTATTTTGATACCATTATTACAAATGAAAATTTACAAATTGGTGTAAATCATATAAAGCATTTAGTTAAAAGTTTTCTAAATACAAAAGATACCGATTATTTAAAAGAATTTATAATCAAATATGTGCTACCGCAATCGATATATAAAGATGCACATGTTGAGTTTCATCATTTTATGGCATACAATTATATGAACGATTTGAAAAAACTTGGAGTAAATTTAAAATATCTTAATATAACAGATTTAGATTCGTACTTTAAATCAAAAGAGATGACGGAATGGGGGTATGATGAAAAAATGAATTCTTATAAGCAAACTGAAAAAAACAACATATTTTACAAATATCTCTCGGAAAAAATTCAAACTTGGAAATCTGAAATAAAAGAACTATCTTTATATTTGGATACTGAAATTGAATATTACAATAAAATCCAAAGCGAATATGAAATTTTATTATGAAAATTTAGATTATAAGGTCAGGTCAAATGGTAAGCAATTCTGTCACATTTCAAATTTGGATTGGAATTATGGACATAATAACCCGATTTTTGAATTAAATGATACCGATAATATTATTTGGAATTTTTCAATAATCGGTGAAATGAATTCAAATATCATAGATTCTAATAAAGATTATTTTGAAAGTGTGTTTGATAAGATAAAAGATAAACCTAATGTAAGGTTGGTTTTTTCTAATTTTCATGAAGGTACTAATCAAACACCATTTATTGCTAGACTACTATTATTAAAAGATAAATACAATATACCGCATAGGCAGATAATTGTAATTACTAATAATAAACATTCTGAATTATTTAATAATCATGGTATAAGGATAATTCACAAACCTTATTTATTTGGGTTTTTAGTTGACCATTATAGAGATTTAAAAGATGAATCAATTCAACATAATGGTAACGAAATTGGATTATTATCTCATTCTGAATATCTTACTATTCCAAAGAAAAAGTTCTTTTTAAGTTATAATAAAAATGCTACAAAAACATTTAGGATACAAGTTATACTATGGTTAATTAAAAATGGTTTTATAGATGACAGCCACGTTTCAATTTTAATAAAAGATTCTAATTTTAACAAAAGAAATTTGGCATCAAAGGAGATAGAGTTGTTTGATTTAGACCAGTATTATGATAAATTTGATGAAATGGGATTTAATGTTTTAGATTGGGATTACCCAAACTATCAAAATGATGTATTCTCAAATTTAAAATACACTACAAAATCACATTATTCGGATACATATTTTAACATCATTACCGAAACATCATTTGAAAACAATAGTTTAAATCTTACCGAAAAAAGTTTTAAGGCATTAGCAAATTGCCATCCATTTTTAATCATAGGAGATAAAGGTTCAAACGAATATTTACAATCTTTAGGGTTTGAGCAATATAGTGATTTATTTGATTACGGATTTGACTCAATAATGGATAATGATAATAGACTAAACGCGGCACTAGAGCAGGTTAAGAGAGTTTATACATTAGGTGCAAATGGTATTAAAAATTGGTATAGAAATAATATTGAAAAAATTAAAAAAAATAAGGAAAGATTTTTTGAATTTTCTTTTTCAAAAATGATTGATGAGACGATTGAAGAATTAAAAGAATACTAAAATGAAAAAAGTTTTAATTACCGGAGTTAATGGATTAGTGGGTACACACTTATTAAAAAAATGTGTAAATGAAGGATATAAAGTTATAGGAGTAGATTTACAGAAAGGAAAACATCTCCCATCAGTTGGATGGGAATTCGTTCAAGAAGATTTAACTAAACCCTTTGCAGTTGAATCTCTTTTTAATAATCATAAGTTTGAAGCTGTATTCAATTGTTTTGGTATAAAAGGTTCTCCTATAAGAGCAAAGGAAAAGCCAGTAGATTTCTTATACCCTTCTTTTAAAATTAATACTGAGATTATAAATCAATGTGCTAAGAATAATATTTGGTTAGTGTTTATGAGTTCAGTTGGAGTATATGCACCGGCTGAAAGATTTGTTGAGGATTCAGTATGGAAAACACTCCCATCGGAAGCAGATTGGTTTCCATCTTGGAGTAAGAGAATGGGAGAAGTTTTGTTGGAAGCGTATCGAATTCAGTATAACTATCACAATTGGGCTATAATAAGACCTGCAAATATTTTTGGTGAATACGATGATTTTAGTGGAAAGGGAACTGTAATTGCATCTACTATTAAAAAGATTGTTGAAGCGGATGGAGATTCAATTGAGGCATGGGGAGACGGATCACCTATTAGAGATTTTGTGTATGGGGGTGATGTTGCAGATGCGGTGTTAGATTTATATAAAAGAAAACTACATACCACAATTAACTTTGGAGCAGGTGAAGAAATTACTATAAAACAAATGATAGAATCCCTTATAAGAATTAGTGGAAAGAATTTGAGAATAGATTGGAATACATCTAAACCAAACGGTGATAATAGGAGACAAATGGATACAACTAAGCAGGAAAGTATTGGCCTATTACCTAAGTTGGGATTTGAAAAAGCATTAGAAAAAACTTATGAATACTACATCTCACATAATTTGTAGTGGTTGTTCTTTCACTAATTTTCACGCAACACCTGATAAATTAAGTGAATTTTGGCCAGAACATTTAAAACTAAATTACCAAAATGTTTATAATGTTGGTTCTCCTACAAATGATATAAAAACAACCGTAAGAAGTTTAATTTATAAAGCTAATGAACTATTAGAAAGAGGAATAACTGATATAACTTTAATGTCATGTTGGACATTTTTAAATAGAGATTCAATTTTTATTCCACGTAAAGCTAATTCAGTTATACATAAAACCGATTACACTCAGGATAATTTTGAAAATGGGTTTTATGCATTGAGCGGAAATTTCTTTTTTAATTGGATGAAAGAATCGGAAGATTTTGAAAATGAAAAAGAGTATTTTAAATCAAAAGTAAAATGGGTAAAATCTGATGAAGAAGATACTCTTTCTTTTTTAGAATGGTTTCATTATCTTATTTGTTTTGCCGAAAGTAAAAATATTAAACTAAAAACATTTTTTATTAAAGATATGTTATCCGTTGAAGATAGTATTTTTGATGGACAAATTGAAAATAATGAAGTTGTAAAAGACCCATTAAATTTTGATGAAGTTGAGCCGGTGCTAAACAAACTACTATATGAAAAAAGATTTAGTAAAAGAGGGAGAATAAAGAGATTTGAAAACATACCAATTATTAAAAACTTTTATGAATTAATAGATTGGGATAGATATTGTTGGTTTTACAAAAATGAATATGGTGAGTATGGTGGTGTATATGAATGGATATATGATAACATAGAAGATGATAGATGGTTGGAAGGAAATATGGTTGTAGCGGGGCATCCATCTACTAAAACTTGGAAAAAATTTATTGATGATATTTTATTAAAAGAAGTTATATGAACAAAGAAAGCAAAATCCTAATATTAGGTGCTACCGGTTTCGTAGGAAGAAATTTGGCAGAAAGATTATATAATGAAGGGTATAAAAACCTTCGTAATCATGGATTTACAAGAACATTAGAAGGGTTCGGTGAATCGGTTAAGGGTGATTTAAGAGATGAAGAATTCGTTAATCAAATTATGGAGGGCGTTGATGTTGTATTTCATTGTGCAGCATCCACATCTAATGCAGTTGATACAATTTACGCTCCTCTTCTTCATGTTACTCCAAATGTTATTATAAATGCTTTAACATTAGAAAAAGCATATAAGAATAAAATCAAAAAATTTATTTTCTTATCATCATCTACAATCTATCCAGAAAGTGGAGATAGAGCAGTATGTGAAACGGATTTCCTTTACGAATCAATTTACAAAACTTATTATCCAGTAGGTTGGATGAAAAGATATGCAGAAGTTCTTTGTAAGATGTATTCTGAAATTCTTATTAATCCAATGCAAACTGTAATAGTTAGACCTGCAAATTTATATGGGCCGCATGATAAATATGATTTGGATAAGTGTCACGTAACACCTGCATCAGTTATAAAAGTTGCAACTCGATTAAATCCTATACCTGTGTGGGGTGATGGTACTGAAATTAGAGACCTTTTATATGTGGAAGATTTTGTTGAGGCACTTCAAATTATAATGGAAAAAGAAGAGAAGCATGAAATATATAATGTTGGTTCTAACTCAGGATATTCAGTAAATCATGTTATTAATGTATTAAAAGAAATAGAAGGTTTAGATTCACCGGTTGAATATGTTAATAATAAAGCTCCTATGATTCCAGTTCGTTTAATCGATTCATTTAAAATATTTGATAAATTAGGTTGGAGTGCAAAAACAACAATTTATGAAGGATTGGAAAAGACGATAAATTGGTATAAAAATGAATATCTTAAAGGATAAGAAATATATCATTTGTAGTGGGTGTTCATTTACAAATTTAAAACCATTAAATCATTTACAAAAAGGAAATGATAGAGAGAGTTGGCAATGGCCTGAGTGGTTACAATATAAACTGGGAGATGATTTTATTGTTCTAAATTTAGGAAATCCAACTAATGATAATAATACAATTAAAAGAACTATAACTTATTGGGTTGAGTACATTAAAAAAAATGGTGGTACTATCCATAAAGTTTTTGCTCAATGGACTCAACCTTATAGGAGTTCTTTTTTGATTACTGATTACAAAGGTGAATTAGAAACAGGCTCACATACAAATAATTATTTACCAAATCCTATTGAATATAAAGATGAATTTTGGTTTTTGACGGGTGGATATTATGAAGTAAATAATTCAAAGTATATTGGAATTGATAATATACTTAAAACTCATCACCTTAAATTAAGTAAGCAACATTCATACTCATTTATTGAAACGGTAATCGATTTATCAAATTATTTGGATAAAGAAAATATTGATTATAATTATTTTACAATAAAAGATATTTTTTATGAACCTGAATTTTTTACTGTCAATGTATATGACGGTGAAATTTGGTTGAACGAAGGATTAGATTATCACTATAATCAAAGTAAATTCTTTTCAATTTATTTGGATAAAGTTCCATTTCATAAATTTTGGTTTTATGAAGATGAGGGTTTAAAAAAAGGTGGATTATATGAATATTCAATCAAAAAACAAAAAGATTTAGATAATTATAGCGGATTAAAAAAAGTTCTTTTTAGTGAAAATTTGAGTGGTGAATACGATTGGTTCGGACATCCATCATCGATATTAAACAAAAAATTTGTAAACGAAGAATTAATAAAATATATTTTATGAGTCAACCAGAATATACTCCATATAAAGATGCATTAACAAATGCTATGAATGAATTATCTAAGAAAGATAATATAGTTTTTATTGGACAACAAATAGTGTATAGAGGTAATCCTATGAGTACTACATTAGATGAGGTGGATAAAAATCTAATGATTGAGTTACCAGTTATGGAAGAAACTCAAATGGGAATGAGTTTAGGATTGGCTTTAGCAGGAAAATTAGTGGTTACATTTTATCCACGATGGGATTTTATTTTATCAGCAGCTAATCAATTAATAAATCACGTTGATAAAATAAAATTAATGGATAATAGTAAATTCGAACCACATTTAATCATAAGATTAGGAAAGGGATCTGATAAGCCATTAGATCCAGGCCATCAACATAAAGGAAACTACATTGAGGAATTTAAATCATTATGTAAAAATATAGAATTTCACGATTTAAAAACTCCATCTGATATTGAGTTAAGTTATAAATATGCAATGAGTAATAAGGGTATTTATTGTTTAGTCGAGTATCCTGAATTGTATTATGGAACTTAATCTTATTTATCAAAATAAAATAAATGGCCTTATCCTACCAAATTGCCAACCAAATAGTGTCTTTGAATTTTCAAAAAAATGGTTAATTGAAAATAATTCAAATGATAATGGATTATTAACAAAAGAACTTTTTTCAAAGTTTGGTAATAATATTAGTGTATTAGGTAATAGTTTAGGATTTCAATCAATTGTAAATAGCGGTTATGACCAGCAAACTAAAATAACAATTAATAGAATATCATTAGAAGAGATATTAAATAATGAACATAAATTTAAACATAGAAAGTTATTATTTGTAATAGAACCATTTGGTCATATAGATTATTTTAAGCATGAATTAATTAAATTAGATAAAAGCGTATTTGAAGTATTAAAAAAAATAAATGCAACTATCGTAATAAATTATTCACATGAAGGTCATTTAGAAGACCATTTTATCGAAGAAATATTAAAAAATATAGTTTACAAAAAAATTATATTTTTATATAATGATTATTTAAATAATTTTTCAAAATATGAATCAAAAAATGTATCTTTTATTAGATTTAATTATTATCTAAATCGAAGTAGTAGATATTTTCAACTTAATTTAAAGCAAAATCATATTAGTGATATATTCAACCCTATTGAAAAAGAATTTCATTTTTTAAGTTTTAATCAATATCCTCATCATCATAGAGTAAAGGTAATTTCAGAATTATATAAAAATAACATTGCTGATAAATTTTTAATTTCATATAATCCAAAATTTTATGATTTATTGGGGAGTGTTAAATATGATTATGAAAATCAATTAAAAGATTTGGGATTCTGGGATGATTATTTACTATTCACATCATTGCCAGAAAAAAATGTAGATTTTGAAACAAATTTTAGAATAAGTGGATATGGATATGAGGATATAAGACCATATCAAAAAAGTGTAGTTAGTTTAATAAGTGATACTATATTTTTTAAAAGACAAGGTTTTATATCTGAAAAAATATTTAAACCTATAATGTATCTCCAACCCTTTTTAGTTGTTGGGCCTCCTTATTATTTAAGAGAAATAAGAAATATGGGATTTAAAACTTTTGACGGATTCATAGATGAAAGATATGATGAAGAATTGGATGATAGAATTCGTTTGGAAAAAATAGTAAAAGAAATCATAAGAATTTCTAATATACCAATTGAATTACTGTTAGAACAACTTAGAGAATTTGAAGATGTATTATTATATAATCAAATGAAATTATTATCTTTTAATCATCTAAATACTGAAGTAGATACCGTAAAGCAATTAATAACAAAATCGTATTGTAGTGAAGATAAAAAAAATTTATTGTAACGGGTGCTCACATTCCGCAGGTGGTGGGTTAGAAATTGATAGATTATTAGATGATGTTGTATTGGTAAGAGATTATTACAAACAAAAATACAATGTTTGGTGGGATTCGCAATTAGAAACAACTTATATAAAATATGCTTCAGATGTAATTAAGTGTGAATATGTTAATGAAGCAGCTAGTGGAGGGGGGAGTGAAAGAGTAATAAGAATGGCCTATGATTTTGTTAAAAAAAACTATAAAATAAAAGATGAATTATTTTTAGTTTTAGAGTTTCCATCATTAGGTAGAATTGATTTATATTCAAAGCAATTAAATGATTATATAATTGGAAATATAAATTTTGTAAACAATGATTATAGTGATGATTCGATAAATAATATATATGGGACAAGGGGGTATTATATTAAAGAATATGATAAAGATAATTCTTATTTAATAAAACCACTAAAATCTTATTATGAAAATTTTTTATCTAGAAAAGCTGAATTTATAAAAGTTGGTAGGCAGATTAATACATTTTTGGGTTACTTATCATATCATAAAATAAAATTTATATTTTTTACAGGCGAATTTTCCACTCTTATAGAATCACACTTTAAAGAAAATAACCTTCTAAAATTAAAATTAGGTAATACGATTATAGAAGATTTACATGAATTTGCAATTGAGACAAAATCTACTATTGCAGAGGAGTGTGATTTCCTTACAGCTGATTTACATCCTGGTTATTTTTCACATCAGAAATTTGGAAATCTATTAGGTAATTATATAATTGAAAAATATAAGATTTTCTAATATTTATATGGTATATGAGAGATTTAATAAAATTTTTAGTTGAAAGTTTGATTGGTGAACAGATAACCAATAAGGTAGTTGTTTACTCTGGAAGATTTCAACCTTTTCACAAAGGTCATTTTGCAACATATCAAATGTTAGTGAAAAAATTTGGAAAAGAAAATGTTTACATAGGAACATCTAATAAAACTGATAACATTAAATCTCCATTTGGGTTTAAGGAAAAAAAATATATTATAACTAAAATGTTTGGGATACCCTCAAATAAGATAGTTCAAATAAAAAACCCTTATGCACCTGTCGAAATTTTAGATAAATTTGATTCTAAAACTACCGCTTTTATTACCGCAGTTGGTGAAAAAGATGAAATGAGGTTGAGTGGAAGATATTTCGAAAAATACAAAGATAATACCGACTTAAAAGGGTATATGGATAAGGGGTATGTTTATATATCTCCATCGCAACCCAATGCAATAAGCGGAACTGATGTAAGAAATTGGTTGGGTAAAGGAAGTGAGGAGGAAAGAAATAAAGGATTTATGAAAGCATATCCTAAATTTGATGAGAAGATTTTTAAATTAATCACCCTTACTCTTAATAAAATAACAAAAGAAGGATTAGTAGAAACCACATTAGGTGGGTATGGAGCCGATGAGGGTGAGCCTGCTACAATGTATATTCCGGATGGAACGAAGAGAATTTTAGATAGAGGAAAACCTGAGCCGTGGTTTAAACAATTGGGATTCACTCAAATGGATAGACCAAAAGCGGATAATATGAGAGGTAAGGGAAAAAGAAAGGATAAAGAATCTGCATTTAGAAAGGTATATTATAAGGTTTCTAATATGGTCACAAGTGATTTAAAGCCAGTTGAAAAGCCAAAGGGAGTTGATGGATGGAAACAACTTAAAAAAGAAGATGTAATCAAAGGTGGATTAGCGGCGGGGATGAGCCTAAAAGATATTGCAAAAAAACATAATGTATCAGAAAAAGAATTAGCTGATGAATTTAGAAAAGGATATAAAGTAGAAAGAGAGCATACAAATGATACTAATGTTGCAAAAGAAATAGCATTAGACCATTTATTTGAAGACCCAAAATACTATACTAAATTATCTAAGATTGAAAATCCATTGAATGAAGGATTGATTTTAGAAGGTGGTGCATACGGCCACATGAATCATCCTTTTGATATTGAAATGAATCTTACCTTTGGTGATTTAAAAAGAATTGTAAAACAAGCACTTAGTGGTAAATTGGAATTGGCAAGAGAAAAAACCGATGGGCAAGCATTAGCGGTTAGCTGGGTAAATGGTAGATTAGTTGCCGCTCGTAATAAATCGCATCTTAAGAATAAAGGTAAAGATGCAATGAGTGTTCAAGATGTAATTAGTAAATTTGCCGGAAGAGGTTCAGTATCAGATGCGTTTAGTTTTGCAATTAAAGATTTAGAATCCGCAATTAAAGGTCTATCTGACACTAATAAAAAGAAAATTTTCAAAGATGGTAAATGTTTTATGAATTGTGAAATCATTTATCCAGAAAATACAAATGTAATTCCATACGGACAATCTCTTTTAGTATTTCATGGAACTATGGAATATAATGATGAAGGAACTGCAATAGGAGAAAATCCGGAAGCAGGGGCACAATTAGCAGCTATGGTAAAAAAGGTAAATGCAGATGTTCAGTCTAAATTTAAATTGCAAGGGCCTCCTATACAAAAGTTACCAGTTAATAAGGATTTAAAATCTAAACAATCCCTATTCCTTTCAAAAATACAATCACTTCAAAATGAATTTGGATTAACTGAAAAAAATGGAGTAGCAGATTATCATCAGGCTTGGTGGTTAAATTTTGTGAATAAAAATACAAAAGGTTTAGATGAACAACAAAAAATTGGTTTAGTTAAAAGGTGGGCTTTTGGGGATAAAGGGTTTAGGATAAAGGATATCAAAGATGAGAAGAATAGAGAGTGGGCTGAAAAAATAGAAAAACAGGATCAACAAAAAATAACAAAAGAAAATCTTCTTAAATTTGAAACTATATTCTTAGGAGTTGGAGCAGAAGTTTTATCATTTATGACTTCGGTGTTGACGGTAAATCCAGATGCAGCTAAGCAACAAATGGTGGGGAGATTGGAAACCGCAATAAACTCAATTAGAGCTACCGGTGATGCTAAAAATTTAGATAAATTAGAAGTAGAGTTAGCAAGAATTGAAGCATTGGGTGGATTCGAAAAGATAGTTCCAAATGAAGGAATCGTGTTTAACTACAAAGGGAACACATTTAAATTGACTGGAGCATTTGCACCTTTAAATCAAATTTTAGGAATATTCACATTCAGTAGATAATGGAATTATATAAATCAAAGTTGAGTTTTGATAGTGTTAAGTTATTAGATGAAATAAATCTTTATTATGATACATCATCGGTTTCAAACGATAATGTTAAAATGGAGAGTTATAATACTGATTTAAGTAAATTTAGTAAATTAAATTATTTTAACGAAGAGGTTTTGCCACTATTTGATGGAATTGAATTTGATAATATCTTTCTTTTCTTTGCTCAGCCAACCGGTGGATTATTTTGGCACAAAGATGGAGGAAATCATTATCGAAGATTTATAATGCCAGTGGTTTCGAATGAAAAATGTATAAATCATTTCAAATTAAATGATAAAGAATATCAAATGAGGTTCACCGATGGAGTAGTTCATTGGTTTGATTCACAGGCTATTGAACACAATGTGGTAAATACCGGAGAAACAACTAGAGTGGCATTTTTGTTTGATGTGGTTTACGATGAAAGTAAATTTCAAAATATTTTAAAAAATAGTTTCGATAAACATATAGTTTTCGATTAATTGTTTTTAAACAAAATATTTATATAAGAAATTATTAAGATGCCACAACTTTTTGACAGAATTATTTTAGGAGAATGTATCATAGTATCCAAAGAAATTGGAGATAAGTATATCCTTGCTAAAAATAGAGATAGAGCATATAACCCTCAATTAGAAGTTATTCACACTATTATAGATGGTGTAGAAGTAGTTTATCTACATGATATAGTAACGGATTGGAGTGAGGGAATGAATGAGCATGGTATTGGTATTGTAAATACCGCCCTAATGGTTGGATATGATGAAGAGGAAAAAAAGATAGTAAAGAAAAAAGGAAAACCATCAAAAGATGGGGCAAAGATAAGAAAAGCATTAGGTTCTTCAAATTTAAAAGAAGCAATTAGATATGCAGTTCAATATGAAGGTGGAATTAAGGGGCATACATTTGTAAGTTCACCAAAAACAACTGTTTCAATAGAAACAACATCAAAGCACAATCCAAAGATTGATTTAGTAAATAGAGAGCATCCATCTGTAAGAACTAATCATGGACACTATTATACTGATGCGGGATACACCGATGGGCCTGATTACAAAAGTTCAATTGTAAGAAAATTAAGTGCCGAAAAGCAAATGGATAAAGCAGATGATTGGAATTTGATTGCTCCATTAATGAGAAAGAATTTTTACAAAGATGATTCTCCATTGAATATGAAAAGAGATACTAAGAAGATGAGTACATCATCTCAATTAGTACTAAACCTTACAGATAAAATTTTTCAACTATCTTATTTTGAAAACAAAGTTGAATCATTTGAAGGTATAAAAGTAAATTTACCAGATGGATATACTCCAAAAATTAAGATAGAAGTTAAAAAGATATCTTAATCACAATTTTTTCAATATATATACATATATAAAGGTTATGGCAAAAAAAGAATTTAAAAAGGATTTAATGCATAAAACCCGCCGAGAATTGGTGGATTATGTATTCAGAGGGGAAGACCCATCAAAATCTTTTGGATATGAAAAATCCAATCCTCACATTAAAAGAAAAGTAGGAGAAAAGTGGGAAGATGATACATACCAATATGAACAAAAAGAGGGGTATGTTTTAAAAACCGGTAAAAATCACGAAGTATTTCAATCTATTAGAGAGTTTTTGAGAGATAAAGAAAATTGTGCTAATGAATCTTGTCAAAAACAAAAATATGGCCCAAATGATAAACTTCTTATAAAACAGTCTGGATTTTGCATTGATTGTAATTTGGAGATGGATTTCGAAGCAAAAAAGCTAAATGTTTTTGATGAATATAAGAATTTTAGAATTTTTGGAAGAGCTATTTCTCAGGCAAAAGAAGCAAAAAAACAAATAGAAGATGGCATTAAAGAATTAAAACCATTTTATGAGCAGATATTAGAAGATGGTAGAATTGAAATTTGGCATTTACCAAAGCCTATGGAGGAAATGAAAGCTGATATGGAATTGGAGATTCAAAATATAGAAAAAGGATTAGTAGAATTGGAAGAGGATATAGTTATGTATGAGGCTAAACTAAAAGATTTAGACAATCCAATTCTAAATAGATTATTTAATGCAAGATAAAGGATTATCATTAAAGGATGTAATCAGAGAAGAATACAAAAAATGTGCCGCTGATCCGGTATATTTTATGAAAAAGTATTGTAAGATTCAGCATCCTACAAAAGGAAAGCTACGTTTTGAATTATTTCCTTATCAAGAAAAAACTTTAAATCAATTTAAAGATCACCGATACAACATTGTATTAAAATCACGTCAGACGGGTATCTCCACATTGACCGCAGGTTACTCATTGTGGAAGATGATATTTAATCAGGATTATAACGTACTTGTAATTGCGATTAAGCAAGAGGTTGCTAAAAACTTAGTAACTAAGGTAAGGGTTATGTATGATAACTTACCGAGTTGGTTAAAAGTTGCAACACAGGAAGATAATAAACTATCATTAAGATTAGTAAATGGTTCACAAGTAAAAGCAATTCCATCTTCACCTGATGCTGGTCGTTCTGAAGCCTTATCACTATTAGTTGTCGATGAAGCGGCATTCGTACCAGATATCAATGAGATTTGGGCATCTGCAACTCCTGCCCTATCAACCGGTGGTAGTTGTATAGCACTTTCTACTCCTAATGGTGTGGGTAACTGGTTTCATCAACAGTGGGTTGGCGCGGAAGAAGGGACAAACGAATTCAATCCAATCTATCTACATTGGACTGTTCATCCTGAAAGAGACCAAAGATGGAGAGATGAGCAAACAAAAGTATTGGGAGAAAAGTTGGCAGCGCAAGAATGCGATTGCGATTTTATTTCATCTGGTGACACCGTTATTCCACCGGAACTGTTAATGTGGTATAAAGAAACATTTGTTAAAGAGCCAATAGAAAAAAGTGGATTTGATGGAAATTATTGGAAATGGGAATATCCTGATTATCAAAAATCATATATGGTTGTAGCCGACGTGGCGAGAGGTGATGGTTCAGATTATTCTGCATTTCACGTTTTTGATGTAGTAAATAATGTGCAAGTAGCCGAATATAGGGGTAAAATGGAAACCAAAGATTATGGTAATTTTTTGGTGGCAGTTGGAACTGAGTGGAATAATGCATTATTAGTAATAGAAAATGCGAATATTGGTTGGGCAGTAATCCAACAAGTAATTGATAGAAACTATCAGAACCTTTATTATCAAACTCAAGATTACAAATACATTGATATTGAAAAACAATACACAAACAAATTTAATGCAGAAGAAAGAAGACAGGTAGCAGGATTTACAACATCTGCAAAAACTCGTCCTCTGATTATATCTAAGTTAGATGAGTATTTTCGAAATAAAGAAGTAATAGTTCAATCGTTGAGATTAATTGATGAGTTATTTACTTTTATTTGGTACACAAATAGGGCTGAGGCTATGAGAGGTTATAATGATGACTTGGTAATGGCATTCTCAATTGGATTATGGGTAAGAGATACCGCATTAAGATTGAGACAAGAGAGAATGGATTTGGCAAAAGTTGCCATTAACTCAATTTCCACAACAGGTTTCTCAATGGGTTCTGCAAACGAAAGAATGAGAGCAAATCCGTATGAAATGAATATTGGCGAGGGAAATGAAGATATAAGGTGGCTATTCTAATATTTATATGTATGAAAATCTTAGTTGAAAATATTGAAACAATAAATGAGGGATTAAGGTATCACCAAAAGGTGGGTACACCTCTTCATGAATCTATTTATAGATATGGTTCATCCAAATACTTTGAAATGTTTAAAAGTGCTAGAGAACTTTATATTCAAAATAAATTAGTTTTAGAAAATGCTCAAGACCGTTGGTTTATTAAAGAAACTGATTTGGGGGAAAGAGGTATTTACGAAGGTAAGGAAGTTTGGTTAGATTTTCCTATTTTAGAAGCTGAGCATCAGGGTAAAGATGTAGAATTAAACCAACCTAAAAAAGGTGGGCCAAAAAAATTCTATGCTTATGTAAAAGATGGAGATAGTGTTAAAAAGATAACTTGGGGAGATACTACTGGTCTTAAAGTTAAGATAAATGATTTAGAGGCTAGTAAAGCATTTGCATCTAGACATAATTGTGATACTGAAAAGGATAAGACATCTGCCAGATGGTGGGCGTGTAATCTACCTAAGTACGCAAAGCAATTGGGATTATCCGAACCTGCTTATAGATATTGGTAGAAATAATTGGAAAATTGAATAATTATTCATAAATTCGGTATGGATGAAAAGTATATAGATGTTTTTATAAGTGATACTAAAAGATATAGGTTATTTAAAGGGGATGTTGATGAGAGGGAATTATTGTGGCATCAGGATGAGTGGGATAGAGAGATTTTGGTTTTAGGTGGAAAGGATTGGAAAATTCAATTAGATGATGAGTTACCAATTGATTTAATAGAAGGGAATCGAATCCAAATAAAAAATCATAAGTTTCATAGAGTTATTAAAGGAAAAGGTAATTTGATTATCAGAATTATAGAAAATAAATAAAATGGCAGAACAAAATAATAATTCGTTTTTCGAAAGAATGAGAAAGTTATTCTCTACTAATGTTATTATTAGGAGAGAAGATGGAAAAACGAAGGTTGTAGATACCGAAGGTAGCCAGGCATTATCAAATTTAAAAACTATTAAAGATAAGTTTTATAAATTACAAACTGGGTATCAGTATAATGCTTTACAAACTCAACTCTCTTATCAAACAATTAGAAGAGAGTTATTCTTGGATTATGATGCAATGGATCAAGACCCGATTATTGCATCTGCATTAGATATTTACGCTGATGAGTGTACAACGAAAAATGAGTTTGGTGATGTATTAACAATTAAAACTTCTAATCAAAATGTTAAAGAAGTTTTACATAATCTTTTCTACGATATAATGAACATTGAGTTCAATCTATGGCCGTGGATTAGAAACTTAACAAAATATGGAGACCAATTTTTGGTATTAGAAATCGTTGAGGGTGAGGGAGTCGTAAATGTGTTTCCACAATCAGTATATCATACGCAAAGAACTGAGAATCCACATGACCCATCTAGAATCAACCGACATGAAACTGGTATTAAGTTTACTGTTGATCCTGATTACTTAGGTAAAAAGGAATACGATAACTATGAGATGGCTCACTTCCGTTTGTATTCTGATACAAACTATTTACCTTATGGTAAATCGATGATTGAGAACGCAAGAAGATTATGGAAGCAGATTACCCTAATGGAAGATGCGATGATGATACATCGTATTATGAGAGCACCTGAAAAAAGAATATTTAAAATTGATATAGGTAACATTCCTCCTCAAGAGGTTGATAACTATATGCAAAAAATTATCAATAAGATTAAGAAAACTCCATTCCAAGATCAAAGAACTGGGGATTATAACCTAAAGTACAATATGATGAACATCACCGAGGATTTCTTTATGCCGGTGAGAGGTGGAGATAGTGGAACGCAAATTGATACACTTAGTGGATTAAATTATTCTGCTGTTGAAGATATTGATTACTTAAAAGCTAAATTGTTTGCGGCACTTAAAGTTCCAAAAGCATTCTTAGGGTATGAAGAAGATATTAATGGTAAAGCTACATTAGCAGCGGAAGATATTCGTTTCGCTAGAACGATTGAGAGAATTCAGAGAGTTGTAGTTTCAGAACTAACACAGGTGGCCATTGCTCACTTAATTGCTAATGGATTTGAAGGAATGGAGGCAGTTGATTTTTCACTAGAATTAACTAACCCATCTACTATCTATGAGCAGGAGAAAATAAACTTATGGACGGAAAAAGTAAGATTGGCAACCGATATGAAAGCATTGAAAATGATTTCAAACGATTGGATATATAAAAATATATTCAAACTTTCTGATGATGAGATTGCTGAAAATAAAGAAGATGTTGTAACTGATACATTTGATTTAAATCGATTGACAAAGATTGAAAATGAGGGAGTTGATCCATACGAAGAGCAGCCACAAGAGGAACAACCTGCTGAAGAACCTCAATCGGAACAAGCTCCACCTATGCAACCTCAACCTGAAGCACCTCAACCTGAAGCACCTCAATCAGAAGCACCTCAAAATGAAGGAGAGGCTGTTGTAAGAGATAAATCACAGACAAGTGCGGAAAATGGAAAAGAAGGGGGAAGGCCAGCAGAAGCAGGTGATAGTGGAACTGATGAAAACGCATTTGGAAGAGATCCATTAGGTAAAGATGATATCACTCGTAACTTTGGAAGAGAGACTAGAAAGGAAAGATTGGTATCAAAATTAAAAAATGTATCTGAGAAAGAAAAATTTTTGAAAGATGCAATTAGAAAAAGAATTCAGTCGAGATATGAGAAAAAAAATGGAAAAAAGGTATTAAATGAGGATATCGATACTCAATCAGAAGATAGTGGTTCTTTATTAGATGATAAAAATATTCTAACGGATATCTAAAATATAGGTAATCCTAAGTTATTTAATATTTATATAATGTAAATATTTACATATATAATAGTAAAAACAGACGTTTGTAATGAAAGTTAAACACTCAAAGTTTAAAAATACGGCTATTTTATTTGAATTATTGGTAAAACAAATTACCCAGGAGGTATTATCTAATTCAACTAAAAACCTATCCGAAAAAATTATTAAGGAATTTTTCAATTCTAGAAAAGAATTGGCTAAAGAACTTAAATTATACAATTGGATTGTAAAGGAAAGATTCTCATCAAATGATGATGCTAAATTATTTTTATCCGAAGTTATTGAGGAAAGAAAGAAATTAGATGAATCTAAGTTGGCTAAGGAAAAATATAACCTTATTAAAACTATTAAGGAATCCTATGAATTGGATAAGTTCCTTTCATCTAATTTACAAAACTATAAATTATTGGCTTCCATCTATAAGGTGTTTGAAAGTAAAGCACATGGTAGAAAAGTAGAAATCAGAGACTATATTGATTCTAATAATACCATTTTAGAACACATTACAAACGAAAGAGCAACAAAGAAACCTCAGGATAAATTATATGAGGAATTCAAAAAACAATCTGAAGATTTAAGATTATTAACATACAAATTATTAATCGAAAATTTCAATAGCAAATATTCTAATTTAGATGACTCTCAAAAAGGTTTATTAAGAGAGTTTATCAATAATGTTTCTAATACATCAACATTTCCAAAATTTATTAGCGAAGAAGCAAAGAAAGCATTATCTTCTTTAATCACAGAATCAAAAGATATTACTGATAAAGTAACTAAGATAAAAATTTCGGAAATGATAAAGTTATTCAAATCCGATAAATTCTTAAAAGAAAATAACGAAAAGCAGGTTTCAGTTTTAATGCTTACATACGAATTATTAAAGGAAATTAAAAATGTCAAATCAGCTAGAAGCATTAAAAAATAAAATAAAAGAAATACTCTCCGAACTTAAAGAAGAGGATGAAGACCTAAAAAAAGAAGTAACTACAACAGGTGATGTTGCTGGTTATGATACTCCTAGAGCTTTTTCTAAGGATGGAAAACATACATCAGATTACGTTAAGAGAATGGCATCTTTGACTGGATATACCTCTCTTACTGAAAACCGATTCCACAAATTAAGATTAGATAATACTTTAACTCCAAACCAAAAAATAGGATTGGGTATTAGAGAAACTCGTAGAAAATTAGATGAAATTGAAAAATTCTTAGAGTGGTATGGTAGAATTAAAAAAGAAAATGCTATGAAAGGTGAAAATTTTTGGAAAAGAACTAATCACCATATTTATAGAATAAGAGAGAGGTTATCGAATATTAGTAAAAATGTGACCTATCTTAAAAAGTAATTTGTATGAAAATAACTAGAGAACAATTAAAAGCATTGGTTGGTGAGGTTGTACAAGAAGAAAAGGATTATCAATCTTTTTTTCAGGCTATGCTTAAAAAGCATGGAGTAGATTCACCCGCTGATTTCCAATCTGATGATGAAAAGAAAGACTTTTTTAATAAAGTTGAAAAGGCTTGGAATGGTGTATCTGAGAGATTAAAAGAAATCCATAAAGAAGCAGCATCTGATGTGAATACTGCAAATATACCAGCAGGAATATCAACTAAACTTGATCAGGCAACTGATAGAATGAAAGATGCTAAGATAAATAATCAACAAAAATTACAAATTATAGCTAGAGTTATCGATGCAATAGGTTTAGATAAAATGAATTTGGCGGCATCTTTAAATAAATTGAGAACTAAGATGGAAATGACAGAGGAAGAAATGACTCAATACCAAAAAGTTTTCAAAGGTGTAATGGATAAATTCGGAATTAATTCACCCGCTGAATTAGATTCAGATGAAAAAAAGAAAGAATTCTTTAATGCAGTTGATAAAGCATATCCAAACGAAGGAACAATTGCAGAAGGAAAATATGATGCAGATTTAGATAAAGTTGAAGCAGCGGCAA
>Ga0315909_10001398_pt1 | contig 32647 bp, 49 predicted proteins | sample LakEriMetagenome_11_FD_203527 | JGI IMG/M metagenome (GOLD analysis project Ga0315909, IMG submission 203527) | Freshwater fungal communities from buoy surface, Lake Erie, Ohio, United States - Buoy 2 MA125 | ecosystem: Environmental > Aquatic > Freshwater > Lake | place: USA: Lake Erie, Ohio... | reverse complement strand
CAGGAAAAAGAATTCAATGAACTTGAAATGCAGTTAGTAGAAGCGCAAAAGAAAATAGAAGATTTTGAAGATGAGTTGGATAAGTTAAATAAAGCTAATGAACGTTTAATTAAGGAGCTTTCTAGGGCTTTAGGATGGAATGAATGAACAATAAAGACAAAGAAGCTTTTGATAAGTGGTGTGATTTGAACGGCTATCTGCATATTGTTGAAGATTTTCTTTATGAAGCATGGAAAGCCGCTTGTGAGTACAAAGACAAAGAGCTTTTAGAATATAAGGAAGCTGCAAGATCAGAGGCACAGGAAGTAAATGAACTACAAGCTGAAAACAAAAAGTTACGTGAGGCTTTAGAGTTTTATTCAAAATGTGACGGTTTTTGTGCAGACGATGAGTGCATTTGTTCTTATCAAATAGCTAGAGAAGCACTAAAAGAAACAAGAATAACAACCAATTAATAGGTATAAAAGCCTTCCTCTGTACCTATTAAATGGTAATTATAAGCACTAAAAGAAGTAGGTAATAAATGATCTGTATAGTATGCGAGGCTAAAGGGTATAAGTGCTACTCATGCGAATTAAAAGAGCTAGAAGCTAGGATCTGGAATGATCTACCAGTAAAAGAGAAGGTAGTAGCAGTAGCTTATAAGCGAATAATCCTATCGGATAGAAAGCCTGATAAAAATTTAATTAACGCAGTTAGTAATATCTACGATAAGTACCCCGACTTTCATATAGGCATAGTACCCTAGTCAGGAATTATTATTTAACCATATCTGGGCTTCCCTGATACCATTATCTAGGAGGTCCATTTATGCCTAAGTACGTGACAATCTTTGGAAGAAAAATACCTATCAAGTTATGCACTAAAGAGCAGCTAGACCTAATCTTTAAAGATGCTGCAGGTATCTGGGATCCTACTACCAGGACTATATACATTGATAAAAACGCTCCTAAAAAGACTCAACTATACTGGCTTTATCATGAGATGGGTCACGCTACTAAGACCTTCGTAGGACTAGACCAGATCCTACCTGCTGAGCTGCAGGAGATTATCTGCCAGAGTTACGCTACCCTAATAGAGGACGTACTAAGCCAGAAAGGTATCTTTAAATAGTGGGGGATATACTAATCTTCCCCACTTCATATCTTCCCACTATTCAGGAGTATGATAGGCTAGATAATCTCCAGAAAGAGATCTCACGCTGGAGAGTGGACTTAATCAGAGAGTGGGATAATAAACATTTTAACGCTGGGGAAAGATATCTCTCTAGGCTTCGCTTTCATCATGGGATTAGAGATCAATGGAAAATATACCCAGGCTTTAAAGGTCAATGGCAGCCAGTATTATTACTATCTGCTCCCTCATAGATAATAATAGTATCTGCGTAAGGATCCAGGTAAAGATTATCCCAGCTATAGGACTCTGCCTCTCCTGAGTTATCCGAATACTCTTCTACTTCCTTAACTTCTTCAGCTTCTGGAGCATAAGCCCAGGAGTTAAACATGGCTTCTAGTAGGTAATCTCTAGGGTAAGAGTAGGAAGGATAAAGGAATAAAGCTAAAAAGATCAGAGCTTTCATTAATAATAGGCTAATTACTTAAATCTTATAAGTCTACTACTTGACGTACTACTATGGTACTAGGTTAATCTTATAAAAAAATAGGCTCGAAGGAGTCTTAACCTTTAAAGCGAAGGCTTAAAGATGAAAAGTAATGCAGCAGAGCTAGGCGTATGCCAGGCTATCCTATCCTCCATAAATACCAGAGTAGACGGCTCCGTAACTATAAAGCTAGAAATTAACCCAGAAGACCAGGCATTAGTTAATAAGCTAATGAGCGCATACCTAAACGATGAAAAGCTTTTAACCGTAGCTTTCGTTAAGGGCGAGTAATGCTAAGTAATACCTGGCACGTACCAGAGAATAGCTTCTATCTTGAGATCGTAAAGATCAGATATCAGGGTAAAGATTATTTTAAGGCTAACGTAAGGTACTTTACTAAAGCTTCTGGGATGCTAATAGCAGAAGAAAAGAGCGTTAAGATCTATTATAAGGTGACAAAATTTTGGGAGATATGGAATGAAAAAAGAAACTAAGAAGCTAAAAGTACCTAAGAGAGCGCCTAGACCAGGGGAGGGAGCTAAGTCTAAGTATGATCCATCATACTGCGAAGAGATGCTCAACTACTTTAATAGAGGGCTTTATAAAGAGACTAAGACTTTTAATAAAAAAGAGCTAAACGATCTACCTACTTTTCAGTATTACTCGGCAGTAATTAGATGCATTACTTACCAGACGCTACTAAACTGGGCAGAAGAGCATAAAGAATTTAGAGAAGTCTATCAGAAGTGTAAAAAGATCCAGGAGAATATCTTAGTACAGGGTGGTATCTCTAGAGCCTACGATCCAGGCTTCGTTAAGTTTATCCTTAACTCTGTATCTGATACCTTCAAAGAGAAGATCGAGCATACTGTAGACGATCAAGCTAAAAACTTAATTAAGCTAGCTTATAACCTTCCTAAGGGTAACGATGCAGACTGAGAAGCTACTACTGCTTTTATTTATGTACTCTATCCTAACCATGATCTTCATTAAGAAATGATTACAGAGCTACAGGTAGCTAGTGCGGTCCCAACTATAGAGCAGTTTGATCCGTACAAAGTACCATATCAGATAGATGTTATAACTCTTATCAGGAGGGATTACAACTACAACCTGGGACCACTTGAGATACTTTTAAGCGGATCGGTAGGATCGGCTAAGTCTCTACTCCTAGCTCATATCGTAGCCACTCACGTAATACTCTACCCTGGAGCTGGAGTCCTGGTAGGACGGAGAGTCCATAAGGATATGAAAAATACTATTTGGGCCATGATTCTAAAACACTACCCAGCGCTAAGACAGTACTGGAATAAATCAGATACCACTATAAGACTACCTAACGGATCCATTATCTACGGAGTATCCTGGGATAAAGGGGACTACGATAAGTTTAGATCTTACGAGCTAAGCTTAGCAGTTATAGAAGAGCTCACTGAGAATGATACTATGGATATGGTAACAGAGATCCGTATGAGACTAGGGCGAGCTCAGGGGGTAAGGGAAAATCTGCTTATATGCGCCACTAACCCAGACTCTCCTTCTCACCCTGCGCACCAGTACTTCATAGAAGGCGCTTCAGATACGAGAAAAGTATTCTACTCTAAGACAGAAGATAACCCCTTCCTTCCTAAGTGGTATATCGAAAGCCTAAGAAAGACTCTAGATCATAAGCAGGCGCTAAGGATGCTTAAAGGTCAATGGATCGAGATTAATAAAGATAACGTCTACTATGCCTATGAGGATGAGAATAACTATAGAGATTACGTCTACAAGTGGGATCTAACTAAGCCTATAGATTTATTCTTAGACTTTAACAATAGTAAGAGCGGTAAGCCTATGAGCGTAGGAGCTGGGCAGTATATCAATGGGCAGTATCACTTAGGAAAGACCTGGATTATCGGAGGCATGAGGACGCTAGATATGATGGACGAAGTAGCTAACGATGGGTACCTAGATATGGGCTTTCCTATGGTACGCTTCTTTGGGGATGCTTCGGGTAGGCATGGGGATACGAGATCTAATAAGCCAGACTGGGACCTAATCGAGAATTTTATAGCTAACTATCGACCTAAGCATAGAGCCTACCTGGACTACGAGATAGAAGTACCAGCAGCTAACCCAGCTATTAAAGCAAGGCATAACCTAGTTAACGGTTTATGCGTAAACGATCTTAAGCAGTCTAATCTATTCATCTATAAAGAGGCTAAGGATCTGGCTAAAGGTCTAAGATTAACCCAACTTAAAAAAGACTCCAGGCTAATAGAAGATGACTCTTTGAGAGAGCAGCATATAACAACGGCTCTCGGATATTATGTCTATCGTAATGATCTGATTAGTAGAGATATTCAGGCGCTAGTCATATCATAACTTAATGATTACCATAAAATAGAATAAATAGGAGCTATATGAAAGACTTTACCTTAACCCCCGACTTCATTCAGAAAATTATCCAGGAGATCGAAAGCGGAGAAAATCTCCGTAGAAAGCGCATAGCCTGGGATAGTGAGCAGATCAGGACAGGTAATCTTAAACCTTTCGTAGAGCAACGCATTAAGCAGATGTATCCTAAGACCTGGTCTATGTACTCTGTTACTGATTACTCAGTACTTAATAAGATCATTAATAAAAAGTCTAAAGCCTATAAAGAAGCTCCTATTAGAAAAGTGCTAGGGGATGATGCGGCTACAGAGATCTATCATAATATCGTAAACGAGTACGGTCTTAATAATGCCATGAGAGAGCTAGATATTCAGTTTAACCAGTATAAGCATGGTATGATAGCCTGCTTTATGGATAGAGAGTACGAGACTAACTCAGCTAAGACTCAGCTCTACTGGAAGTTTTATAGCCTTGCTCCTTATGAGTATGACGTAGTTAAAAACGATGACGGAGAAGTTAAAGTAGTAATCCTATCTTATCCAGATGAGAGCATAAGCTCAGGTCTAGGTACAGACGGTTATAATTCTCTAATAGCAGAGGACGGATCTAACGATGAGACTAGAAGGGAGCGCTTCTATAGCTTCTGGACGGATGCTCAGCATATCATGATTAAGGTTACTGGTAACAAGGGAAGCGATAAGCTTCTTATCCAGTTTCAGCCTATCGAGGGTAACGAAAATGGGATTAATCCCTACGGTAAACTTCCCTTCGTTTACGTGCCCATGAACTACTCTAAAAACTATCCTACTCCTTCCCCTCTGCCTATGCAGACGGTAGAGCTTAACGCTTTAATGAGCGTTTACTTAACCAGCGCTAATATGCAGGTAGGAGTACTTAAGATTTCTAGACCAGAGAAGCAGAAGATTAACATATCTTCCCACTCTCTCTATACAGCTATCGAAGCTCCTCAGTCCTCTAGACCAGAGGATAAACCTACGGACGTTAGCTTTATCTCTCCTACTCCTAACATGGCAGGACATAAGGAAGCTATTAGCACGTATCTAGCTACTATCTTAGATGAGCATGGTATCTCTGGATCCCAGGTACTCTCTGGAGGAGTAGAGAATTTTAACTCTGGCTTCGATCGATTAATCGCTCAGGCAGACGTACAGGGAATTATCGAAGATAACCAGGAGATTTACTCAGAAGTAGAGCATGAGATCTATGAGATCGTAGCAGCTCAGCTAATCACTCAGGGTATGAGCGTACTACCTTACGATGCTCTTAAAGTTATCTACCGTAAGCCTAAAGTTATGATCTCGGATAAGGAAAAATTAGAAAATCTTAAGACTATGAAGGATCTAGGCTTATGGCCAGATTATGAGTTAGTCCAGATGTACGATCCTAACTTAAGCGAGCAGGATGCTAAAGATAAGCTATTAGCTATCCAGCAGTCTAAGGTAGATCTCGCTACGATGTTTACGGATCCTTCTAAAGTATTTAACGGAGCGCAGGTATCGGCTATCGTAGACGTATCTACTAAGGTCGGACTCGGGCAGCTTACCTATGAAGCTGGGGTTAATATCCTTATTACTTCTTTCGGTATTCCAGAGGACCAGGCAAGACTTATGGTATCCGAGGCAGGTAGCGTAGAGCCAAGTAAACCAGCAGGATTCTAATGATAACCAAAGAAGAGACTAGCTTTATCTTCGAGATACCTAACATAGACCAGGTGCCCTCTAATCTTAGGAGTGACCTGGTTAATGAGGTAGGAGATTACCTAGTACAGTCTATCCTGGACTACGTAGGAGAAGCGAAGTCCCCTGTAGCTGGGGGTAAGTATAAGTCTACTCTAAGCGATCTTTACGCTAAGTCTCAAAAAAACGGAGATAAGCTAGCTAACTTGGATCTTAACGGAGATATGCTTAACGCTCTTACTTTCAAAACTAATGCTGCTACTGGAAAGGTTACGGTAGGTATCTTCGACGATGACCAGGCTATTAAGTCTTATAACCATAATAAAGGCGATACCCTCCCTAAGAGGCAGTTTATACCCGATGAGGACCAGCTACTAAAAGCTGAGATCATTAGAGGGGTAAAAAGAATACTACAGGACTACCTGGAGGATTAATGGCTATTAATAATAAGCTAAAGCCTGGACAGATAGAGAGGATCCTAAGAGCTAATATCGGGGATATTAATAAAGCCTTTCGTAAAGAAATAAAAAAAATCGACATCGTTAGCATAATCCTAGACCTAATTAAAAAGGGTATCTCTCCAGTATTCGGAGCTGCTGCTAGGTTTAAGAGCTATAGCGTTAACTACGTTAAGCAGATTAAGGGGCAGATAGCTTTCTGGACTAGACCTAACGGTACAGTAGGAGCGCTAGAGCCATTAAAACTTAAAGAGCTTAAATCTTATCGGGCTTCTCCAGAGGCTAGAAAAGAGAATAAAGAGAATGAAAAATGGGTTAAGGATAGATCCTCTAAGTATTTTAAAGGGAAGAAGGTAAGCCCAGTTAACCTTAAAGTATCGGGCGAGATGCATAAAGGCTTAGTCTACGATGAGAAGACAGGGATACTAACTGCTCAGACTCTGGTAGACGGAGAGAATCTATGGGCTATCCATAATGACGGAGTACCAGAAAAAAATATACCCGAGCGAAGACTATTGCCTAACCGTACAGGGGAAAGGTTTAATAGACGTATAGACCAGAAGATAACGGAAGCACTACTTATAGCTCTCAAACTAGATTCTAAGTCTAAGAGTAAGATTAAGCGCTTCGCTTCGGTTAAGTTCAATATTAAGTGAGTTATTTGACATATCGCAATTAAGCGAGATTAAATAGGGGAGTAGGTTATGAGCGAAGGCTCTAAGGCTATTGACGAAGGTCAAGACGCAGCAAAGACTAATCACGAAAATTTAGATGCAGAGAAAGCGGCTGTAATTAATCAGAGGCTTCTAAAAGAGTCCCAGGAGTACAAAGAAAAGTACAAGCGGACGCTAGCAGAGAAAGACGAGCTGGAGGCTAAAAAGCTTCAGGAGTCAGGAGATATAGCGGCTCAGTTAGAGGCAGAGAAGAGAAAATCATTAGCAGCCATGCAGGAGCTAGGAAAGACGAAGAAGAAGGTTATCTCTCAAGTTATTAAGGATAAGATCCAAAGAATAGCAGGGGACGTACACAACATAGACGATCTTCTCTCTAGACCTAAGCTTAAAGAGTATCTAAAAAGCGGATTAGACGAAGATAACCTAGACGTAGCAGACGACTCTATCAAGCTATTTGTAGAAGATACGAAGAAAGAAGCTCCGTACTTCTGGAAAGCTCAAGGTCCTATAGGGGCTAACACCTCTAGACCTAGCTCTACTGGTACTTCTGCTTCGGTAGATACCAACAAAATGAGCGCAGCAGAGTTAAAAGCGTATATAGCTAGTACTTTTAAATAGTTTTTAATAATAAATTACTCTTAGGAGGGTAAAAATGTCAGATGCAATTATCGGATCGTCGCAGACTAACGCGACAAAAATGGCACTTATTACAGATATGGCTCAGAAGGAGCTTCTAGCTAAAGCAGTTTTCGCTAACTACTTTACTAACGTATCGCAGTTTGCCCAGAAAGGAATGAAGAGCATCTCTTTTCCTAAGCTCTCAGCCTTTACAGTACAAGAAAGATCTTCAGGCGGTACTATTGACGCTCAGGCCATTACTTCTACAGTAGATACGCTTCTATTGAACGTACCAGCTGCAGTAAAATGGATCATTGATCCTAACGATTCTATTCAGTCTACACTTAACTGGGAACTTGAGTTAGTTTCTAAAGCTGCTGCTTCTCACGGACGCTACTTCGATCAGAAGATTAGAGCCTCTGTACTTGCAGATGCTACAGAAGTTTCTGCTACTGGTAATATCACTAGAGATCTAGTACTTGAGATGCGCCAGTACCTTAAGAAGAATGAAGCAGATATGAGCCAAGTAGCTCTCTTTATCTCTCCTGCTCAGGAGACTGAGCTTCTTAAGATCGAAGAATTTTCTTCTAACCAGGTCTACGGAGCTCCAGTATTGATTACTGGTTCTATCGGTAAAGTATTCGGTGTAGACGTAGTAGTCTGTAATGCACTTGAAGACGGAGAGTACTTCATGGCAGAGAAAGGCGCTATCGCTTATGGCTTCCAGCGTGATCCTGCTTATGGCGAGCAAGATGATATCGACCATGGCGTAGGTGCTAAGAAGCGTGGTCTAGATTCACTTTACGGAGTTAAGTCTCTACAAGTGGGCATGGGTAACGCTGCTCCTACTAAGTCTGCTCTTATGATTAAGTTCAAAGCTGCTTAATAGTTTTTAAATGGGCTACCTGGGTTAATCCTGGGTAGCCTTTCTTTTAGGTAATAAAATGGATCAATTATTCCCGAATTTTGTAGAAGCCTCTAATCCTAAAGAGCTTAGATCCAAGATGAGTACAGTAAGCCTTAACCGTGGGGGTACTGTTAACTTCTTCTCAGTCTATTACGATACAGTAAGTAAAAAGCACGTAGCCTGGTATCACGATAAAGCAGAAAATATTATGGCGCAGGAGTACAACTCTTTAAAGGAAGCCACTAATGCAGTCAGAAATAAAAAGTAGAGAGTACGACAAATTTAGAGAAGCAGACGAAGGTAAATCTAAAGTAGCAGTTAAAGTAGAGCAGGAAATCTACGGTGAAATACCAGTTAGGCTAGACGTAGAAGATAGCTTTAATCGGCTAAAAGTAGCACCTCCTCATTTGCTTTTTGATTCATCATTTCAATACAGCTTACAAACTAAAGTCTTTATACGTAGTGAGTTATTGGGAGCGACTATTACCCATGACCCATTAAGAGCTGCTGCAAACATAGCCTGCTCAGATACAGCTGGATCTAGAGCTAGATTTAGATCTAGAAACTATTTCCAGTACTCTCCCTCATTCTCAAATACTATCATAGGCTCATTTAATTTTCAGGGATCCGCTAATGGAGTGGCTAAAAGAATAGGGTTATATGATGAGAAAAACGGCTATATACTAGAACTATCAGAAGGTAGATTAAAACTAGCAATTAGATCCTCTATCGGGGGATCTCAAGTTGATACGTACGTAAATCAAGAAAATTGGAATATAGATAAGTTCGATGGTACAGGTATATCTGGAGTTGATCTAGATTATGCTAAGCAGCAGATTTTTTATTGCCAGTTTCAATGGCTAGGATCTGGTCAGGTAGAGTTCGGTTTTTCCTATAATGGGAGAAAATACCCAGCTCATAAATTCCAGACTGCTAACATAGGAACAGGGCTTTATTCTCAAACTGCTACCCTGCCAATACAAGCCGAGATAATAAATACGTCCGGACCTGCTTCTTATATGGAGTTTAATTGCTGCTCAGTGGTTTCTAACGGATCTACCGCAATGCATGGCCACCTACACGCGGTATCCAGTGGCATTACTCCAAGGTTTCTAAATACAGTGGGGCAGACATACCCAATATTAGCGGTAAGAAAAGCCCCTAATTATTCTGATATTCCGATACAGATTTTAGATCTAAATGCTTTTTCTGCATCAAATGATGACTTTCTCATACAGGTTATTCATAAACCTACACTCATTAATCCAGTGTGGGTTAATATTCCTAACTCGTTTTCTCAAAAAGATCAGTCCGCTACTGGATATACTGGAGGGGATATTATTGCTCAGTTTTATATGAAGGGTAACTTACAGGCTTCTGAGAAGCTAGAGTTACTTTCTAGATTCTGGGATCTTACTTTAGGTAATGATTTTGATGGTAACTCTGAGATAATGCTAATGGCAGCTACTCCCTTAACTACCCATGCTACGTTATACGGTATAATTTCTTTTAAGGAGTTCGAGTAATGATTAAACTTAAAAGAGACTATCAAGCATTTAAAGCCTTAGTATTAGATAAGTCTTTACAGATTTTCATCGGAGAGATTAGAGCAGATTTCTATAATCTATTGGCCGTAGATGGTCCTGTTACTTATGAGTGCAACATTGTAAAAGATGGTAATTTGGATCAGTTAGATTATGAAGCTAACTTAGCCGGTAACGTAACCAGCAAAATAAGCGTAAGTCCAGATTGGGACGATTTTTTAGTATCGTTCCCCACTAATATTACAGAGCTCCACACGTATAAAGCTAATGGGGTAACTGTCCAAACTGTATTAGTAACTTATGTGAATGCGTCTAAGAATACTATTTTAAGAGTACAAAAAACGAGAGTTTAATGGCTTGGAAATTTGACCCAATAAAAGTAGAAATAGTGTGGGCAGTCACTGTTAGTGATATTATAGAGGTAAGCGCTAAAATAGATGTAGCTTCTGGAGACTTGGCAATCGATACAGGATTGAGGGAGAATGAAGGGGTAATCGATCAAGGATCAAGGATAATAGACTAATGGCTATATTAAAAGTACCAAGAATAACTACTTTGTCTAGATCTAATCTAGTATTAGAAAAAGCTGAGATAGTTATGGATACAGATCAAAATATTTACTATGGAGGAGATGGAGAGACATTAGGGGGATTTCCCTTAGGGGGAGGATTGTTTTCATCTACTGAGACTGTATTGATTACTCAAGAAATGGTTAACAATAAAAGATTAAATCTAGAAAAAGACCCTCTATTTTCATCTAAAGTTACTCTAGATTTTATCGGTGGAATACCACAGCTTAACGGTACGGATTTCGAAATTATTTTAGGAAATGTCTTGTCATGGGAAGGTAAGGGGCTTGATAATTTCATAGAGAAAGATGATCTTATCATTATAACGTACTAACCCATAAGGAGAGTATTATGGCGCAGCAAATTAAAAAGAAGTTCTTAGCCCCAGAGATTATTGATTACTTTGACGACCAGATTGATTTGGTTGAGCAGGGATTAGCACAGGAGTTGCTAGATAGAGCGCAAGGTGATTTAGCTTCTATTGAGTCTGCTAATGACTATACTGATGCCCAGATCGCTCTTATTCCTCCAGTTGATCTATCGCTGTATGAAACAATTGTTAACGTAGACCTTAAAGATGCAGCAAAACTAGCTGAGGCTAAGGCTTATACAGACTCGCAAATAGCTACTATACCGTCTGTCGATCTAAGTAACTATTATAACAAATCCGAAGTTGATGGAAAGGACTTAGTTCTTTCTAATAAAATTTCAGCTCTTGAATCTTATGATCAAGAAACTGTTCACGTCGATGATGTTAATGGTGTGGATGAAGTTGGTCGTGGATCAATGCTTAGACCTTTCAAAACAATTAACTACGCTTATTCTCAAGTTCCGTCTTTAGGAGCTCCATCAAATACTACCTACAATGCAAATGTCGGTCGCTATGTTACTGAAAAACTCGTTATTCACCTGGCTCCTGGCCGATATGCCGAAAATGTAGTCCTAGGCTTTAAACGTGCACGAGTAAGAATTACTGGTGATGGTGCTACCATTGTCGGCGACGTAAAGATGTCAGTTAAGCTCGCTGACTTTCCTGCTGCAAGTTTGGAAAATTTTAAAAACAGTTTCCCTGCTCCTTATACTGGTGCCTCTGCTTTTATGAACTTTGAGGTAGTCGGCAAGTCAGGCGGTGGTGGACTTGAATCAGACCCGACAGCAAACGTACTAGTTGTTACTGGCCAAGTTTCTATGGCATTCGAGGAAACAACAGTCCCAGGGTCTGGGGTTATCTTTCCTAACTGGGATGGGTCATTTGGCCAGTTCTACGCATACCTCCGTGGTGCATCTGTCGGCAACTTCGTTGTAACCACAAGTCACAATGCTGCCACTCCGACACTCCCGGCCGGTGTTATTGAAATTGAGTCGTGTAACATCGCATCCTCCTCGGCAACATATCGTATGCATACTGGTATCGTTCCTTATGCTTACCTTGCTGATTTTGCCACATGGAATACCACCACAAAAGGAACAGCTAATAAGACACCTACAGGTACATGGACACTGAAAGCCCATAACTCAACATTTGGGAACGTAATCGGTCCACGCCTTACACTGGGCGAGATGGATGGTTGTCGTATTTACGATATCGATAGATCGATGCGTGGAACCGTGGATAACGGAGCAATCTCTGGTTCTACTTCAACCTCATATCTTGGTATCATAAATAACCAATTCAGAATTTATGGCGGCTCTGGCGACCTCGCATCTGCATACAAGATTGGTCAAGCGTCAGGTTCTACTCGTTATAAAATTGATTCTGTCTCTTATACGACTCTTGCGTTCAGTCGAAATAGTTCCGGTGTTCTTACTGCAAGAACTCTTGATGTGGGCGGTGGTGTTAACTACGACCTTCTCGATGATGCACGAAGCGTTTTTGTTAACGATCCTGCCACAAACTATTCGAGAAGCGCAAACACTGTAGACGCTGCTCTTGAAGGTATCGATACAGCTCTGGGACTTAAAGCAAATCAATCCTCAATTGCCTCTATTGAGTCAAACGTCAGTTCGCTGCAATCCTCAGTTTCTACTCTTCAGGGCACCACATCTAGTCTCCAGACTCAGGTTAATACTGAAAAAGGTAGAATCGATGCCATTCTACTTTCTTCACAGGCTGACAAAGACTCATTTGCCGAGATTGTTGCTCTTATTAACAGTGTCGACATTGAAAACGATACTGCTTTTGCCGGCTATGTTCTTTCTAATGATGCAGCGGTTGCTGGTCTAGATTCAAGAATTGATAGCCTTGAGGCGAAAGGTTTTGCAAAAGGGTCTCAGGTAATTGGTGCCGAGCTAGGGTTTATTGATCTTGATAGACAGTATTCAATGATTCTATCAGTTTCTAACGGAAGACTTTCAGCGCATGAAGGAGAAGATTTTACAGTGTCTGTTATCGGTGGTGTAACTCGCTTAACTTGGATTAGCTCTTTTGCAAACCCAGATGGTGTTGAAAAAGTTCAAGCAGGGGATAAAATTTTTTGGTCAGGAGCATTTTAAGGGAAAAAACTTATGATAAAAAAATCTTTAGAAGTAAAACTGCAGCTAGAAATTTAGTTTAACAAAGCAGGGGAGAAATCCCCTGCTTTTTTGTGGGGTAAGTAATGCCATTAAAAAAAGGTTACAGCAAAAAAACTATAGCCTACGGCATTAAGCAAGGGCTGAAAGCCGTGAAATCTAAAAAGCAATCCATAGACATATCGCTAATTTTAACTAAAAAAGCTAAGAAGAAAAAGAAATAACCTAGAGGTAGTATGCTTAAAATATTTCACAATGAATTAGACTTATCTAGAGAACAATCTCGCTATGAGTATATGTCTAATACTTTAGACCTAAATGATTATGATCTATACGTAGGGTATTATAAGCCTATCTCTACTCTATTCCTTAATGTAATTAAGAATACAGAAGATCTAGTATTAGATGTTAAGTACTACTCTGGATCTATCTTTGAAAGCGTATATGGCTTTAAAGATCTTTCCTTCGGTCTAACCACCCCAGGCTTCATTAGCTGGAAAAATAGACAGGTAGGACAGGTGCCTAACTTACTATTTGGAGAGACTTTATACTGGTATAAGCTAACTACTAATGATCCAGCTAACATTGTCTTTAGAGGTATCTCTACCCTATTCTCAGATGACTACGATCTAATAGCTGCTTATCCTTCGATTATGAACCACCTACCAGAAGGGCAGCAGTCTTTCGTACGCTTTCACGAAGAAGCAGCTAAAGATATTATTATAGACCTAAGACGTACTGGACTAGTTATTAACGGTAAGCTATCCGCTCCTTCGGTTAGAAAGCAGCTAGACGCTTTCGATCTCCTGGATAAGGAAGAAGTTAGAGATGCTGCTAAGTACTTCGCTCTATCTAAGATCTTCGCATGGCTTTCGGATGCTCCTAACGATAAGTGGGAAAATCTAGCCGCTAAGTATGAAGCAGAAGCAGCAGGATCCTTAACTCCTCTTATCACTATAGACCAAAACGATAACGGCATTATCGAGGACTACGAAGAAGCAGCAGATCAACCTATTATCGTAGGCAGATTATGAGCGCTATTAGCGAGATCCTGGAGTTAGTAGAAGATAAGGTATCAGTCTTATTACCAGACTATAAGGCTATGCCCTTCGTTTACGAGCTAGATCTTAACGATCGATTAGCTTCTAAAAATTATGGGGTACGTCTAGGATCTGCTAGCACTATTGCAGGCACTAACCATGCAGCTACCTTCGATCATGCAGTAGAGATAGATCTAACTCAGAGATATGAGCCTAAGAAAGCCACAGGGGATTCGGACCTAAGGGCTAAGATATCCCTAATCTCTACAGATATAGAGACTCTTTATAAAGAGTTCTACCGTAGACCTGGAGCCTTAACCTCTGCGAGCCTTCTAGTTATAGCTCCAGTAGACTTATCAGCTCCTAATATAGATAATGATAACAATCTAATAACGATAACTCTCACGCTATCGGTTAAGTACAGAGTAAGTAATTTTTAAGGAGATAATACATGAACTTCGTAATCAAGGGTAAAAGCTCGATCTTCGTAAAAGAAGAAGTAACAGAGGGCACTTATGTAGCTCCTACTTCAGCAGCGGAGGCAGTAGAAGTACTAGATGATTTCGCAGGCTTCGAGTTCACTAAAGAAAAGATCGAAAGAAAAGTATTAAAAGCTACTGTAGAGTCTGTAGCTCCTAGAGCTGGTCTACCTAGCGCTTCAGGTGCTTTACCTACTGAGTATAAGGCAGCAGCTATAGAAGGTGCAGCTCCTAGAGCGGATCTTCTTTATAAGTCCCTATTAGGTGGTAAAAGACAGGTAGCTACTGTTATCGAGCTACTCTCAGGATCTACTACTACAGTATTAAAGTTAGCAGATGTAGATATTAACAAGATCGAGAAAGGGGATTCTATCCATATCAAGATCCCAGGAGCTCACTGTATTAGACCAGTAGCTTCTGTATCTAACGTACTAGGTAACGTAGAAGTTACTCTAGCTGTACCAGCTCCTTCTGCTCCAGTATCAGGGGTAGAGATTGCTCCTCTTACTACTTATTATTTTGAAGATAACTCTAGCTCTCTATCGGTAACTGCTGAGATGGGAGGCGAGATCTCCGAGCAATTCGCAGGATCTCAAGTAGAGTCTGCAGAGATCTCTAACTGGACTACTGGACAGATCCCTCAGATCAACTTCTCTCTTAAAGGTTTAAGCCTTAATAAAGTAGACTCTGTATCTGGTCTAGTGCCAGACTTTTCTGCTGAGCCTCAGCCTCCTGTAGCTTTAGAAGCCTGCGCTTATATCGACGGAGTAGAAGTAGACTACGTAGAGTTTAGCCTTACTATGGGTAATACCCTGGTAGACGTGCTAAGCCCATGCGCTGCTCAGGGTAAAATCGGTAGCAGAAATACTAACTTTTTAGTATCTGGTAAGATTAATCCTTATATGAAGACAGACGCAGTAGATCGCTTTACTAAGTATAACGATGGTACTCCAGTATCACTTTTTATCCATATCTCTAATCCAGGAGCAGGAGCAGGCGAGATTAAAAACTCTTCAGCTATCTGGCTTCCCCAGGTATCTCTTACAGCTATCGTTAACGGAGATCAAGACGGAGTACTAACGGATGATCTAGAGTTCCAAGCTTACGTTAGCGCTGGTAACGATACTATGTTTATGAGCTTTATCTAATTATTACCTAGTGCGTTTATAGTGTGTTACGTACTAAGTGGGGAGCCTGGCATAAGCTGGGCTTTCTTTTTTGTACTCGAGTTAGTACGATCTACCTATGAATTAACAGGAGATAACACGCTATGAAAGTACTTAGGACTAATGACATTATTACGTTAAAACACGAAGAGCTAGAAGTAGACTTCTCCCCTCTAAGGTATGATCGATCTATCGAGATCGCTAATACTACCAGGAATGAAGCAGGTAATAGCATCGTAGACGTTACTAAGCAGACTTCTCTAATGATTAAGTACGCAGTTAAAGAGCTTAGAGGGCTTACTGATTACGATAATAACCCGATCCAAGTAAAGGCAGTTAATGGCGAGCTTTCAGACGATGACGTAAGCACGGCTATTAATGTCCTGGTTAAGACTCCTTTTCTGGCACCTATTAGCTATATCTCTACTTCTGGTACTCCTAGACAGTATGAGGGAGTAGAAATTATGGTTAATGGGAAAGCGCTAGACCTGGGAAAGTAGATCCGAGTAGTTTACTAGATTATCTATTAAGCGAGATAACTTGGATCTCTACGCTAACCTGGGCAGATACTGTAGAGATAGTAGCTACTCATTACGCTTTAAATAATGTTAACTTTAGCTGCTATCTATGTAAGCCTAGATACCCAGAGGCTAAGCGCTTTACTATGAAGGGATGCTCTGGACCTATTGCTAACCCAGTGGCTAAGTACAAAGATAAGATAGTATTTTATAAATGTCCTGCTAACTATTACTCTCCGTATATAGCAGAAATGGCTAACCATGCTAGGCATTTAGAAAATGGGCTGTTACCATATAGCGGAGGGCTACTAGAGCAGCCAGCGAAGCTTATAGAGCTTCTTAATCTACTTAACTCTTTACGGTTAGAAGATGAGATAGATCGTCTTAAAAAGCAGACAGCAGAGGTAAAGAAGCATGGCCGACAATCAAATAAAAATAGAAATTAGCGCAGGTACTGAGGATCTTATCAAGGCTTTAAATAGCGCAGATAAGGCAGCAGTTAAATTTAGTGCTAACGTAGTATCAAGTTTCGCACCTATCAGGACAGAAGCGGCCAAGACTGGTAATACTATTAGCAACGCTTTTAATAAAGCTTTTACAGACGTAGCTAAAGGGGTAGCAGTAGGAAGCCTGGTAGAGAAAGGTATTAGCTTCGCTTTTAATGCTATTACTAGCTTCGTATCTGGATCTATTACAGCTTCTGCAGAGCAGGAGGCAGCTCTTAATAGATTATCTCAGGCGCTTAAAGCTTCTGGATCATTCTCTAAGCAGGCAGTAGATGACTTCTCAGCTTTCGCTTCTGAGCTACAAAAAACTTCAGTCTATGCAGATGAGGTAGTAGTAGGGCAGCTAGCTATCGCTAAGTCTTTCGGAGTAACTAACGAGCAGGCTAAAAATTTAGTACTAGCAGCAGCTAACTTAACATCTACCTTCGGAGGATCTCTAGAAGAAAATGTTAGTAAGCTAGCCAAGACTCTAGACGGTACTGCAGGTAAGCTTAACGAGCAGATACCAGCGCTAAGAGGACTTACAGCAGAGCAGTTAAAAGCTGGGGCAGCCTTAGACGTGGTCAATGCAAAATTCGCAGGAGCAGCAGCTAACGAGCTTAACTCCTATAATGGTAAGGTAGCTGAGAGTAAAAATATTATTAGCGACTTTCAAGAAGAGCTAGGTAATTTAATTACTCAAAATTCTTTAACCATTGGATCATTAAGCGCAGTCAACTCTGTATTTTCTACTCTTACTGGGGTTATCCAAGACACTAATGCAGTTATCTTAGGCACTGGATTAAACCAGGAGCAGCAGGCAGCAGCAGTAGATACTCTTTCTACTAAATATTCTCAGCTAACTACCAGGATCGAGGCTTATCAAAATCAACTACAGGCAGATGCAGAAGGTAAGCTAGGCTTCTTTGATAATTTATTCTTTAATGCTGAGTCTGCTAAGAAAGAGTTAATATCATTACAGGCGCAGCAGGCTAAATTATTCGATCAGATTAATAAAGCTCCAGTTAACGCAGCTACTCCTGGGGGTACTACTGGTACTCCAGTACAAACAGAAGCAGAAAAGACAGCAGCAGCTAAGCTAGTATCTGATAAAGAAGCGATTAACCAGCAGCTTATACAGCAGCAGCAAGATTTTAACGTATATATGAGCCAGTTAAGGCTAGCAGACGATACTTTAACCCAGGAGCAGAGAGCTTTAGAGTATGAAAGTCTTTTAGCCTATGAGCAGTCTAAGATAGAAGCAGTAAAGCAAGCAGAGCTAGCTAAGGCACAGCTAATTACAGACTCAGGACTTCGTAACGCTACTATAGAATCGGTTAACCAGAAAGCAGATCTAGATAAACAGAAGGTCTATAATAAGAATAAAATAGACCAGGAGAAAGAATTATCTAAGATGCAACGCCAGGAGGCAGATACTCGCCTAGCTATTACAAGCAACTTTCTAAACGCAGGGCTAGCTTTAAGTAAGGAAGGATCTACCGCTCAGAAAGCTCTATCTATCGCTACTGCTACAGTATCAACTTATACCGCTGCTACTAACGCTTTAGCAGATACTAGACCAGCCTTCCTAGGACCAGCAGTAGCGGCTTCTATCGTAGCCTTAGGTCTAGCTAACGTAGCTAAAATTGCAGGCGCTAAATTCGCTACTGGGGGTATCGTATCTGGCTATTCTACCTCAGGGGACAGAGTACCTGTTTTAGTTAACTCTGGAGAAATGATACTTAATAAAAACCAGCAGACTGAATTATACGGACTAGCTACAGGTAGCAGAAGTGGCGGTAATGGCTCCGATATGGGAGCTATTATAGCAGAGATCCGTAATATCCCTATTATCGTCCAGGCCAACGGTAGGGAGATCGCTCGTCTAATCAGAGATGAGCAGAAAAATGGCTTCGAGGTATTTGCATAATGGCTAATCAATATTTTTTATACGATAACTTAATTAAGTCAGCTACCTTAACTCCTTCTACGGTTAGCGCTCAGTACCCAGCATCTAACCTAGTAGACGATAGGCGCTCTAAGGTTTATCGATCTACTGCTAACTCAGCTAATATCGTTATAGATCTAGGATCTGCTAAAGATCTAGACTCCTTCTGTATAGTCCATAATGGAACTAGTTTCGGTATTACTTCTATCACTCTAGAGTTTAACTCTTCAGACTCCTGGGCTTCTCCAGCAGTAAGCCAAGCTATAACCTTAGATACTACTCATGGTATCGGCTACCATATCTTTAACACTACCCAGACTTATAGATACGCTAGGATCGTACTAGCTAGCTCACTAGCTTACTGCGAAGTAAGTAAGATCTTCCTAGGTAAGTATGCTTCTATAGGAGAGCTTACCTTCGAGTACCCGATCAAGTACAAACAAAATAATAACTCTACCGTTACTAAGAATAGACTCGGGCAGCGCTTTATCGATCTGATTAATACGCAGAAAGAAATTAGCGGATCCATCTCTACGATGACCAAAGAAGAGCTAGCTCCCCTTCTAACCATGTTAGACTATACTTCCTTTACTCTCCCTATTTGGTTAATCTTTCCCCAGGGTAATATCACTACTGATAATGATAGGATTAGCGGATACTACTACTTAAAAGACGATCCTACGCTTAACTTCGTGGTAGGTAATTACTGGAATACTGAGTTATCTTTCGAAGAAGGTAAGTAATGAGCTATGCAGACTTCGCTAAAAAGACCAGATCTAAAAAGATAATACTCGCCCATTTAGAAGCTAGAGAAAAGCTTAAACTATTTAGCGTTTACTCTGGGACTATATACTCTAGATCGGTTAACTACTTTGTAACAGAAGTTAAGGTTAACGGTACTCTATTAACAGAAGCTTCCTCTAATGCTCTTAATGCTGGAGAGTTCTATTACTCTCCTAATGAAGGGGTACTATACGTAAGGCTCTCGGATAATACGGATCCTAAACTTAATAGCATCTACGCTACCTATAAATTTTTCTTTTCTAATATCCCTGTAGATCTTCCCCATAGTATTACTACAGGCGAGATCGTTAATTATGATTCTAGGATTAAGTCCATAGGTAATCTTAAGCTAGAGCTAGACTTCGAGCAGACTGGAATAGCACTAGAGACTAATAGCTCTATCTCTCTAGAAAATAATGATGGATACTTCGATTCTATTTTTGATCCCCTTATATGGGAGAATGGGACCGTACGCTTCTGGTCCTGGTCAGATGAGCTACCAACCTCAGAAGCTAAGTTAATCTATAAGGGTATCGTATCGGATAAGACTTTTAGTCCTAACCAGGTATCTTTTAATCTAAAAGATGAGCTTTCAAAATTACGTCAACCTTTAGCCTTCGGGCGCTTTTCTTCTTTAGACGGGGAGTTAGATAACTCCGTTATTAATACTCCTAAAAGATTAATCTTCGGTAGAGTAGATAATATCCGTACCGTAGGAGTAGATAAGACGCTAAAGGGGTACCCTATCACTGGGACTATATCAGGATCTTCAGATACTAACTTACTTTCTGGTACTGTATCGGGCTTAGCTACTACTAATACTATTAACGGTCTAGGTACTAGCTTTACTACTCAGATCTCAGCAGGGCAGAAGATTAAAATTATTACCCCTTTCGTAGATTACTCTTATACGGTTAATACGGTGGTAAGTAATACGCAGCTTACCATATCTGGTACTATATCCGTAACTTTTTCAGGAGCTCAGGCACGTAACGCAGACGTAGAAAATAACGTAGTAACTGGAGTAGGGACCCTATTCTTATCTGAGCTATCCCCTGGGGATATAATAAGCGCTAACATAAATACAACTAAATACAGCTATAAGATAAGATCTATAAGCTCTAATACTTCTCTGCTTTTAGACGATGAGATAGAAGCTACCTTAACTACCTCCCCTGCTACTAACTTACCAGCTATACCGTATAGAGGTAAAAATAGGCTATGGCATATATCAGGGCATAAGCTAAGAGAGTACTCTGTACTTATTACAGAGGTTAATAACGCTACTAATATTACTGTAGCTAGTATTAACGATATCCAGGCAGGAGATTACCTATCTATCTTAGGATCTTCTTACTTAGTGCTTAGGGTATCTGGTAATATTATAACTCTTAACCAAGCTACTTTTCCTACTCCTAGTATAGGTACTCCAGTAACTAAAATACCAGTACAGGCAGTTAACGTAGGTACTACCCAGTACGTAATTAATAGAGACTTTACTATAAGTAATACAGCTACAGACGCTATCTTAGCTTTTAACTCTGCAGCAGAGTATAACGTAGCCAAGACTAATAATCCTACCATAAGCTTTACCCTTACTAGCGGATCTAGGAATGTAACCACTTCTTCTACTACGGTAGATCTAACTACATTAATTAAGCCTAGAGACTGGATTAAAGCTAAGACTGTCACGGCTCCAGACTGGTACGAAGTACTAAGCGTAAGTACTTCTAGCCTAGTGCTTAGGACTAATGCTTTAGCTAACCATACTGGTACTATTCAATTTAAAAGTCCTGATTATATTAATGACGACTCTTTAGTAACTGCTAGCTGCTTAGGTCTAGATAACGGATCCTGGATTAGGTATCCTGCTCAGGCAGTTAATTGGATGCTTACTACTGCAGGATTAACGGATATTAATACAGCTAGCTTTACCCAGGCAGAAGCAGATTGTAGCTTTACCCTAAGCCTATACTATCCTAGGACTATAGGGCAGGAGATACCCTCTCTTAGGGATATGGTTACGGATATTAATAAAAGTATTTTCGGTAGCTTATACCTAGATAACTCATTTAATTACACATATAAAGTACTTAATGCAGATAAGCCAGAGGATCTAGAGGCTATTAAAGATGAAGATATAATTAACTTTAGCGTAGCTACTAAGTCTAATATCATTAACTCTTTAATCTTAAAGTACGGTCCATACGTAGATCTAGAGGCTCAGTCCGAGGCTCTTAAGACTATTCTTTTAGATTCTACTTTCGTTAATGAAGCAGTAGAGACTAAGCAGCGCCTAGAAGTTACTAGCTACCTTTACTACCAGGATGAAGCTACGATCATAGCAGAGCGCTGGATCTTTTTTAGATCCCTAACTCAGTCAGTAGTAACTCTATCGGCTAAGCTTAACCTAGCTCTTAAGACTCTTAACGATGCTCTTTTCCTGGACCTGTCTAGGCTTTATAAGCGCTTCGGTAGCTCATCTAGGAGAAAGATAGGGATTATTAACTCTATCTCTAAAACTGGGGATACTACTAGCGTACAGATTAACGATCTAGGTAACGTCTTTACTAGAGTACCTGCGATAGCTCCAGATACAGCAGCAGACTATACAGCAGGCAGCGAGGATCTAGACAGATACGGATACGTCCTAGATAATGATACGGAGACTCCAGATATAACTAGCGAAGATGAGCTAGGTACTATTTTAATCGGATAAAAGACTATGGCATATACAGAGCTTCCTTTAGCGATCATTGCAGTAGGTAAAGCGATTAAGCGAGAAATTTTTACTACTATCCGCTCGGATCTAATAGATCATGAGACTAGGATTACGGCTCAGGAGCTAGGAGCTGCTCCTATTGAGATATGGAATAATACCGTACTTAATGCTTCTTCAGCTTCTACTATGACAGGACTAGACTACTACAGAGCTATTACTAATTTTACTATTAGTAGAGTAGAGATAGAGATCTTTCAGAAGGGAATAATTACTTCTGGAGTTCTATCTATCGATATCGAGAAAGGTAATACAATGGATGCTGGATCTATGACTTCAGTACTATCAGCGCAGCCTTCTATAGACTTTTCTACTGCTGCAGATTACGCTATAGCTACAGGTACTCTTAACGTAAGTAACCAGACGGTATCTGCTGGTCAATTTTTAAGACTAGACGTAACATCTCTACCTTCTATACCACTAGGTAAGTTTAGAGTATTAGTCTACGGAACTATTTAAGGAGATCCCATGGCAGCGCCTATTGTAGTCCCATTTAATTTTAACCCAGCATCTACTAGCATAAAGGCAGCGTCTTACACGATACCCACAGGAAAATACGCCAAAATTTATAACACGGGCGTTTGGTTGTCTGACTCTTTGGGGGCAAACCCAACAACCCAAACAAAAGCATCACCAAGCATTCAAATAGACGGAGAACCGATTCCAAGTTCATTGTATCTTCAAGTGACGGCAACATCATCGACAGTTGCGACTAGGACAATAACTTATCCAAATGTGGAAATAAACTCTGCGAATATATATGCTTTTGCATCATCTAACCAAGCTTCAAATCCTTTAAATGTGTCGATAACTAGATTTGCAGGCTCGACACTCACAGCAACAGGGGCGGGCTCATCGGGAAACGCTTCAGACTCTAACGCTAGTTTTACTTCTACAGTGATTTTTCAAATTGCAGCTGCGATTATCAGTGCGACAACTTATACTGGTCGCGTGTATATTGAAAATTCAGAAAAAAAAGATTTTTGGATTCCATCGGGTACGGTCATTACGATACCGCTCGGTGCAGGTAGGTATATTTTAGAAGAGTACAACCAGATATCTTAAGGGGCCTTATGTTTAGTATTTTTAATAATGATTCACTAATAAACTTCTGGGCTAATCAGATAGGGGATATCTTTATCGATGCTACTATCAGAGGGCTTAAGCTTACTCAGTCTTTAATAGATCTTAACTACTACCCAGGAATAGGTACTACTCCTAAATTTTACGAGTTCGATCAAGATAAGAAGCTAATTATTAAAAAAGAAGTTATCTCTTACGAAGATCAAGTATCTCTGGATCCAGAAGGTAACGAAGTAACTACCATAGTAGAAGTTAAAAGCTACGAAGTAGATAAGGTTATAGAGCCTATCGTTTATATGTCTAAAGGCATAATGATTAAACCATGCTAAGGGGTAGTATATGTTTCTTTTAATTTTCGCTTTTCTTGTTACTTCTGCTCATAATGGCACTAGAAATTATGAAGAGTGTAAGTCTGTAAAATTCTCTACTGGATCATGCTGGGAAGCTAAGCAGCTAGATAAAGCTGGTAAGTTTTTAAAAAAGATCTAGGCCAGTATGCTAATAGAAAAGCTTAAGCCTATTATTTATTTAATCGGTCTAGGGGCTTCGTTAGTTATCTATGCTCATGCTAATTTCTCGACAGTAGCGCAAGTAGAAAAGCTAGAAAAGAAAATAGAAAATCAAGCTACTGCTAGCGATATCGCTAGGCTTGAAGGTAAGATAGAGACTCTAACGCTTTACCTTTTACAGAGAAAATAGATGCTACAATTTAAAGACGATACTGCTAAAGAAGGCTTCGATAAGCTCCATCCTATTTTAAAAGATATAGTAAACCAGATTAATGCCTGGTCCGAAAATTATGATAAAAAGTCTATTACTATTACTGAGTCTCTTAGTACTCCTGAGCGAGATAAAAAACTAGAGCGAGTAAGCCCAGCTCATAGCCAAGCTAGGGCAGTAGATATCCGTACGCTAGATATGGCTAAGCCTAAGCTAATACTATTAATGCAGGTATTCTCTGATAAGTTTAAGCAGCTAGGGTATTTAACCCAAAAAGGCGAGCGCAGGCTTATGTATTACCATAATAACGGTAACGGTCCTCATATCCACTTAGCTATTGGATTAGATATCATAGAAAAATATAAACATCTCTACCCTAACTGGACTTATCCAGTCCATAAACCTATTAAGAAGGAGCCTAAAAATGCTTAAGCCTTATGATGTATCCGAGTTAGTCACTATCCTTAAATCTAAAGGTCTAGATATTGCAGAAGAAGCAGCTAGCCTAGTAGTAGAATCATCTCTTCAGTGGATTAAAGAGTCTGCTAAGCTTTCAGCTACTCCTTATGACGATATGGCGCTTATCGTACTCCCTCAGGTAGAGAGCTTTATCAAAAACGCAGTAGATAAAATCGACGGTCAAGTAGGATAATTTTATGTATGCCAAGTTAATAGAGATCCTGGTAACTAATTTACTGATACCAATCTTTAAAGACTTGGCATTTATGCTTTATAATATGTTTAAAGTTAGACAGATCCGTAAAGAAAGAGAAGAAGCTGCCAGGATCAAGGCAGAAGCTTACGCTAAAGCTAAGACAGAAGAAGAAATTAAAAATACTTTCGATAATTTACCATGATTAGACTATTTTTCTTATTACTACTAGCATCTTGTACTAATATCCCCACTACTCCAGACGGTCCCCAGTGCTCTCCAGTTTTTACCTATGTAAAAAGTACAGATGGTAAGGAGTATATCGAGGTAGAAAGCTCTTACTGCCTATGCAGGATGTACCACTTCGGACTAGACTACGTAGGTAAAGTACCTAATATCACTACCTGGAAAGAGCCTATCAAGTACTGCGATAAGCTTATAGGGTGGACTCCAGAAGAGTACACTAAGAAAGCTTCATTTTGGGAAGCAGTTAGAGCTGCGGTAGAGAAGGAGATTAATAACCATGAGTAGTATGATCGCTTTCATTGTAGACTTTTCAGTATCTATAGCTATTTTACCTATCGTTTTATATGTCATCATCAAAATTAGACCGTAAAGATCCAAAAAAACCAGGTCCGAAAGATCCTTTAGAGTCTCTAAAACAGAAATACCTAAGCGCACCTACCGAAAAGCTTAAAAAATTCTACGCAGATATGATTATAAAGAAGGGTGGAAAGATCCCCAGGCTATAGCGTCTAGAGGATCTACTTTAGGCTTATCTATTTTAGTAATAACCATTAAAGTTATCCAGTGATCTAAGTCTGCTGGGCGCTTCTCAGAGCTAACCTTAACATTAAGAGCATCGTTAATACCCATGCGCTTATAGACTATATCCTCTAGCATCTTAAGAGCGTTAGAGGAGTCTATACAGGTAGAGCTAACTGCTCCCTTAAGGGTAAAATACTCATGCTTAGGGACGTATAGGACCACTTCTAGAGTAAGTGCGTTTTTAGACTTATCGAAGCTCTTAGTAAAAATATCCATCTCGCTTCTGTACTTTATAAGGTACTTTTCTACTTCTCTCTCGAATCTATTAGCGCTAGTACTTTTAACAATCATTCTCTTATGTCTATTGATTGTAAACTTCGAGTTAACCGATAGCGGTTTTATAGGTATTTGCATAATTAGATTATTCATATCATCATAGTATGAAAGACTTAGTACTCTAGCAAGGAAGCAGAGTTATGTTTATTATCTTACCCTCTAGGAGTAGGCTATCTATCCCATGTCCATATCTGGGCGCTTGTTTAGACCTACCTAAAAATACCTTATCATTATTTTTTCTTAAGCCTACCCTGGGGGGATTAATTGATTAATCTACATGAGATAGTAGCTAAAGTTAAAAGTATCGCTAACCAGATAGGCAGAGTACCCACTAGAGAAGATCTTCTAGCTGGAGGCATAACAGATCATGCCATAAGAAGCTGCGGAGGATCTAAGAAGCTTATAGATCTATCTGGGGTTAAAGATCTGCCTCCTCCTGTACCCGAAAAGCAGGAGCCTAAAATACTTATCCTGGATATAGAGACTAGCCCCCTGGAGTTATACGGTTGGCAGTTATTCGGAGAGGTAAACTTCGGATTAAACCAGGTCAAAAAAGACTGGCTAGTATTATCGTGGGCGGCTAAGTGGCTAGGCTCTCCAGAGAGCCAGGTAATGTACGCAGATCTCAGAGATGGGGCTAAGGATGACTCAGGGATCCTGTCCCAGATATGGCAGCTTCTAGACGAAGCGGATATAGTTATCACGCAAAATGGGATACGGTTTGATATTAAAAAGCTTAATGCCCGATTTATACAGCTCGGATATCCTAAGCCTTCTAGCTTCAGACAGATAGATACTCTAAGAATAGCTAAGAAGCATTTCTCTTTTACGTCTAATAAGCTCGCCTATATGACAGATAAGCTATGTACCAAGTATAAGAAGCTAGATCATGCTGAATTTTCTGGCTTCGATTTATGGAAAGAGTGCTTAGCTGGTAATCTTCGGGCATGGGACTGTATGCGTACTTATAACTCGTACGATATTCTAAGCCTTGAAGAGTTATATCTAATACTAAGAAGCTGGGATAGCTCTCTTAACTTTAACGTCTACCATGATAGCCTTCAAAATAAGTGCGTATGCGGATCCGTAGACTTTAAGTCCCATGGGTACAGGTATTCCAATAGCGGAAAATTTATAAGATTGATCTGTAATAGCTGCGGAGCTGAGTACGTAGATAAGTTTAATCTACTGGATAAAGAAAAGAAGAAGGCACTAAAAGAGCTGAGCTAGACTTATCTAATATACTGCGTAACAATTATAAAGGAAGTGGGGTTATCCTTCACCCCTGCTTCTTTGGTGGTAAGATAGGCTATTGATGGATTAATACCTATCTTATTTTATCTATCTCGATTATCTCATAGCACTTAACTTTTTTACGTCTAATTAAAAGCGCCAAAATAAAGCCTAGGAAAAAAACAAAAAGCTTTCCAGTCTCTGCTATCATTTACAGACTCCATAGTATTTAGAAGCTATTGATCCAACTTTATACGGTACGCTTTCTTCTTTACCTTTAGGAGAGTTATCTCCGTGACCATATCCCATTAGATGCATAGACTCATGGAATACGGTATTAATCATATCTGGCATAGGTCTAGGATTACTTCTAAGGTTAAGGTACAGGGTAGTCTTATCGCTCTTGTAGGTAGTGGCTATAACCTTACTAAACGGACTCTTGGTCCTGTACGTACTTATAGAGAAGTATCCAAGGTTATCAAGACTCTTAGATATATCTAAAGACTTATCCAAGGTATGGGTAAACTTCGGGTAAAGCTTAACCTCATTAATAAAGTCTTTATTATTAGCTACGCAGTTAACCACTTTAGCGAGATCCGCTACCCATGGGATAGATGACTTATAGCTAAAAGATCCTTTAGCTTCTGCCTTAACAATAGATAAAGAGATAAGTAGTAAAATTCTAAAGATCATTGAAAGCCTTATGGCATGATATGTTAATAGATCCCTTCTTTAATCCTATCTTATGGCCATAATAAAAAGATACGACAACTAGCCAGATAATTATTAAAAAAATAGGTAAGGGCTTCATTAAAATACCCAGCGTATATGAGTAGAGTAAGGGAGGCTTATCACTCTCTCAGTACCCACTTCCTTACAAGCGTATTCGTCTATAAGAATAGAGTTAGAAGCTGCGCAAAATACTGGACCTTCTGTAGTAAAAGACTTTCCTAATGTAGGAGCATCAAATAAAGCACCTCTAGGGTATGCGTCTAAAAGCTCTCCTAGTGTAGCAGGCTCAGGCTCGATAGCTCTAAGGGTACTTTTAACAATAGTATGGGCTTCTTTCTTAAGACTATCTGGCATGGCCATAAGCCATATAAGCTCACGGTAGTTTTTCTTTTCTGGATCAATGGTTAGGAATAGATTAGATACGAGATCCTTAAAATTGCAGTCCTTGGACTTGAGAAGGTCTAGTACTTCGTGCTTTTTTTGATGTTTCATTTTGTACCCCCAGATTAAAATTTTCTTTATTTAAAAAGTCCTCTATATCCACTTCTTTAATAAGCCTCTTAAAGATCTCATAGCATACTAGCGTATCCGCTTTAGCATCATGATGAGTAAAGGCATTAAGTCCGAGATAACTAGAAAGACTTTTTAGATCATAATTACAGCTTAAGTTAAGGTATTTTGCAAGGCTATGGGTAGAAATTATAGACTTAGTAGGGCAGCGAGAATAGAGCATAAACTGGTAAGAGTAGTAAAATAGATTAGAAGTAAGTACAGCGTAATCATAAGTACTAAACTTACCAAAGATAGTTCTATTAGCATGAGCTACGAAGTGGCAGGTAGGTAAGGTAACTAGCCATTTATAAAGATCCTGCATGGCCTGACTATGGATAGGGAAGCTTTTACACTGATCGTATCCTATCCCATGTATCGCTACGCTATCTTCTGCCTGCTTATCCCAGATCATAGGTCTAGCTTTTAAGTCATACTCTTTAATTATCTTTAAGTTTTTATCGAGTAATAAAAAATACCCAGTTATTAGCTGGGCATTTAAAGAGACTCTATCAGTAGTTTCTAAGTCCACTACAAGATAATGCTCGATCTTAGGAAGGTATCCCGATAGATCGTGAGTTATCATGCAGAAGCCTGGTTATCACTTGAGATAAAGCTAAAAGACTCTAGAATAATTTGAGTACGCTCGATACCGTCTTTATCTTTATAGTAGTCCATAACTCCTTCAAGGTAGATAACCTTTCCGTCCTCCAGGTACTTACCTAGTACAGTAGCAGCGGCTCCATAGGAGACTACCTTATGCCAGGACTTCTTATCTTCCTTGCGAGTACCGTCCTCATTTTTCCCAGCGCTTCTCCAGGTCTTAAGAGTAAAGGCTACCATTTCTTTACCTGACTTAGTCTCGATCTTCTTAATCTGGTAGACTGGTCCGAGTAAGATAACTTTATTAACTGCTAACATTTAATACCTACTTCTTTTTGGTTTTTTTCTTTTTAGACTTTCCAGCTACAGAGAGAGCGATAGCTACAGACTGAGCCTGGCTCTTTCCGCTTTTAATCTCTTTCTTGATATTCTCTGAGATTACTTTTTTAGACTTACCTTTCTTTAATGGCATAATTACCCCTTATTTTTGGGAGCGTTAGATATTAACTCTCCAGCCTGTTTTTTTGTAATAGTATTAGGATCAAGTTTTTCTAGGTAGCTCATAGGGTACAGCTTCTTAATAGCGCCTATCTGCGCTGGGGTAGCTAACTCATTAGCAGGAAAAGTATTTTTAGCATTAGTAACAGTAATAGAATAAGGCTTCTCATAATCTCTGGACTCTTCCTCATCTAAGCTTTCTAACATAAAGGTCTTAAGGTAGCAGTACTTAAGCGCCATAGAGTAAGCCTTACCCATGGCTTTATCTGAGCTATCCATAGCGTATGAGTAGCACTTGGTAGTTATCTTTTCTGCTGGATCGTCGATATTAATAAAGGTAACGCTAGCCTGGATCTTGGCTAGGTATGATATCTTAGTAGTTACTTTTCCCTGGTACTCACTCTTAGACTCGATAGCCTCTAAAGAGAAGTCTGCCATATCTGGCATAGCTACTATACCAGCAGAAGTTAATGGACCATGTAATAGAGCGGTAACATCGTCGTGCGTGACAGCAGTATAAGATCTGCCATTACCCATTTCTACAGTAGATCCTTTATGGACGCTATCTACTGACTTCATTACTAAATTAATACGCTGGAATAAGTTTAGAGAGTTAGCTTTCATTTAATACCCCTTTTAGTTTTTAATAAATCTTTTTCTATCTGTTTAATCGCCCAGTCTAAAGGCTTCATACCGTTTATTAATTTTACTTTTCGTTTACACTTACAAGATGCTTCAGACGTTACACTACCATTATCGTCATAGTAAAGCTCTTTCTCATATCCGCAGATCGAGCATAATATTAACTCGCTAGAAGTATGCTTTAACACAGACTACCCCATTGGTTAGCCATAGCATCCGCTATGCCATGATAAGTCTTAGATCTAATTTTCCATCTATCTTTGGATGGTCCTAAATTATTTTGTCCAGAAGGAGTCTGATTAGAGTACCTATCTTTTAAAATTAAATCGGTAGCAGTTAATAGTGGAAGATTTTTTAACCATAAGCATGTTTTTTTACTAGCATCGTGACCAAACATAAATGGGTTAATTATCTGATCTGGCTTTCTAATCCTGCTAGATATTACAGATATAGGATTCTCTAGAGCTATTCTTTTAATCGGAGCATCTAGTAAAATTTTAACAAAGTCTAAAGCATCCTCTGTCAACTTAGGATCCCTTAAACCTCTTTTAGTCCAGTGCATACCAGATACAGACAGATAGGTACACGGAGGATGAGCTATCATAAGATCATACCCCCCCCCGATAATATCTAAAACATTACCTTGATAATGAGGACCTGGACTATCAGTAGGTAAAAGATCACAACTTATAGCATCGTGACCTAATTTAATAAATGCATCTCTAACTATCCCCGAATACTCGCAGGCTACTAATACTTTCATTTAATAACTCCTTTAAAGGTTATAACAACTAATAGAAGTGGGATAAAATGGCTCACATAATTTTTTAGCGGTAGGTGCGTCTACTTGTTTATTAGCGATCTCTTCAGCTTGGCAGGATAGTATAGCTTCATCTCTAGTGAAGCATCTCTTATCGTTTTTAGATCCGCATGATATAAATAATAGCAAAAAAAGAAGTGTAAAATATTTAGTCATTTAATACCGCCATAGTTTTATATATTTTTCATTGTACCATTTTTTTAATTGTAGAAAATTAATTTTAAGCTTATCTATAATAATTACCTATTTAGGCAGCAGTTTTTTAAAGATCACTTATAAGGGGGTATTATATGGCCAAGCGTTTTACTGATACTGAGAAGTTTACAGATCCCTGGTATCGAAGATTATCTAGTAAGCATAAGCTTCTATGGGAATATTTACTCTGTACTTGTAACCATGCTGGTATAGTAACGATAGATTTAGAGCTGGTAGAGTTAGTACTAAAAGAGAAGTTTAAAGATGACGATATATCTACTTTTTTTAGTGATAGAGTACTCCGTTTAAGCGAGTTCAAATACTTCATTCCAAAATTTTTAGACTTTCAGTACGGAAAATTAAACCCTGCGTCTAAAGTTCACGGCTCCGTTATGGATGCACTGAGTAAAGAAAGTATTACTTATAACTCATTAGAAGTAGGTAGATTATATACTCTATCCATAGAGTATAGCAATACTAGCGATAGTATTAAGGAGAAGGATAAAGATAAAGCTAAGGTTAAGGTTAAGGATAAGGCTAAGGAAAAGGAGAAGGCTTCTTACCAAAATTCTACGCTCAGTGTTAATGTTTCACCGCTAGAAGTGCTTAACTTTACCGATCCTGAAATTAATACCTGGCTTCGTAAAGGATCTTTACCTATCCAGGAAAAGCTCCTAAAAAAATACGACGAAGAATACTTGGCGAATACGATTGAGAAAGCTTTCTACTGGCAAAATGAGAATAAAAAGCGCCATGCAGGATCATTCCTATCTAGCTGGATAGAGCGAGATAATAACAAGCGCTTGAAGGGTAATCTGAGCGAAGCAGATTTTAATCTAAAAGCTTTTTTCGAAGAAGCAGCAGCGAAAGTAGTACCGTACGATTATGGGTTTACTAAATAAAAATGATTTTAATAACGCAAGGGGTTTAACGTGACGCTGTATTTTACTAATGACGACCAGCAGCAGTACGAGGATAAGCTAAAACAGGTCCATGCCCACTCCAGATTAGGCTTCCTAAACGCTCATAATGGGCTTAGGCGAGCTTCTTTACACCTGGTCCTTGGTACCACAGGGGGAGGCAAGTCAACGCTCGTCAGGACGCTTTTAAGAGATATTATTTTTAACCCCCAAAATGAGCTATCGGTAGGTATCTGGTTAAGCGAGGAAACGGTAGACGATTATAAGCGCCAAGTAGCTTACGGTATGCCTAGCCATGATAAGCTATTAACTACTAATGCTTACTCTGAGCTAGAGTCTAAGACCGTGAGCGAGCTTACCTTCTTCGAGTGGTTAGACTTCTTTAGACCAGATGTACTTATCTTCGATAACATTACTACCAGCGCTCTCTACAATGATAAGACAGCTAAGGAGCAGGGATCTTTCTCTAAGAAGCTTAAGGAAGCTACTACCAGACTTAACATAGCTACTATTATTATCGCCCATACAGACGCTAAAGCTACGGACTCTATGGGAAGGCTAATTAATCTTAACGATATAAGAGGATCTAAAAATTTAGCTAACCTGGTAGAGTTCGCTTATATACTCCAGCGCTTTGAGGTTAACGATGGATTCTATCCTACTATTAGAGTAGTTAAGCATAGATCTCAGGAGCTAGTACATGGGCTATATTTTTTACAGTATGATAAAAGAATACGCTCA
>Ga0315909_10001393_pt1 | contig 32694 bp, 49 predicted proteins | sample LakEriMetagenome_11_FD_203527 | JGI IMG/M metagenome (GOLD analysis project Ga0315909, IMG submission 203527) | Freshwater fungal communities from buoy surface, Lake Erie, Ohio, United States - Buoy 2 MA125 | ecosystem: Environmental > Aquatic > Freshwater > Lake | place: USA: Lake Erie, Ohio... | reverse complement strand
TGGTGTCTAATGATGGTGAGACAGACGACTTCCAGTGGATTCCAATGTCAAAGCTGAGATCTGGTGCAAGCGTGATGGGAAGGCGTCTCCACTTCGGTGTCGAGTATACGCTGTCAAGAATGTAAACAAATAGTTGTTCTTCCTGGCTGCCTGTGGTATAATGATTCAGGAGGTCATATTGGAAGAGACCCAACAGGTTCCAGTCCGTCCTGTCGAGGACTTCTTCGACAACGAGTACAAGGGTTACGCGATCTACACGATTGAGAATCGTGCAATCCCATCTGTAATCGACGGATTCAAACCCTCCCAACGAAAGATTGCCTACGCGGCAAGCAGGCTTTGGAAGACCGGTAACGAGAAGCCGATGAAGGTCTTTCAGCTCGGTGGCCAGGCCGCGGCCATGTCGTTCTTCCATCACGGATCATTGGACGGCACCATCATCGGCATGACGCAGGAATTCAAGAACTCCATGCCCATCTTCCAGGGCATTGGCCAGTTCGGATCTCTCCGCTCCCCGATCGCAGGTGCGCCTCGATACATCGGTGTGAAGTTCAACGAGAACTTCAGGCTCCTCTACAAGGACTTCGAGCTAGTCACACCGCAGTATGAGGAGGGGGAGGAGATTGAGCCTCGCTTCTTCCTGCCCATCATTCCTACCGTCCTCCTCAATGGAGGCTCAGGAATCGCAGTCGGTTTCGCGACAAACATCCTCAATCGCCATCCACTCGACCTCATCGACGCGTGCATGTCAGTCCTTGACGGAAAGGACATCAAGGCACTTCGTCCGTGGATTCATGGCTTCTGGGGAGATGTCGAGCCTGTAGTCGGTTCACCTCGAAGCTGGGTCCTCCGTGGAAAGTACGAGGTCAAGAACACTTCGACAGTCGAGGTCACGGAGATTCCGCCATCCTTCACGTACGAGAAGTATGAAGCTCACCTCGATGCATTGGTTGAGAAGGGTGTGCTTGCTTCCTACGATGACCACTCCTCTGATCGAATCAACTACGTCCTCAAGTTTCCACGAGCCACTCTTGCTGAGTATCAAAAGAAGGATCGTCTCGGCGACCTCCTGAAGATGCGTGAGCAGGAGGGTGAGAACCTCACGACACTCGATGAGCACGGTAGGCTTCGTGTGTTCGAGACATCGGAGGACATCGTCAGGTACTTCGTAGACCTCCGTCTCAGCTACTACGAGAAGAGGAAGGCTCGACTCCTGAAGGACCTCACCGAGGAACTTGATATCCTTACAGCAAGGATGCAGTTCATTGATGCGGTGATTCGCGGTCGCATTGTGGTGGCAAATGAGAAGAAGCCTGACCTCCTAAAGTCCATCGAAGCCGAAGGAATTCCCAAGGTGGACGGCTCCCACGACTTCCTCCTCAGCATGCCAATCTGGTCACTCACCTTCGAGAAGTTCGTAGAGCTCCAGAAGAAGGTCGAACAGAAGCGAAAGGAGAAGGAGAAGGTTGAGAAGACGAAGCCAGCCGACTTCTACCGGCAGGACCTCAAGGACCTCCGCTCGCAGGTAGAGAAGAGCCATGCTCGGTGAAGTCCTCTATACGAGGAAGGATGGCAAGGTGTACCGTGAAGGTGACCTCCTGCGGCTTGAGCATGATGCCGACTTTGCAGAGTGGAATGACCTCTGGCAGGAGAAACATGGCCTGCTGGTTGGTACAATAGTCTATCCGGGGCTGCCACCGCAGGAGGACATCCTCGCAGAGGTGCTAGTTGGTGGAAGGAAGATCCCGTTCGAGTGGGAAGACATCGAGGTCATCAATGCAGAAGGGTGACCTCGTTCGACTCGTCAATAATTTTCAGCTCCCACATTTTCTCAACGAGGACATCGGAAAGGTTGGACTGGTAACGAATGATCCAAAGGGCGGGTGGACGATCGTCCTCGTAGAAGGAGTGTTCCAAGTGCAACCGGTCAAGAACTTGGAGCCCATCAATGCGCAGGACTGAACACATTCGTATTGCCTTCTTCAAAGGCGACCGCCATGAGTGGCACCACCGTTTCATCCGTTGGTGGACCCGAAGCCCATACTCCCATGCCGAGATTGTCCTCGATGGTGAGACTTGGGTCTCCATCTCTCCATTCCTTTTCACCCGTGTTGCTGCCCGTGTGAGGACTCAAGTTCCTCCCGACGACTGGGACTACCTCAACTTTAGCGTCACACCAGAAGAGATGCATGCTCTCAAGGACTTCATCTCCGAGACGACCGGTGATGGCTATGACTGGACAGGCATGCTCCTTTCTCAGGTCCTCCCATTCATTGTGAAGGGCAAGGGCCGGTGGTACTGTTCCTCGTGGATCGCCCACGCGCTGAGCCACGCAGGCATCGTGAAGTGGAAGAAGCTCGGCATCTATGAGCTTCCTGACCTCCACCCAGGCAAGCTCTACAGTATCCTCAGTCAGGTTGCCGACCTCCCGAAGGAAGACACCAGTGACACCCAGTTGAATCACCCCTGATGGTAAGGTATATCCATATCATCACCCACCAATGAAACCAGAGAGCTTCCTGTGAACATGGTTGACCATTCAGATTCCAATCCTAATCCTTCCCTGAACATGGACCTCCGCAATCTGGACTGCATGGATCTCCTAACGTCCCTTCCTGAAGAGAGTGTGGACGTCATCATCGCCGATCCACCTTACTTCGAGATCATCGGAAATGACTGGGACAACCAGTGGAAGAGTGAGTCAGAGTACATGGCATGGTGCGATGCATGGGTCAGACAGTGCTCGGCTGTTCTAAAGCCTGGTGGTGCCATGTACATCTGGGGGACCACCAAGACGGACACCTTCCTGCGTTTCAAGCTCAACGTGATGAGCTCAGTCCCAAAGTTGGAGTACCGAAACTGGATCGTCTGGTCCTATGACTGGGGAGGACGCACAAAGAAGACCTGGCCTCGAAAGCACGAGGATTGCCTCATGTACTCTAAGGGCAATGAGATGAGGTGGTATCCCGAGAACGTTGAGGTGCCTCGAAAGGTGACCAAGAACATCCGCACCGGAGAGGACTTTGGACGTGGGAAGGTTCCCACAGATGTCTGGCAGAAGAACAACCACACTACCAGTCGAGAGTACTGTGGGTGGCATCCGACCCAGAAGCCTGTCGCTCTTCTAGAGAGGATGGTTCTAGCTCATACAGCACCTGGTGACCTTGTACTTGATCCATTCTCAGGAGCTGGTTCAACAGCGATTGCTGCCCTTAAAAATGGCCGACGATTCGTCGGCTGTGAGAAGGACGTAGGATACTACAACAAGTCGCTGGATCGAATTAGGGATCTTGTTGAACATCCCTAGTCTCACCCTTAATTTAAAAATGTTCTTGTTGAGGAGTCTCAGTGATAGAGATTCTGTACCCTGTAGGAACTCTGGTAAGGTTCAAGATCGTAGGTGGTGAACTTTATGCCATCATCGTTAAATCAGAACTTGACTGGCGTGGACAGAGCGACTATGACGTCTTCGTACCCAGCACCGGTGGTATCTCTTACGGTTGGAAGGGAGCCGAACTCTTTGAAGTCAAAGCTCCCTAAGCCTGGGACCTTAGTCGAGGTGAAAAGTGGTCATCTCGGCAATGACCTGGTCACTCTCGGCTTCACGGATGACAGAGAAGAGGAAATCAAGATACCCATCGGCACTCATGCCCTTGTCGTCGGTGTGTGGACAAGACCCTGGGACAAGGATGAGCCAATGCCACTCATCTCCTGTGAGCACGGTGTGGGGTGGCTCTTTCCGGATGAGATCAAGGTGATTGATGCAAAGATTTAAAGAAGGTGACCTTGTAAGACGCAGAGTCTTTGATGACTACATAGGTGATTGGTTGCTTGTTGAGAATGAGATGTGGGTCTTTCTGCGGATCTGTGATGACCATTGTGATAGGTCATACGGGGAATTCTTGAGTCCCCTGGGTGAGATTGTCAAGACACCTCAGGCATACTTCGTGGACGAGAAGGAAACCAAGATACTTCATGGTAAGCAGTCACTTCGAAATGATAGTTATGGTGCATGAAGACCAACGTCCTAACAGAAGAAGCAATCAGGACCCTAGTACAAAGGGAGCTTGACCCAACAGTTCCTGGCCCACCTGTATCTTTGGGCGGTGGGTTGTCGGAAGGTTTGCAATATCACGTTGAGATGGGGCTCCCGCTCCGTGAGACAATATTCAGGTTTGGGTCTGACTCACACCTCGACATGATCCGAGAGGCAAGGTCCCTCTGGAGGAGGGGTCACCTCAGTGTGGACTCGGATGACAAGTTTATCCTTGAGACCAACCTCGGTGAGTGGGGAGAGTACCAGGGCAGGATGGTCCCACTTGACCTTCCTTTCGAGCACTGGGAGGATCTTGTTCCTGGTCCGGTCACAGAGGCCGAGTACAAGGGTCGAAAGGTTGACCTCAACAAGCCGATGCGTGGCGGAGGCAAGGCAAAGTTCTCTGTGTATGTGAAAAACGACAAGGGAAACGTTGTCAAGGTCGGTTTCGGACAGCCTGGTGTCAAGATCAAGACACACAGTCCTGCAAGAGTGAAGTCATTCCTTGCACGGCACAACTGTGACACCCCCGGTCCCAGGTGGAAGGCTCGCTGGTGGGCATGCAACATTCACAGATACAAGAAGCAGCTTGGCCTTAAATTCAAGGGACGATGGTAAGGCCCTTCAACGACGAGATTCTCACCAAGTCCGAATTCATCAGAGAGTTCTCAGGATCTCTCAATGAGTCGGAACTTACCTGGCATCGCGACGAGCGTGATAGGACTGTGACAGTGATTGAAGGCAGGGGCTGGAAGTTTCAATTTGAGAATTCGCTACCGGTTGAACTGAATCCCGGTGACAAGTTCCACATTCCAAAGGATTCGTGGCATCGCCTGATCCTTGGCAAAGGTGGTCTCATGCTCTTCATATCTGAGGGATCAGGCTCGGAAAACTCAGACAAAATTGTAGGCAGATAGTACTTCTCCTTGGTGCTGGGTACAGTATCAAACAACAAGGAGATTCTGTTGTCAAGAGTGTGGAGCGATCCTTCAATCCTAAAGGTAATTCCGAACCCCTCATCTCAGGGGTACGAAGTAAAGATCAAGTCACCCGAGGTCACGTTCCTTGGAGTCAAGGACCAGCCTGACTTTGCTGACCTCTTCATTACGGTGTACCCGAATGGAAAGGTAGTTGAGCTAAAGTCTCTGAAGTACTACCTCCAGCAGTTTCGTGAGAAGATTATCTCGTATGAGCGTCTCATCAACGTCATCTACGATGACCTGATGGCCGTGTATGAGCCTGATCGCCTCCGAATCGTCATGGTCTTCAACCCAAGGGGTGGCATCAGTTCAAAGCTGACCATCGATTCAGACTGGAAGGCTCGCGGTGGTGAGGAAAAGTACAAGGATTGGGTCGGACTTGGGGAGGAGTGGTAAGATGAAGAACTACCTGTTCACATCCGAATCCGTCGGTGAAGGACATCCAGACAAGATCTGTGACCAGATCTCAGACGCCATCCTTGATGAGTACATTGCACAGTACCCGCAGTCTCGTGTGGCATGCGAGACCCTCGTCAAGACCGGCCTCGTAGTCGTTGCCGGTGAAATTACGGCACCTGCCGAGGTCAAGGTCGATATTCCGAAGATTGTGAGACGGACAATCAACGAGATCGGCTTCGACCACTCCGACAAGGGCTTCGACGGCAACACATGTTCCGTCATGGTGGCTCTCGAAGAGCAGAGTCCCGACATTGCGCAAGGCGTGAATGAAGGAAGTGGCCTCTTTGCCGAGCAGGGTGCCGGTGACCAGGGCATGATGTTCGGTTATGCCGTAAACGAGACTCCAGAGCTCATGCCGGCGACCATTCAGTACTCACATGACCTCATGCGTGAGCTCTCGAGACTCAGAAAGAAGGATCCTGAGTGGTCGTGGGTTCGACCGGACAGCAAGGCGCAGGTTACAATTCAGTACAAGGACGGCAAGCCTCGTCGAATTGACACGGTTGTCCTTTCGACCCAGCACGCTCCTCGTGAGCATGAGAAAATCCACGCTCAAGTGGTAGAAAACCTCATCAAGAGGGTCCTTCCTGAGGACATGTTGGATCGAGAGACACGTTTCTTCATAAATCCGACAGGAAAGTTCGTTATCGGTGGCCCCATGGGAGACTCCGGCCTCACAGGACGCAAGATCATCGTGGACACCTACGGTGGTCATGGTGCGCATGGTGGAGGAGCCTTCTCAGGCAAGGATCCGAGCAAGGTTGACCGCTCTGCAGCCTACATGGGACGATACATTGCAAAGAATCTCGTTGCTGCTGGAGCGTGTGATCGAGCCCTCGTTCAGCTTTCATACGCAATCGGTGTTGCCGAGCCTGTGAGCGTTATGGTCGACACATTTGGTACCGGAAACGCAAGCGATGAGAAGATTGCGAAGTGTGTGAGGGACATTTTCCCTCTCAAGCCCAAGGGTCTCATCAGGCACCTCAAGCTCACTGAACAGAAGTACCTTCCAACAGCGGCATATGGTCACTTCGGAAGAACCGGCTTCTCTTGGGAGGAGACGAACATGGTAGACACAATCAAGCGATTCCTGGAGATCTAATGAAGTTCATGAATACCGGCCTGGAGCTGTTCTCTGGCCTACAAAGCAAGGTGAAGGACGATTCTGAGAAGACGACTGCCTGGGGACGAAAGGAAATTGAGCTGGCTCAGAATGAGATGCCTGGTCTCATGTCAGTTCGCAATCGATTCAAGGATGAGAAGCCCCTGAGTGGGGCTCGGGTCATGGGATCCTTGCACATGACCATCCAGACCGCTGTCCTGATTGAGACTCTCAAGGACCTCGGAGCGGATGTACAGTGGGTGAGCTGCAATATCTTCTCGACGCAGGATCACGCTGCTTCTGCGATTGCTGCAACCGACACTCGAGTGTTTGCATGGGCAGGTGAGACGCTTGAGGAGTACTGGTGGTGTACCCTCCAGGCACTTGTGTGGCCCGATGGCTCAGGCCCTACTCTTCTCCTTGACGATGGTGGCGACGCAACCCTTCTGGTTCATCTCGGTTACCAGCATGAGAAGAATGGCACTCTACCAGATCCGGCAGCGGCATCCTCTGAGGAGGAAGCAGTCATCTTCCAGCTCATCCGTGACGTTCGAAAGGAGAAGGGCAACAACTTTTGGACTCCGCTCGCTTCGAACATCAAGGGAGTTTCCGAGGAGACGACCACCGGCGTTCACCGCCTCTATGAGATGCGAGATGCAGGAACTCTCCTGTTCCCGGCGATCAATGTCAACGATTCGGTAACCAAGTCGAAGTTTGACAACCTCTACGGATGTCGTCACTCTCTTGTGGACGCTATCAATCGATCTACAGACGTACTGATCTCTGGTAAGAGGGTCCTTGTCTGTGGCTACGGTGATGTTGGCAAGGGATCAGTCGATTCTTTCCGAGGCCAGTACGCTCGAGTCGCAGTCACAGAGATCGATCCAATCTGTGCGCTTCAGGCCTGCATGATGGGCCTTGAGGTTACCACTGTCGAGGATGCGCTTCCTCACACCGACATCTTTGTCACTGCGACTGGCAACAAGAACATCATCACAGCCGAACACATGTCCCAGATGAAGGACGGTGCCATTGTCTGCAATATCGGTCACTTTGACAATGAGATCGACATGGCAGGCCTCGAGAAGATGCGTCGCGATCGATTGGTGACAAAGACCGAGGTGAAGTCAGGTGTCCATGAGTGGGAGTTCAGCAGCACAGGTCGAAAGATTCTCATCCTTGCTGAGGGCCGACTCGTGAATCTCGGATGCGCAACCGGTCACCCGAGCCTGGTGATGAGCAACAGTTTCACAAACCAGGTGCTTGCACAGATCGATCTTCATAAGTTCTCTGATCTTTACGGTCACAATCGAATCAAGCTTCCTGACCTCAACGTCAGCGTTGTCACTCTTCCGAAGCACCTTGATGAGATGGTCGCTCGACTTCACCTGGACAAGTTCGGAGCAAAGCTCACGAAGCTCACCGATTCTCAGGCAAATTACATCGGAGTCGATGTAAACGGTCCGTACAAGAGTGACAATTACAGGTACTGAGGGACTATGAAGATCGAGATTGGTGACCTTGTCAAGGTTGAACCCTGGGACTGTGAGGGCATTGAGCCCCCATGGGGATGGACATATTCTGGTAACATGGTTGGCATGACATCACGAGAGGTCAGGTCTGGACTTCGAAAGAAGATCTCACCAGGGTCAAATGGGCTTGTGATAGACAGAAGTCCACACAGCGAGGAAGACAATGATCCTCACTGTGTGCTGGTTGTGGATGGTAAGAAGCTCAATGTGCCTTCGAGGTTCATTCACAAAATTGAAAGCTGAATCTTTCAAATTGCTGGGCTGACAGTACTATAAAACATGAGTACTGTCAGCCCAGGCCAGCTTCGGACGTGGGGAAAGAAGTACTTCCAACTTACTCCACCGAACGAGGGATTCGAGTACTTCATCGTACTTTGGAAGTGTGGAGTCGGAGGATGGACAGTGAGATTCAGGGGCGGAAGGATCGAGGAGATGAGGGAGGACGTGATAAGGAGTCTCACGGTCATTCTCGACTCGGAGTCTTCGTTGTCGATACCCTTATCAAGGCAGCTTTCATCTGGTTCTTCCACCTGATCTTCTCAGCGATAAGGATACAACTCGGAATATGAGAATTGTCACACCCGGAACTCTGATGCGAACCAGGGCGCAGACTCTATTTGACCCATTGGATCCGAGCTCCGATAATGAGACATTCATCTCCAAGGGGACTGACCTTCTCGTTATCAGTGTCTGGTCAAAGACGCTCACCAATGTCACATCCATGAATTGGGTTGAGGTCCTCTGGGAAGGTCGCACAGGTTTCGTGCATTCTTCTGATCTCGAGACTATCGATGTCAGCACAACGTAACCTCCCCACAGGCCAGACCTATCGAGTTGTTGACAACTGGTGCCTACAGAAAGATTATCACTGCGTACTTCTGAGGATATGTCCACCAGGAACTCTTAGTTGGCCTGACGTGGATGCCAACAATCTCTGGCACTTTGAGATATGGGATGGAAGTTCCAGACTGTATCTCAATACAGCAAGTTACACCCTTCTTCCTCTTGAACAAACCGAAAGCGAATCTTAGAATCAAAATCTGGAGAAACAATGAAGTTCCACAAGTCTGGCAATGTTTGGTCCCTGGCCCCCGATTCTCGAATGGACGTCCGTGACCAGTTGCCTCCCGGTAACTTCACAGTGTGCAAGCATCCCCTCACTGGCGAGTACTACCTCGAGGAGAGTGAGCCTTTCTTCTTACCCTCGAAACTCTACGGCAAGACTGAACGCTACGGTCGCAGAATCCTTGACACCTTTCAGGATCGACAGGCCGGCACTCAAGTAGGAGTCTTCCTCAGTGGCCTGAAAGGCTCCGGCAAGACACTCTTGGCAAAGTACATTGCCGTGAAGTCTGGACTACCTACCATCATCGTCAACACCCCCTTCTCTGATGAGCGCTTCATGCGCACAATACAGGGAATCGAGCAACCGGCGGTTGTCATATTCGATGAGTTCGAGAAGCTCTACGATGAGGACGCGCAGGAGTCCATCCTCACCCTCTTTGATGGCGTCTACACTGCCCAGAACAAGGTGATGGTCATCACCTGCAATGACCGCTACAAGGTGAAGGGCTTCTTCCACAACCGACCGAGCCGTCTCCGTTACGCGATCTCCTATGACCGACTCGATATTGCTTTCATCAAGGAGTACTGCGAGGACAAGCTCAATGACTGCGAGAAGTACCTCGAGAAGATCACCACCCTCTCTGCTCTCTGCGACGACTTCAACTTCGACATGCTCCAGGTCCTCGTGGACGAACTCAATCGTTACGGAGGAGAGTTCGACGACGCCATCGAGGTCCTCAATGTGAAGCCCATCGGTGGGAACGGAGGGGTAACCTGGGTCCCGACTGTCACCACACCGAAGGAGAAGGGACGCAAGTGGAAGTCCGTCCACAAGCAGGTCGACACTTCACCCCTCTTCATGGTCGCCAACGAAAGGTACGACAACCAGATCAGCCTGCGAATTGAGGAGATCGGAGTCGCGAAGAAGGCGAGCGACGATGACGGTGACGAGTGGGCCGAGAGCGATGAGCGCCTCTACCTCGAGCTGCGGCAGGAGCACCTCTTCCAGGTCGATCCCAACACCGGTACCTACACATTCCGTGTTGAGGACTACGAAACCGAGTTTGAGGTGGTCTTCACTGAGGTCCGTAAGGGTGGTGGAATGAGCTCCTACAACTTTGGCCGAGAGGATTTCTGAGATGGAGCAGGACCAGAAGGTAGAGAATCTTGTGACTTGGTTCTTCCTGTTTGCAGGATTCATGAGCATTCTTGTTTGGGGAGCAATGACACGAGAGTTCGAGGAAAGGTGTGAAAATTCGTGTCTTCCGAAAGGATCGATCACTCCTATTTACAACTTTGAACATGCCTGTTTCTGCGATGAAGGTCATGGAAAGTGGCGCAAGGAAGATGTTCGGTAACTTCTCATACGAACTGCTTCGTATCCTCGAGAGGATATGGAAAAGAAAATAAAAGACTTCTTCTTCGGGATTGAAGTAGGCGACCTCGTACTAGTTGAAACAGGCCCTAGACACTACAAGGGTCATTACGGCATGGTCATTGGAAGGGACATCATTGATGGTTCCAGTGAAGACCTCATAAAGGATCCTGAGCCGAACATTACCGTAATGTGTCGAGAAGAGAGCGTCAACCTCTGGCCTGGCTGGGTAACCAAAGTGTCTTGAGATCTCAATACAATCTCATTGAGACTTTTACACTTGAACGGAGTTGCAATGGAAGAGAAAAAGAAGGAAAGTGTCGATCATCCGTCACATTATCGAAAGGACACTGGTTTCGAGGTTATCGATGTCATTGAGGCATGGGGATTGGATTTCTGTCTTGGGAATGCCGTGAAGTACATTGCAAGACAGGGTCGAAAGGGGACTGACACAGCAGGCGAGGACCTGCGCAAGGCAATGTGGTACATTGACCGCTACATTAAGCAGGTCAATCAAGAAAAGCCCAAGGGGTGAGAGATGCGTACCAAGTGGTTCCGTGACGAAACGGATGGAAACAGTTACCGAGTGAACTACTTTACCCACAGGAACGGTAGAATCATGGAGCAATGGGTTTCCATGAGTGGTGAGAAATGGTACATGGAACCAGGCGTTACGCAGGAAACAGTTCTACTTGGGCACAAATTAAAGCAATGCGATCCAATCCCAGGACTTCTTTGTCCTGACCTTGACCTCGATTGGAATAGTTAAGATTGCGCTGTAGGACGTAATCTATAACGGTTACCGAAGGCCCACAGCGTGTAAACTACGAGGTGAGCTTTGGATCCAGTTGTAGAGAATCACGGAGAGGGAACTGACGTTACTGTTCCTGCTCCAGTAGAAATTGTCCCCCAAGTTAATGAGGCGGCGGCACCTGTTACTGCAGTCACTGTTGCTGCAAGTGCTCCTGCTGAGAAGGTCTACCCCAGCCTGTACGATACACTTCCTACCACAGTCGCTGCAATTGCCATCGGTATTGGCATAATTGGCGGCATTCAGTGGACAGTCCGTAAGATCTTCACGAGAGAGAAGGCCGATCACAAGGCCCTCACGCAGTTCGTGACATCGATGTTCGCCCTCATTGTTGGCGTTTGGATTGCTGACAAGCTTATAGCAGGTCCGTCGACTGAACTCCTTGAGGCAGGTGAGAGCAGCCAACTTCTCACATTCATCAAGGACATCACACTGATGGTGTTCAGCTACTACTTCGGCACGAAGGCAAACGTACCACAAGAGCCTGCTGGTGCAGGTGAAGAGGTGTCATCATGATGATACCTGACATCAAGGATCCTCGTGCACTCCTAGATTGGGTGAAGTCAAAGGGTTTTGCAACATTCGAATCCAAGGCTTGGGACCTCAACATCATTGGAGTGAGGAAGAAGGACGGAACTCCTAACAAGTTCGATGACAAGATATTCGTAGTTTGCAAGGATGACACCGGAGCGCTCAAGCTCTGGGGTTGGACTGCTACGACTGATCCGGGCCTCTATTGGATGCAGAACACCATGAACAAGCTGGGCACTGCCTGCGTTGTTCCTGGTCAGTACCGAGGAGCCTGGCAGATCGGTGACCACCACGGAAAGGCTGCCCTTGTCCAGATCAAGCCTGTAAAGACTTATCGTGACAATAATAAGGATGGCAAGCTCGACCTCAACGAGTCAACGATCACCGAGGGGCTCTACGGAATCAACCTCCATCGTGCAGGTGCAAACTCAACCAACGTTGACAAGTGGTCGGCAGGTTGCCAGGTTTGGTCGAAGGACGCAGACTTTGAAGAGTTCATGGCACTCTGCAGGAAGCAGGTCTCCGTGAACGGATACAAGACCTTCACTTACACGCTAGTGGTGGAGGAATAAGACCATGCTCCTTCTTACTCTTGCTGGACTTGCATACGCATCTGGATTTTGTGAAGTAAACGATCCCGGTACTTCCGCGTTCGTGAGAAACTCCTACGTTGAGTTTGGCATCGGAGAGGAAGGAGCATTCGGTGAGGGTGGCTACCCATCTGGTTGGCACTATCGGTCGAACACCGGTCAGCTCGGATTTGTAGCCAACCCACAGGCAAACTCATGGGCGAGCTTCTATGGTGACTTCTTCTCACCTGGATCTCCCCTTGAGGGATGGGGAATCGAGGTCGACGGGACATCTTACACCAATTTCAACGGTTCACAGAGCATTCCTGGGTCTCTTGGAGATCCTGAGTGCAATGTTGATATCTGCGGGAACCTCGGTGGAGCGGTCGTGTGGACTGGAACTCAGGGAGACCTCGGAATCGAGACCCAGCACGGTGTCGTGAATGATGGACTCTACATTGTGATGACTGTCACACTGACGAACAATGGAACTGCAACGATTCCGGACGTCTACTGGTTCCGTAACGTGGATCCTGACAATGCCGTGATGACAGGACATGGATATAGCACGACGAACACTATCATATCTCAGCCCAATGATGTTTCCGACCTCGCCGAGGTGAAGGCCACCGGAGGTGACGGGTCTGACCTCTACCTCCTCACCTCTCATCCAAACGCCAGGGTCACACACGGTGGGTTCTACAACGCCGACGGATCAGACATCTGGTCAGGTTCTGGGTTTTATTCAGCGGTCGGAAGCTCTGTGTCCGATGATGCTGCCATCTCACTCTCGGTCAGGATCGGTGACATGTCGCCAGGACAGGTTGAGAGCTTTCGAGTTATCTACGCACTTGATGACACTGCGATAACGGCAGCCACAGATTGTGCCGAGGCTCCTGTTGAGCCTGACGCTGATGGTGACGGCACACCAGACGTCTCAGACACCTGCCCATCCGATCCACTCAACGATGCAGACGCTGATGGAATCTGTGGAGAACTTGATATCTGTGAAGGTCACGATGACCTTCTAGATGCTGACCTGGATCTCATACCTGACGGTTGTGACACATGCCCGAACGATCCACTCGATGATGTCGACAGCGATGGTGTCTGCGGTGATGTCGATGTGTGTGCCGGTCACAGCGACCTTGTGGATTCTGATGCTGACAGCATTCCGAACGGCTGCGATGCATGCCCAGTTGACCCTCTCAACGATGCAGACTCGGACGGTGTGTGCGGTAACAACGACATCTGTCCCGGTGCTGATGACGGACTCGACACAGATGCGGACTTCACACCTGATGGCTGCGACACCTGCCCATTCGACTCCCTCGGCGACTCAGATGCCGACGGATCCTGTGACTCTGACGACATATGTCCAGGCGCTGATGACTCCCTTGACTCGGACGGTGATGCGGTCCCCAACGGATGCGACACCTGTCCGGATGACTTGACTGATGACTCAGATGCCGACGGATCATGTGACTCAGCCGATATCTGTCCAGGTTTCGACGATACGATGGATTCCGATGATGACGGTCTAGCAGACGACTGTGACACCTGTCCCCTTGATGAGCTCAACGACGTCGATGGAGACGGAACCTGTGGAGATGTGGACACATGCCCCAATGACTCCCTGGATGACAGGGACGGTGATGGAGCCTGCGAATCTGTAGACGAATGCCCACTTGATCCGCTCAATGACGCAGACTCTGACGATATCTGTGGAGATGTGGACACATGTCCAAATGATGCAGACAACGACTCTGACGAGGACGGAGTCTGCGGTGATGTTGATGCCTGCCCAGACTCGAATGACCTCGTGGACTCTGATCTCGACGCAGTTGCCGATGGTTGCGATCTATGTCCTCTGGATCCTGAGGATGACATCGACTCTGATGGCAAGTGTGCAGATTCAGACCCATGTCCACTCGATCCTCTCAATGATGATGATGCCGATGGCATCTGCGACTCTGAGGATCTGTGCCTTGCTGACAACCTGAACGATGCGGACATCGACGGTGTCTGCGCAATGCTAGACAATTGCGTCGACGTCTCAAACCCAAGTCAGGATGACTTCGATTCGGATGACATTGGTGATGCTTGCGACGCTGACGTCGACGGTGACCTTGTTCCGGACGATTCTGACAACTGCCTTGGACTTGCGAATGACCAGGCAGACGCAGATGGTGACGGAATTGGAGACGCTTGCGATCCGATTGATGATAGGCCAACAGACACAGGTGACAGCGGTACTGTTGATACGGGAGACAGTGGAACTGACACGGACACTGAGACGGGAACTGATTCAGGCACTGAAACTGATACCGAAGACACTGTTGACACTGACAACAGGTCACCAAGTAAGGGATCCTATGTGCCAGGCAGCGGTTGCTCGACGACCGGTGGTGGAAGTGGTGGAAGCATCATCTTGGTTGCCCTTGGAGCCGTCCTCGCTTCGAGACGCAGGGGCATTCTTTCTCTCCTTCTCGGATTTCCTCTTCTAATGGGAGCTTCTGGTGGTGAGGTTCCTGAGATGAGCGTTGTTCCACTTCCACCCCGTGGTGAGTCAAGGTTCCTCGGAAACGAGAGCGCGATTGTGGGAGGTGTTGTTACAGATCCCCTGTCATACATCAATCCCGACGGCGAGGAAGTCGTGGTCATAGATGATGTGTACTGGGGCTGGACCACCAATCGCTACACATTCGAACACTTCTCGGTAGACTTCGGTGTTCCAGCAACCTTGGGAAACGACGGAGTCGCAAGGCTCGGTGACATGTGGGGTGGTGCAAGGGCCAGCACGAAGGCATTCAGCACGGATGGAATAGGAGTCTATGGAGACGTCGCGGTCGTTGCACCTACAGGAGCAGGCCTCGGTGTCTCACATCCAGGTTGGGCATCGACCCTTGAGATCGGTGGAGAGATGCAGTTCGGAAACATCGGAGGACTGCTCGGAGCAGGATTCATGGTCTATCCGAATGTCAACCTTGAGGGTTATGAGCTTGGATCTGGACCGTACATTACAGCGGCAGGTTCATACGCTCTTGGCGACTTCACGTTTGGTGTAGATTCCCAGGCCTTTCACAATATCGGTGAGGAGCCTGTTTCATCTCTGTTCGTGGGTTCGTCCTTGGATTGGACGATCGGTAACTTCTCAATAGGTGCTGCAATCAGCAAGGGAATCATTCGCCAGCCTGGTGACGGTGACTGGCAGGCACTGGCCCAGATCACATTTGGCCCAGATGATGAGGTTCCTGAAGTTGCTCCAATGATGCCACCGCCGCCTTCGTGTGAATGCAATGCACCTGTCGAGGCACCACAGCCGATCGTGATAGTTGTTCCCGCAAAGCCTGATGTTACTTCACCACCAAAGCAGGAGGTCGGCATTGGATTCATGCCAGGTGACACCAAGCTCAACACCAAGTCACAGGCAACCCTTGACGGAGTGTGGACAGTCCTAAATCTCAGACCAGGCTATGGAGTGAAGGTAGTTGGATATGCCGACAGTTCAGAGATGCAGTTCAAACACCCGGAGGAACTGTCGATTGAAAGGGCGCAGGCAGCTGCCGACTACCTGATTACCAAGGGTGTTGATGCCTCAAGGGTATCAATCGAGGGCAAGGGAGACACATCACCACTCGACACCTCTGGGACACCTGAAGGGCAGGCTCTAAACCGAAGGGTCGAGTTTGTCGTCGTTGTCTCCGCCAATTCGGCTCAGTAAGGCATCGATTCGATCGATCGAGGAGGCGGCACCACCGACCTCCTCTTTTGCCTTGTTCATGTCCTTTTCGAGGCTGCCCATCTTAGACTCAAGGGCCTTCACGGCAACAATCATGCCGGCAGTTACAACTGCACCACCTGCTACTGTTGCAGTCGCCTTTGATCCGAAGAGGGAAGTGAGCTTTGCCTGTATGGCACTGAAACCACTCATTGTTGATGTTGCGACCGCCCCACCAACGGCTGCTACAGCTCCGACAGCAGCGACAGTTGCCATCTCAGGGCTCATTCCAAGGTAAGTTTCTTCCTTTGGTTCAGGAGGCTGCACAGATACCTGCGCCTTTGTCGCTGGTTTAGAAGTTTCTGACGCCTTCTTTACAACAGGTGCAACCTCCTTGACTGCTTCGACCTTTGGTTCTTCCTTCTTCTTTGCCTTGGGTTTCCGAGGTGCCTGCACTTGAGCTACCTGCTCCAGAATCTGAGCAGGTGTCTCGACCTTTGCGACAGTCGTTTCATCCACCGGTGGCCTAATAATGACACCAGCCTCAATTGTGCAACCTGTGTCACTGAGCCTTGGGTCGTCTATGCTGACTACCTCACCGGACTTTACCACACATGGATCAGCCATTCTTCTTGGCCCTTCCACGCTTTGCTGCGGGTGCGGGCTCAGGTTCAGGTGCAGGCTTTGCCTTGGGCTTTGTCTTTGGCTTCTCATCAGTTGGAGGTTCTGGTGATACCTTGCCACCTGCGAGGAGGATTTCGAGCTTCACTTCTATCTTGGCCAGCTTAGCCTTGAGCTCCCCGACCTGCTCGAGGAGGTCCTCCTTCGCCTTCAACGCGCCCTCGAGCTTCACTTCAAGAGCGGCAACACGCTCCTTGAGATCGTCCTTGTACTCGTTCCTTTCTTTGCGGTCGAGAAGCTTCTCTTCCTTGACGTCCTTACGGACATTGTCGTTGGCCTTGAAGTTGAGGTCAGCCTTCTTCTTGTAGAAGTCCCAGGCGTACTTACCAAGTCCACCTGAGACTGCAAGGCCGAGGACGGCCCAGATGTTTCCTCCACCAGCTGCGCTGATGATGTCTGCTGCGTTATCCATTACGACTCTCCTTTTGTTTGTAAATAGGTCAAAATCGCTTACAAAACCGGAATCTTTGTGGTATAATGATCTTAGATGGAGGAAGGAATGTCGGTCATCGAAATCCTGGAAGCCCTGGAATCTGATGGTTCTCGCAATGCAAAGGAGGCAATCCTTAACCCCCAGGTTGGGAACGAGCTCCTCCACCGGTTCTTCGGACTCGCATCTGACCCCTGGAAGAATTGGGGTGTGACCAAGTACGACCGGCCCAAGGCGCCTGGTCCCCGAGGACACGGGGATGATCTCGTCGGTGAGTTCCTGGACCTCCTCATCCGCCTCGACAGGCGAGAACTGAAGGGGAATGCTGCCAAGAAGGCGGTCTCGGACATCATCGGGTCCGGTGACACCCTGGCTCAGAAGTGGCTGGAGCGGCTCCTCTGGCGGAACCTCCGCTGTGGTGTCTCCTCCACCACCGTCAACAAGCTCTGGCCTGGCACGGTGGTTCCGTTCGCGGTGGCCCTGGCCGGCACACTTCCCACCAAGGGGGTCAACGGAAACTTCGTCTTCTCGGAGCCGGTTGCCTACCCGGTACGAGTGGAGGCGAAGCTGGACGGACTCCGAGTGATCGCTGTGAAGTCCAAGGGTGAGGTCACCCTCTACACCCGAAACGGCACGGTCCTCGAGACCCTTCCCCGGATCAAGGCGGCCATCGAGGCGCTCTCCTCCGATGACTTTGTCCTTGACGGTGAGGCGATGGGTGAGGACTGGAACGAGTCCGCCTCGGTGGTGATGTCGGCGAAGTCCAAGAAGGACGACTCCACCATGTGCTACCACGTGTTCGACTGTGTCCCCTTCACCGACTGGCAGGCTCAAAAGTCCGAGCTCCACTACCGAGCCCGCCTCCTTGACCTCCACACCATCATTGGCGACACCACCGGCACACCATTCCGGTACGTCAAGTCCACCATGGCCAACAACGAAGTCGAGCTCCGCTCCTTCTACGAGGAGTGCCTTGATGAGTCCTACGAGGGTGTGATGCTCAAGGACCTCAAGGCAGTCTATCAGTGGAAGCGCTCCTCGGCCATCCTAAAGCTCAAGCCGGTTGCAACCGAGGAGGGTGTGGTGGTCGGCTGGTACGAGGCTGCCTCCCGAACCAAGCGTGCTGGACAGTTCGGTGGATTCAAGGTCCTCACCCCGAACGGTGTGGTGACCCGAGTCGGTGGCGGATACACTGACAAGCTCAAGGACCAGATCTTCAAGGACGGTCCTGACACCTATGTTGGTCGAATCGCCGAGTGTGAGCACCAGCCTCCCTTCACTCCGGACGGCAAGCTCCGCTTTCCGGTATTCTGCCGGTTCCGAGACCCCTCTGACGTGGACCCCAAGGTCCTTGCAGCCTACGATAATTGGAAGGAGAATGCATGATTGACAAGTTCGTGACTTTCAAGGAACCGCTGGTCGTAGATGACCACTTCGAAAATGGCGCTTTTGTGAAGAAGGGCGGCATCATCTTCCGAAGCCATGTCACAATGACTAACGGTCGACACTACATGATCTCAGATGCTAATCACGGAAGTGGCAGGTTCGCTATTGACGAGACGCTGGTTTTCCCATGTGACGATGAAGGCAATGTCACAGAGTGGCAGGAGTGCCCTTGGGGAGGACCTGGTATGAGGACTGAAGATGTCATTCGAAGCATGAACTCACAGGTTACCTGATCTCAAAGTCTCCTAAATTTGTAGGTGACTGACTTTGAACCAGGGCAACTTGCAAGAGTCATGAGACCTTCAAAGTGGACTCGTGGTGCTGTAGCTTCTGCATACTCAATCACGAGTCCAACTCACCACAGGATCATAGAAGTAGGTGAAGTCGTCCTCGTCACAGGTAGTTCGAAAATTGGTGAGAAACTAATCGTAATGTACGAAGGGTCTCTCTACCTCATGGAGCCTTCACTTCTCAGCAGTCTCTGAACCCTCAGCCGACTCTCCTCCTGTTTGAGGAGCTGCTTTTCCCTGAATTGCTTCGGATGGAAGAGCAAGCGGTGACATTTCCTTGTAGTTACCTTGCTTCTCGTACTTGCTGAGACCAGTTTCAGCATCTCTTCTTAGGGTGAGGCAGGCCTTCTTCACAAGTGAAGAGATTTCTGGTGGGAATTTTGCTGAACCATAGTTCGCATTTCTTACAATGGTGTCAATGTGCTTGACCTTGTGCAGGAAGTCGACAGGTGTGAAGCCGAATCCTGCGTCCTTGATCAGCATCTCAAGGTCATCGTATGTTGAAGTCCCTGAAAATAGGGTCGCAATGTCACCGAAAGGAAAAGTTACCGCTTGAGCAGCATCATCAATCGTCTTATTTTGCGTCTGGGCTTCCTTTTTAATTGCGTCTGCTTGCTCACCCTCATCTTTTGAGTCTGAGACAGGTGACTGCCCGTCCTTTGTGATTCCTGGAATTGCTGGCATTGCGGCCACAGCATTGATAGTTCTGGTTGCCCTTGGGAGGGATTCATTCATCCTGTTTGTCATGACTTCAGTGATGACGGCGTTTGACTCCTTGTCAGACCAGTCATACTCAGCGAATCCCCTGTACTGACTGAACTGCCCCTTGTCGGATCCCATGCCTCCACGCTGGCTGCTGAGGCCTTTGGCTTCCATCTCGGCACCAATCGCTGCTACCAAGTTCTTCCTTGTGAGTAGAAACTTTGCTGCAACCTCTCTCTGTTGATCCTGCTTGTACTGAGACGCAAGGTCCTTGTATGCATTTGAGAGAGCTCCAAAGAACATGGAGATGAAACCCTCGTTCAAGGTCCACTTGTTGTGACCAGAATTCAGGAGCGCATGTCTGACTGCATATCGCAGTCTATTTTCAGTGACTGTGTACTTCATTCCCATAACTATTTCCAAACCAATCTAGCTTATGGAATAATATTGATTGTGAATGAAAGGTTTCCAACAGTAGGCTCCCTGGTCGTTGACAGGACTGGAATTGCCGGTACCCCTGGCATCGTTGTGGAGGTTCGAGAGTCACCCTGTCCTGGGATGTATGATGCTCCGGATGAGATTCTTGTTGTGTATCCGAATGAGGCAGATTCACTTCACTGGTACAGGGCAGACCGCCTAAAGATTGTTGAAGAAGATCAAAATAGTCCTTCCAATTGACCACTTAGTGTGGTACAGTCTAAATGTAAGGAGGATCAATGTTCGATCTCGACAAGGTTCGCACCCTCTCCCAGGCGTACAAGGATGCAGGCCTCGGTGGCACCTGGTCCGGTGGATTCCTCGCATCCCTCGCTGCCGAAGGTAAGCAGCCGCGAGGCAATGGGGTGAACATCCTCCGTGACCTCATGGAGAAGGGTGAGCCCAACACCTGGCCCTCCTGGAACAAGGCGAAGGACTACCTCACTGTCGCAGAATCCTGCCTCCGAAAGGACGAGGCTGACACTCTCCGGAGCTTTGCTGCCCAGATCTTTCAGGGGCGGGATCTCACCGACCGTCAGAAGGCATATGCCGAGCGCATCATGGTCGGTTCTCAGCGTCCTATCACTTCTGTGGCGGTCGACGACGAACTCCGCACACTCGCAAATGGCCTCTACCGTCGCAAGATCAACATGTCCCAGTACTACTGGGGTAACAAGCCTGCGACTTCCAATCGAATCGATCGGACCATCAACAAGATCATCCAGCAGAATGAGGTTGAGGTGGAGGATGTCGAGTTCCTTCGCTCCCAGTTCAAGGCCGTGGTTGCCCTGTGGGATTCAGCTCCTGAGAAGACCGGTGCTCTCTGTCAGGTCAACCCCTGGCACCTTCCTGGCTGGCAGGGGCGTCGCGATGAGTCCATCCAGGCTCTCGACGCCCTTGTTCTCGGCAATCGCTCCTTCTCTCACCACGGGATGCTGATGGTGGATGCCCTCGTCAATGGGGAAGTCCATGCAGTCAACATGGAGAAGCTTATCTTCCCCAAGGTTCGCAAGCCTCGTGCAAAGAAGTCTGTGTAAAGACTGTCGATTCCTGTATGATTGATTCAGAGGAGATTTATGCCACACCAGGTCAAGGTAGTTGAGGTCATTGAAAACCCTGATGGGTCTGCCCGTCTTCTTCTAGAGTTTGACGATGAGACGAAGCAGTTTCTGATGAATCTGTGGGGGATCTCCGAGTGGGACGAAGAGCGCGCCCAGGTGGAGTTCCTTGATGCAATTAAGCGAGCAACGGAGAATGAGAATGCCACGCAAGAAGAAGGTTGAGCTTCAGGAGAAGGACCAGGGCCTACCTCTGCTGGTGGATCCTGTCCACGTTCAGCAGATCCAACAGGCTCTTGCCGCACAGGCAGGAGAGATGATGCAGCACCTCCCACCGGGCCTCATGGTCCTCACGGAGGAGGAGCTGGGCGAGATGGAGGAAGATGATGAGGAGGATCGCTCCCCTGTCTGGGAGGTAGATATTGACGGCCTCCAGAAGCTCACGGCATCGGGTATGAAGTTTCCTGTCTTCACACCTGGTGAGCAGAATTCTGGTCAGGTCGTATTTGAGTTCCTCCCTGGTAAGGGAGTCAATGCCACCATCTTTGGATGGTTGTCTGCTCCAAAGGAGAGGAAGGTAACCCTTCGACTCACTGATCGAGATGACAATCAGTTTGAGACGTGGACATTCAAGGCAGTGCCTGTTGCAATTGCCCTTGATGAGCTTGATGCAGAGTCCAAGGATCCCTGGTGCACGACATTCCAAGTGTCCGTGAAGGACATTCAGATCACCTGAGGATTGACTTCCTGATCGCCTTGCGCACGGTCTCCATGAGGCCGAGCGCATTTTTAAGGGCTGATATCGATTTCATCGCCTCAATGGAAGTATGTGGATCTTGGATGTACCTTGCGATGTAGGTCTCGAATCCTGCAAGCTTCCCTGATAACTCGGGGTCCATTGCCAATATGGATACCAACTCCTCGAAGGTGTTGATCTCTGATGGATCCGCATTCAATCCGAGGGTGGCCACAATTGTCGAAGGATCCTCTGTTCTTGGAACAACGACCTGCCCATCCTTCATGGATTGGACGCCGCCGGGGAATGAGATTGTGATCTTTGTGCCAGGATTTGCCTCGGACCGCAGCTTTGCAATGTAGGCCAGCATGAGGTTCCTGTAGACACCCTTCACGCCGGAACCAGTGCCTGACATCAGCCACCCTGTGTTCTCAGGTGATGATGACAGCATGAGGTCGACCTGCACGAAGTTGTTGGGAGATCCAACGATTGGGAACATGATTCCAATGTTCTGCCCAACCAATTTTGCCTTGTCAGCACCTACGGATGCCTGAATTCCTTGAAGCAGTGCATCCTTGAAGGCCTTCAGTGACTTTGGGTCAGAAGTCGGTACAGGTCCGATTGCAATGTCAAGGTCACCTGACACCGCCTTCTTGCCTGTGGAGCCCAGTGGTACGAATGACTTGATTCCAATGGGTTGGAGAACTTCTCTCAGGAGAGAGTCAAGGGTAGGACCGACCTCGGACTGCTTGATTGTTGTCGTAAGTGGGGTCCCATCGGGTCCCTTGAAAGCCTCTCCTCCCATCTATCTGTACTCCTCGATGAATCCCATCACCTCGTTCTGTAGTTCGTCAAGTGCTCTCTCGTGACCTAATTCTTCTGCCATTGCCGAGTACCATTCGTGCAGTGCATTGTTCAAGTCTTCGTTGGCAAAAGCACTCATTGCTTCGTTGACTCTCTTACCCCTCTTGAACTTCTTGGCCTCATCTGCGACTATGCTGCGAAGCATTGACTCTGTGATTCTCATGTTGTCTCCTATACGTGCTCGATGTCCACATCATGAAGGAGCATCTGTGTTCCATCCTCCAGCTTCACGTAGTGGTGACGGTACTGCTCTCGACCTTCCGGTCCAGGAACCACGACACCCTCCATTCCATTGGCGGCCTTGGTCTTGTCGGAATGGATTCTTCCAGGTGCACCCTTCGGCATGTTGACGTTGAGGTTGATCCTCACCGCATCTCCGTGCTTGAAGAACACCTTCTGCTTCCACACAGGACTGTATGGATCACGCCAGTCATCACTCTCCTTCTGCTTGAAGGTGTCGGTCCACGGACGTCCGGGAATGTTCCTCATGATGTCATCATCGTACAACGATTCCCTCAGGATCTCTTCACGGACGATCTTTCTAAGCTGTGACTCTGTGATTCTCATGTTATCCAATCCTTCCGAATGGTAAGTATCTCTTTCGAGACTCTGTTGAAATCCTCGCTGGAGTCTTACCGTAGGCGAAGAATCCGCGGAGCTTGTTGATGGGTGTGAAGAGTCCAGTGAGCTTCCGGGTCTTTCCCTTCCACCGGAAGACGATTCCCTCAACCGCCTTCTCGAATGCCGCCTCGTCACCGATCCTCTCGAGTGCAACCCTGATGGACTCGGTCTGGGATGGGTCAGCGATGAGCCTTCCACCCTTCACGGCGTCCCGGGTCTGCCGGACAAAGGATCGAAGTGCATCACCGGACTCCGTGCGGTTGGAGGAGAGGACGAACTCCAGGTTGCGGAAGACCTGGACTGCGAGCTTCTGGAGGATCCTCTCGATGGGGATGATGGCCTCGTCGACGTATGGACCGGACTCCATTCCCTGGACCTTCTCCCAGACGCCGGGACCCACCGCCTTCGCGTCCTTCGCAGAGAACGCCGCCTTCTCACCGCGACCGAGTCGAATTGCCACCCTTGCGGCGACATCAGGACTCATTCCATCGGACTCCAGTCGGGTCTTCACGAGTCCCACGATGAGATCGCCCATAGTGGAGGAATCGTTGACACCGGCCTCGGCCATGAGTGAATCTAACTCAGCTTCGAGTTCACCGGCAACCTGGTCCGAGTTGAGGACTTTCTGCAGTCTCAAGATAGGAACCTCACCCATCGGAACGGCAACATCAAGGGAGGAGGCCGAGCCCAGGAACTGCCGGTAGGCCTCCTGGTCCACCTGACCACCGAGCGCCGGGTCCATCGGGTAGGCCCTCACAAAGCGGATGGTGGGCCTGTCATAGACAATGGTGTTGGGATTCTCTGGGAGCATCATGAGTGACTCCACCACCACACCGCCGTCCCTGAAGAGCCGAGACGTGAGGCCCGGATCGACATCTGCCGCGGCCTGAAGTGAAGCATACGCCCTCTTGAAAGCATCTCTCACCTGTGGACGGTCAGCGTACTGCGCCTCGTAGTCGGCGATCTTCTTTCCACCACGCTGGACGGATGCCCATGAGGCTCCCTTGGAGAATGTCTCCACCTCTCCGTTCCTCACGGTGAAGGTGAGGTTCTGACCGTCCATCTTCTCCTCGACGTCCTCCACCTGGGCATCGAGGAGGGCCCTGATGGCCTCCTTGAACTCGGAGAGGGGCATGTCGAGGTCTTCATAGAAGTTGAGGATGTGGGCCTCGGGACCGTTCTCCAGCATTAGCATCTCTCGGATAAGCTGTCTGATCATCATCCCACCATAATCATTGCGCGGATGGCACGCCGAAGTGTGTTCTCTGAGAGCCCTCGATAGAGGATGTCTATCACAGCTGTCTTCTCCTCTGGCGTGTAGATGGGAGGAAGGAAACGTGTGATCGATTCAGGATTCCTGGACGCAATCGATGCCCTCACCTCTGAGCCTCTAACGAGATTTCGTGCACGAATCTCACCGGCGTCTCCACCGGGATGAAACTTCATCACAGCGTTGATGATTCGGGAGTCGTCTCCTTCGACCATTCCTGTGTCAAAGTGAAGGGTGCCGTCCTGCAATGTTGTGCCGTAGTATCTTGGTCCCTTCACAGGATCTTCTGCGTAGACCATGTACTCACTCACAGTCTCTTGGTCACCGTAAAGGGTGACTTCTTCTACGTCTGCAACGTTGATTCCGTAATCAGCGTAGCGAAAGAACTTTGGAGAATCGAGGACACCTGCAAATGCTTGAATTGCCTCGAAGGCCATGACGATGGGGGTGGGCTTTGCCTTGATGACCGTGACGTTGGGCATCTCCCTCTCGATTGCGCCCTTTGCGATCTCGAAGACCTGCTCGGCCATCTCCTTCGTGTAGAGGTAGTCGGATCCCTTCTTCCTCTCTGCAATACCGTAGAATAGGAGGACCCTGTCGTTCTCAGCAGATGCAAGGGCAAGCTTCGAAAAGTGACCTGATGTGAACGGCTTGAATCCGCCGCCAAAGATTCCAATGCGCATGGTTGTATGTATCCAGTCTTGAATTCTAAATCAATCAGGAAGCAGTTTATCTATCCCTGCAAAGATTGGATCGACAAGCTTCTCGGCATTCTTAATGATAATGTCTGAGAAGGGGAGCTGGCCAAAGAATCTCTTCAACATCTCACCTTTACTTGCATTTATGAATTTCTTCACGGCGCCCTTGAGACTCTTCATAATCGTCTTGATGAATCTTTTGATTGCCATAGGGTCACCCACTAGACCCCTCACTACGTTCTCAATATTACTTCCTTTGATCAATCCGAGAAGAAGATCCTTCAGCAGTGCAGCCCCATTCAGCATCATCATGTTCTCAAAGTAGGGCTTGCCGTCCGCTGTCTTGGTCTCAGAATTTCCTGCTTTTGAGCCTTCGACTATCGCAAGTATGTAATTCTTTACCTTTTCGAACTCTAGATCTACAGATGCTGCGATTCCCATGATACCACCCAGGGCCGTCATGAAACCGTTCTTGAACCTTTGAAACAGCTCACTCTTTAGGAGTGGTTCAAAGTATCTTGCAGCATTCTTTGAACCCAGTTTGTACCAGATATCGAACACTTTTTCAAAAACTGTAGCAAGGGCTCCGCGAGCTGCAGCTTCGAGGTCTCCTCCAGTCAGGTCACCTGAGAACATTTTCTGCATAGTTCCCAGGAATGTCATTGCATTCTTGACACCTGACACTCCTTTCTTGTAGACCTGTGCTGGCTTGAATTGCGGTATTGTGGACTTATCAAATAGATCCCTCACACCACATGCAGAGTCATCCTCTTCTTCCTCTTCCTCTTCTTCTTCCTCATCTCCTCCTCCTTCTTCATCATCAGGAGTTCCGTCATTGTCGTCATCGTCGTCTTCATCATCTGGTATGCCGTCATTGTCGTCGTCATCATCTTCATCATCAGGAGTTCCGTCATCGTCGGCATCATCATCTTCTTCTTCATCGTCATCATCTCCGAATCCGAAGAATTCTTTGAGATCCCTTTCAAGGATCATTGAATTGTAGACAGAGGTAGACTCAACCAAACTTTCTCCAAGAAGTTCCTTCCTTGCAAAGGTATCGAAACCAATTAGAGCTGCTTCTCTAATGATCTTTCTTTTGCGAGCATAAGATTCAGTTTGAGCTTCGTCTCCGGCATTCGGCCCATCTGGGTCTTCACCTGATGATTCTGCCTGTTCTATCTCCTCACCACACTTTTGGATCAGTGGCTCGTCAATACCAAGAGCTTGTGCAATTTCTTTCTTTACAGTTTCATCTTTTGCAACAAGTCCAATGACTTTGTCAACAAGTATCTGTCGACCCTTCTCAGCAAAATCAGCTAGTGTATTCTTGGCCCTCTTGAAAACTTCGTTCAAGAAACTCTCTATCTTCTCTCCTGCGTTGGTCAAGAAGTCATAAACTGCCTTGCCACCTGGGAGGTTTGAGATTGCCCAAGCGATAATGTCGTCAATCTTCTCACCTACAACATCGGTAAAAGCTTTGAGGTTATTGCCAAGTGTGTCGGCTGCCTTCTTGGCAGAGTCGATCACAGCCTGACCTGCTGCCTTAATTCCTCCACCGACCTTCGATGCCATTGCGCTAAGAGCATCGAGAAAGCCCTCATAAACGATCTTTCCTGCCCTCAGCTCATGCTCCAGGAGCAATGAATTTGAATTTATGTAAGCACGAAAGAGGTGCCAATCGGTCTCAAAGATCTGTCCTGGTGACCTTGCTTCAAGTGATGTCAACAGCATCAATGGGGCAAGTTTCGGTGACTCTGTCAGTATGAAGTCAACCCTTGCGTTCGTTCGCTGTAGTCTGTGAAGTCTCATAGATTTAAATTATACGACGCAATATGAACACAGTCGATCATCTCATACCTTTTAATATGAGTACCAGATGCACAATTGCATATGACCAGAATGACTTTCACCTCTACCAAGAGTGTTTCGAGAACGATAACGTCTACCTGCAGCTCGATGGTGATGGGTGGTCTGCGTCCCTTGATACAGCAAACGTCGACTGGAGAGAGGACACAGGACCACGACCAAAGCTTGGACTCCGAATCGATGTGACCCTGTGGCGCAAGATTGTTGATGGATGGCTCAGGTCTCAGTGGGCAAATGACCCGTCCATTGATCACACCAAAGACGAATGGGATCCTGAGGCTTTCAATACATGGCTGGTGGGTCTCAAGCTAAAGAAGGAAGAAGGAAATGAGTGAGTCTCATCCCAAGTGGATTCATCACATTGACGAATCAGACATTGCCCGTCTCCTGCAATCAGACAAGGGCGTCATTCGACAGTTTGCCCAATGGGTGAGTGAACCCAATCGAGTGCAAGCCCTACAAAATGAGGTCACACGACTCGCGCAGGAAAACCTGCGACTTCGTACGGTGATGATGGCTGCACACCAGGAGATTGTCGAACACTGGGAGTCCCACTGTGACAGTGAAGGTTATGGCCCACAGAACCTTGTGCGTCACCTGAAAGAAGGAACAGGGTACTATCCTGGTTATGTTGACGAGATATCAAAACCGAAGGAGGACTAATGTCACCAGAACTCGAGAACAAACTCATCGAGAAGTATCCCGAGATCTTCACTCGAACAAACGAGTACGGTGAGCACGAAGTCGTTAGTTACGGCATTGGCGTCGGTGACGGGTGGTACAACATTATCGATTCTGCATGCATCAACATTCAGAGTCACATGGAACACCACCGGGCAAAGAAACACCTCACACCAAAGGAGTTCGAGGAGAGCATTCAGACGAAGGCGGCGCAGGTGAAGGAGAAGTTCGGTGGTCTTCGCTTCTACGTAGACAACTCAGACGAGTACGTGAGAGGAATACTTGCAATGGCTGAATCCATGTCCACCAGAGTCTGCGAGAATTGTGGCAATCCCGGCAAGCAGAGGAAGGGCGGTTGGATCAAAACTCTTTGTGACTCATGCGAGGTGAAAAAGTGAGCAGGCATGCAAATCTACCGTTTCACATCTACGTGAACGTCAACAACGAGTTCCTCGGTCCCAACATGCCGAAGGGGGTCACACCAGCGATCTGGCATGCGGTCTACTCGAGGGAGTACCAGACCCTCATGTGTCACGTCTTCCTCGAATCCGGCGCACACTGGAGTGGTCTTCCATTCCACGCAATGTCAACAACGGCCGACTTCAGCATCCCACGAGAGCATCTAATGCCCTGGGCAGCAATGGGTGAGGAGCTCGAAACATTCTACGTGAGGTACCTCGAGGGCCTCTCCTGTGAGGTTCACGCTCCCTTCAAGGCGAAGGGTCGACACACAGGCATCATGGTGGACTGGGCAGACGGTTACAGTCGGTACCCCGAGGAGCACAAGCCACTCAACCTCATTGCCCTCGAGAGTGGGCAGTTTGCCCTCCTGCCCAACAACTACGCGACCTACAAGGACGGACACTTCTCAAAGGACTCTGCAAAGGAGAACCTCCGTCACTACAAGCGCGGTGACAAGGTGTTCTGGGAATGATCGAGCCTGGTGTGCTGGTGAGTTTTGCTCCTGTTGAGACCTCGGTGGATCTCGTCTTCGCGGAGGGTCTCATATCCAGGGACCTCATGGACAGGATCATGCCGGGTCGAGGATACTTTCCACAGAAAGGTGAGGTCGGACTCGTGGTCGATGGTCCTGAGTTTGACACCGGTGGCAGGCACAAGATGTGGCTTGTGTACGTCGGTGGACGCAACCTGTGGTTCACTGAGGACCACCTTGTTCCGACAAACTTCGCAAAATAATCGAAGGAAGCGTTGTCAATCCTGGACACACGTGGTATAATCTAAAAGTTGGTTGGAACAAATCAATCAACACAATGTCCTCGTAGCTCAGCTGGATAGAGCACCGGTTTCCTAAACCGGGGGTCACAGGTTCAAGTCCTGTCGTGGACGCCACTTTGAATATGGACGGCGGGTGTACAGTATCCCATGCAAATGGGGAGCACAGCCGAACCGGGAAGGCAGACGCTGTACGAGCTCCGGGTCTCCATGTTCTTTGCTTCGCTGGCCCATTGGTTGGGCAGTAGCCTTCCAAGCTACCTAAACCGGTTCGATTCCGGTGCGAAGCTCCATCTTATTTACGGGAGTCGAACCAGAGTATAGTTAGATCATGGTTCACTACGTCTACAAAATCACTAACCTCAAGAACGGAATGTTCTACATTGGCAAGCACTCAACTGAGTATGTCGATGATGGTTACATGGGAAGCGGTTCTCTCTTGAAGAGAGCGATTGCAAAATACGGCGCAGAGAACTTTAGCAAAGAGATTCTTCGTTTCTTTGAAACTGCTTCACAAGCTCTTGAATACGAAAGAGAGATTGTGACCACAGAATTGGTGGAAAGAAAAGACACCTACAATCTAACTGTGGGTGGAAACGGAAGCTGGTACGCTATCAATTCCAATGATGAACTACGACGGTTGAAGAATGCTAAAGCTGCACGTTCCATGAACTCTAAGACGTGGTCCGACCCTGAGTTTAGGGAAAGGCAACGTATCAGACTCTCTGAGACTTCGAAAAGGTTGCATGCAGAAGGAAGACTTCCCATTCCTGATTGGAATGGGAGAACTCACTCTGATGAGACAAAGAGAAAGATTGGTGAGGCAAACTCGAAACGTCAATCAGGTTCTGGTAATTCAAACTTTGGGAATGTCTGGCTTCATTCTCTTGAAGAGAAGAGATCGATTAGAGTCCCAGTCGATGAAGTAGAATCTTGGTTGTCAATAGGGTGGATCAAGGGTCGCAAAATGAAGTTTGAACATTCTTGAAACAGTTGGTATAGTTCAAAATCAAATGCCCGAGTAGCTCAGTGGTAGAGCAAGCGGCTGTTAACCGCTAGGTCGCTGGATCATTCCCAGCCTCAGGCGCCACCTCACAATGAGGAAACACATGAGTCAGGAATACGTCGACAAGCTCAAGAGCCTCAACCTTCCAATGGACACTGTCGTCACCCTCACATACTCAGACGGCTGCGATGTGTTTCTTCACAATGAGACCGAGGTCGAGGATGCCTTGCGGAACACGGACGTCGTAAGTCGATTCTGTGACCTTGTGTTCCACCTCGGTGGTGAGACGCAACAGTCGGTCCTCGATGAGCTTGTTGATGCATGCGTCATCGATGATCCTGATGATGCCGATGAGGAGACTGATCCCATCGATGCGGAATCCCTCAGCGAGGCGATCTCCGAGGACTTTCACTCTCAGGATCTAATCGAATTCTCGGTGAAGAAGTACGACTACAAGCGAGGTTTCTGCACCCTCACATCCCAGCTTCAAGTGAAGCTTGAGGATCTACTTTCTTCCTCTCCGGACCTCTCCGGTTGGGAAATTGAGCTGAAGACTCCGGTAGGAATGCTTCAGATCGAGGGTTGAGGGACGACATACTTAAGACACATGTTGCTTCTATCTTCGATCCTCATCGTTGCAATAGTGACTCATGTGTCATGGTTCCTGCGTCGTCGAGCCTCAAGGTTTCCTGCTATCGGGACCAAGTGGGGATACGGGACCTACATGAAACGTTACGTTGCTGAGGTCGTCGATCATCACCCTCTCACAAATGAGGTCACGGTGGTTCGAACTGAGGAGGACAATCCATTCTCAGGGAGGACATACCTGAGGGTAGATCCTGCCAAGTTCATGTCAATGGTCACACCATACAAGGAGAAGAGATGATTACCCGAAACGATGACAACATCCAGGAACTCATCGACGGCAACACCCACGTGATCGTCCAGTTCGGTGCCACCTGGTGTGGACCCTGCAAGGTCCTGAAGCCGAAGACTGACAAGATCTCCTTCGAGACTCCTGACATCGTCTTCGCCTACGTCGACATCGAGGGCGGTGAGCAGTTCTCCCAGAAGATGAAGGTGCAGGCAGTCCCAACTGTCATCGGATTCCACAACGGCAAGGTGGTCGACACTCTGGTCGGTGCCAACGAAGCTGGAGTGAGGGAATTGGTTGAGAAGTTGCGGAGCCTTTGAACACTTCTCCTTCCTGTTTATAGTCTATCATGCTGGTCCAATCGTGGATGCCGCTAAATCCGCTCAATAATGACACTCACCCTTACAGGCGGGTAGCTCAGTGGTCAGAGCGGTCGGCTTATATCCGATTGGTCGTGGGTTCAATCCCCACCCCGCCTACCACTCGCACTCAGGGCATCACGATCATGTCGCTGGGTTGGCAATCCGGAAAGACGGATATCTTGGGGCGTTAGCATAACGGACAGTGCAGCAGGTTTCTACCCTGCCTTGTGGGGGTTCGATTCCCTCACGCCCCGCCACTTTGGGTCTATGGTGAAAGGGATATCACGAGGGACTTCTAATCCTTTGTTCCTGGTTCGAATCCAGGTAGACCCGCCATTGACAACTTGAACCTGCAAGGAATAGTTATGTTGGAGGTTCAAGTGGAACATTTCGTTGACATTAGCGAGTATATGCTTCGATCAAGGGAAGAAAGAAGAGAGCACCTTCGTCTCAATGAAGATTGCATTGAGATTGGAGGAGACTCAAGAACCTGTAGAAATCTTGTTGCTCACTTCTTACGCACGACAGTCGGAGACTACAGAATCTATGTCTGCCATGCATGTTACAACGCAAAGTGCTCAAACCCTCGGCATTTGTACTGGGGGACTCCTGCTGACAACGTCATCGATACTAAAGAATCAGGACGTTGGAAATCTTGCTACACTCGAGTTGTAGAAAAGCATGGCTTAGAAAATGCAAGACTTCTGCAAAAGAAAGCGGCTAGCGCTGGTGGAAGAGCTGGTGGGGGAAGTAACGTTCTAACTCCAGCTGATCTTGAAAGTTGGAGACTTGCAATCAATTCCGTCGACATTGCAAAATTCGGTTTTGTGGGCAAGATCGCAAAGAAGATGGATTGTTCACACACACACGTTCGCAGAGTGTTGAACAAGTACTTCCCTGATATACAATCTTTCATGAGGAAAACGTCCTCAATCACGGACCGGTAGCTCAGCTGGAAGAGCAGAGCACTCTTAATGCTACGGTCGACAGTTCAATCCTGTCCCGGTCCACCATCTCAAACACCAGCCCTTCTCAAGGTGTACAATGACCCAGTTCGCAGAGACCCACGTCCTCGATGTTGTCAAGGGTGAGAACATGGAGTACATGAGAGCCATCCTCAATGGTTCTGCTCGCCTGCGAAATTCATTCCACAATGGTGGTTTCATTGCCGGTGGCTTTGCACGTGCCCTTCTCCGAGGCGATTCTCTCCGTGATTAC
>Ga0315909_10001392_pt1 | contig 32709 bp, 52 predicted proteins | sample LakEriMetagenome_11_FD_203527 | JGI IMG/M metagenome (GOLD analysis project Ga0315909, IMG submission 203527) | Freshwater fungal communities from buoy surface, Lake Erie, Ohio, United States - Buoy 2 MA125 | ecosystem: Environmental > Aquatic > Freshwater > Lake | place: USA: Lake Erie, Ohio... | reverse complement strand
AAAACGCGCGATGTCGGCTGTGATATATTTCTTTCCTTCAATCAGTTCGTTGCGGAACATACGCAACAAATTATCGGTTGAAAATAGTTTGTCGCTGTCGTCGTCAAACTCCCAATTGCCTTCTAAAAGTCTTTTGCGGTCGTACTCTGGAAGTTTCTGCAAGTTCTCTAAATAGGTCTGCGAGATATACGGATTGTCCGTTGGTAACGCTTGTACAAATGCGCGGTCGCTTCTTAAATTTCCTTTTTGGTGAGCAAAATAAAAGTCATTATACAACCACCCCTTTGAAGGATTACAAGTCATCAATCCCTTTGCTCTGTCGTTAATCAATTTGTAACGTACACGGCTTTGTAATATGTCAATACAACGCTTCGAAACTTCGGCTACCTCATCTACGAAGTAGTCTGTGATTTCAATCGACCCAAATCTCTGAAAGTCGGGGTCTGACGGCATATCTGCCAAGTCCATAAGTATCGTTTGACTTCCGTTGTACCACTTAATTACGTGGTCTTGTCCATTGTAGGTGTAGTGAACGTTTGGTTTTAACCCGTGAAGCGTACAAAGTTCGAAGAAAGTTTGCATTGTAGACAAGCGCAACTTCTTCAATTCAGCACGACCGATTAAACCCTTCGTGCCTGGGTACTTCAACCGTCTTTTTATTTGCCAATCGCAACCGAGAAAAGATTTTCCACTAAACACACCACCACCATAAAGCACCTGCGAAATAGAACTTTCATATGAAAGAAGTTCTAACGCTTGTTTCTGTTTGTCGTGGTAAATTATTTCGGGCATTAAAATAAACTTAATTGATTTTCAACCACAGGACAAAGTTCGTCTTGAAGAATCTGGATAATACGGTCGTATTTCTTGAAGTCGTTGTTTTGCTTTACTTGGTGCAATAGCAATTCAAGACCTGCGTTAAACGCTTCGTCTTTCGTTGGATAAACGCAATGTTCAGCGTGGTAAAGTAGCGGTTGCGACCAACCCTGCTCACGTCCGTGAAAACTTATTGCGTAACTCCACAAACCACGTTGAACAATAGCGGTGCTAACCTGCGCTTCATAGCCATTGATGCACTTGTAAGTTTTCAAGATAGGGTTCTCGCAAACACCTTGCTCGTTGAATATAAATTGGCTCATTGCTTACTCAAATATAATTTATACAATTCACGAAGTCCTTCAAACTGGATTGATTCTTTAAGTAGCTGTCTTTTTCGGTCGCTCATTCGCTCAACCATTCCTTTGCTTAATTGTTGTTCGTTGAAAACGGTCTTTCTCGCCTTCGCCTTACAAAGATTGTATTCGTCGTCTGTGAACGTTTCAGCCGTTATCTTTTTACTTTCTTCGAGCCACCGCATCATTGACACACCTCGCAATTCTAACGTCGTAAATTTGCTTTGTTTGAAGCTCTCAACGTCTTCCGCTAACATTCTTCTCCAACTATCGTCATTAACCGCCATTTCGTTTTCTTTTATTTGTTGTGATTTTTCCTCTATCGCATTTGCGATTTCTCTTTGAATTTGTAGATTCGCTTTGTCGCGGTGTGGTTTGTAACACGTCAAAACGTCGCCTATAAACGAAACGCTCAACGCACCGAAGTGTTCGCATTTCTTTGACAGTTCATTCGCTGCGTTCATTTCGAAGGCGAGATTGAAGTGTTCAAATGTAACCCAACGAAAGTGTTTGACAATGAACTCGTGCAACATTTGCAACAGTTGCGCTTCTGGAAGTGCTATTCCGTACATAGCGCAGACCTTCGAGCAAAGTTTAACAAACGTTGGAAGGTCGTAATCTGCTACAAACGCGCTTTCGCGTTCTGCACGATCAATCCTTTGTGTAGTTGTGAGCGTCGTTGTAGATGCGTTGCGCAGCGTCTGAATCGAATTTTCCATTTTTGATTTTAGTTGTTTGTTGGTTTGTTTGAGTTGTTGCAAATTTAGTTAAGTCCCACGTTCGCACCGCTGCCTTCCAGTCTTTCATTTGATTCCTTCCCACCTTCCAACCGTTTGCTTCGTAGTGTGCGTGGAACTTCTCGGTAAAGGCAAGAGCGTCTTTGTCGCTTAATTTCTCACACGCGTAGTCGAATATCTCAACGACTGTTGGTTTCTTGAATGGCGACTTCTTTTCTTTCGCTATTAGCGTTGGTGTGTTTGTTGGAACTGACAAGCGAATAAGTATATCGTTTATCTTCTGGTCTTGTTCTTTAACCTGCGCTTCGAGAATTTCAATTCTCTTTTTGAGTTGTAGTATTAACATTATATTTTCTCCTCTCTTATTTCTATTTTAAACAGTTCTTTTAGTATGTCAACTTCCGCGTCTTTGAAGTTCGTTGTGCCTTGTTCTCGAAGACAGTAATTGCTTTGTTCAATGCCTAACTTGTAGGCAAGGTACTCTTGCGAGTAACCATAGAACAGGCGGTAGCATTTGACGCTTTTGTGAAATGGTATCATCAGTCCCAACCCTCCCCTTTCGCGTCGTCGTCTGCGTAGTCCCATTCGTGGCAGTCGTCGCATAAAACGATTTCGCCTTCGTTGTCGAGAAATTCGTAAGCCGAGTCCCAGTCTTCGAATTGTTGGTCTTGCAAGACGAAGTCAACGCGTTCGCCTAAAAGTTCTTTGTCGCAGTTCGGACAAAATGTTAAGTCGCTTTTCATAGTTGTTTGATTTTATAGGTTTAGTTTCGCTCTTCTTTTCACTTCGAGTTCACGTTGATGCTCGATGTGTTCGACAAATTTAGTGAAAAACTTGATAGGTTTAGCATAACCCATTTCATTCATCAAGAAACAAATGCGTTCAACAGTTGCGCGGTACGTCCTGTCCATCTCAATTTGCCAAGTCGCTTGTTTGATTCCGTGCATCACTGTCGCGTGGTCTTTGCCGTAGTGCTTTCCTATTGAATCGTAGGACTGGAAGTAACACGGACGGATCAAAAAGAAAATCATTTGTCTTGCCGTTACGATTTCCCGTCGTCTTGTCGTCGTGTATAGCGTTTGTGATTGAATACCTAACACGCTGCACGTTACATCTTCTAATGCGCTCCAGAACGCTTCACGTTCGTTTTCAAGTTCCTGTTGTATCTTGATTTGTTCGCTGCTTAAACGCTCGTATTTCGGAGTAAGCATCGTCCATAGTGTCTCGAATCGTTCCATATGTGCAAATGGAATCATGTCAAGCATTTGCTGTCTTATTTGTTCGTTAGTCATTTTCTTCGTTTATATGTTTTGTAGGTGTGAATGTTGAGAATACGTCTTCGCGTGAAAGACCTGTGTGTAAGCAGATGTTGTTGAAGTCTTTTATTCTCATTCGCTCTGGGTGTGCGACGTAAAGTCTTGCCGTCGGGTCGCTTATGCGTAACGCTGTCTTGAAGTTCGTTAGCGTCTTGAAGTTTATCTTAACAAGGCGACCGAATGGTGTTGAATACAATTGTTTGTTCATCGTTTTAATAGTGGTTTGATTAGTTGCGCTTTCTTCTTGTTGTCGTCGTAGTTCGTTCCGCGTAGTTCTGGATTGTGTTCCTTAACAAGTCGTGCGATGCGTGTGATGTTGTCCGCGCTGACGTACTTTCCGCTTTCGTACATAGCGAAGAAATTACTTGTTATGTCTTTGCGTTCTTCGAACTGTTGTTCCCAAACGCGAACACAAAGTGCTTTGTTGTTGTTGCGAAGCGTCTTGTACTTTTTTAGCAGATTTTCAACGCGTCTTTCGAGTGAAATAAGTTTCTTCATTGTTTTAGATTTAAGTGTTAAAGTGTCATATAAGGGAGAAATATATTAGATAACTCCCTTTTATAACATCTTATTCATTTAGAATGGAAGGTCTTCGGTGTCGTCGGTCTTGATGCCGTCTGAAGATTTGTAGTATTGTTCGTCCGCTGATTGAACCAAGCCGCTCTTTTCAAGCATCTGTTTAGCCTTATTCATTTGATCCGCAGCGCGGTCTAATCGGTCGCTAAATTCTTTCGACGAACTTACTTTGTTTTGCAACCACTCTGGAAGCATCTTAAAACGCAAGTCAAAGTCTTCGCTGTCGTAGTCAAGAAGGAAAGCAGAGTTTACCAATGGTGGGCAAGTCATTCCTTTAACAAGTGGCGAAGCACCTTTAATGTCTGCGTAGGTTCTTCCTGTGTTCGCGGTGCGGTGCATAACGTTAAGCATTCCTTCCTTTCCTAAAAGCGTAGCGATATCGAATTTGTTTGCTTCGCCGTCCGACATAGATTTGCCTAACCACCCTTGAACAAATGCTCGTAAGCCGCTCTTTTCGTGCATAGACAATGTGAAGTCGCGACCGATAGAGAAAGGTTGTTCACCTTTGCCGAAGTCAGCTGTTTCCATTGGTAGTTCGAAAACGATGCGAACTTTGTTCACTAACTTTTCCTCACCCTGATAGGTGTCGAGAATGGTTCCAATGTGAATGATTTGGTAGCAACGCGCTACGTGTGTTCCTGCGGGTACTGTTTGACCGCCGCCGTTGTTGTTTGTTGAGGGTTGTGCAATGATGCTCATGTTGTTGTTGTTTATTTTGTTGTTGTTTATATAATTTTCCAATTTGTTTGCGAGTTTCGCTTCTTCGTTCTGCCAGAACCATTCGTTCTGCGACATTTGCTCTTCCTCGCTGATTCGCTTGTAGTAACCCATTTTAGATGCTGTCTTCGAAGATTCGGTAGTCAAATTCAAAAGTGATTCCGTCCTTCTTCAATCGGATGTAGTGCAGATCGTATTCGGGTTCATCTCTGCGGAAGAAGCGACCGAGAATGTCTATCTCGAAAGTCATTCCGTTTTCATCAACGAAGTTCATTCCTTCCTTTTCTTGAAACCAGCCTGTGTCTTCTTCGTGAAAGTTTTCTGCTATGCCTTTGATTTCTTCGTTAAGACGCTTGATGTCGTCCATTGAAAAGTGATAAGTGATTTTAGGGTTGTACATAGTGATTTTGATTTTTAGTGATTGCAAATGTATTCAATTAATTGGTCGTTCCAACGCGCTTCCGAAAGTTTTTGATGTTTCTCGATGTTCGCTGATATCTCGTTGTGCGTTAGGTTGTACGCTGATGCGCTCGAAGAAACGCAAACAAAGTTACTTTTCTTGTGGTGGCTCTGGTAGTTCCTTGAAAGGCGTTGACTCAATTGAGTAGAGTACTCGTTCAAGTTTGTCAATTCGAAAGGCAACATACGAATCCCAATCCAATGTTCCATTTCTCTTATCACCCCAATAATTTTGGGCGACAATAATTGCTTCACGTAATTCGTTGTAGTCTTGCTCGAAAAGGAGCGGAGTTTTGTAAAGATGTTTTTCATTGTTCATTTGATTTATTGGTTTTTAGATTTCTTTTGATAGGATTACTTCTTCGCGTGGTGTTGCTTGTTTGATGCGGTCGTATGCTGTCACCGCTTCGTCGTAAACGTTGTACGACATATGAAACTCTCCGTTTACTTTGATGACGTAGTACATATCTGTTAACGTCGTCTTTTGAATTAGTTCTACTTTCATTTGCTTATTGTGTTTGGGGTTTGTTCTAATTGTCTTGTTGATTCGTCAATCGTTCCTGCGATTAACATTCCTGCGAATAGCATCGCGATAAAGAGTAGTGTTTTTTTCATTTGATTTTGTTATTAGATTAATTGAAACCAAGTGCGTGCTAAAAAATCTGAATACTCGTTAATATAAGCAAGTATTTTTTTATCTGATTTTGACTTTTGCATTTCTAAACATTTAACGTCTGTTGTTGTATTCCAGATATGTGATAAAATTGCATCTACATTATTCATAGTCTTAAATTCAATACCTTCAAATCTAACTTTCTTAACCCATACTTCTGCCTTGTATGCAAATCTTGAGCTTTCAAAGTTTCTTACTACTTTAACTGATTCGATTTTGATTGCGTTTAGTGTTTTCATTTTGTTTATCTTTGGTGTTGTTGTTAATTGTTTGACAAATATATGCTAAACTTTTGAGATAGCAAGAAAAAAATAAACTTTTTTTGAAAATAATTTCTAACTAATTGAAAATGAACGTAAAAACTTTTAAGAAAACATATAAAAAAAGTATCGCGAAGCGTAAAATTGCACCCGAAAGCGAAGCGAACCAACAAGAAATAGTTGTGAAATACCTTCGTTTAGCATATCCCGACGCTTTATATTGTGCTTCTGCGGGTGGTATGCGAACGAGTTACTTGCAAGCAATCAAGATGAAGCGCACGGGTTACGTCAAAGGCTTCCCCGATCTATTCATTTACGAACCACGCGGAGAGTTTCACGGGCTTGCAATAGAAATGAAGAAAGAAAAGGGTGGTACTGCGTCACCAGAGCAGAAGGAATGGCAGGAGCAATTAAGAAACAGGGGGTATTGTTCTTATATTTGTAAGGGAAACGAGGAAGCAATTAAAGTAATAGACGAATACTTTTCGATATGACACCAAAAGAAAATGAAGTTAATTGGTTAAATCAATTATTTGAAGATATTATTGAAAAGAATAATTTAGAAATTGAAAATCTAATTTGGCAGCACCCCCTTGACACTTGACCACTACATAGAAGGAAGGTACAAACACTTCAAAGAGTTAGCGTACAATATCGCTCGGAAAGAACCATTCTACGAGGACTTGTTGCACGACTCTTTATTGTCAATGTTTGGTTCAAAGCATATCGAGAATCTAATCGACACAGGCGACTTTGAGTTCTATCTTATTCGCGTTATGTATTTGTCCGTCAATAGTCCAACGTCGCCTTTTTACAAGCAAACGATAGCGTGGAATCGAAACCGCAGAGACTTCAAAGAATACGCGCACGAAGTCGACAAGACGTGGTTAGGCGCACGAATGACCAACGAGCAACTGGATATCCTCATAAGTCGTCTGAGCGAGTTTGAACGGCTTATCTTTCAAGAGTATATCTTTGAAGGCTTTACATATCGAGAGCTGTCAAAACAAACAGGCATACCAATGCCATTCCTTTACCGCACCATTGATAATATAAAACAAAAAATAAGAGCAAATGTTATTCGCAAAAAGTAACGAGTACAAAAGACGACTTGAAATTTGTCGCACCTGTAAATTCTTTGAATCTTCAACGCAGTCTTGCGGTCAATTGATCGTTGGCGACGAAGTAGAAACCGAAGTGTTGTTCCGCAAGAAGTCAATAAAACTTTGTGGGTGTGTTATGCCTATTAAAGCAAAGCTCGCGTTCGCATCTTGCCCAGCGTCAAAATGGAACGGTGTTCTTTCTATGGACGAACAAATCGAGTTCAAACGATTCTTGCTTGATATGAAGGCGCAAGGACGTTTAGAGCAGAAAGATATGCTTCGCTTCTATTCGTTCAAGGATAAAGCCACAGGTGCGTTCAACGAGCGTTCAACGTGTCCTCCTTGCGTGAAGAAAGACATCAATACGTTTTTAGAATCAATGAAGGACGTCGATGTCGATTTGAACAATTAGAAACTGAAAACTTTGAAGGCAACCTTTGGGAATACGAACGTATATTTGTATAGTCAAGCGTTTTTAGTATTGCCCCCTTTTGTTTACGCTTGACGGCTATAAACAATTGGGGGTATATTTTTTATCGTCGGGAGTATTAAACGGCAGGATAAAAGACGAACAAGGGCAACTGTGGGATTGTGTTATTAGCCCAATGGTATGACAAAGGAATAAGCCATACGACACACGGAGAGGCAATTCTTCGAAAGATAGATTCCAGACTAACGGACATTGCTGTTCACGTTAGGACACGAAAGCGAAAAGACTCATTCGACGGAGTAATTATCGCAAAGTGAGAGTCCAACACATTAAGAAATTAGTGTGTTAGGATACTTCTATCTCTCACTTAGCTCAAGATCTATTCTCGGGAGTAATTAATATACTGAGTGTTTTTTGAATTTAAGAAGTAACAAGATGAACAAAGTAAGTAACAAAGCAAAGAGAGAACTATTCGGTCAAATGTTGAATAAGTACAAAGAAAACAATGTTATGACATGGACTAACTTTCAGAACGCTCACTTTCGCGTTTTCACACCCCAAAAGACAATTGATTTCTACATTAATAGTTTACGTTGGCACGACATCAATAAGAACCTTAGAGGCGACTTAACAAGTTTAGAAGACTTTGAAACACACTTACAATATGACAGCACAAGAAAAAGCAGTTGAATTGTTTAATAAATTTGGACGTGATGCTTCAAACAAAGTAGATGGCATGTTAAAAAATATGTCTTTTACCTTTGGGTTTATAGGTTATTCAAGCTATGTATATTGGAAAGAAGTTAAACAAGAAATAGAAAAGCTATGAAACAAACAGCAGTTGAATGGTTGGAAGAGCAAATAAAAGATATTTTTTATGTTGCTGAAGCATCTGAAATGACTAAAAAGTTCAAAAGTGTTTATGAACAAGCGAAGCAAATGGAGAAGGAGCAGATGATTGATGCTATTAAAACTGAGATAAAGTTAATCGGTAATTACTTTGATGTGGATAAACTTGAACAAAGAGAGCAAGGACATCATATTCGTTTCACATGTATTTTGAAAGATAGATTTGACCATTACAACAAAACTTACGGAGGTGTTAAATGATATTAATACCAGCACAGCTTGAATCTGTAGGCACAAGAAAGGATAAGACTCTTAAACTAACGTTTGGAACGAATGAACTTTCACCTGCTCAAGCGTCAGAACTATTTACAATAGCAAATCAATTCGGCTACCTCGCTTTCAAGGACGAAGACTTCAAGCGCGAAGAACTGGACGCAGTTGAAAGTCTTAAGAGCGAGTTAGAAGATACGCTCAAGAAGCCCTCACAACGTTTAAGGGGTGTTCTATTCAGACTATTCGAACAAGACAACGACGGATTCAAAACATTCTCGAAATACTACGATTCGAAAATGGAACAACTTATTAACCATTTCAAAAGTAAATTAACGTAGTTTTTATATTTACATTTTAGCACAATAAATTATTGTCAATTATGGAAAGAGACGAACACGGACGATTGAAGAAAGGACACGGTGGTTTGAAGCCGAAGGGCGCAGTCAGCAAGAAGGTTGAAATGTGGAATCAGTTAGGCGACTACGTTGTAACGCAAGGTGCTGAACGCGCAATGACTGTTCTTCATTCGATGGACGACGAAGACTATTTGCACCACTACCTTGCAATGCTTGAATACTTCAAACCTAAACAGGCGAGAACGGTTCACGCAGGTGACAGCGACGCTCCAGTACAAATAATAATCAATGACAAATTATAACAACCAATTCGACAAATTACCGAATGAGTACCGCAACATTGACATTTGACTTAAGCGACGGAGACGATCGTTATGAGTTCAACCGCATAACGAAGGCGCACGATATGGCAATGATGTTGTGGGAGTTGGATATGAACGGCTACCGCAAGTTCACCAAGTACAACGAACGGCAGGAAGGCGCATATCAACAAGGCATTGAGGAAGTCTTTGAATACATTCGTGGTTTACTCCAAGAGCATCAAATCAACGTTGAAGATTTAATCGTGTAAATATGGCGGACATTACAATGTGCAAAGGTGTGAACTGCGAACAACGAGGAACGTGTTACCGCTATCTTGCAACCGCGAACCCCTACGCGCAAAGTTACTTCAGCGAAACACCAACAATAAAAGACGGAGAGTGTGAAATGTTTTGGGACACGCGAGAAATAAAATCAAGATGAACGACGCGTTAGACTGGATGTTCGAACAACTGTGGAACACACCAAAAGACAAGTTCGAGTGGAACGCTATTTTAAACAAGGCGAGGAATATGCAAAATGAACATAACAAACAAATGAGCGAAAACAAATTAAACTTTCTCAAATCACAAATCACAGCCTTTCATCCAGAGTGGACAAAGCAACAGGTTGAAATGGAAGCAATACGCATTTACAACGAAGCAAACACAATCGACGACGACGACGAAGGGTGTTTGTATTGCGGATCATAAAAGAACTGTACCTGCCTAAAACGCAGAGTCCCTTGCAGATGGTCGCGACATTATTGCAAGTAGCTGTGATAGACCTCGCAAAGGATGCTACCACATAACACCAAGCTAAAGTCGGGTGTATTTTCAACAAAAATGTTTTTATTGTAGATATTAAACAACAAACGAATGAGCATAAAAGTAAGTATACCTGCTGACTACGCATCGATAAGCGTCAAGCAATACGTTGACTATCACGCGGCAAAGAACGACATTGAGCGTCTTGCTTCCGTGTCTAACTTGAGCAAAGAACAAGCGGAGCAGATTCCCTTCCAACATTTGCCTACTTTGTTGGGCGCATTCGAGGACACTCTGGCAAACGAATCAGCGAAGTTCTTCGAGACGATTACAATCAAAGACAAGGACTTCGGTTTCATTCCCGACTTGTATTCAATCTCAATGGGCGAATACGCTGACATAAGCACCTGGGCATCTGACGTGAACTCAAACATCGTGAAGATAATGGGAACGCTTTACCGACCTATTGACAAGCGCGTAGGTTCAAAGTACACTATCGTGCCTCATAGCAAACAAAATAGAGAGTTAGTTGAGTCCTACGTTGAGGAGATGACGCTCGAACAATTCAACGGTGCGATGCTTTTTTTTTCGACTTTGCTCAACGAACTAAACAACACTTCGCTCGATTATTTGGAGAACGAAGTTCAGAAGTTGACGAAGGAGATGGAGCAATTGACGACCGAGAAGGACTAAACCAAGTGCTTGGTCGCTACGGTTGGTACCACTTATTTATGGAAGCGTGTGGGCGCGACATAACAAAGTTGGATGCAATTACGGAAAAAAGTGCGTGGGAGATATTTACTTATATGACTTACTTAATAGACTACAATTATGTCGAACGTACAAAGCTACAACGCGCTTATAGATAGATTCAAGGCATTCGCTTCTGGACACTTTATTCTCAAGACCTTTTCACACGGTCAGATTGACACGGCTGACCTCGAGAAGTTTACCGAATACCCCTTTATGCACGTCGTGCCTTCGAACGTTACTTACGCGAAAGGTACGAAAACGTTTTCTTTTCAGATTGTCCTTGCGGATCTTCCACGCGACAAAGACGATAAGGTTGAATTTCAACGTGAGGTGTTGTCAGACCTTCAACGAATAGCAGAAGACTTGGTTGCCGAGATTACAAACCACAGGGTTTTATTCGGTGACTTAATCACGGTACAAAATGTAAGTCTTGAGCCATTCCTTGAAGAATTTCACAACACGCTCACAGGTTGGACAGTTAGTCTTGAACTACTCGTTCCTTACTATTGGGATGCTTGTAGTATTCCTGCAGAGTGGAACGATATGTTTGAAAGCGGAAGCGGTGGTACAGGTTCAATCTTGACCTTCATTGATTCGATTACACGCGACGAATACGGCAACGTTAGTCTTGTGAACGACGAAGCAACACCAGCACCGAATTATTACTACGGAACGAATGACGAAGGGGTGCGCGGTTGGTATCTTTTGACCGACGAGGTAGGTTTGACGTGTGCAACGATAGGTTCTTGTCAGACTATAATAGACATTGAAGCGGAAATTGATTTGTTGCAACAAGATGTTACCGACTTACAAGCGGACGTTGCTGACATCGAAACAGAACTACCGAACAAAGTACCATACACAGGCGCGACAGGCGACGTGAATCTTGGTGAGTTCGGGGTGCAATTGGGCAATTTAGAATTTGACGTTACGCCGACCAACATACCAACGGCGCAAGGCTCGGTCTATTGGGACGACAATGCAGAGACGTTAGCGTTAATAATGAACGGCACGACGCAGAAGGTCGGTGAAGATACTTTTTACCACGTTCGCAATACGACAGGAAGCACGATCCCAAAAGGAACACCTGTCCGATTTGCAGGGACAACAGGCAACAGCGGTCGTCTTTTGATTGCGCCAATGATAGCGAATGGAACTACTCCGTCGCAATACTATATGGGTGTTACTTCGGAAGAGATTCTGAACAACCAAGACGGCAAGGTTTATCAGTTCGGTAAGATGCGCGGAGTGAACACTTCAGCGTTTGCCGACGGAGACATCCTTTACGTTTCGACGACTGTTGCAGGTGGTTTTCAGACGACGCAACCAACAGCACCGAACAACATTATCGTTGCCGCTGCGGTGGTTCACGCGGCTAACAATGGGACGTTAATGATTCGTCAAACGTTGGGTAGCAACATCAACGCTGACGAAGGTGTTCTTATCACTACACCTGTAAACAACAACGTTTTGACTTACGAATCTTCAACTTCTTTGTGGAAGAATAAGACTGTTGAAACGGCACTTGGCTTTACTCCAGTTCCAACAACGCGAACGCTGACCATTAACGGCACAACGCAAGACCTTTCAGCCAACAGAACATTCACTATCGCGACAGGCTTAACGGTAGGCACTACACCAATAACAAGCGGTACGGTAGGACGTGTGTTGTTTGAAGGGACGGGGAATGTATTGCAGGAATCAGCTAACTTCTTTTGGGACGCAACTAACAATAGGTTGGGTATTGGCACGGCTTTGCCTGCTTATGGAGTTGATATTGCAGGTGCGGTAGGTGCAGCAAGTTCTATTAGAACAGGTTGGGGTGTTTATTCGAGATACTTAATTAATCCAACAGCAACAGCAACTTACATAGAATTTCAGCCAAGTACGCATCAAATAAATTTTGGTATAAATGGAAGTGAAGCGATGCGTCTTACCACTACTCGAAACCTACTCATCGGCACAACAACAGACGCTGGGTTTAGATTAGATGTGAATGGAAGCGCAAGAATTGGTGGTGCTTCAGGTTCAGCCGCATTCTATCTTAAAGGGTTATCAGGGACAGGACAATATCTTTATTTTGATAATGGTAGTGTAGCGAACGGAATATGGACAATGGTAGGTTCAACAGTATTTGCTTTTGATAGTGCTACAACAAGAATTTGGAGAATCAGTCCATCCGCTCAAATGACTATCAATGGCAATACAAATTTAGCATCAGCACAATTCCAAGTAGATTCAACAACTCGTGGCTTTCTTCCTCCGCGAATGACTAACGCTCAAAGGTTAGCAATAGCAACTCCTGCGGTTGGCTTGATAGTTTATTGCACTGATGCAGTGGAAGGACTTTATGTGAACAAATCAACAGGGTGGACTTTCGTAATATAAACAATATAAACAATGGCTAAAATACAACCAATAGTGTTCCCACTAAACGCAGGAACAGCAACAGAGATGAGTGTTCTCATTCTCAACTTCGAAACATCTGCAACAACTTGCACAACTTATTATGAGTTAAAATCAGAGGCTACTGAAGAAGTGCCTTCAAAGGTTTTAAGCAATGGTAACTACACGCTAACAGAAGAGGAGTTCGCAGCGTGGGGTGAGGACAACACGTGGGTGGAGCAATGCGTGGCTAACGCGATAGGAGTAACAATTTTATCTTTCTAATATGAACTTAACAGAGGAACACTTAAAGCAGTTAGACGCTTTTATTCAAGAGATGCCTGTGAAATTTGGCTTACCACTAATTCAATTCTTCAACAAGATTAAAGAGGAACAAGAGAAAGATGCCTAACGAACAGAGCGCACCAAACTTCTTCGCTGTAGTCAACGACATGGCAAAACGCTTTGTCGAATTGATGCAGTCCGACTATCGCATGAAGCGAAAGGTAGGACGCAACTACACCAACGCGGTTGCAAGTGGTACGCTCGAAAAGTCTTTGGCTTATCGGTTGAAGATAAAAGGGTCTTCAATCAATGTTTCGGTTTACGCGAAGGGTAAGGCTTCGAAGTATTTCTTGTTTCGTGAAAACGGTGTGAATGGAACGCAGAAGTCGCAAGGTGCGCCCTACTCATTCAAGAAAGGAAGCGGAAGCAAACCCGCGAAAGGTCAAATGTCACCAATGCAAAAAGCGATATACGACTGGATGTCTATAAAAGGTATTCGCCTTCGTGACAAATCAAGTGGTAAATTCAAGAAGTCAACCGAAGAGCTGAAACAACAGGTAGCAAAACTCATTATGTTCAAAGTTCGTCGTGACGGAATAAAGGGGTGGAAAGCGTTCGACTACGCAATGGAAAACATTTGGGACGAATACGAATCGAAGGTAGTCGCAGCTTACGAGAAAGACTTCACAGCAACAATAGAGAATCAATTAAACGACATACAATAAAATGGCAATTACAATAGACGACCAACCATACGAATATACACCGATAGGTCAGCGCTTAATACTCGTTGCATCTTCGACGAACGTAGCTAATACAGGCTTTCGTTTTGTGTTCGACTTCGGTTCGTTCCAAGTCAACGTTCAACCTAACGCGGCGAACAAAGGAGTGTTAGACCTTGCACCGATATTCAGAGAATCGTTACAACACGACGCTTCACTTTTGACAACGTCAGCGGATACGGAAAACACCAGCGTCGCGTTCATCTCTTGCACGATAAAAGAAGGTTGGTTGGTTGACGGAGTATTCACAGTAAGCGGTTCGGGAATGGCTGACATCGACGACGTGTACGCGTTCCTCGCTGAATATCAAGTGGCGGACGGATACAAGCCAAACCCTAACACACGCTACGCGTTAGACGGCATTACGAAGTATTTAATGAGCGAAAGAACAACCGACACGCACAAGTGGAGCGAAGCATCTTCACGCGGTCTTTCTTCTGATTGGGTGTACATACCAACGCGCTTGTCAGATTGGGGTGTGGTGTACGCTCCTTCTTCTTCTCCGTTACTTGTGGATAACGATTTCGACATTGTAATCTTTTCTTCGTACGACAACAACGACGATTTAATAGATACGCAGTTTTTACCTTTGGCTGACAATCCTTCACTCGTTAATGTGATTGGTGGCTATTACGCGAACATAGATTCTTGGGGTGGGTTAGATTTAACAGGTGCGAAATACTACACGATACAATTTGGAAAAGAAACTTTATTCCCTGTTTACACACCTGCTTCACGCTTGTATTGTTTTTACCTTGTCGCTGACGATTGCAAGTTTGACAATGTTCGTTTGGGTTGGTCGAATACTTGCGGTGGTGTGGATTACTTCAACTTCACGAAGAAGTCGGAGTTGTCGTTCAATTACGATCGTAAGCAATACCAAAAAGTAGTTGGTAATTACAACGCTTCGACGTTTGGTTTTAACACCTACGACAGAGGTACAACGGATAGATATGTTACGACGACGAAAGGACTGCAAATAAATAGCGATTGGGTAAGCGTTGGAGAGTTCAATCTACTTCAAACGCTTTGTCGTTCTAACGACGTGTTTATAATCAACGACGACGGAACACAAACACCTGTTTTAGTTGACACTCAAAACTTTGTTATCAAGGACGAAAGATATTCGAAACTTTACAATGTTACTTTGAACCTTAAATACTCACAACCTGTAGGTCTATGATGAACGAAGTAATACTTACGCTTACCGACTTTGACGGCAACGCGGCAACAATCGACTTGTATGAGAACGAGAAGATGCACCTGAACTACAAGTTCACCGACCTTACTGACTTCAGTTCGGTAGGTAATTACTCGCGCGAGTTTCGTATTCCTGCAAGTAAGACGAACGTAGACTTCTTCGGTGCAATTTTCAACGTCAACTTCGACGGTTGGTTTGACTTCCGCAAGAAGGTTGAAGCGACGCTAACGGTTAACACTATTCCTATCGCAAGTGGACACGTTCAAGTGAAAAAGTTGTACTGGCAAAGTGGTAAGTTGTTCGAATTTGAAGTGGTATTCTTCGGTGAAGTACCAAACCTCGCAAGAATATTGAACGAAAAGAAATTGCGCGATATTGAATCGATTGTTGCGGGTGAACTTGACTACGACTTACTTCATGAGAACGTTGAAACACCACCTAACGAACACACTATTTTGACGTTATGCGACAAGTGGAATTTAACGGCTTATAATCCTGTTGGACAACCTGTATATTCTAATCCTGTTCCAATACCACCGTTATACAAACCTTTGTACGTTGGTCATTTAACACCTGCGGTTAAAGCACAATACTTGTTTGACCAAATAATGCAAGACGCAGGGATTCAATACGCGAGTGATAACTTGAGCGGTTGCCTTGAAAACGTGTACGTTCCTTTTATTAGCGGTCAGTATTTGAATAGTTCGTTAGGATTAAACGATATTGCTTCAAGTTTAGGTCTTGCATCAAATCTTAACAATATAGCGTTTGCAAATAACGACCAATACTACAATTTATACACTCAATTTACAGAGTACGAAGATGCAGGGAATGATTGGAGTAGTGGAATTTACACCGCTCCTTTCAATGGAACATTCACCTTCAAGTGTTGGATGAACGGACAAGCAACTTCAACAGGGGGTACTAATGTTGGAAACGTTCTTTTTGGTTTTCATCCAAAAGTTAACGATGTATTTTCTGACCAAGATACTTTCGTTTATAGTCTTGGAAGTAGCACAACAAACGACTTAAGCACAATTGGAAACATAACTCTTGAACTAAACGCAGGAGACGAAGTTAAGTTTGTTTTCGGAGCGCAACCATACACAAGCGGAAACGGAACAATGGAGATTGATTTCGGTGGTAACGCGAACATAGATTATACAGGAACAGGGGTTGAACTTGTCAGCGTTGGAACAGCTTTAACAGGTGACACTTGCGTAATGGAGTTCAACGCTCCAGATATGAAGCAAATCGATTTTATCACGTCGATACAAAAGATGTTCAACCTTGCGTTCGTCCCCGACAGAACACTTCCAAACACATTAAGAATTGAACCGCTTGTTGAATACATCGGAAGCGGTAACACTTTGGATTGGACTTCGAAACTTGACTTATCGAAAGACATCGCGTACTATCCAACGGTTGATATGCAGAAGGCGAAGTTTACCTTTACATACACCGAAGACGGAGACTATTTCAATTCAGTATACAAAGACAATGGACGCATCTACGGAAGGTACGAAGTAACGGAGAACGACTTCGAAGTGATTAACGAGTTCGCAACAGGAGAAGAAAAAGTAGAACTTGCTTTTGCATCAACTCCTTCAGCACCTGTTGAGAATACAGACGTAGTTGTTCCTAAATTTCTAAACGCAGAAGGGCAATTCGTACAACCTAAACCGCGCATTCTTTACTACTTTGCTGACTTCTTTGTGAATATGTACGACGAGGTTTCAGATAGCGTGGTGCAAACGGCGGTTAAGTGTTTGAACAATTACTCGACGATGAACGCAACGGTTACGGATAGCGACTTAAACTTCGCTCCAGAGATACCACCGCACACAATAATAGCGAACCCTTACGACAACTTATACAACCGTTGGTGGCGCAACTACTACCGCGAACTTTACGACGGACAAGCGCGAATCATGGAAGGAATGTTTGCACTAACGTTGAACGACATTTTCACGTTTCAATGGTCGGATAAAATATGGATAGTCGATTCTTGGTGGCGCGTGTTGGACATTGAAGGTTATGTAGTCGGACAACAAGACGTTACAAAAGTGAAACTTATTCGCTTACTCGACATAGACAACGACTGCGACATTGTACCCGTTTCGGCTAACCTCAACCAAACGTTGAACTGGGAAACACCGAACGGTGATCCTGCGACAGTAACCGAAGATTGTTGCCGTCGTTTTGGCTACTATTGGAACAGCGCGAAGAACAATTGCTTTTCTATTCCAAACATCGGAACACGTTCTTTCATAACACAACAAGCGCCTTCACTTGCACCAACGCGATTCGGTGCGCCTGTTACATTTAGTGCAGGTGTTTCGCAGCCAGTTAAGACGATAACGACGGACTACGTTATAACCAATTTCGACCGCGTGTTATTCGTTGACACAACAGCAGGAAGCGTAACAATTTATTTACCTTCAGCAACGACGACAGCAGGTCGTGAGTTCATCATTCAAAAGTCGGTAGCGGCTAACGGAGTGACGGTACAAGCGTACACAGGCGAAACGGTTGAAGGTAGCGGAAGCGTAACGTTCACAGGATTAGGAGACACAATAACAATTATAAGCAATGGAAGCGACTTCAAAAGTACATCTACAAAATAAAGCGCACGAAATGGTAGCGTGTTTAGAGTTCATTAAGTTGAACATCAAGACGGACGGCGAGAGTGGAAAAATGGCTAACGGTAAGCGTAAGTTGAAATTGTGGAAGCACTACGCGTGGAAAGTTACTCGCATTTCGGTAAACGTCGCGTTCTGGATATTTATCTTTTATAAACTACTATTCTGAAATGGCGAATACAATAGATTTTAATGTAAGCACAAACGCGGTTAACGTCCTTAATCAGACGGCTGACGCGGCAGATAATACAGCGAAAGGATTCACAAGCGCGAAGGCGGAACTTCGTGCGCTGCAAAATCAATTGCAACAAATGGACAAGACGAGCGAGGAGTTCAAAATTGCTTCTGCTCGGGCTGCTGAATTAAAGGACAATATCAGCGACTTATCTGCTGAAATTAGTGCTAACGCAGGTAATGCTTTCGAAGGTATTTCTAACAACGTTGGATTATTCAGTTCTCGATTGATGGACTTGGACTTAAAAGGTGCAGGACAAGCTTTGAGTGGAATGGGTACTGCTGTTCGCAACATTGATTTTAAGACTCTGAAAGATGAAGTAGGTGGTTTGATAAAAGGACTTGCTGATTTAGGAAAAGCAATTTTAGCTAATCCTATTTTATTACTTGGAGTCGCTATTGCTGGAGTTATTGCCAATTGGAAAGAATTTGCTGCGTTATTCAAAGGAGAAACTGCGGTATTAAATTCATTAAAAAAAGAATTAGGAGCGTTAGAAGCGCAAAACGCTGCTATAAAAAATAAAATCACATACTCTAAAATGTATGGAGATTCATTATATCAACAATACCTTCTTTCTCAAGAATTATTAGGAAATGAAATTAAGCAGGAACAGACTAAAAAACGTATAGCTGAAATTCAAGATGATTCAAAAGCATCTGAAGAAGCAAGAAAAAGAATTATTGAATTACAAAACCAAGCATTATTAGAACAAAATCAGCATATTGTAGATTATTACAAAACAATTTCAGACGCTAATTTAATTGGAAATGATTCAGCAAAAATTGAAGATGAAAAAAGAAGAGCAACTGAAAAATATAATACTGCTTTAGAAGAAACAAGAGCAAAACTTATTCAATTAAGAGCAGATAGAAAACTTTCTTTAAGTGGTGTTGGAAATGCTTTTGATATTCAAGTTTATGAAGATAATGAGAAAAAATTATTAGACGCTATTGATAAAACAAATAAATCAATAGATAAAAGAGAGTCAGACGCAAGAAAAGAAATCGCTCAAAAAGAAATTGATGATTACGAAAAATCTCAACAAGAATTAACTGACATTTTAACTAAATGGGAAGAAGAAGCCGACGAAGCAGAAATGGCACGTCGTAAGAAGTTAAACGATGAGATGATAGCTGAAGATGAGCGAATGGCATCTATTAGCATTAATGATTTAATAGAAAGAGGAGACGCTCAACTTGCTACCGAAATGCAGATTCACGCGAATCTTACTTCGTTACGCGCTCAACAATCTCAACAAGAAATTGAAGAATTAAGACAAGCCGAAGACGCAAAAGCACAACTGCGCGTCGATGCAATGAAGACTTCTTTGTCAATTATAAGTGATTTAGCAGGAGCGTTCGCAGGAGAGAGCGAAGCACAACAAAGAAAAGCGTTTCAGATACAAAAAGGTGTGAGCATCGCAACGGCTACAATAGACACATACCTTGCAGCACAAGGAGCATATCGTTCACAAATGGCTATCAGCACACCAGACGCGCCTGTTCGCGCAGCGGTAGCGGCAGGTATTGCAATTGCTCAAGGTCTTGCGCGTGTTGCCGTTATCAGCAAACAACAATTTAACGGAGGTGGTTCGACAAGTGGCGGAAGTGGTGGCGGAAGTGTTCCTTCGGCAGGGGGTATGCAAGCACCTTCACCTTCAAACTTCGCCTTTGTACAAAACCAACCCAACCAACAACCGCCACTTCAAGCATACGTTGTAAGTACGCAAGTGTCGAGCAATTTAGAAGCACAACAATTAATCAACAACCAAGCGCGTCTTGGTGGCTAAAAAATAAAACAATGAACAAAAAAATTAAAGTTATTGAGTACGGCATCGACGACGCGGGTTTGCTCGGGGTGTATGCAATCAGCGTAGTCGAAGAACCTGCAATAGGTGTCGATTTCGTAGCGTTAAGCGAACAACACAACGTGAAGTTCAAAGAAGATTTTAGAGGTCTTTTATACGGCGCGTTATTGATTCCAGACCAACTGATTTACAGACGCAACGACGAAACAAATGAGGAATACTACGTTAAGTATTCGAAAGAAACAATCAGAGCTATTGCTTACAACTACTTAAAGCACAACAACCAAAACAACGCAACGGTTGAACACGCGAAAGTTGTTGACGGTGTTTCGTTGGTTGAGACGTGGATCATTGAAGGCGAGAACGACAAGTCTACAAACTTCGGCTTTTCACTTCCAGAAGGGACGTGGTTCGGTTGCATGAAAGTGGAGAACGAAGAAGTAAAGAAGCAAATACAAAACAAAGAGGTGTTAGGTTTCTCAATCGAAGGAAACTTTATTGCTGAAAAAGAAATGTATATGAGCGCACACGATGAGTTCGCTGCGCTTCTTGACGAAATCAATGACCTTTTGAAAGAGGATTAAATGAACATCGAAGCAGGGGGGTTCTTAAAGTTGGAACTATTCAACGACGACGCAACTCTGTTTCTAAACGCGCTCACGAAAATAACTAACGAGAGCGGTAAAATGGGGTTTAAGACGTACGGATTGAGCGAGGACGAGATGAAGACGTTAAACGCAATACTTGATTCATTAGGATAAAAAAAACGAGGGGTAATCACTCCCCTCGCCAAACCTAAAATCAAATAGAAACTATGAAAAGAATCAATTATGAAACAAATATACCTTCTTTTCTATTTAGGTACTAAATTATTAATTAAACAAATTATGAACTTACGAGAAAAAGTAAACGCTCTTTTCGCAAAACATAATGTTAGCCTATCAGCCGAAGAGGTTGTTGAGGTGAAGCAAATGGTTGAAGCGATTTTAGAGGACGGAACAAGCATCTACTCGGACAGCGACACTTGGGCAGCTGGTGTTCGTGTATTCGCAAAGGACGCAGAAGGCAACGAGGTTGTTGTAGCGGACGGAGAGTACAAGACAGCAGAAGGAATCATTGTTGTTGTTAGCGGTGGTCTTGTTGCAGAGTTAAAGCCAATGGAAGAAGAATCTCCAGAGGTTGAAGTAATCATCGAAGAAGAACAAGCAACAGAGGTTGTTGCTGAAGAAACATTCAACGCAGAGGTTGAAGGTCTTTTGTCTTTGGTTGCTAAATTAGAAAGCGAACTTTCTGAAATGAAGAAAGCAAACGCAGAACTTTCATCTAACGTAGAGAAGTTGAGCGCACAACCTGCGGTTCAATCAATCAAAGAAGTTAAACAAGCGAAGCAAACACCTGCTAAATCTTACAACAAGATGAGCGCAGAGGAACGCTTCTTATTTCATCTTAAAAAATAATAAAAAAACAAACAATAAAAAATGGCTACTACCACATCATTAACAACTACCTACGCAGGTAGAGAAGCGGCAGGATATATCCGCGCTGCATTCTTAAGTAACGAGTCTTTGGCTGCTGTTACTTTCAAAGAAAACATCGAGTACAAACAAGTTGTTCGTCGTCTTGTTGACAACGTAACATTTGCTAATGCTACTTGCGATTTCACTCCAACAGGAACAGTTACTTTAACTGAAAGAATCTTGACTTTGGAGAAATTCCAAGTACAGCGTCAACTTTGTAAAAATACGTTTTTATCGGATTGGGAATCTCGCTCAGAGCAGAACAACGAATTACACGCTTCATTGACTGACGCATTAATTGCTAACGTTATGGCGGGTATTGCTGCAAACAACGAGCGTTTGATCTGGCAGGGTGTTAACGCAACCGCAGGTGAGTACGCAGGTTTCGAGACTTTGTTCTTGGCTGACGCTACTGTTCTTGACGTTGCTACTCCAGTTGCTATCGACAGCACTAACGTAATCGACGAAATGAATCGTTTGGTTTTAACACTTCCTGTTCGCGTTCGTCGTGCTACTGAGAAGCCTGTTATCGCAGTTTCTTCAAACGTTGCTGAAGCGTTCAGAACTGCTATCTTAGGTCTTGGTGGTGGAAGCTACTTGTACCAAGGTGAAACTGTTAAGATGACTTGGCAGGGTCAGTATGACATCATCGAGTGTCCTGGTATGTCTGACGACACAATGGCTATGTATCAAAAGTCTAACTTGTGGTTCGGTACTAACTTACTTGACCAATGGAACAACGTAGCAGTTTTGGATATGTACCAATACGATCTTTCTGACAACGTACGTTTCGCAGCTTCTTTCTTCGCAGGTGTACAATACGGCTTCGGTGACGAAATCGCATTCTACCAATATACTGCATAATCTCAACCATTCTAACCCTTGCACGAATAGAGGTAGCGGCTTAAACACCGCTCCTCTTTTGTGCTAATAAAAAACATACGCATATGCCTCCTTGTGAATTAAGCATCGGAATGACCCTCGACTGTAAGGACAGTTTGGGCGGTATCAAACAAATCGTTTTAGTCGATAAATCGTTAGTTAGTTCTTTTACTTTTGATGGAACAGAAGTTGTTAATACAATTAACGGCCCTGCGTTAGGTGATCTATTCACTTACGAATTGCCAACGCAAACAGGTTCTTTCGAAGAAACAATTAACTTCAACCGCGACAATGGAACAGTGTTTTACACTCAGACTGTAAACATTATGTTGCAAAAACTTTCATACGCGAAGCGTTTGGAATTACAAGCGGTTGCGCAGGCTCGCGTTATTGTATTCGTTCAAGACACTAATAACAATTGGTGGGCTGTTGGATACGAATACGGAGCAGACCTTTCTACTGCAACAGCAGCGACTGGAGCAACTTTGGGTGACGCCAACGGATACACTTTGGCATTCGTTCACGAATCACCGAAGCGCGCTTATGTTTTAGACAATGCGCCTTCTAACATTCTTGACTAAGAATAAAAAAACTTTTACACATAGAGGGGCAACGCGTCCCTCTGTGCTGTAATTTCATCAAACAAATAAAAAGATAGAATGGTTTATTTGAACACAAATACAGCGAATCAAGATGCTTGGCTTTCACTCGATGAAGGTCGTCAGTATTTCAACGTTGCGTTCACAAACTATCTTTTAATTCTTACTTACGAAATGACAGGCGAACAACTCGCTCAAGTCGTTACCGTAATAAACGAAAACGAACGTGTCACAAAGATTCGTTTAACAACAGTTGGTCTAACTGACGCTGGAAAGTACAAGTACGATGTGTACGGACAAAACAGCGCGGTGAATTTAGACCCAACAGATGAGTCCGTTGTTGGATTAGTTGAACGTGGTTCAATGATTCTTTCTAACGGAACAATTTACTTTGACGTTTCAACGCCTACGATTCCCGTAGACGTAATATATACAGGCGCATAATGAGCAACATTCAGCAAATAGCATTAAGTCGTTACATACCTACCGAAGCAATCGAAAAAGAGAACCGTAGCGGTTGGATTGATTACGGAAATGACAACCTTTACAGCCAATATTTGATTAATCTGTATTACAACTCTCCAATTCACAACGCGTTGACTAACTCAATTGCGTTCATGATTGAGGGACAAGGTACAGGAACGATTCTCGATAGTGCTTTACAAGGAATTTCTTTCGACTTAAAACTACAAGGTGCGTTTGTTGCTGAGGTGATATGGTCGATGGACTTTACACGCGTTGTAAAGATTAACCATTTGCCTTTTGAAAACTGTCGTCTTGCGTACGACAAAGAAGAGGAAGAAATCACGGGTATTTGGTATTCGAAAGACTGGAGAAATTCACGTTCGAAGAAAGGCAAACCCGAATTTATACCTGCGTTCAACCCTTCACAGGCGCAAGAACAACCGCGTCAAGTTATCTATGCACACGGAATGATGGCAGGAAGTTCGTACTATCCTAAACCCGACTATTTCGGAGCGTTGAATTACATTGAACTTTCTCATCAAATGGGAATGTATCACGTCAACAATATCTTGAACGGATTATTTCCTTCGTTCATCATTAACTTCTTAAACGGAATACCGCAAAAAGAAGAACGTGAGGCTATCCGTCGTGAATGGGAAGAACGTTTAAGCGGTGCAAGTAACGCGGGTAAGTTCTTGATGACTTTTAACGAAGATCCGACACGCGTTCCCGACATCAAAGATTTTCCTCTTTCAGATGCGGACAAACAATATCAGTTTTTAAGCGAAGAAACCGCGAAGCAAATCATGGTTGGACACCGCGTTGTTTCACCACTTATTCACGGAATTAGAGAATCTAACGGCTTCGGTTCTAACAAGGACGAAATGTTGGTTGGTTTAGAGATTTTCAATAATCAAGTTATTAAGCCTTATCAACGAATCATAACAAATACTTTCGCGCCTATTCTTGGAAGTGATTTGAAGATTGAAATGAACAACGTTTTCGACGACGTTACAGTTGTTGTTGAACCCACAACTCAATCAATCGAATTAAAAAAAAAAGTAGTTGCGGATGCTGAGAACGACTTTTCAGATGAAGACGGTCGTGAGTGGATTGATGTACTAAAAGAAAAAGCGGAATACATTGATTTAGACGAATGGCAGTTAGTAAGTGAAGAAGACGTAACCGAACCCGAAAACGAATTGCAATACACAAGCGAGTTCTTTGCGAAGCGTAACAAGATGCCTTCAATGAGCGACGCTCAAGGAGAAAAGGAATCTAAATGGGGTGACATTGGACTTTATAAATTGCGTTACGCATATTCACAAAACATAAGCACAAACAGCCGTGAGTTTTGTAAAGAAATGGTTCAAATGTCGCAAGCAGGCGCAATCTTTCGTTACGAAGATATTGAAGCAATGAGCAAAGCAGGAGTGAACAAAGCGTTTGCTCCAGAAGGGGCTCAAACCTATTCGCTCTTTCGCTATGTCGGCGGTTGCTTCTGTCACCATTTTTGGAAGCGTCTAATTTATATTCGCAAAAGAGATTCAAAAGGACGCATATTACCTAACGACGGATTGAACAATGACAAGCGCGTTGGAAACAACCCATACGTTCCACAAAAAGGCATCGAAGGTACTGCTCCAATTAACAGACCCGACAGAGGTTCACTTAAATATCCATAATAAAAAACACAATGGCACTACAACCCGAAGTTCTACTCATTGACGAAAACTACATAAAAAAATACAGTTGGATTAACGGAAGCGTAGATCCGCTTTTGATGTACCCTGCTATCTATTTAGCGCAGGACGAATACGCGCAGTTGTATTTAGGAACTGACCTTTACAATAAGATTAAAGAAGACGTTGTAAACGACGACATTGCAGGTGCATACGAGGAACTTCTTGACACTTACTTGCGTCGAATGATAATGTGGTGGTCTTTGTACGAAATGTTGCCTCATTTGTACGTTAAAACCGACAATGGAAGTCTTGTTATTCGCACAAGCGAAGACACTACACCGATAACACAAACCGACTTGCAGAACTACCGCGATCAATCGCGTTCGAAAGCAATGTTCTACACTCAAAGAATGGTTGACTTTTTATGTTTCAATCAATCAGACTTTCCAGAGTACACGACGAACGAAACTCAGCAGATATGGTCACAAACAAATGTTTATCCATCGAACGCTTTTGAGATTAGCGACGGACGCGACAGACGTTCGTACACATATCGTCGTCAAGGTCTTGGATGGATTAGATAACTAAAACAAAAAATATGGCGAAAGCAGGGCGCAAAAAAGATATGGTTAAGCAGAAGGTCTACGAAGAAAAATTTCGTAAGTACCTTTTGAAGAAAGAGAAACAAATTAAACGCTTAGTGAATGAAAGTTAACGCAGACGGTTACGCTCTATTGAAGCGTTTTGAAGGTTGTCGATTGAAAAGTTATAAGTGTCCATCGGCTATATGGACAATTGGCTACGGAAATACTTTCTACGAAGACGGTACAAAGGTTAAGCAAGGCGACGTAATAACACAAGCGAGAGCCGAGCAGTTAGCGAAAAACGTTGTAGACAAATTCGCCGTTTCCGTTCGTGCATTGATAACGCAAACACTCAACGAGAATCAATTTAGCGCGTGTGTTTCCCTTGCGTACAACATTGGTGTGGGTGGTTTCAAGAAGTCGTCCGTATTGAGAAAATTAAATGTGAACCCTAACGACGCTACAATTGCCGATTCTTTCCGTATGTGGAACAAGGGCGGCGGTGTTGTGTTGAAGGGATTAGTAAATAGACGCGAAGCAGAAATAGAACTTTACTTCAAGTGATGAACACCGAAAAAGAAATAGCATTGATACACGAGGAACTCCAAGAGTTGAACAAGAAGATTGACCGCATCTATCACGTCCTAATTGGCGACGACGAAATGAAGATTGAAGGTCTTGTGAGTAAGGTTCAAAAACACGACAAGTACATAAATAACCAACGTTTGCAGGTCGCTCGTTTGGGCGGTATAGCAACCGCTGCTGGTGTCGTTGGTGGCTTAATTGTTCAGTTCATATTGAAGTTTTTATGAAGGACAAGTTGAAAGCGTGGCTCAAGGAAATGCTTACGTCTTCAACGAAAGTAAGTTCGAAACGAATTGTCGCTATATTTGTTACAATTAACCTAATCGTTTTGAGTTACATTGCAACATTCACATACTACGTTTGTCCAATCGCGATGTTCGACACACTCGCTTTACTGACAGGCGGTTTGTTTGGAGGAACAGTAATTGAACGATTTACAAAACAAAAGAATGGCAACACCGAAAACAGCAGCGAGGACAATAGCTGAAGAAGTATGTTCAAAGTTCAAAGAAACACCTTCGCTAACTCTCGCGAAGAAACTATTCGCTGAATATCCAGAGGTATACAAAGACGAAGAACACGCGAGAACATTCATTCGAATTATTCGTGGTCAGAAAGGAAAAATGGACAGAAAAAATACTACCGACAAATCTCTTTATGATGCGAAGCCACGACCGTTGAACCCATTCGCACTACCAAAGTCTTACGCTAAAAAAAGAAAACACGTTGAGTTGAAGGGAACGAAGTTTTTAATCCTGTCAGACATTCACATTCCATATCAAGACAACGAAGCGTTAAGCGTTGCAATCAACGAAGGTATTCGTCAAGGGTGCGACGCGGTAATTTTAAACGGCGATGCTCTCGATTGTCACATGATTAGCGACTTTGTCAAAGATCCACGCAAAAGAAAATTCAAAGATGAGTTGTACGCGATGCGTCAGTTTGTAGATACGTTACGAGGTCAGTTTCCTAACGCACACATCTACTACAAGGAAGGAAACCACGAGGAAAGGTACTGGAGATATATGCGAATTAAAGCACCCGAACTATTCGACATTGACGCTTTCGACTTTTCTTCTTTGTGTCATTTAGATAAACACAATATCACTTGGATTGACGGAAAGAGTAAGTTGAACATCGGTAAGTTGTCGATATTTCACGGGCATGAGTTCGGGAAGCAGTTCTTACCTTCGGTTAACGTGGCGCGTGGGTTGTTCTTGAAGACAAAAGTTTCTTCTTTGTGCGGACACCACCACCAAACAGCGGAACACAATGAGCGCGACGCTAACGGTAAGTTTATTACCTGTTGGGGTGTTGGTTGCTTAAGTGAATTATCTCCCGACTACAACCCTTATTCGAAGTACAATCACGGATTCGCTATCGTTGAGAAGGGAGTGAATGGTCAATTCAGCGTCAAGAATTTACGCATACACGAAGGACAAATACTATGAGAAAGAATATACTCGCAATTGCTTTGTTGCTCGTTGGGACAACTGCTATTTGGACTGTTGTTTGTTATTATTGGTTTGGAAAGAAAGACGCAAAATATGTACACGTTGAAGTACAAAAGCAAGATAGCATCATAAACTACAACGCGGGTGAATACCAGATGCTTCTCGAAGAAACACTTGAACTAAAAGAACAACTTGCATACTATGAAACCACTCAATCTTCAGCCAAAACCACCTATCAAAGAACTCGTGATATTGTTATTGTTCGAGATACTATTAATCGCGTTGATGTTATCACTTTGGTGAACTCCTGCGATAGCGTTATTGCTGCTGATTCGCTCGTGATTAACAACTTGAAGGAACAAATAAACATCGAGGAAAGAAAGATAAACAACTTGCAAGAAACGGTCGGTGCTTATGAACAAAAGACCGATGTGTTGAACGAAGAAATTAACAACCTAACGTCTGAAAACAAAAAGTTAGACAAACAAAAAAAGCGCAGAAACCGCGCTTTAGTCGTAACGTCGTCCGTCGCTATTTTGTCGACGTTTGTTCTGAGTGTTTTATTTTAGATTCTGGGACGTAGAACTTCATTGAGAACTCAATCGCCTCACTTAAGAAAGTGTTGCGACTATTCTCTCCGCGTTTCTCGTCAATCTCGTTCCACAGGTCTTTGTGTAAGTAGACGCAGATTCCTTTTTTAGTTTTGCTTTCTGGCATATTCGTTAAAGTTTTGAATGTAAAATTCGTCTAATAAATCAACCGTCCTTTCTGCTCCGTCGTACTTCGATTTTGCGTGTAACATTTCATTGTTTGCGTTTCTATTTTTGTCTGGGTATTTCGCTACAAATTCAGCAAATTCAATTAGCATTTCTTTTTCTACGCGTCTGCAATAAGCATATAAGTTCGTAATAGTTTCGGCTTGTAATTCATAAGGAACATTTTTTTTTATGTCGGCTAACTCGTGAAAAAAGTATGCAACAGGTGTTTTGTTAATTTCCATCTTCTTCAATTTTTAGTTTCTTCAAATACAACGCAAGGTCTAACGCTTCCTCGTACGCGTGTTGCAGCCATTCTGAGCGCGTTAAGTCGGTTCGGTCTAACGTTGTTCCGTACGTTTCAATTCCCTTCGCTTCACGCGCTTCTAATTCAGCGACAACTTGCGTGAGTAAATTACTTTTGTTCATTCGGTTTAGACATCATTGAACCTATCATTAACGCAAGATATACTTTCTCCTTTGCGTTCATATCCTTGCGCTGTGAAAGTTCAAGGAGAATGTCGCCAAGAACCTTTCCTTGTTGAAAATACGTCGCCATTGAGTTCACAATTTCGCGTTCGCGTTCCTGTGTCATTTTTAGTGACGTGTATAGTGGTGTTTGTTTCATTCTTGTTCTGTTTTTTCGTCTTCAGATTCGCTAAGAATACGAGGTGTGGTTAATGAAATTAGATAGGATAATGTCCAAAAATCAACGTCTATAACTTTTCCTATTTCAGTTCCAGTAATAACTGAATACCCAAGTGCAATAAAAAGAAGAATCGCAATCGCAATTTCAGTTCCTTTAAAAAATTTACTCATTATTTTATTCATTTGTTTTGTTTTATTTGTGCTAATATAACCAACTTATGCTAACCTACAACATACTGACCATAAGAAGGATTAAGTTCGAAATACATTCGCATCATTATCGCGTCTGCAACGTCTGGAGAAATGCCTTCGCGGTTCTTGATTACATCCTTCGGGGTTACTTGCAATTTTCCTTCCACGTCCGCGCGGTGTCGCTTAATCATTTCCAGCTCCTTGACGATTTGTTCCTTGCGTCCGTTCACTAAAATAGTGAGCTTATTTTCTTCAACATATTGCGCCAATTTATAGTAACATTCGCTTTTGAGATTTTGGTATTGCGCGTGCTTTGGTTTTGATCCATTTTGGAATCCTACGCACTTCAAATAATCAACGGCTCCCGCGCCGATGCCGTCTTCATCTGCGATAACATTTTGCAGAAGAATTGAGTGGTCTTTCATGACAAGGCGTATGCGGTTAACAACTTCGTCAATAGCGGCTCTATTCAACTCAATTATGTCGATGATAGTTAGACCTTCCCAAACGCAAATAATGGTTCTGTCCTTACCGAATCGCGCTATGTCGGCTGTGATATACTTCTTGCCTTCATTGATTACTTCGTTGCGGAACATTCGAAGTAAGTTCTCCGTTTGAAATAACTTGTCGCTGTCGTCGTCGAACTCCCAGTTCCCTTCTAAAAGTCTTTTGCGGTCGTATTCGGGAAGGCGACGTAACGATTCAATGTAAGCCACAGGTAAGAATGGATTGTCCTGCGGTAACGCTTGCACAAACGCGCGGTGTGAAGGCAATTCGTTTCGGTTGTTCTTCATGTAGAACTCGTTGTAAAGCCACCCTTTCGCAGGATTGCACGACAAGAAACCTTTGGGAATTAACCCAAACTCGTTTAACTTGTAACGGCATCTGGAGTGAACGATGCTGACCGCCTTTTCAGTTACTTCGGAACACTCGTCAATAAAGTAATCTGTAATTTCTAACGATCCAAGTGAATTGAAATTTACGTCCGAAGGGTAAGCGAACAAGTCTTTCAAAACAATTTCGCTTCCGTTGAAGAACTTTATCACGTTGGATTGTCCGTTGAACGTGTAGTGTTTATTCGCTATCAATCCAAACTCCTCAGCCGTTTCAAAGAACGTGTTTAACGTCGTCTTTTTCAAAGTGTCTAATTTGCTACGTCCAATAAGAGAACGTGTCCCTGCGTACTTCAAACGGCGTTGTATCTGCCACATACAACCGAGCTTTGTCTTGCCACCCCCTGCCGCGCCACCATAAAGAACTTGCTCCACGATGCTATCGGTGTTCAAGTAGTTCAACGCTTCGATTTGACGCGGCAGGTATGTTGGTTTATACGGTTGCATTTAGTCTTTGTATTACCTTGAAAATTTCATAAGCAACCTGTGGAACGATTGCATTGCCGTAACCCTTTAATGATTCTTGTCGCCATTTAGGAAAGGTAATTCCGTCCAATTTGGGGGAAAGCCCATCATCTCCGCTACAAATCGGGGTGTTGAGTCGGAAATTCATTCCAGAATATTTTCTTGTCCAATTCTTGGATCCACCCATTTCGTGCATTGAATACATCATTCCTTCCTTCAATGCGTTTGGTGTTGGAAGCAATCCCATATTCAACATTCTCGGAAGTGTCATTGAGTGCATTGAACCTTCTTTTATTTGGCTGCTCTTCATTGTCGCACGAGCGTTCGTGCTGTCGAACGCGCAAGGTGTCGGAAGCAACGAACCAAATTCGGTCGCGTCTATGCGGTGCGCCAACGGCACAAGCTGGCAATAATATCGGTTGTACGGTGTACCCTTGACTTTCCAAGTCAACGCACACTTCTTCGAAGACCATTCCCCCATTCCAATTAGTAAGTCCACGAACGTTTTCGCCCACGACGTAGGTTGGCTTAACTTCTGAAATGACTCTGAGCATATGCGGCCAGAGGTGTCGCTCGTCCTCTTTCCCAAGTCGCTTGCCTGCGCTTGAGTATGGTTGGCAAGGGAATCCACCGGTAAGGATGTCAATTGTTCCTCGGTGAATAGTGAAATCTGTTTTTGTGATGTCTTCATAACTTATAGAATTAGGCCAATAATGATTTAAAACTTTGCGAGGAAATGGCATCCACTCACAGTGAAAGATGTTATCCCATCCCATCCATTCGGCAGCTAAATCGAATCCACCGATTCCGCTGAATAGTGAGCCGTGCTTCATTGCTTTGACAAATAAAGTTTGTACAACTCACGGAAGCCTTCAAACTGAATCGATTCTTTGAGTAGTTGACGCTTCCTGTCGCTCATTCGCTCAACCATTCCTTTTGAAAGTTGCTGTTCATTGAAGACTGTCTTTCGTGCCTTCGCTTTACAAAGATTGTATTCTTCATCTGTGAATGTTTCAGCCGTTATACGCTTACTTTCTTCGAGCCACCGCATCATTGACACACCTCGCAATTCTAAAGTCGTGTATTTGCCTTGTTTGAAGCTGTCAATATCTTCTTTCAACATTCTTCTCCAGCTGTCGTCGTTCACCGCCATTTCGTTTTCTTTTATTTGTTGTGATTTTGCTTCTATTGATTGCGCTATTTCACGCTGAATTTGTAGATTCGCCTTGTCTCTGTGTGGTTTGTAGTGCGTCAAAACGTCACCAATGAAAGACACGCTCAACGCTCCAAAGTGTTCGCACTTCTTTGACAGTTCGTTTGCTGCATTTAGTTCGAACGCAAGGTTGAAGTGTTCAAATGTCACCCAACGAAAGTGTTTACCTATAAATTCGTGCAGCATCTGGAGTAGTTGCGCTTCTGGAAGTGCTATTCCGTACATAGCGCAAACCTTCGAGCAAAGTTTAACGAATGTCGGAAGGTCGTAGTCGGCTACAAACGCGCTTTCGCGTTCTGCACGATCAATCCTTTGTGTAATTGTGAGCGTCTGCGTAGATGCGTTGCGCAGCATCGGAATCGAATTTTCCATTTTTGATTTTAGTTTGAGTTTGGTTTGTTGTTGCAAATTTAGTTAAGTCCCACGTCCGAACGGCAGCCTTCCAGTCCTTCATTTGATTCCTTCCCACCTTCCAACCGTTGGCTTCATAGTGTGCATGAAATTTCTCGGTAAATACAAGCGCATCGTCCTTGCTTAACTTCTCACACGCGTAGTCGAATATCTCTACGACTGTTGGCTTCTTGAATGGTGACTTCTTTTCTTTCGCTATTAGCGTTGGTGTGTTTGTTGGAACTGACAAGCGAATAAGTATATCGTTTATCTTCTGGTCTTGTTCTTTAACCTGCGCTTCGAG